>ERZ1740059.694-NODE-694-length-17355-cov-9.153699_pt1 | contig 17355 bp, 8 predicted proteins | sample MGYA00581744_ERZ1740059 | MGnify/ENA primary metagenome ERZ1740059 (study PRJEB43018, sample SAMN04849738) | marine metagenome | isolation source: floating plastic debris | place: Pacific Ocean | collected 2008-08-28 | study: EMG produced TPA metagenomics assembly... | reverse complement strand
TTTTTTGTATTTTCAGAGAATCCACAACTTTTAATAACTAGCTCATGTGTTTACGTTGTAGGCGGCAGCTATGGCAGCAGGAGGCGGTGGCGATGACAGTGGTACATGTGTGTAGAATTAACTCATGACATCACGTCATCACGTCACCTGTCAAACTAGCCTGTATAACAGGTGCTCTACGGATGTAGGAGAGATGCCATAACATTGGCTCCTGTGCTACTACTACTTTACATGTTACACACACAAGCTAGGTGATGGTGCTAAAGAGAGATAATATACACGTAGTGTTAGTTGGACGCTCTGTTTGTATGTATGTTGCCGTGTCTCCGCGCAGTTGACAGCTGCAGTATGTACTCTGATCACTGATAGAATCAGTCGTTACTTACTAAAAAACTTAAAACCAATCCCACATTTGTAAACTTCTCTGACTGACCCAGTTGATGGCTGTGGCATCAATTGGACTGTTAGACTGAATACATAATTCCGTTCCGTGAATTTATTACCACCTGGCCTATGACTGGGGTATCATTGCTTGTGATATTGATATAAATTTGTAGTGATATTTCATAGTTCTCATTGAAGTCGTCAAAGGTTTCCTCCCCTAACTAGTGGCATCATTCCAATCGACTGAATAATTCTGCTTAATAATTCTGCTAATGATGAGAATGGACTGTATTGATATGGCATCTTGAGCTCCTGCGGGTCTAGATCCAATGTTTTTTGTTAATGTTCTTGCTTTGTATCTTTGGTCTAATGTTGGGCTCAGCCCAACAGCCCTACCTGTTATGTTACTATACTACTATTTAAATGAATGTTTTGTTATACGAGTTATGAGTTGAATTATGGTTTTGGGCAGTGTCATTTTCAATCTACACAAGATAACTGTTTCTACGAAATGAATAAAAAGAACTCGCTTTTCAAGCCAAATCATTTACATGCATTGATCATTGAAAAGTTTGATTACCAAAGGGTGAGGTAAGACTGGTGCATCAGATAGTTGTGTCACCTTCTTTGTATCACCATCAGGCCCTGAATGGAAAAATTCTACTCTCCACCAGAAAAAGACACCTAGGTTTACATAATGATAATAGTTCAAACAGAAAATGAGAAACGACCAAACTTGTATAAATAGAGAAAGCTTGTCATTGAAAGGTCTCCCTGCCTTCCCAACATTTTTGCAGCAAATATGGCTCAGACCTGAAAACCTGTGTTGGCTTTCCTTTGTTTGTTGGCTGAACTATTACCATGAAATTTGCTGAAATTTGTGTTGGTTGGAGTTATGGAAAGGATGAAATTGTGCACGAAATCTAATTTAGTGACCCTGCCCAGAATGGTCACATTCACTGAATTAAATATTATCGCATTTTCATTTTTGAATTCTAGTTACATAAGCCCTCATTGAAAAATTCTTCAAAGTCTAATAATTAGTGGAATTAAAATTTAGCAAATTTGCCAATAGCGAAATAGCGAAATTTAAATTCCAATAAAATTTTTTGTGCTGTGGGGTATGGAATAATGGCCAATAATTACAGATCTTTATGATTTGGCCTATTGGCCTTTTCCAACTGTTTTGTTTGTTCAACATAAACCTGTTGACCTTGCGGTTTAGATATCTATCTCCATGATTATGTCAAATATTATTCATCTCACTTTCTTGCCTGCTTGGTGCACCAATTTCAAGACAAAATGATTTTGAGGTAAATCTTTTCCTACTTACTATTTAGGATTTTTAAACTGGGACAATAGGCATATAATAACTATTATGTGCCTATGACTGGGACAAAGGAGGCATCATATTCCACAGTAACTGCTGCATATCTCATTGGAATCTGTTTGATTTTTTGTTTGTTTGTATCAACTTTAATTCCTGTCAATACTCCATATGAGCAAATAAGACAGTGATATTTGCTTTACGACCTGTGGTTTGGTCGTAGAGCTAAGGGATTTGATCATTCGTTACCCCCTCCCCAGGGAGCTGAATAAATTTAGCAATTTGTTTTACCCCGGCTGTCCGCCCACTGCATGGTACTTATAAGCAGATCACTCAGCATTCCCCTCCTCATCATGTGAGGTGTCATCCTTCAGAGTTGTCCTATTAATGATTTAGCGAGGCAATTGTTAGACTAATGTGAGTGATGTCAAAGGAATGTTGAGAATTCTCATAAGAAAGACCATGGATGATATTAAGTATTACTGAAGTTTTATTGATACCCTCTGTACTATGGCTGAGTAAGTAAAATCATGGTCGGATGTATTTATGTATCTATCATTAGTAAACTTATATTGCTGTAGCATCATGTTGCTGTATGATGAGAGGCATATATTGCGTCAGCCCCAATACCATAAATATCTATATTAATTAAGTATGTCTATTGTCTACAGCCAGCCTGTGTAACATCGTTTTCATTAGCACCGACATGAATTGGGGCTGTAGCCCTTTTGGTTGTGTTGAGTCGATACCAAAACCTAGGGTTATCCTAATTCTGATACTTGGACGGCGGTTCCACGGTTCTGGTATTGTTCAGCAATTTGATACAAGGTATCAGAACTTAATTATCACCAAATCTCAGGTAAAGATTTAGGTTTTTATTTTTTGGGCAACCTGTGAAAGGGGTCAACATTGGTACCTGAGAGGGTGGTACCTAAAATAAGCTAGGTACTAAAAAATGCTAGAAACCTCAGTACCAAAAGTTTAAGTAACTCCCATACCATCGACAAGTATTGCGCTGACGCAACCCTTCTTTATGGTGCACATGCCTGCTTGTTGGACCGGTCAAAGATTAAAAAACAAATTCATAGGCGCTGTGTCGGTCGTCCAATATAATGTGTCAGTGACTAATAGAGTGGTTGTAACTTGCATTACTACTGTAATGGTACTTCGTCTATATTTTAGGCGAAAAAAGGTGCGAACTCGAAGGAAGAAAGGAGGAGGAGGCGGCGGCGGAGGAGTCGGTGGGGATACTACAGACGATTATGAATATGATTATAATTATCCAGCTGATGGCACGGCTGGTGGGGTACCTCAGCGTATGCCCGGGCCACCACGTCCAGGTGGACCCCCTCGTATGTCAGGACCACCTGGGCCGCCTCAAGGAATGAGACCTCCCGGCCCTGGACCTATGATGGGCGGTCCCGGACCAATGATGGGTGGACCCGGACCAATGATGGGTGGTCCCCGCCCTAGCGTTGGTGGTCCTCGTCCTAGTGCTGGAGGCGGTGGTCCTATGATGATGATGGGAGGGCCACCAGGTATGCGACCTCCCGGTCCCCCAGGAGGGGGCGGTGGTGTGGGTAAGTGTTCATGAAAAAATAGTTGTCGGTGTTGTTCTATTTTACATTACATCAATATAATTCTTTCTTGAGCTGTTAGGCAAAGCACAGAAGAGCACCATATATTTGCATTGTAAATGAACAAAAAGCCCCCAACCCCCATTCCTTCCTAATATTAGGAACGTAATTTATTCAAATTTTTATAGTTCCAATGTATTTCAAGTGACCAGTAGTAAAAATTTCATCATGAGTATACCCATAAGGAGTAAATTTTCCCGGGAGTTTAATATAGCTACTTGAGAATTTTTGAATTTTAAAATGTGCCAAAACTCTAATTGTCATATGTACAATATTTTTTGCTACTAAAGTCTTTTAGGGTGTGAAAACGCTAAAATTTCCCTCCGCTTAAGCTTTCCTCCTCTAGGGTATTATGATAGAAACCCAAATAGATTTACTATATAATTGACAAAAAAATGTATGCATGTCTGCTGTAGAAGCGGACATTAAATCTAGACTGGAATGAAAATATACACTTTAGCAACTTTGCCCAGTAAGGTGGAATTCAAGAAATTGAGTACATGTATTAGCAAATTTTGAATTTTAGCTATATGTGAGGTATAATCTGTAAATTAGCAAATTTGGCGTAAGCGGAATTTAAATTCCAATCACCAATTTCTTCCTGGGTGTTAAAGTAGATTTAAAACATCACTTAAAGACCCTTACACACGCCACACAAAACTCCAAAGATTTGTTTTAAAAATTGTTGTGCCCATATATAAAGCTGATGAAGAAAGTGTTGCAGTTGTGTTACAAAGCTGCAGTGTGTGGAAGACAACTGCATTTTTTGCAGTTTCGTGTGTAGTGTGCTAGGGCCTTAAAACTTAACGTTGTGGTCTGATAGTCTGAGACTAATGAGGTGACCATCCGATTAACAGTGTACCTTAGCTATTGCCAGCACCCGGCACCACGGAGGACACCAGCCAACCCCGCAGACAGAGAGGCTCCCCTACAATTCCTCCAGCAGGGTGTGCGATCCATTGGTTTAACAGTGATATCTCCCTTGTACAATTTTTGACTCTCTCATGGACTTATTTATTTTGTGATCTGGTTTTGTTACAAGTTGTAACAATATTGTGAATGATACATCGTTGTTATAGTTGAGCTGCCTAAGAAAGTGGAGTTGCAGATGCCTGGTGGCCCAGAAATCAGTAAATTTGAGAAAAGAAAGAAGAAAGCTAAAGCTGAGAAGATTCGAGTATTCCAAGATGCTGCCAACAGTTGCTGCATTGGTGGGCTATTTATATTACATTTATATTATTATCGCCATCATGTTTCAGTTCTTTGCATTTTATTTATGTTACAAAACATAATGGTTATGCCTGTAAATTTAGTCTTTTTTTCGTAACAAACCTGAACACAGCCACACTGGTGGATTGGTTGGTTTGGTTTGCATAAAAGATGCACAGACCCTAAAATTCAAGTAATCTTTATTAGTATTATAATGTGCTACGGTTACACGTTTTGTTTAACCTTTTGTACGGCCCATGTATTTCAGAGGTGGACGATTTTGGTAATTTAATTAGTGTGATGTTGAGCGATGACCTAGCCAGAACTTATCTGAAGTTTGGTAAGGAGGATTATGGTCAAGTAGACGCTATCCATGTACAGGAGGGTGGACTCATCCCTCTTACTCCCAAAAAGAAAGCATTCACCAAACTTCAGCCAAGAGAGTAAGTCTGTATAGCATAGGGGAGACCCGGTACATTTCCACAATGCAGTTTTTCACTGGAATTTCCAAACATATTCGGTCAATATCTTATATGCTGTCATTGACGGAGTGTGTCTGGGAATTCCAAATAATGCATTGTGGGATACAAGTTAACATGCCCTATTGGGATAGGATACTTCCAATATGAATTTTCAAACTTTAATGCTCAGATATGAGCTATCGGATACCCTCATGCAACGTTACTGTTACTATATCCATATCTTGTGATTTTCTTTATTTGGAAAACATTGATGCACGTTTTTCCTCTGTTTTCATAAATTCAAAAAGTTACTAATTTTAGTAACTTTTTGATTTTTCTTCTACGGTATGATGCTTGTGGCCTTCAAAACTGAAGTGACCATGAAATCCAACAAAATCCTTAATTCTTCCCAGTCTGGTAACAATTTTGAATTAATTGAAATTTGGCAAACGGGTACAGTTGGGACAGCCGCCTCGGGTACAATTGGGACAGTATCCTAATTATACTCAAACACAATCACACCTACCGGTACTTCAGTATATAACAATTATTCCGTGACCAATATCCAACACTTATACCGTGTTCAGAAATCTAATGCTATTTTGTTCATTCCGTGGTTATGCACACCCATATGTAATTCTGTAATTTTTTGTATCGAAAAATTATGCTATTGCAAGCAATGGAGACTGGAGAGGTGTCCCAAGTGCAATTGACTTGTAATGCTGTAACTCTAGATGTGGTGCAGCGTTGGACAACAAAAAGGATCATCTTCCAGGCGTTATTTAGCAGATTTTCAAGTCAGATTTTGCTTTCCCAATGGTACCCAATTTGTTTCTGAATAAGATTATTGTTACGGGTCATTGAATGAAGTTGAAATGCCTCATTTTTTTTCTTTTTTCAAAGCATGCATTGGCTTGGCCAGCAGACAATGTATGCACCCTGGGACAGCGTGTGTCGAATGGGAGATAACAGAAAGTATAAGAAGATAAAAGTGAAGAAATCCAAGCTGAAGAGTAAGAAAGCTAAAGTAGAGCTGCTCTTTGCTGCTGACAAAGCTGACTTCGTTGTCGAGGAATACACAGATCAGGTATACTTATTACGATGTTTATACTGGTCACAGTGTGTGCCAGAAGATGGTTTGACAAAATGCTAGTGCCTCAATATCTTTCTAGCTTTTTATGGCCGAGCCCGTTTTCAAGTTTTTCATTGAGTGTAGAAAGGTTCCGCTGGGAAATTGCCCATGTTTCTGTAGGTTCTGTTCAAAAGCTTGCACTCAAACATAAACCGTTATATTTCGTTACAGTTCTCATTCTTAGTGTTATGTAGTGTTTGAATAAAAGCTGTCTGTTCAACCAAACTCCTTGAATCAACACAATATCTGGGTCCGCCTGACGATATGTATACATACATGCCACATGGCACTGCACCAACCCACGTACTGTTTTATCTGCATAACTTCAATTGTCCAAACAACAACCTGGCTATTTATGGCGCTCCAGATAACATTCTCCATAGCAACAATGCCAATTTGTCCACTTGATTACATTGACCAAACATCACTCTGTTGACTGTAGTGATGTAGATAATGTAGCTTGGCAATTTGGCAAAATATCCGGTCGATAGTCATCGAGGTAAATTTGACAAGTCGAAATGATGACAACTATCTTTAACTTGCTACCAAAATGAATAGATCAAGAACCCTATAGGTGGATAGATGCCTTTACTTTTCTGTATTGCCCAAACGACAAAAAGTAGCTAAATTCACCGAATTTAAACTTTGCTTAGGTTCAGAATCTTGAAATCTCTCCATGGGAGGTTTATATCAAGGAATTTCAAAAATTAAAATTCTTTTTGGGTGTTAAAATTGTAGTCCTGTCCATTATGAGTAGGCTGCTAAATTTAACTCTGTGAACATTTTCAACCTTTTTGGTATTTACCTATGTTATAAGGAGCAGCCTGTTATTAGGCAGGTTCTGTTTGTCCCAATAATCATGGTTATTGTTGTCCAGTCATGGACTACGTGTCCCAATACCGTAAACGGCTGGACCAATTCCCAAATCGTTTTGTAATAACGATACTTTGGATTTCCCGATTGTAGAAGTAATGTTGTGAAGCGATGGTCTGCTTTGTAATACTTGTTTATTCTCTCTTCTCCAATCGTCTCAGGTTGGGAAGATATATGTTGCATTCCCTGACCGTTCACAACACAAAACATTCTTGTTTGCTTTGCCGGAACGACTGAATGTCATCACAGAAGAATTCTCACGAGAAATCCCCATCAGAAAGGCCATAGGTGGGTTGTCAAATTATTTTCCTGCCACTTCAGTCTATGACTATGGCACTACTAATATCTACATGTTATATACATGTATCTGTATCTGTTTATTTAACAAGGGGTATTGTATTATATCCCTGCGATTTGTGCTGCTGTAATGCTCAACACGGTGGCTATACTGTAGATCTCTGAGGCTTTCTAAGCTGAGCAATATAGCCCTTGCTAAAGAAATGGACACATGTACAATCGGACACTCCTTTCTAAAATATCTGCCATTTCTGTATTTTGGGTCAGATTGAGTTGAAAGTTCAGGACCCTATTGAAAACATATTGATTGATATTGTGTGGTGGGAAGTTTCATGCGGCTACACAGTCCTAATTTAAATCTAGGACTATGACAAAAGATATGTCATTTTTTATGACCAGCCGATATATAAAAACAGTGTACTTTTAGATGAAATATTCTTGTTACCTACTACAATTGCTAGACTGTTATATATTATCGCATTCCTACTCAAGTCAATGACATAGCGGTTAACTTGGTATGTGATAGGCAACACACCCCCAGCTTCCTAGAAAAAAGAAGTAGAATTTTGCCTTGTCAGAATGCTTCCTGCGTTTTATGGGTTTGTAATTTTACGGCCCTTTGGATAATTTTGATGTGAGTGTAAGAGTTTTTTAGAGCAATTGATACCCAAAGTGCTGCCAGACTTGATGCTGCTACACTTATTTAATTATCCATGCCATAAACTCAACAAAATAATATTGGTCTGAACTCCCAGGATTTTGAGTCAGTAGATATTTTCGATGTGATATTCTCGGCTTTGGGTGAAGAATCTTAGCACAATAACCTTGTGTTACCTCACAATGCTGGTTTTATCATCGGGTTAGATTTGATAGCGATTGTAAACAATACTGAGATACGATAGATCAACGCCCCCTTTACACTTATCTACATGGCGGCCATTTGCAAGCCAAGTTTTATCTATTTTCTTGATGTGAAATATTTTGGATGGTCCTTGAGCTTTGTTTCATGTTTCTGGTCAGTGTGTACTGTGTTTGTAAGTCAAAATGAGTCGGTTGTTTGGCCGGTGAGTCAACTTCTTTTTAGGCTAGGTATGGTTTTTAATTTTCTAGATTTTCAATTTTGAATCCCTTGCTGACAGCGGATGAGAGAATGTTAGCTCACAGGAAAATATTTTGATCAATCATTTTCCAGTAGCTGAAATAGCACAGTTTTTTTCTCAGAAGCAACACGAAATAGACAAAGATAGATATCCTTCCATTACCCCTTCTTAATTATCCACAACAGCGTTACCTCGTCTATAAAATCAAATATTTTTTGTCATCCACCATTAAAATATATTATACATTATATGATGTATATGATATTTATATACATATATTGTATGTATTATATTATTATATCGTCTATAAAAATGAATATATCATGGAATATTCTACGTCTCGTTCCCTGCATGAATCCCATGAATTCCTTGCCATTTTACTAGAGAGGTAATTCATGACTATATGGTTATCAGGTTAGCCTAGTGGTTAGTAGGTCGAGTTCTCGATCTGACGACGGGGGTTCGAATCCCACGCTGACCACTAAGGACACTTGAGAAGCCGAGTCCGATAGGGAGCTCACATGGGTACCAGCGTTTTATGCGATGTAGGTGCTCATCAGTCAGTGATGGCTATGGATTGCTTGTACCCAGTGAGCGGCGGTAATATGTAGTGCCAAACCGCTTAGAAGTTATCTGCTAGCAGATTTCATTAAGCGATATACAAATAAACTCATTTTTTTTATTACTTTTATTATGTAGATGACAAGGCTAACTGGTATGTACAAGACACTTCATCTGAGGAATCAGAAGAGGAACTGCCTAATGCTCCGCAGATGGCAGAAACAGCTATAGAAGCTATCGACGATCAGGCACCAGGTAGTGTGTTAAATGCAATATGTGGTCGGCTTGTTTGGTAGGCCATACTAAGCCTAGCAAAAATTATATATTAGATCTGTGTCAGCACCCTCGTCTGACTTCCTGGGACCATAAAATCAAAACCCCTCATGCCTCACACTTATATGAATTTAACCAAATTAGAAACAGCTCCCTGCCTATCACCATGACTGAGTTTTTACCCCATTTTATTGTAACATCTCAAACAAAGTGCCTCATTGTGCCTCATGGCTCAGCATTGCCTTTCCTGACACAGATCTAATGCTTCAGTTTTGCTTGCCTTTACGACGAGTATGTGCAATGAAATAATCTCTTTTTTTCATTGGTATGCGTAATACTCTACCCAATTCTTTATCATGAGTAGTGTTTTTTAAACACTCCTCCATACTCCCTGATGACTACGCCAAGTTCTGTATATGCATAATGATGCCTTATCTGTAGAAGATTACTATTCGCCGTATTTACCTGTACCCGTATTTAGGCACATTATTGTCTAAGTTGCTTGCCAGCAATTCGTCGGGTTATCCACAAAAACACAACTCCCACTGTATCTAAATTGAAAATATAGCATTCGCATTCTGTACATGTAGTGAGATGAAAACATGGACCATTGTGTAAATTTGTATTCCTGGAGACAGATTTGGTGTTTTATATTGAAAGTGCCCTTACACTCCCCCTGCACCATAGGAATTCTTACTATGGGCCCAACGAACTTGTTCTTGGTCCATTGCTGATAGTCAACGGAAATATAATTGCATGCACATGATTATTGGTTAAAACTAAAGTTGATCCGATCCACAAATTGCACCAACAAAGTTGTTATCAGAAATCTACCAACAAATCCAAGCTTGCAATTAACGGTTTGTCAATCTGATTTATTTTTGCAGGAGGGTACCTATCACGTCGACAGATTGGTTTCTCTCAAGGCCAAGGCAAAGGCTATGGAAACAAGCAGCCTCCCAAAACCAGGGTGGTTCTCCGCTAGTCAATCTGTCAATCAACAAGTACCAGCTGTGAATTATGTGTTCTGGGTTTTGTCTATTCCTTCTAGTCATATTTTTTAATGCAAGTTTTGCTCTTGACGCAGAGAGCTATTTCGAATGTTTGCTAATAAATGTTTCAAATAAAAGTAAGAATTGGAAAAACGCGGAGAGAATTTCATTATTTACACACTAAGTGCCACATCTTCACAATTATTAGTACAATAGTTTTACTGATGCTTGCAGTATTAACAATACCGTAAAAATAATGATGCTGATAATGATTTTTGATAATGCATGGTAGCGATACAATTTTTTGAGCGTCCAATCATAGTAAAACTGTCGTACTTTGTGATTATTTTTGTGGGATAAGCAGAGGTTTATTTAGCCACCTACGAGTTACAAAAACTCCAAAATTGAAATTTTCATAATTAACAAATTTTAGCAAACAGATAGTCCAAATATGGCCTTGTTTTGTAATCCTGCTCCTTCACTGTCATTTGCGCTATTTTTGTCAAAAACTTGGAAAAAAGTCCGAAGAAACTAGTGAGTCAGATTTTCAGAGAAATAAACCCCTTAAGATAAAGATCAATTTCCGGCGCAAAACAATGGTCTCTTAGCTGTCATTTGGCGTAACAATTTTTGATGTTAGAAGGATGAGAGTATTTACACTTTTTGAAGGTACATCAATCAACATGTCTCTCTTTTTCCTACATTTTCCTCATATCGGGAATTTTCCTCTGTAAGTAATAATGCTGAAAAACAGAACAAATTGATCAAAAACGCTGCAATGAGGAGGTGAGAGAAAATTTTTGTGAAAATAATGTCTTGTTTCTATTTCAGTCGGTTCTTGTGTTATTAAAGCCCAAAGGTCTGTGGCAGAAAAGGAGAAAGAAGCTAGCAAAAAAATTTACAAAGTAGAACTGTTGTACTATTGAAAAGTGGTATCGCATCCAAAATTATGATTGCCTATATACTAAATTGTGGTTCTGCAGTGCTACTCAAACCGACAACGAGCTTTATGTAGGGGATGATGTTTGGGCAAGACGGATTTCATCTGTTTATAAGCTGCTGGTAGGTTAAGTGAAGAGCAGTAGCTGAGTCACAGCCAGGCAGCTTCAATGACAATAGCCGAAAATCGAGCAGAATCTTGAATCTACCATGATTTGGGCACAATGGTTATGTTATTTGCAAGTTAATCTTGTCTCAATTACTACTTGTCAAACGGGTTTAAACAATTTTTTCCCATTCCGAAATCTAAACAATTTTGTTAAAGAGTATGAAATGAAGTTTATAGCGTTTCGGCGTGTGGACTAAGTTGACCATAGAGCAAAGAGAGCATTTTTGTATCTCTCAACCTTGAGCTCCAGGATTTGTCCACTTTCTGACCTAGGCGACTAGATAATCTACTGTTACAACCCTATGATGATCTTGCAAGCAGAATGACTGCTCCTGCGCTCATTATGCATTTCTTCGTGTGAATCTTCGTGTCAGCTCTGCAAGTATAGATTCTTAGTTCATTTGGCTTAGAAGACTGTTGTTTCGTTGAGCCATCTTTGTTGAATGGATGTGCCCAGTTCTTCTGGAAACTAGCACTTTGTCATTATTGTGGTATCAATCGCAAGGTCTTGAGCAATGGCTGGATGTCCCAAAATACTTCATTGACAAGAAAGACAGATAGAGACGTGAACCGGTGATGGCTGTGGTAAGTTATGTTAAAGTGAATTCCGCTTATGGTTTAACAACCTGAAAACCCACATCTATGCCGCAAAAAAAGTACCGCGACCATCATGACCTACCATAGGCCACATATATTTTGTTTCGCTGTAGTTGTATATCTCTTTTATATTGGTATTTTTGCTTGATCTCCTATAGATCTTACGCTTTTTACTTGGTAAAGAAGTCATCGACAATAATAAGAGGTACTCTGGTAGGCTACTCTACTGTAGGCTCTACATATTTTGAACTTATTTGTGATATCTGCTGTTCGCAGGTACGAGTAGTTGAGAGTGAGAAGGATAAAACTGGAGACAGTGTCAAATTTCTAACAACAACTCAGATCTTAGCCGAAGAGTCTATAAGACAGGTCTGTTTATACCATAGAGAAGCATGTCTATGGTTGGTCTATGTTATGGTTTGTCTATGGTCCTTACATAAGAAAAGGTTGCCTTATATCTGATGATGAGATGATAATGTTGACTGGTTCCTAGCCATATGTTGACTGGTTGACTTTGCGGATTAGTAAAAGACCTAAAAAATATTTGGTGTCAGGCAACTGATCCATGCTGGCATCTGTGGATATGTTTTTTAGTATTCAAATTCAATTTTTTTGAACTATTTTACATAATTATCAACCACAGTTTTATTTGGCCTCTCTTAATTACTTGTAGGGAAGTAGTTTGCCGGCGATATGCACACAAAAGGTATCTCTTGACCAGAGGGCGTGCTACAAAGACTATGGGGAGACAACTGAGGAGTTGAGACTCATGGGGAAACCTCATGCTGAGTATGAAAAATTGAAAGTCTGCTTATTTCTCCTACAGGGCATGTAAAGAACATTCCCACAATACAATTTTTTGACTGGAATTTCCAGAAAACCTCAGTCTTAACCATATGCTATCATTGACTGAGTGTGTCTGGAATCTCCAAAATAATGCATTGTGGGATACTCATTAACATGCCCCATTGTGTGACACCTTTCACCGCCGTTTAGTGCGATCTTTTATGGGAAAACCTTGGCATGGGTTCAATGAAGTATGGAGGGTCTAAGTCAGACCGTTTGTACAATCAAAATATCCCCACACTGCTGCTGACTAAAATAACTATTCATGTTCTTAGCTCTTGGTCAAAGGTTGAGCCGGCCTTGGGAAGACGGGCCCTGAACAAACAACCCGAGAAGCCAGTGTCCATACCAGCGGAGAGACAAGTTACTGAGGCTATAGCCTGGACAGTCATGAGGGTCAGTGAGTGGATAAGAGACCTTGGCTATCCTCAATATGTGGTTCGTAGTCACACCGTCTGCTTGCCATGTCAACAACAATTAATTAGATTTCATGGCCTCTTTCGGTCTTATGGCTGCTGCCATCAATTTTGAATATGTCACTGGAAGTCCTCAGTACTCAGTCGCCCTAGTGATCTGAGCACTAAGGTGGGTTATTACATATTAATGGTTTTGAATAATTTTTATGTTGGTCTTATAGGACAGGATACACAGTTTGGTTGGAATTCAAAATTTTCCATTTTGCCCCATTTTGCTTGTTAAAAGTTCACAGAATATAATTTTGTCTAATTATTAGTCTTTCAATCTTTTGAATAATATGTTAAACCAAAAAATTTGAGATTCAAAGGTTTTTGGCCTGAAATCTGGATCATTTTGGGTGGAGAATCGCCGTGGCCTCTAGCCACCCATTAATGACAGATAGATACATAAATTTAATCGCAATTTTTAAAATAAATCATCAAATTTGTAGATTTTGGTCGAGCGGCTGATTACAGGTAAATTTTGTGAATACTTTTCCCTAGCGTATGGTATACATGCAGATGTAGATGTAGTCTTGCTAGAGTGTAATATCCATGTATGTACCTCTCTCAATATTTCAGGACTGTTTCAAACAGAACTTTATTGATGGTAGGAGATTGATATACTTCAGAAGTGTGAGTGCATTTCCTAAGATTGGTATAACTGATTTCACTGATATGAAAGCGATATCTGCTGCCATACGTCGCTTACTACGAGTGGACAAACCAAAGTTCTATCAATATCAGGACTATGCGTCAACGAAGAGCATTGCTCTACCTGAAGAGATCGCCTATACTATGTATCTGCAGGTAAATTTGTTAAATCAGTGTATAGTCCCATTTTGGTGTAAAAATCTATTGATTCAGCTGTATGTACTCAACTCTATAATTGTTTTACAACACACAATCCAACATATTTACGACATTATTACAGTGGGCACTTTTGCTACCCTACAGGATAAAAATATTCATGGAATTTAATTTAGCGACTTGGCTCAGATTGGTCAAATTCACGGGATTAGATATTAGCAAATTTTGAGTTTTGAATTTCAGTTGTGTAAGCTATCATGAAAAGAATACTAAAAATATAAAATTATAAGCGGAATTTAAATTTAGCGACTCTGCTATTAGTGAAATAGCAAAATTTAAATTCCTAAAAAAAAAAATTTATTCCAGTAGGGCGATAGCTATGTACCGTTATCTTTGGTCTCGAGGTCCAACTTTATAGACTTAGAGTTCTTTCACTTTCATTGAAGTGTGGCCAAGTTTGTTTGTTTGGTAACAGTCACCAACACTTGCAGATCCCACCGATGCCCTCAAAACTTCGATGCATCCACCAAATGAATATATTTTCGGATTGGGCTTACATGATCACAAATCTTATGATGACACAACAACATGTATTGTACCATAATTGGCATAATGTACATTGTAAATGACTAATTTTACAGCATTCAAACGCCATAAATATCTTTCAAATAAATAATAATGAATTCTTCGTATTGACATTGAGTGGTCATATCGTTTGGGAGAGCTAATAACGGCTGCATTCCACGATGTGTTGTAGGACAAAGCTCGCAGTGGGCGTCAGATTGATGACCTTAATTATACTTCATATAAGAAGATACACCAACATAAATATGACCGAGCATCTGATCTGCCAACAAACCAGAGAAAATGGCGACAATTCAAACAACCTTAGTTAGATCTTACGTCAAAAATTGACTCAATTTCAATTTCATCTGATATTTTTCTGCTGCAAGTTGCACACATAAACTTTCAAGACTATAACCAATGGCATTAATAATTATTCTGGAGGAAGCAAATTCCGGCCTGGAAGTCCGTCGGTTGTTTTTGTAGTAACATGTATAATTTCAGGTAAACCACTCCCCATCAAGTTTGTAAATCAGTACATAAATTATACTTAAATTATTCATAACCGGAGCAAAGATGTGGCTCCTTCTTTTTGCCCAGTTTTGAGATCAAAGCCAATCATCATGAAAATATAAAGTAATGGATTTAATAGGTTGGAATCTTACATTTTCCAAACTGGGAATATATTATGGTTTCCCACTGGTTAGCCTTATAAGACTCCTTCAAATTGACCCTCCATTAGATAGAGGCAGGCAGTTAACTATGAGAAACCAGATCTAGTAATCTGCTGCACTCTCAGATACCCTCCCATTCTTTGATGATTATTTGGGAAGACTATTCCTGATTTGTAAAAATAACCAAAATACATGATGAGCAAAAAAAGATTAGAATGATTGTGATGCCAAGCATTGGAATAGTTGGGTGTAGCTTAATTGATTTCGAGAGTCAGTTAGCAATTTTTTGTTGTGATTTTGGTTCAATTGAGAATGAAATTGGGCTAACTTGTCAAGCCTTGAAATGTCAAAAGAATAAATATGCCTGGTCAAGATAAACTCATGTGGGAATACAGCTCTTTCCATTATCAGCTTGATGGTCAGGCTAGGACCTTTAATGTACATGTAATATCTTGATTAAGTATGTTTGCAATGGTCACTCATAGCACATTATGAGGGCTTTGGTGTTGAAGGATTAATACCTACTCACAGTTGATGAGTGATAGAGAGAGGATGAAACCTCAGGCTAGGGGCGTACTCCATCCAGCCTTGCCCACATATATAACATTACTGGTCAGCCAGGGTAGCAAACATTGATGCTCAATCTCTCATAGGATCAGTACATACTCATCGTCCAGTCTCCGCACACCTCCCCCAAATCTCAACATGAACAAACTCATCACACTCGCTGTACTTCTCTCAGGTGAGAAATATTTTCAGAATAATCTGCTTTTTAGGACAACTTCACAAACACAACTTCAATATTCCACAATGCCGCAAATATGTGTCTTCAATAGTTATTTGCTTTTATAACTTCATTACAAATTATTCTATCCAGTTTCTGAATAAAAAAAGGTCTGATACTACTTAGTTCGGAACCCTGTGAATATTATGCTAAAATAAGACATAAATAGAAATTAACTAGGATTATTTAAAAAATAATTATTTACGGCTAGAAAACATTTTGGGAGGTTTAAATTAACTCTTCTAGCTAAGTGCTTGAACTGGCCATCACAATTTCAAAACGGGAACAGTATATTTGTAATCATAAATTTTCGTGTTAAACTGTGAGCCAAGTTTCTCCCGGGGAGATTTTGAGAATCAGGGATATATTGAAAATTTGTGTTGATGGTGGTGATAAGGGATAGGGGAAGAAGGGCGCATCATCAGCACTGCACAGGCTGTAGAACAACAATCTCAAAAGCTGTCTTTGAATTGCTGGTTGGGTTTTCTTAGAAAATTTAGTTCCTGAACAGTTTTCAGAATTCAATGATTGCTTACATTGCCTTGATCAGCAGGAGGCTCTTGGCCAAACATTCAAGAAGGCTTATTCATCAACATCAATTTTGCAACCATGTTGACAAGCGGTTGCAAAATTTTATAAATATCATTCATCACACATTTATGGGCTATTTATAATCATTTGGCCTCAGCTAGTTTCATTACCTCTTTATAAACATTGAATCATCCATACGGTTCAATGGACATCCAACTTACCGATTCTGCAGTATATTGAGTGGCTCAAAGAAAATGGCGCAACTTTCAGTGGGGCATAATTACAAAACTCCCGGAAGAAAATCCACAACACTTCACAAAAAGCTTCTCAATCACATTTTGAGCGTTCAAAGCCAATGGAGCACAATAATGTGAAAATGACATTGTTTGAAAATTGTGTGTCCTAAGATCTAATATTGTGAATACCAGCAGTATTGAATGGCAATGGCATGCACTCTGCGTGGAGTACTGCTGTGATGAAAAAGTGCCAGGTTGGTTTATCTATGGTGTATTGCTCACTAAAGTAGCTCCAGTGACTTTCACATGCCACAAACAGGGTTTGTCCAGAAGAACTTAGCAGTAGTTGTTTTAATGAGAATGACTGATTGCAACGGGATTTTCAAAGAGTTTCCACAAAAAGAATTGGATAAATTATCAATCTCGGAGGAATAATCAGACGATTAAAGCTTTGCACACCAAGATTGCTGATTGAAAACATGTTGACGTAGTAAGCTATGATGT
>ERZ1740059.693-NODE-693-length-17357-cov-10.947000_pt1 | contig 17357 bp, 9 predicted proteins | sample MGYA00581744_ERZ1740059 | MGnify/ENA primary metagenome ERZ1740059 (study PRJEB43018, sample SAMN04849738) | marine metagenome | isolation source: floating plastic debris | place: Pacific Ocean | collected 2008-08-28 | study: EMG produced TPA metagenomics assembly... | reverse complement strand
GTAACAGATTAAGTTTTTTGTGTTTTATTTATAAAGATAACCTTTACCATGAAAATATATATCACCATGATGCATTATCTAAAACTAACTCTATCTATATAATTCTGGTAGGAGCAAAATAATAATGTACACAATAAATGTGAAAACTGGGGTTTATATAGATCACATTATAAAAGGTCATGAGGCCAAACAATACGGACAGTAAAATGATGCTATTAAAATACATCTATGTGTGTAAGTAGACTCCATAAATCATAATGGACAAGACGACTGCATGACAATTCCTTTGAAGTTGATTGGGAAGAAGAGGATTGACGAGGTAAGTTAACTCATGCTTTGTCAAGTATTGTAGATTTCCCGCAATGATAATAAATTGATGATAACAAAAATTGCTAACAATATAAAATTTGGCAAGACTGACAATAAAGGGAAAATAAACGATGAAGTAGTAGGATCCTTTATGTGGAGCTACTTGAAAAACGTCACAAGGGTACTTCTAAGTATGGATACTGTACAGTGGCCTACTGCACTCTCGACTGTAGAAAACGATACTCGACAATAAATTTGATGATCGATCGAGTATACAACAACAATACATCATATTTAACTTTGGGTTGTGCTAGAAAGTCTATGGTATAGAGTCTAGTCTCCACCATGGCTGTCTGATTTCAAACTCAACAATTGGCAACTAGAGAAAAACAGTTTGAGCAACAACAGAAATACAAAGATCTAATTAACTTTGGTTGGCGTAACTAAAAAGAAATATGCAAAAAATAAAAAAAATATGGTGGCATCATTACTCAATCAGTAAATTCCCATCACATTATATGTGAGGATGCAGTTGTACAAAATTTTTACCTTTCGCAAAAAAATGATTCTGAACTGATAAGAGGTTTGTGCCTCAACGGTATTATCGTTGATGAAAATATTAGGCAAAAAAGGAGGGGTTTTAATTAGTGATTGAATTTTTTTAAGTGACTTTGGTTTATCTCTCTTGGCTGCTGCAATCTTATGACCTAGAGACCAGAGAGGAAGTAGATGGCCAAAACAATGAATTTTAAAATATATAGACCCTTTGATAGAACCATGGAGTCTCCATCTCGCTACTGACTCCTTGGCGAACGATTGACATTAATTGGGAGTTGTCTTCACTGACATCGATTAATAACCGAGTTGTCTCCACACAGTGGCTATATACAGACCTATCCGGCGTGTATATCTGCTAAACCAGCACCGTGCATTGCCATGTTACCGTATCCGTCCATCATGGCGTGGTGAGGGGGTAGTAACATCTGAGGCATGTGACTCGGAGGTCTAAGACCACCGTAATGAGGCTGCATGTGTGGAGCACCTGGGGGAGAGTATGCCCCTGTAAGACAGAAAAACAAGAGAAAAATTGACATCACTCATCGAACAATCGATTTTCACCATTGATTTGTCATTGAAAAATGCAGTAATGGGTATACCTGTTGCAACTGAAAGGTAAAGGAGAGTGCGACACATTTTAATTTTTGTGAACTTCTGGCTTGTGTTTGCCAATGTTGTGACCTGATAAGGTCCTAAAAATTTGCCTCAGTTTTCTACTCTATTATTGGGTCAGTGTAGAATGAGAGAGCAGTGATAAATAGCAGTTCAACTTTTGTGTCCGCATCATTAGTTAGGTCAACCTGAAGCCTTTCAAATTTCAGTAGTAATCAGCTTTGAAATTACAAGTTGACGGTTAAAAATGTATTGTACAATGTTGCTCTGAGATTTCAATCTCATTTTAGCAGTTTCTGAACGATGAAATTATATGATACGATAAGTTTAAATCTCGTGCCAGTCAACAATATTTGAGCTACTTCAGTGCCAAGTGTACAAAATAATTTTTTATATAGATAGTCCTGAGTGAACAAAAATTAGCTGGAACAAAGTAGCATTTTAGCACATCCAAATAGTAATTTTGTTTATAATTCTTACATACATGTATGTGATCATCATCACCAAATAAACCCTAATCAATATAGAATTAAACTTAAACTAAAATTATGCGCCTTGTCTTACCTGGCATGGGCATACTTGTAGGTATGGCGGCTGGATTGTGCATGTATGCCAGGCTATTAGGATCAGGTAGATATTGTTCATGTGCTCGATTGCCTCGATTATTTTGATCTATCATCGGCTGTACTATGCGTCTCCTTGCATTGATGAACCTGCAAGCAGAACAATCATGTATGTACCACCAATAAATTCATTCATTCATTTGTTATTGTATTCATTTTTATTGATGCTACATAACTATGATCGGCAATTTAACGGAATTGGTTTGCCTGCATTTGTTGCTGTCTATGCAGTGTTAAATATTTGTTTCATCGCAATCAATTGTTGTTTTCTTATTCTCAACTCCTGTCGAATCCATTTTTGTAACATTTTATTTTCCAAACTTTAGTGGGCTAATATGTCAACGATTTGTTGGGGATGACTGCTAGCCACGTTTTAAAATCATTGAAATCATATGTAATTTTTTTTCACTTTTTTAACAAGTACATGCATCGTCTGATGATGCCCAATTGAAGCTCATGAGTAAAATGGCAGTAACTATGAAAAATTACAACTCATATGTGATGTCACCGTTTTTATAATACATTTTGGCTACAATGACATGCATGAAAATTGTTAACATTGACACATCAAACCTCGAACCCGCAGCCAAAATTCTAAAATAAGCTCCGATATGATGAGTAGACTTTTTAATATTTGGTTGGTCGCTAGAGATTTCCACGTTGAGATGTGAACCTACAATCTGACACATTTTATGCATCTTATTATCTTCTGTTGTAGAAGAGTGAGATTTTTTACTTCGAATTAACTAACAACTTCCCTCTGTAGTAGTCAAGCTAATTATTGTGCCAGCAACAGTTTTATTTTTAATTTCATGTTTTGATGTTATATTCATTTGGTCAGGCTAGACACAGCAAGCAGTCAAACTCTTATCTAGGGTAGTTGGCCTTTACCCATACTCTCCCACAGGGATTTATTTTGTAATCGCAATTAGAAAATGCAGCAATATTAATTTAATTACTGCAGCATGACCATACTAGTCACGAAATAGGCTACAAAACCGTTGTGACACGAAAAAATGACAATTTAGCTTATCGATCCAAGTGAATTTGATAATTACATGAAGTAAATAGGTCTGCATACACTGATTAGTTAGTCTTAGAATCCTAGAACCATTTATGCTATTTCTGATAGTTTATGTATGTGGAGCAATACAAGAGCGACCCGAACCTATAATTTGGCTGTAGGGCAAGCAACTACTAAAAACCCTAGACTGTGCATGTGATTGTCAGATTGAGATGGAAGTCTCAGATTCTGTTTGAATAGCTGGGATCAACTCATTGTTGTCCAACAACATGATTGCAGTGCTTGTAAGAGTCAATAGGCCAATTGAAGCCTCTCAAGGAGAAAAAAATTAATGAGCTTCAGTCACACGATGATAAAAATATAATACCTATAAACTGATTTAGCTCACAAAAATTCAGTATCACTGCATCCGCACATCAAAGTGTTGATATTGCATAAATCTTTCATTTTGCATTATATAAATTTGTTTCTAGCAATTTAGCAACTATCTCAGAAAAAAAGTAATAAATATTTTTCGAAGACTGACAACTCCTGGTTTAATATCGCTCATTTTGCAGTATTTGTCAGTGCTTGATAATACGGATGATACCATCATGTACATGTATGTGATCCATATCCATATCTGGCGTATGTTTACTCAAAATAAATTTAACATCTCAGCCATTCGGGTCGATGGCAATGCCTGAATGGACTTACCAATTATTGACTTGTATGATTTTGAGACCTGTCTGTTCTGATAGCTGCTGTTTTTGTTCTTCAGAGGGATAGGGGTGCTGAAAAAAATAACAATCATCAAGGCAATTTGCTGACAAAAGCTGACCCTACATTGGTAAAAGATGGCGCTAACGATTTGAGCATGGACATGCAAAGACTGGTTCGGAAACTGATGAAAGCACAAAAAGGTGTTTATCTTGCTTGCGTAAGGCCACACAAATAAAATAACTTGATGCAGATGACCGGCCCTCAAGGTAGAGCATGGACCATTAAATGAAACTCCAGCCAACCTCCACCATAGGTTTGAAAATAAAGAAACTCCATCAAACAAACTCCCCTCAATGTAACCCAATAAAATGGTGCCTCCTCATTAAAATGGTTATAAAAAATAAAAACAATATACAATCAGCCAGTCCTCTTGCCTGATTTGTCCACTTGTGTCATCTAGATCAAGACATTTTATTGGTGTAGCCTAACAGTATTTCTTAGTAGCAGAATTTTGTTTCGTCCCCAAGTGCTAGAGCATTGGCTTTTCTCATGAACGCTAGAGTAAAGGTTTGATGACGAAACCTCACAATTACACTAGTGCAGGATGCTGGACCTCTAATAAACAGTGATTTCGGTATATTTGTGGGTGTACCTAACATGGCTATCAATTTCCTATAGAACCCACCTTGCCAACAACCTAATTCTTCAACAGACATAATAATTATGATTAAACCTAGATACCCAACTCAGTATATCGTAGATTTTGCATTGTACCGAACTCAGCCATGACTAAACTCGGAATCCAAGGCATTTCTTCCAATTACAACAATGCTATTGAATAACATTGGCAGTTGTTGAAAGGCTGGGATGACAGTTGTGCTACAAAAAGCAGCTGTCTGCTAACATCAGTTTTATTTGCCCAAGTTCCCTTAACATTGGGAAATTAGAGTGAGGGACTGTGCGTACTCCCCGAAACATGCTAACAGAATTATTGCTGAACAAATCATCACAGACTGGCAGCTGAGTGAAACATGAGAGAAATTTGACTCAAATTGTTGCCTGAATTATCATTTTGGCAGCAGTTTGTGGGCGTTCTCTAATCTGCCGGGTCAAAATACATCAGTGACACAGTGGTGCTGTTTGCCGTAGACCTACACACATTTTGAAAGTTATAATGTATGGGTTATTATCATTTCGGTGATTCATAATTTTAATATATCGCTTGAGTTGAGAGTACTTGAGTTAAAAAAACCCTGGGCTTATGACATCAGCAGCTGTTATGAATTGATGATCCCCTGTCAACTTCGGCCCTTGTTGCAAATAAGGCTATTTCAAGTAAATTGAATATTGTGGAATAAAAATTACCAGTTTCCGATGTCTTTCGCTCTTCCATCACACAGAAAAGATTCTACTGCAGATGTTTCTGCCATTTTCGCTACCCTTAGCACACAGCCAACATTGAATTCAGACATACATTAAAAATTGCTACTCTTACTATTTCTCTTTACCTCCATAATCGAAAATAAGCGAATGAAGTAGCTAAAATAAAATGACTCACACTAAGATGCTGAAATAGCCAGTTTCTCATGGCTGTTGTTGCGTGTTTTGGGAATATTCCTCTTTTCTTCTGTTTTTGTTTGCCGGTACCTGTGTCATCGTCCTCTTCGTGATCGCCCTCACCTGATCCTATACTGTGCTCTATTCCATCACCTAAAACATACCAAGATAAACTAAATAATAAAATAATAAAATAATAAAATAATTGTACACCAATGGATGATAATCATATTGTAGGGCCTTTGTAAGATTTTGCTTTGGTGCTTTAGCGATGCAAAGGAGCAAAAAGTTACATTAGCTCTCTACTTCGCTTGACCCTCCGTAATTTTTGCAGATTGTCGATCAAATCCTGTCAATTTTAGTCAATCAAGCTACTTGATGTTTTGTTGAATGATGATTTTTACTGCGGATACAGTTTGGTAAATGCGATAACTAATTATAGCATTATCTCATTGGACTGAGCTATGAGATAAGTATATTTATATTTGATCTCATTGGATTGGACTGATTTGATATCAGGAGTTATGTTCCTCCGACAGTCCTTAAGCGTCTAATTGCGCTTACAAGGGCCGTTCAATATTTCAGATATCGGGATTACATAATGAGGTATGCATAATCCCTCAAATGGGCAGCTGAAGTTCATATGTGGAATAGCTCAGAAATTTATGCAATAAAAGGTTTTAAAAAATTGAAACTATGATCTGAATCGCAGAATTTTTGGCAACATATCTAATCTGATGCCAATTTGACAATAAACATTATTCGGGGTTTTAAAAAATTAGCATTTTCATCTGAATCTCAATGAGGAATTTTTAGCATTCAGTTAAAATTTTGAGTTTCACTATGTTACAATTTTGAACGCAGATAAAATCAGATTTTCAGAATATAAAACTGCTTGCCAAGTAGTTTATTCTCACAGACTTTGTGTACACTCGATTCTGTACCATTGTTACAATCAAACGCACACCTGTCTATGGTAGGAGGATAATCAAGTCATGCTAAGCATATAGTGACTTGCGAGCATGATTTCTTGTAACGTCAATCGCGCAAGTAACCAATTTGGGGAGAGATTTGCATTTTCTATCTGGAATTAGGAACCAGGTGTCAGATCGATGTCGGATGTGTCGCTATAAAAGATATTCAATATTAAAATGCTTTACTATAATACAGCGTGCAGATAATGAGAGTTTAATTTGTTGACGGCCAAAGTGGCACAGGGAAATAATAATAATTATGATTTTTTTAACTGGTGGTGAGACATGGCAGGCGGCCTGCACCGATAATAAACCTAGAATTCTTTTACTCCCAACTACCACCTGACCATTCTGAGTTCAAACGATTTTTTCAATGAATGAACAGGGTGATGAATTGCGAGAAATCCGCTTTCGTGACCTTCATTGAAATTCAAATTTCGGAGAGAGACTTGTGAAAATCCTGATTGATATTGGCAGTTTCAGTGACAAATTAAGTAGTTTATGACTTTAAGTTTCTGACGGATCCTTGCTTTTGACATCACCAAACAGTTCATTCTGTGCAAGAGCTAAGAAAAATTCACCTTTCTTTTGTGGATTAAAAATACTTAATACAAAGATTTTTAATGGGTGATGTGCGGTGAATTTTTGCCAATAATAGTTTTAGAAAAAATCAAAATAAATTTAGCTGTGTCACTTAATTTATTTCCTTTTTCCTCATTATGCCTTTCCGACACTTGTCACCAATTTCTCCACTTGTCACTCATTGCGTAGGAACATCTCTAAGTTCGTGGCAGCTAAGACCAATCAGAAACTAATAAGTGTACTTTTCAATGCCAACAAATTTGCTGTAGTAGGATGGTGCTGACCCCAGCACTCTTCAATTTGTCATATTTAGCTCCTTTTCCTGTCAATTTAACATGACAATTCATATTGATATCCATAAATTAATGAAGCGCTTCTGCAATTTATCAAAAAAAGGATATTTATGGTTTGGTGCTCTGTGTCATTATTAATTATGAAGTTTGTAGTAAAGAATACACTATAAATAATAGTAATTGGTAGAAGCAATTAATACACAAACCGAAGGTTGTCCAGGAATAATTACGAAGAGAAATGAAAAAATTCCAGGTACCAGACCCTGACATCAGTTCTGCCGCCACCGCCTGCTAGCTCATCTCATACAATAATGGTCGTCATCACCGCTATTGAGAAATGGAGATTAATCCTAACAAGAATTGCCATAAAAAGGCCATCATCTCCGCTTCTTAACCACACCGTTATATAATTTAAAACAAGTACTACAGTCTTAGAGATAGATAAAATTCAAAGATAATCCTCTTGCGTAACATATCCAAATGGATTGTGAGCAGACTAATGTGGTTAAAACCGCAAACCCACAACACATCCAGGCTTAAATTACACTGACAACCGATCATCGTAATGGGATTTATCTCTGACCACAATTTTAAAGTGAACAACTGAGGCATAATTTTGGTAATATTCTTAGTTTGAGAATTTTTCGGCATCCTGAATAATTATCTCAAGCCTTGAGAATACTTGAGTTTTATGTTTTGGAGTGATGTCCAAAAATAGCGCATCTCAATATCTTATTAAAATATCGTAGTTTTCCCAGGAATGGAGTTGCAGCAAATATCGGTTCTCTCACAACCTTGAATTCCATGCTAACTTTTTGTTTATAGCATGTTAGTTAGTTTAGCAATTATGAACGTAATTGGATATGGTTTTCGTAGCACAATGTTACCTGCAAAAATCAAAAACTTTGTTATCAAATCATAAAAAGAAGCTCATAAAGTTTGCATAGCAAATGAGGATTTTATGATGTCTTTAACTTAATTTGATGATGAGAGAAGGTACGGTAAAAATTAGTTTTCTTGGATACGCTAATCAGTAACTAGCTCAGCATGCGAGACAACCACTGCTTCCTCTGAAAGATGTTATACTCTACCTGAAATGATTTTAGTGAGAAATATCAAACGTTACATTGTGAAAAGTTTTAAAACTACTTCAAAAAATCTTTATGTATCCGTGCTTCCGTCTCTTCTCAAAACTTCACAAATGCATAATTTGCCTTGGCCCTGCAATGGCATGCAATTTATTTTTGAAATCGCAATAAATCACTCCTTTTGTTTTCTGACTTGATGAATAGGCAGTTTTCAGACAGGTTACGTATGCTCATAACAATCTCATCAGAATCGCCATGGCAACTTTTTATTCAAAGATTATTCATCGTCTACTGAGCTACTCAGCTTACAGCCCACTTGCAGATCCCCTCGTCAACCAACACATTTTGAAATTCTGAGAAAATGGCCCATTTTTTGAGCAATTTGTTAATGGTGAGTTTTGAACAGCTATTGAGGCTGGCTGAATGCGATGATTTTCTCCAGTCTAAAGGCCAATAAACACCTTGTGAACTTAGTAATGATACGTTTGCAAAGGTCATTAATGGTGCAAAAAGCAAAGTTATTTTGGTGGAAAACACCATCACAGGCTTGCTGGCCCGCTGTTAGTTTTATACCCATCTCATAAAACTAAAACCATAATAATTCCGTCGCCATAGTTACCAACCATTTGCTAAAACACAAAGTATAATTCTACCATTATCAAAAGCACTGGAATATGCAAATTATTAAGTGCCATTCCTATGAGGTATTTCACGCACCAGTGAAACGTTAGGCTTAAAAATTTGTTTTTGCTGAAATTGTTTTTTACAAGAGCCAATTTAAAGAAAAGTTATACTATAATGTTATGGGAAATTATTCTTTTAAACTTTCTTAACCTGAGAAAATAAGCTGATTTGAACGATAGCAGCCGTTTCACAAAAACCTGTCATTACACCTAGACTTATAGCTAACACAACATACTAGTTTTGAGCTGTCTGAAAAAAATCATAGAGTAATAATGTGGATGGCTACAGTTTTACAACATGACACCAGTGATTACGAAAGACCAAGTTTGTCTACCTCATCATGGGGTTTTATTCAAATCCCTAACAGGAAGTGAGCAGGGAATATATCAAAATAATGAATTATAAATTCAGGCGCTCATTTATTACGGATTATCTTCAATCCAAAAATAATGTTTTAGAATAATGTTCATGATAGATGGGGTTTATTTAGAGGTGTACATAATAATGAAACACTTGATCGAAGTCATTGCAATTCAAAGGAATAATGAATTATTTGATTAATCCCTACATCAAGTGTCAGAATGGATATGCATGTAGTTACACCATGCAGTTATGACAGCTAGAAACATACTATAATCCTATTGCTTATCTGTCTAATTTAACAAGCCCAGTATGTCATATCTGACAGGATTCCAGGAGCCGTCCAATCTAAACCAACAAAACCAGGGGTCTAGATCCTGCCTCCCTTCTCAGCCACCGCAAATTAATCAGCTACATTCAACACGGCTGCTCTATTACACAATAAAAATATGAATAATGACCTATGGCGGTTTTGATTTCTTAAATTCTTTATGTCATGATTTTGTTTAGCAACTCGCCCCTCAATCAATCCTACTGGCTAGTAGGGTGTGTGTACAAGTTTGACATGTGTAGTTAGTTTCCTGACAAGTTAAACAGGGCCGCTCGCTATATTTGACAGGCCGTAACATTGTCGGAACTACTGATGAGCACTTGTCTTTGGTCAGTGAAGAATGATGACAAGGGTGTTAACAAGATGGATATCCTAGAGTGAGCCAACAACCTTCAAACCTTTCCTCCGTTCATTCACAAACTGACCAACAAAGCTGTATGGCATCGCTGGAATGAGCAATTAATTTATGACTCTACTTTGAGTGATGGTTTGATTGAAAGTGCTCAGTTTGAGTTGCTCATATTATCATCGGAGAGAAGTGTGCTCAATCTGACGCCAGGTTGTTAAGCCTTCAAAACTGTCAAGAATGTCATGTTATCCTGCTGTCAAAAATAACAGCACCTCTGATTTTGAGAGAAGCTCTGATGATGATGATGATGATGAGGCTTGAAAGGCTTTTGAATGTTGTTATGATAGATCTACTGTAGCGCTAAGGTACATAAATTACTCTACTGTCATAATTTGAGTAGGTAATGGACAAGGTTTCTATTTATCGAGACAGGTCTGACAAAGTGTGATGATCCGTTTGTCCAAAGTTTGATTTTTGATTGGTTGGGGGTGTGAATATGACGTGTGAAGTTAATCTGCTTTTGTTGACAAGGTGTTCCCCACAATTTTGATCGACTGTCAGGGCAAATAAAAGATTTTAATCAGCTGTCTTCGTGATTGGGGTTTCCCTGCTCATGTAAACTAATCATCATTTTGTTGCGTAAAAAATAGACCTTTCAACTTTACAAATAGATTCCAGTCAATAAATTACTGAAGTAAACCAATGTAATACGTGTTAGCACCTTAGCCTACCATTTTTTTTAAACGCCAAACCCTATGAATTTTTGCTTGCCGTCGCTAAAATTACATGTGGTCAAATTATGTTAGTAAAAAAGATTAAAAATTGAAATTCAGTTTTGATAAAACGTCGACGAGCATGGTTGTTCTCTGAGCAATAGTATCACTGACCCAAAATTGAAACAGAATTTTTAATTAATCAGTACGGTTAGGCTTAATCTAGTTAGTATTCATATGACGACACCCAACTATGCATAAACCAAATCAACTCTAAATTCCATTGACTGATATGGCGATTAATATGGGTGGTATCAAAAGTTGAGCAATACCCGACCATGGTACTGTGGGATGCCTCTCGGAGCAATAGTGACAATTTTTCACACTGAATAATGCTCAGAAAAATCTGGTTTCCATAAAAAGAGATGTGGGTTTCTGAATATAGACCACGCAGGGCCAGTTCCCAGGCCATTTGGCTTGCAGAAAACCACAGATGTGATAAGAGGCTGCATTTATTCATGCAACCAGCTTAAAAGACAGCTGGTCGTTCAAGTCAATTCCTGATAGTCAACTTTTGGACATGATTTGTTATGCAATGCTCACATTTCATCACTGGTAGCGTCACACTGAATAAAATTCTTTACAGCAATGGAGAAAGTGCACACCTCACCACCATTTTGTACCAGCTGTGGGTTGCAAAATACACGTATCTGTCTTCATATGGCAGACTAGGGGTCAAGTTTTATTTGATTCCTTTTTTGATGAGTCCTACATTTCTAATAGAATAAGCAGAACACTATTGTGATAGACATACAAAAATATATACATAACAAATGGTGGTCTTTATCTCGCCAAATTGAGATAGCGTGAAAAATTTGTAAAGCAGCCTTCTAGCCTTAAAAATAGATAACTATGAGGTCTGAGTTTGATAAGCAAGGATGTTCCATATTGATGGAGATTCAAGATATAAAGAGATTTTTGATTTCATGAGCAATATAACAGCTAAATGCAGATGCAGGCCTAATATCGGTAGGTTAGATTCTGTATTATGGCTGTTACTGAGTTGTCACTGAAAACTGGGAGCTGTGGGGGGTCAAAAGAGACCGTAAATTCTTGGGAGGTCTGAAACTAATTTCACTGTACACTACTAGAAGACTGCCTGACATATACAACCCAGCAATGATGAAAATCAACCACAGCTGACATATAGACGGTTATAAAAAAACTATAACATATAACAATGAAAGGAAACTACCCGAGCATCTGTGTAGACTGTTCGTTTCGCTGACCTTGACCCAGTAGGGTCATAGCGAAGGTCATTGTAAGTGGACCGGAGGGTGCAATAGCGTGGAATGCCTTATGAATTTTTGAGCAGAATTGTTTGCCATCCCATTCCCTTGATCCAAGGTTTTATGAAATATTTTGGTAGGGATTGTAATGAATCAGCCATATTTGTTGAGTGGTTTAGAATTGTCTTCTCCCTTTTCATGTCATTTCATATTTTACCATATTGTTACTGGCATGTTGCGGTGGGTAATTTCCAATCATGTTATTAGTATATATCTGCTGCTGGTTGGAGTGGAGGACGCCCACTCCCATCATTACTGGGTCGTAACTACTACTACTGCTACTGGTTCTAAGGCTAGTGCTAAAACACCCACCGGTCTCACTCCCGTTTTCACTAATTCCCTCTCCGCCTCCAGAGCGTGACACCGGCGTGCCGCCATTATTGTTGTTGTTGCTGACTTGTCTGCTCATGTCTGTGCCCGTGTGGTGTTGTTGCTGTAGAGAGGTGGGTGTGGTTTGCTGGCCATGGTGTCGAAGGTCGTCCGCCGTCCCATTGGGTGACATCATTGTCTGTGGAGGTTGTGCCCCCAAGTGTGACATGATGTTAGTGGGGGAGCTGGCTGTGTGTGAAGGTGGCTGATACTGCGATAGGCTTGTGTGTAAAGACGAAGGGGGCCTCACCTAAAATCAAGCAAAGCAACACTGAGTCAAACATTTTACATCAATAGCAACATATAGCACAGAAATAACTACCGTATTAACAGAATGAGCTTAGCTTTGGCATCCAAGCTGTTTTGTGCGGATGCGTTATCGGATCTCACTATATAAACAGCCCGCACAAAGCAGCATGGGCACTCATATTAATTCTAGCACCAATATTGCTCAGGTGAGGTAGAAATAGAGAAATAAAAAAGTTTCTGGTTCGTTCATCGAAAACCCATGTCAAAAAACCCATAATCAGTTTTCTGGTCAGTGGTAGCCCAGATCTGTCATTGATTATTACGGGCCATGCAGTTTTGCACCACGGACATGAAACACTGCAACAACCACAACAAAGTAGAAGCACAATCTTTAGTCTCTGGCAGTCACTGGCACTGGTTAGCAGATTTAAGTTGGAAAATCACCAGTAACCTGGCAACAGAGAGGCCTGGTATGCCATGAAGCAAGGAGAGCCATTTTATTGCTATTCTACAGTTTCACAATAAAAAATTGACTTTATAATGTAAAAGTTAGTTTATAAAGCCATCAAAAGACATTATCATTTTTCCTCAAAGAAACTTTCTTGATAGCAGAGGGTAGTTTTTTTCTGTCATAATATCCTCTAGCCACATGTGTAGGCCTAAGTGCTACCATCTTGGTGCAGGCTCATCTTCGGCAAAGTGACTAGGTTATCCCTACATGAGTACTATCAGCCATTAACGCCCCAAAGTTGAAATCAGCTACCTGCATAATTTATTTTTTTGTTTGGGTCACGGTATAAATGGAAACAATTGAAGTTGATTGTGAACAAATATTTTGATTATGTAATCGCTTGAATGATGTCTTATCCCTTTTTGTATAGGGGTTAAGTACCATCTTTGAAGTGGAGTAAGGATTTATTATGACAGAAATTGCATAAATTTATTCAATGATACTATGGAGAGTTGCTAATCGAGCAATTTATCATAAAACACTGCAGTTTCAGGCCATTAATGTTATTGGCCAGACTAATTTATATCCGACCGATTCAGCCCAGGGAAAATCTAATTTCAGTTCAGTTTTTTGATGTGGTGCAAAATCCTTGAGTCTAATTGTGCTATCTAATAAATATGCAAATTTCTTAGGGTGACCAAAATTTCAGCGATCGGATTCTTGCTCACCATCCATTTTTTCTCAGCAACCAACCATTTTTCTCACCATTCTTTGCAGAATGAGCAAACAAACAAGCTATTGAGTCATACAGTATTTGCCGCTATAACCATTTTGATTTTTGTTTAAAAGTTTGAAGTTCTGCACATTCACGTGTTAAAATTTATTGTTAGTAAAACACAAAAGAAGTTTATGCCAAAAATTTACCATCTCTGGATAGGCAGCTGCCTCACGTTGCATGTCACAGATTCTCATGTTAGCAATCTTCAAAGTTTTGGTTTACAATTTATGCATCAAATAATAAAACTATCCGTCAAAGCCAGTTATGCTTGCAATATTCGACATTATTCATGTTCAATCACACGACATTATTACAACTTTGGATCATTTTGGATTATTTTGCGGATTGGCACAAAGCAGGTTTATTCCACAATTTGCAGAAGATCAAAAACTTGTAAGGATTCCGACTAGAGATTTGCATGGGATTGGTGGGGTAACCATAATCAAAGAACATGCTAAATCTTACACAGTTGTATGATTTCTATGTGATAAGCTCAATAATTGCATTAAATATTTATATATTTTGTTCAATGATCCAGATTCTAAAGCCGCCAGGCATTTTTGGGTTATCAAAAGCTAGACTGGATAGAGAGATTTTTGTATTGTCAGACTAAAGTCAAGAACTCGAGCTTAGCAGATTGACCGTAAATAGGTTTTCAGACTGTAATTTTGATATCAAAATGTTTCAAAGCATAATTTTCTGTTACAAGATTGATAGCTAAATTTTCATATTAACTTATATTTTTGCAGTAATATCATATTACTCAACACAAATTGTTATGAAGTATTATGTTACGGCTAACACCTGTTCGGGTAAAGGGAAGCCCTACGACATAGATCTGTATAGTAAAGGTCCCTTCTAATTAACATTGATTCAAATGCATTCCAGACTCTTTTTCTAGCTAACAGGCCGGCAAACCCTGCGTTCACCTTACTAGGTCACAACAATTTTCTGCGGCCTACAAGGCGGCTGAGCAGAGATGTCTCAGCTGGTGATTAGATTTTTGAATCACTAAATTTTACTCTTTAAGTCCACAAATTTCAAACATAAATGAGGATTTAGTTTTGATTCATTAGGTTTATTGTTTTTCTTGGGTACAATGTTTTCTGAAAAGCGCATCATCAAGAACAATGGACCTAGACCCATACCAGTACTAGCCGGGTACAGATTCTTTGCATCCAACTGCAAGTGCCTATGGTTCATCGACTGTTCACGGAATGTCTGAAACATGGTGTACGATCAATCCTGGCCTATGTTTTGACACTTTGTTTTGACTTTAGGGGCTAAAACAATATTCCAGATAGATAAGATTTCAGACACCTTGAATATGTAAAATTTTGGTAAATCTTTCATCAGCTCTCACGACACTCCAATCAACCTTAGCTCGCTGGACTACGATCCAGATGTATCTGACTTTAGCTGATTTTCTTGAGAAATAAAGGCAATTTTCCCACATCGCTATTGGTATCATAAAAATAAAAACCAAATGGTTGACTCTCTGCTCACATAGAAGATTTTATGACAATTTTTATATTTTAGGCCTATCGCTCTCATTTTAGCCCTATTTATGGACAATGCGGCGGTTGCACGTAATACAGATGTCAGCGAAACATGTAAAGCACACTTATGTCCATTTACCACGACACATCATGCTCGATTTGCTCAATGTAACGTCAAAGCTTACTACACAGCTAACAATACACTGTAACATTACACTGAAACACAAGCCGTACCGTACCGCTAACATTATTTGTCCCAATATCTGTGGCCATCTGTAACAGTTCAAAGTAACATTCAGGACAAGAGTACTTACAGGGTCTATGTGTGGACTCCTTGGCTCCAACAAAGAATCTACTGATGCTGTACTGGGGCGTCTACCGTCCCCAACCTCAGAATCCTGATCTTCCATCATAAGGTCCATAGGCATCTTTCCTTTGAGACACCCAATGTATTTGGCACAGAAATTATCACATAATTCATGGACCTACAATAAAAAAACGAGATAAGTTTTATTTATGTCAGCAGTTCCAACTCTTTTGGCAACCATTTCCGTAGCTATTCGTCAAGATTATCTATTCAAGGATCTATTTGACCAAAGTAGTAATCTCATGAATGGGTAAAAGGGTAAACTGGATATGGTACAAACTGAAAGCGAATTTTAATTCAGATTTGTAAAACTCAATGATTGATTGATTGATGGAAGAAGACCTGTAACACAATAAAATAAATTAGTTTAATTGATTTACAAAAGTGTGATTTCTTCACACACTTTGTGGCGCATTAAAATAATAGTAAGTAAACATTTATTATAATCACATGGTAGCATACATTTTTCATTGTCCACAAAAGACACTATAATTTTCATTTTATTATAATTTTTTATAATAGCCTTGGCATGGCATTGTGAGGTTTGCGGGCAGCGGGATAAAACCCAGCGTTCTGATTTGTTTTAGCATCAGAGATTACTGGCTAAGCACCTCCCCATGCAGACCATAGGCAGCTTGTCAATTAAAAATAATTGATACAAATAGCAGTTATGTGGCAGACTTGTCTAAGCTGACATATTTGATATGTAGACATTTAACCCCCTCCTAGCGTATCAAAACCTAAGCTCATTAGTAAGCCATACATCCCAGTTGTTCTTGTATCATAAACCATAACATCGATTATGTACCAATTAACAATTCCATTTAATAATTTTGTAATAACAGTGGGTGCATTACATCAATGATAGTATAACATTGTTTAAAGTCAAATCATGCCAATATTAATTTTTGGCACCTTTTCTCCTTCTATTTTGTCAATTTGCTGTTGAAATAAATGATGCAGCTTTCAATAATGAAACAGGATGAGGTTTGACCCAAAGCGAAGAGCCAGGAAAAAATAAACACTATTATACAACCATTTATAACAATGATGAGTTATATTCGCCAATAACTCTGTCAGGGCGGCCTGTTAAGTCATATAGTTCGGTTGACAATATGATTAGGTGTCAATGGCAGAGAGCTATGTGTCAAAATGTCAAATATGGAATAATTTATGCATTTCTCATGCCCTCTCTCTGGTTTTATAATTTTTTATCCAGCCACTATTTCGGTATGGTTGTGGTAAATCCAACAATGATACCCAAAATATCTTCTCTTCATTATAGGCCTAATGATGCTATTGCATCTGTCTTCCAACTCTAGGGTTAATGTTCCCAGACTGAGGTGGGCCTATTCAGCAAAATATGATGACCATTTATGTGGATACAGATTCTTCTCAGAACTGGGAAGGAAATAAATTTTTGAGCACAATACCGATATTGGGTATGGAGCCTACATGCAGGTCCTACTTGCAATATTAATGGTGGTTTCCCAGTTTTATCAACTCATTTTTATCAAAGTAAAGGTAAAAGATAAA
>ERZ1740059.692-NODE-692-length-17383-cov-6.255194_pt1 | contig 17383 bp, 12 predicted proteins | sample MGYA00581744_ERZ1740059 | MGnify/ENA primary metagenome ERZ1740059 (study PRJEB43018, sample SAMN04849738) | marine metagenome | isolation source: floating plastic debris | place: Pacific Ocean | collected 2008-08-28 | study: EMG produced TPA metagenomics assembly... | reverse complement strand
GAGGCGGGAGGGCCGGTGCGACGCCGCCGGATCCGGGCCCGCCCGGGGGGACCGGCGGACGCGCGCGCGGCGTCGGGGGCGGGACCGGTTCGAAGGGCCCGCCCTCCCCGGGCGGAGGGAACGTCTCCGGGGTGTCCGTCTGCTGCGTCACCACGTACATCCCGAGGCCCGTGACGACGCAGAGGCCGACCACGAGCAGCATTCCGCAGCCCGCCAGCACGTAGACGAGGGCGTTCTCTCCCTTCTGCGCGTTCTGCATCGCCCGGGACCATAAACCGCGCAGGCAGCCGGGCGTAGCGACTTCGCCCCGGGCTCAGCCTCCGCGAAGAAGGCGCGTGAGATGCGCCTTCTCCCAGCGCTCGGCCTCGGCGTGATGGCGAAACGCGCGCTCCCGCGCCCGGAAGGTCGCCGTGTGGTAGCGGACACGCCCTCCCTCGCGCTCGGGGGGCACCGCATGGTGGAGCATCTCGTGGAAGAGCACGGTGGCTACGTAGAAGGAGGGAACCCAGGCCTGATCCAGCACGGGATGGACGCGGATGAGCTGGTCCTGCGGCACGTAGGTCCCGAGCTGGATGGAGCGCTGTCCCGCGCGACGCCGGACGCGACGCCCCCAGGTCACGCGCACGCCCTCCATGGCGCCTGGCGGGAAGTCCCCGAGCAGCGACCGGAAGAGCGGCGCGAGGTCGTGGACGGCGCCGCGCGTTCGTATCGAGGTGCGCCGCCGGCGGCGGCGGCCGATGCGGTGCCGCTGCGCCTCGATGAAGGCGTCGACCGCGGCGCCAGCCTTCGCTTCCCGGCGCGCGAGGTAGCGGCCGAGGGCCTCCACGACGGCGTCGTCGGCCTCGAGGAACATGTGGTGCAGACGCACCTCGATGCGCGCTCCCGCGGCCCGCGCGCTCACCATCGTGCGGCGGTTGTCGGTGACCACGAGACGCACGGGCCGACCGAGCGCCGCCGCGAGGCGCTCCGTGAGCGAGAGCGCGGAGCGCCGCAGGACCTCGGGCACCGTCGGGTCCGCGTCGAGGACGGTTCCCCGGTCGCGCGGCGCCGAAGGGGCGACGGCGCTCTCGGGCTCCGGCGATGCAGCGGGCGCCTCTTCGAACCCGAAGCTCAGCTGACGCCGCACCCCGCGAGGATGCCGGGGGGGTGTGCGCTGTCAACGGATCAGGTGCGCTACCGCCGGCCCGGAGACCCCGCCGTCGAGTGGTACGGCGCGGCGCGGGGCACTACACCGCTAGCCCGCGGCGGGCAGATCCCGCGCGCCCTCCGGACCTTCGTGCGACTGCCCGAGATTCAAGCCTTCGCGGAGACCGTGCTCGTGCCCACCCAGCTGGTGCTGGCGATGTTCGGCATGGGCTGCACGCTCCGCCCTCGCGACTTCGCCGCGGTCGTGCGCGCGCCGCGGGGCCTCATGCTCGGGCTCCTCCTCCAGCTCGGCTTCGTCCCGCTGCTGGCCTGGGGCTTCGTCCAGACCCTCCAGCTCGGCCCCGGCTTCGCCGTCGGTCTCTTCCTCGTCGCCGTCGTGCCGGGCGGAGCGTCGAGCAACCTGCTCACCTACATCGGGCGCGGCAACGTCGCCCTCTCCATCGCGCTGACCACCGTCTCCACGGTCGCCTGCGTGATCACCGTGCCCGCGCTCCTCGGCGTGCTCGCGTCGGCGCAGCTGCCGGAGACCTTCGCCTTCCCGGGCGCGCGCATCCTCCTCGACATCTCGCGCTTCCTCGTGCTCCCGCTGGCGGCCGGCATGGTTCTCCTCGCCCGCAGCGAGCGCAGCGCCGAGCGCTGGGGCCCCTGGGCCATCCGCGGCAGCATCGTCGCGATCCTCACCGTCGCCGCCGTCTCGCTGAAGAGCGGGCGCATCGAGCTGGCGGAGTACGGGTGGCTTCCGCCGGCGTTCACGCTCGGCTTCGCCATCCTGCTGGCGCTGGCCGTACCGCACCTGGTTCGCCTGGCCGGCCGGAACGACGCGGATGCCCTGGCGCTGACCATCGAGGTGGTCGTACGCAACGTGAGCATCGGACTCCTCCTCGTGAGCTTCTTCTTCCCGGGTCAGCCCGCGCAGGGCGAGCTCCTCTACGTCTGCCTGCTCTACGCCGGGACCTCGACGATGGCCGTGGCTCCGCTCATCGCGCTGCATCGCTTCGGGTGGAGCCCGGTGCTCGGTCGCCGGGCCCTTCCCTCCTCGACCGCGAGGTCCACATCGTGAGCGCGGGCGGCGCCGAAGCCCGCCACGCGGCGGCCGAAGCGCGCTGGCGCGACGAGGCGAGGGCGCTCTCGGCGCGGGCCGATCGGCTGAGCTTCGCCCGCCTCGGCGCGTTTCTCGTCGCGGCCATCAGCGGAGTCTCCGCCGCGGCCGGGAGCGCATGGCTCGGGGTCGTCGCCGCCGCCGCCACCCTCGTCTTCGGCGTGCTGGTCTTCGTGCACGCGCGGGTCCTCGCGGCCCGGGACGACGCGGAGGCGCGCGCCGCCGTGCATGCGCGGCATCTCCTCAGGGTACGGGGCACCTGGCACGCGCTCCCGGCGACAGGCACGGACGCCCTGCCCCCGGATCACGGCTACGCCGGCGACATCGATCTGGCGGGGCCGGCCTCGCTCGCCCAGCGCCTCGACGTCACGCACACGACGCGCGGCGAAGCGCAGCTGCTGGATTGGCTCGCGGCCCCGGCGGACGCCGCGACGATTCATCGGCGACAGGCCGCGGTGGCGGAGCTCGCCGCCGACCTCGAGCTCCGGGAGGACCTCGAGGCCTTCGCGGCCCGGGGACGCCGGGCGCTGGCGCGGGCCCGCGGGCGCGACACGCCCGCCAAGCTCGACCCGGCGCCCTTTCTCGCGTTCACGGAGCGCTCGGCGTTTCTGCACGGGAGCCCGCGCGCGCTCCTCGTGCAGGGGCTTCCGCCCGTCACGCTCGCCGTCGTCGCGCTGAGCGCTTCGGGCCAGGTGCCCCTGGCCGCGGCCGGCGTGCGCGTGGCGCTTCAGCTGCTGGTCGCGTGGCGCCGCGGCGGCCACGCGATCGAGGCCTTCCAGCTCGTCGCCGCGCGCCGCGGCTACGTCGAGGCCTTCCGCACCATGCTCGAGGCGGTGGAGCGGCGGCGCTTCGAGAGCCCGGCGCTCGTCGCGCTGCGGGAACGGATGCACGTCGCCGGAGCGCCCCCCTCGGCGTACCTCGCGCGCCTCGATCGCTGGGCTGGTCTCGCCGAGCTCTACACGCAGTTCCTCCTGCACTTCGTCGTGAACCTGACCGTGCTCTGGGATCTACAGGTCCTGCTTCGCCTCGAGCGCTGGAACGCCGAGGTCCGGGAGGGCCTGGCCGGCGCCTTCGACGCGCTCGCGGAGCTCGAGGCCCTCGCGAGCCTCGCCACGCTCCTCGACCAGGACCCCGCCGCGCGCTTCCCCGAGATCGCGGCCGAGCCCACACCGCTCACCGCGCGCGGGCTGGCGCACCCGCTGCTTCCGCCGTCGGAGCGCGTCGCCAACGACGTCGCGCTGCCCGGGCTCCCCGGGGCGCTCATCGTGACCGGCTCCAACATGGCCGGGAAGTCCACGCTGCTCCGGGCCGTGGGTCTGAATTTGGCCCTCGCGTTCGCCGGGGGACCGGTGACCGCGGAGACCTTCGTCACCTCCCGGGTGCGGCTCCGCGCGAGCATGCGCGCGCACGACTCGCTCCAGCGGGGCGCGAGCTACTTCCGGGCCGAGCTCGAGAAGCTCCGCTCGGTGGTCGAGCGCGCGGACGCGGGCCCGCCGATCTTCTTCCTCCTCGACGAGCTCCTCCGGGGCACGAACGCCCGCGCACGCCACCTCGGGGCCCGGGCCGTGCTCGCGCACCTGCTCGACCGGGGCGCCCTCGGCCTCGCCGCGACGCACGACGTGGCCCTGGCCTGCCTGGCCGACGAGCGGCCCGCGGTGCTGAACGTCCACTTCACGGACGTGCTGGACGAGGCCGGCGAGATGGTCTTCGACTACCGACTCCGCGAGGGCGTGGTGCGCACGAGCAACGCGCTGCGGCTCTTGGCCCTCGCCGGCATCGCGGTTCCCGACGACGACGCGCTCCCGGGCGCGATTCCCGAGCCCGCGCGAAAAAGCTGAAACCGTCTCGCTTTCTCGAACGTACGGCCCCCCATCATGGAGCGTGTGCGTCGCCTTCACGAGCTCTGGAGCTGGCTGCCGGCCTTTCGCGTCGTCGCCGAAACCGAGCACCTTCCCAGCGCCTCGCAGGCGCTTCACGTCACCCCGAGCGCCCTCTCGCGGAGCATCCGGCTCCTCGAGGACGCGGCGGGGACGCCGCTCTTCGACCGTACGGGACGGCGCATCGTGCTCAACGCGGCGGGCGAGGCCTTCCTGAGGGCGGTGCGCGACGCGATGCGGACGGTGCACGAGGGGCTCCAGGCGGTGGAGTCGTCCCAGTTCCTCGGACCCGTCCACGTGGCCTGCGCCGGCGCCCTCGGCCCGCCGCTCGTGCTGCCCGCCCTGGCGGACGTGACGAGCCGCCATCCGCGCCTGGTCCCGCACGTGCAGGACGTCGCCGACGGCGAAATGGCGGGGCTCCTCCGCCGTGGGGTCATCGACGTCGCCCTCGCTCCCTCGGTCCCCGAGGACGAGACGCTCACCGTGCTGCCGCTGCTCGAGCTGGCCTACGACGTCTTCGCGGCGCCGGGGCATTCGCTCGTCGGGGCCAACGATCCGGGCGCGCTCGGCGAAGCCCCCTTCGCGGCGCTCGTGGACGTCGGCGGGTACCGGAGCCGCTGGCCCGCGCATCGGAGGCGTCGCATCGCGCTCCGCGTCGCCCGCGAGGCCGAGCTGGTCAGCGCCGCCACGAGCGGCGGCTTCGTGGCCGTCCTGCCGACGCTGGTCGGCCGGCGCGCGGGGCTCGTCCCGCTCGGCGCCGGGCTCGCGCGCGAGCGCCTCTACCTCGCGCATCGCCCCGCGCTCACGCTCCCCGGACGCACGGAAGCGGTGGTCGACGCGCTCCGGCGCCAGGCGGCGAGCCTGGCGGAAGCGGACGACGCCGTGCACCTCGTCGCGGCCAGAGCGGCCACGCCACAGTCAGCGAACGTGAGCCAGAGGCGCTTCGTGCTGGGCTAGCGCCCGAAGGCCGGACGTACGTCACGACCGGGGGCCAGGTCGCGCAGTGAGGCCAGCTCCCGCCGGGCGCTCCGCGCCCCCTCATGCACGAACTTGCGGAAGGCCTGGCGCGAGAGGCGTCGGTCGTTGCTGCTCAGGAGCGCCTCGCCGCCGCGCGCCGTGACGGCGAAGCAGAGCCGCGCCAGCTCGACCCAGCCGCGCCCGCTCGTCCACCGTCGCTTCTTCGTCGTCGCGAAGGTGGGGGGGTCGCAGATCACCAGGTCCCAGCGCTCCCCGCGTCGCGCCGCGCGCGTGAGAAAGGCGAAGGCGTCCTCCTGCACGACGTCGCCGGTTCGTCGGTCGTTCCGCGCCGCGTTGTCCCGCAGCCGCACGAGCGCGGGGGCCGACACGTCGACGCTCGTCGCCTCCGCCGCACCTCCGGCCAGCGCTGCGACGGTGAAGGGGCCCGTGAAGGCGAAGAGGTTGAGCACCCGCCGCCCCGCGGCGGCGGCGCGTACGCGCCGACGGGCGCCACGCTGGACCAGAAAGAGCCCGGGCGAGAGCCCCTCGCCGAGGCGGAGCGCGAAGCGGAGCCCGTCTTCGCGGACCAGGAGCGGCGCCGGCGCCGGGACGCCGGCCACGGGCTCCGGCGGAGCGAGGGTCGCGATGTCCGCGTCGCTCGCCTTCTTCGGCCGCCGCTTCAGGTAGACGCCGGCGAAGCCGCGCGTGACGAGGGCCGTCGCCAGGTCGGGCGGCGCGTCGCCGTAATCGTGGAGCACCGCCCAGCGGTCGAAGACGTCCACCCGGACGGCGCCGAGGCCGTCTCCGAAGTCCACCGCGCGAAAGCAGGTCGTCGGCTCCGCCTCGGCCGCCGCATGTGCGAGGCCGTGGCGACGGCCGAGGGCCCGCGCGAGCGCGTCGTCGAGGCTCTCCCGGCCGTCTCCCGCAAGCCATGTGTCGAAGAGCGGCGGCGGCGGCACCTCGAGCGCGAGCGTGTGGCCTCCGGCCGGGTGCGCGAGGCGGAGGCGTTCGGCGTGGAGCATCAGGCGTGGCGCCGCCTCGCCGCCATAGGCCGCATCACCCACCACCGGCGCGCCCGCGTGCGCGAGCTGCGCGCGGATCTGATGGGTGCGCCCGGTCTCGATGCGGAGGGCGAGGAGCGCCCTCGTGCCCCGCCGCGCGCGGAGCTCCACGTGAGTGACCGCCTCGCGCGCGTTCCGGGCGCGCTCCTTCGGACCGAGCACCCGGGTCCCGCCGCCTCGGGCCGGGGCCAGCCGGTCACGGAGCGTACGGCTCCCCCCGCGCCACCCGACGACGGCGGCCACGTAGCCCTTCTCGACCTGCCGGCCCTCGAAGGCCCGCGCCAGCGGCGGGTTCATCGCCTTGCGGCGGGCGTAGAGCAGGAGCCCGGAGGTCTCCTGGTCGAGGCGCTGGTGGATCCCGAGCGTCGCCTCCTCGCCGCGGCCTTCGAGGAAGGCTCGGAGCCTCGCGGGGACGTCGTCCGGGCGCTCCGTCGCGGCCTGACTGGGCACACCCGCCGGCTTGTCGACGGCGATGACGTCCCCGTCGTCGTGGACGATGCGACGTGGCTCCCAGGCAGGGAAGGCCGCGCGGCGTTGAGCGAGGAGCGCGTCGTCCGGAGCCGTGTCCTCGCCGGGCACCGTCACGATCCGGCCCGGGCTCAGACCTGAGCCCGAAGCGACTCCGGGAGGATCATCGCCGGCGAGCCCGTCGACACGATCCAGAGCTGGTGCGCGGCGCGCGTGGCGGCGATGTGCAGCAGGTGCCGCGCATCGTCCTCGTCCGGGTAGGTCGAGGTGTTCGCGTCGACGCAAACCACGTAGTCGAACTCGAGGCCCTTCACCTGGCGCACGTCCGTGACGTCGACGCCGGGCCGGAAGAGGAAGTCCTGATCCGCCACGCGGCGGAGATTCGGCACCTCGCCGCGTCGGAGGCCCTTGAAGTAGAGGTCCGCCTGCTCGGCGTAGCGCGAGATCACGGCCACGGAGGCGAGCGGCTCGCTGCGCGCCAGGTTGCGCAGCGCCTCGGAGAGGAAGGCCACCGCCTCTCCGCTCCCCGTGAAGCGGAAGAGCTCGACGGGCGCGCCATGACGCACGGCCCGGCCCCCGTCCTCCTTCTTGAGCGGCCCGAGCACCTCGTTGGCCACGTCCATGATCTCCACCGTCGAGCGGTAGCTCAGCCGCAGCGGCTCGATCTGCACGTGGTCGAGGCCCAGGTCCGCGAGGACGCTCTTCCAGTCGCTGAAGCCGTTCTCCATGTAGAGCTTCTGCGCCGTGTCACCGGCGAGCGTCACGCTCCGCTGCTTGGTGGTCGTGTCGAGCACGACGGCGAGCTCGAGGGGGCTGAGGTCCTGCGTCTCGTCGACGAAGACGTGCTCGTAGGCGAGCACGTCCTTCTTCGAGCGGTTGGGCAGCTTGCCGCGGAGCCGCTGGTGCAGCCGCAGCAGGATCGCGTCGTCCTCTCGGTCGAGGGTCGGCAGCTCCCGCTCGTCGGCGCCGTCGACGCCCTCCGTGGATGGCGCCCGTCGGGACTCGCCGTCGGCGATGCGCTCGACCTCCTCCTCGCGCCAGTTCTGGACCAGGGGGATGCGCCGGGCGCACCAGGCGTGAGCCCACTCCAGCTCCCGCGGCGAGAAGGCCTCCGGCGCGTGCTCCGCGAAGGCCTCCTGGAGACCCGGGAGGCTCGTGAGGATGTCGCCCCAGGCTTCGACGACGTCGTCCGCCTGGGCCTCGGCCCGCTCCGCCGCACGCTGGAGCGTCAGCCGCGTGCCCGAGGCGAGCTTCTTACCCTCGGAGCCGCGCAGCCACCCGAGGAGGCGCCGCACCCGCTCGCCGGGCGCGTCGCCTTCGGTGCTCCGCCACTGGCGAAGGGCCTTGCCGCCGCCTTCGAGGGCCTTGCCGACCTCGGTGATGGCCGCGTCGACGCGCGCCGCCTGGCTGTCTCCCCACCCGTCGATGAGCTTGAGCATCACGGGGTGCTTCTTGAGCCGCGTGACGACGCTCGGCGTGTCCTCGGCGTAGTGCTTCGGGAGGTGCGGCACCGTGCGCTGCCGAAGCTTGCTCGCCCAGCGCTCATAGGTCGTGACGGGCACGTCCTCGACGCCGAGGGCCGGGAGGACGCGCGAGATGTAGCGCACGAGGGCGTCGTTGAAGACGAGCACCATCATGCGGTCGCCGCGGAAGCGGCGCCGGTCCTGGAAGGCGAGATAGGCGAGGCGGTGAAGCCCGATGGTGGTCTTGCCGCTGCCGGCGCCGCCCTGGATGACGACGAGGCCGCTCGTCGGTCGGCTGATGAGCTCGAACTGGCGCGCGTCGATGAGCGCCGTGACCTCGGCGAGGGACTTGTCTTCGCCGTCGTCGCCTTCGCCGGTGCCGAGGGTGCCGGGCTTGTGGTGCTTCTCCGGGCGCATCGCCGCGCCCTGACCGCCGGAGAGCGCCGTGGCGCTCGTGCCGGCACGCGTCCACCCGCCGCTTCCCTTCTTGATGAAGGTCCCCTGGGGCGCGCCGATGCGCTTCAGCTGGGCCTGACCGATGGAGAGCGCCCGCCGGAGCAGTACCTCGCCCTCCACGTCCCGGTCGCCGAACTGCTCCTCGTAGTCGTCGCCCTCTTCGTAGCGGTAGTAGATCCGGCTCACGGGCGCGTCGCGCCAGTCCACGATGCGCACGCCGGTCTTCGAGTCCAGGAAGGTCGCGCGCCCGATGAGGACCTCGCGCTTACGGTCCCCTTCCTCGAGCAGCAGGCGGCCGAAGTAGGGCGAGGAGGCGTCCACCTGGCTGTCGGTCACACGCGCGCGGCGCGCGGCGACCTGCTGCATGCGCTCCATCTCCTCGACGAGCGGCGGGATGTCTTCGAGGCGCGCCGTCCGGATCTGGTCTCGTAGCGCGAGGAGCTCGGCGTCGTAGTCGATCAAGGGCCCGCGCCGCTCCGTGCGGCGCGCGTTGAGGGTGCGGTTCACCCGCGCGAGGACCTTTTCTTCCTCGCGAACGACGCGGTCGAGCTCCGCGTCGCCCTGCGCCTCCGCGGCGCCTCCTCGGCCTACGCCGTCCGCTACCATGCTTCCTCCTGGTCGCCGTGGCCGAAGGCCGCACGGCAAACCCTGCAATCCGGTGGAGCTAGCACCGCCCTCGGGAGCGGTCCACCCCGCCCGATGGGCGACGGCGAAAGCACCTTGTGACCGCGAGGCTTGTCCGCGATGCTCGCGCGCCATGTCCGCCAACGAATCCTCCCCGACCCGGCGCGTGAAGCCGCTCAGCGAGCGAAAGCTCGACTACCTCTTCGTGGGCTTCTTTTTGCTGAACCTGCTCTTCATCACGCCCATCGTCGACATGGAGCAGCTCGTCATCGACGATCCCAACGACTTCGAGTACCCGCTCTGGCCCCCGGCCCCGCTGGTCGACCTCGTGCACTGGTGGGGGCGGAACTTCGACCCGCCGCTGATGGCGCGCGAGGCCTGGTGGCGCGCGACGATCTGGATCGACCAGATCTTCTACTTCCCCTTCTACATCGCGGCCATCTACGCCTTCATCAAGGGCAAGGAGTGGATCCGCAACTGGTGCTTCGTATGGGGTGCCGCGATGATGACCGTGGTGTTCGTCATCTGCTGGGAGGAGCTCTTCGGCGCCCATGCCACGGACTCGGTCGGGCTGGTGCTCCTGGCCAACTTCCCGTGGTTCACGGTGCCCATCGTGCTCATGGCGCGGATGTGGAACGACCCCCACCCCTTCACCGAGCCGGCCTGAGGTCGGGCCCGGCTCAGGAGAGGGCGTAGCCGCGGAGGAGCGCTCGAAGCGCCGCGTCGAGGCGCGCCTCGGAGCTGGCACGCGGATGCCCCGCGGCGTCGGCGCTGGCGTGCCCGTGGACCAGGGCGAAGATGGCGTCGGCGATCTCGTCGGCGTCCCCGTTGAGGGCACCGGCCGCGAGGCACCGCGACACGGCGTCACGGAGCGACGCGAAGGTGCGCGCCGCCAGCTGTTCGGACGCCTCGCTCCGCCGGAAGCCGCCGGGACGACCGAACATCACCTGGTAGTGAGCCGGGTGCGCCATGGCGACGTCGTGCTGCACGCGCGCGTGGGCACGGAGATCGGCGCGCGGATCGACCGTCTGCGGGAGGGCGCGCTGGGCGGCCTGGAGGCGCTCGAAGCCCTCGAGGCAGAGGGCGTCCAGGAGCCCGTCCTTGCCACCGAAGCGGCTGTAGATCCCCATCGTGGTGACCCCGGCCTCCTTCGCGACACGGCGAAGCGAAAGGCCGGCGAAGCCCTCCGCGTCGAGGATACGGCTCGCGGCGGCGCGAAGCGCGCGGCGCGTGGGATCCGACTCGGGGACGTCGACCGTGATCGGGGTGGTCGGGCGAGGGGTGAGGGTGCGGGTCTGCAACGGGCCTCCCAGTTCCGTGATGTCGGTGCCGTGGCCGCGCGGCGCCGACGCCCCGCGCACTCGCTACAGTGGCCGGGCGACCGACGATCGGGTCATGAATCAGACGATTTCCTCGGCGCGATTCCGATTTCGCCTCCGCAAGGGCCCGCCCCACGGCTTTTCAGAAGTGAAAGGGCGTCAGAGCCTCTGATTCGTCCGTCTCGCGGCGGAAAGGCACCGCTTTGGGACCTCGAGGGGTCCTGCGCGCCCTGGCACGAAGCTGGCACGAGGGCTCCGTGGTAGCCTCCGCGACGAAACGGCGAGACGCCGGGACCGACCTCCGCTTGGGAGCGTTCGTGACCTGGCCAGGCCCTACCGCAGCACGGCGGCGAGAGACGAGCATGAGAGCAGCGGCAGAGAGCATCACGGGGCGCCGAGAGAACAACGAGGACGCATATCGCTCCCGCGATGACCTCGGCCTCTTCCTCGTGGCGGACGGCATGGGCGGCCACGAGGGCGGAGAGGTGGCCAGCCGCGTCGCCGTCGACACCCTCGTGGGCTTCTTCGAGCGCATGGCCCCGCACGGCGCATCCGCCGGCAGGGCGTCCAGCGCCGAGCTGGCCGGGGAACGAATCGAGCTCGCGACGCGCATGGCGCACGCCGAGGTCTCACGCCTCGCCAAGGGGCCCCTCGAGGACATGGGGACCACGCTCGTGGCGCTGTGGCGCCTCGACGAGGAGCAGGCCCTGGTGGCGCACCTCGGAGACTCGCGCGTCTATCGGCTCCGCGGGAGCGAGCTCGTGCGGCTGACGCGGGACCACTCTTTCCTCGCCGAGCTGGACGCCGCCGGCGCGGGCAGCCTCGCGGGCCAGCTACCCGGCGCCTTCTCCGCCATGGTCACGCGCTGCATCTCGGCGCGCATGGACGCGACGCCCGAGGTCGCGCTCGTCGAGGTGCGTGCGGGCGACACGTTCCTGCTGTGCACGGACGGGCTGACGGACGTCGTCGATGACGACGACATCGCCGCCGTGCTCCTCGCGTCGGCCAGCGCCGCGGACGCCGCCCAGGAGCTCATCGACGTCGCCTACGACGCGGGCAGCGTCGACAACATCACCGCCCTCGTCGTCGACGCCTGAGCGACGCGGCTTCGCGCCGGCCGGCTACTCGAGGTGCTTCAGCAGCACCTTGCTGGCGCGCTTACGGTCGTAGCGAGGGCGCGTCCCGGGAAGGTCCTTCGGCGCGCCGGGCACGAAGCCACGCTCGAGGAACCAGTGGCTCCCCTGCGTGGTGAGCACGAAGAGCGTTTCGATGCCTCGCTCGCGCGCCGTCCGCTCGAAGGCCTCGAGCATGGCCTCACCGCGCCCGCACCGGCGGTGGGCCGCGTGCACCGCGAGGCAGGCGAGCTCGCCCATGCGCTCCTCGACGTAGGTGTAGAGCGCGGCGCACGCCACCACGAGCCCGTCGCGCTCGCTGAGGTGGAAGCGCTCGATGTCCGTCTCGAGGAGCTCCCGCGGTCGGTGCACGAGCAGCCCCTGCTCGGCGAGGGGCTCGAGGAGCTGAAGCAGGCTGGGTACGTCCCGGGGCCGCGCCGGACGCACGTCGTCCGTTCGCTCGGCGACGATCATCGTCCCGATGCCGTCGCGCGTGTAGAGCTCGCGCAGGAGCGCCCCGGGGTCCTTCCGGCGCACGAGATGCGCTCGCCGCACGCCGCCCTGGACGGCGGCCAGCGCCGCCTCGAGGTGCTGGCGCACGTCGACGGCGAAGCGCCTCTTCGTGGCGAGCATCGCTTCGGCGCCCGGGAGGTCGAGCTCGGCCGGGACCCGTCCCTTGGCGTCGACCACACCCCTCCCTTCGACGAGCGACACGAGCTTGTCCGCGCCGAGCGCGATCGCGGTGTCCGCGGCGAGCTCTGGCGTCGAGAGGTTGAAGGCCTCGCCGGTGACCGAGTAGCCGATGGGCGTGAGCGTGACGATCTGACCGGCGTCGAGGCGCGCCTCGATGGCCTCGACGTCGACGCGGCGCACGCGGCCCGTGTAGCCGTAGTCGACGCCCTCGACGACGCCGTAGGGACGCGCGGTCACGAAGTTGCCGGCCGCCACGCGCACGCGCGCGCCGGCCATGGGCGTGCCGGGAAGCCCCATCGTGAGGTGCCGTTCGAGCTGCACACGGTTCGCGCCGGCGGCCTCCATGGCGACCTCGAGCGCGTGGCGGTCCGTCACGCGGAGCCCATCGACGATGCGCGTCTCGATGCCGCCGCGCGCGAGGCGCCGGTCGATCTGCGGCCGCGACCCGGCCACGAGCACCAGGCGCACGCCGAGGGCGTGGAGCAGCCCGACGTCGTTCACCAGCGCGCCGAAACCCTGGCTGAGCAGCGCCTCTCCACCGAAAACGACCACGAAGGTGCGCCCCGTATGCGCCCGAATGTAGGGCGCGCTCTGACGGAAGAAGCGGACGAAGGCGTCTTCGTCGGCGGCGGGCTCGAGCGGAAGCCGGAGCGGTGCGCTTCGCTCGCTCACGAGACCCCGCAGCTTTTGTGGATGAGCTGGCCGTAGAGTGCCTCCGCCTCGGCGAGCTGGCTCCGGCTGGTGTGCTCGTCGGGCTGATGCGCCACGTCGATGCTCCCGGGACCGCACACGACGGTCTCCATGCCGAGGGCCTGGAAGAAGGGCGCCTCGGTACAGAACATCACGGCCCGGGCGGCCCGGCCCGTCAGCGCTTCCAGGTCCCGCACGAGGGACGCGTCGGGGGACTCCGCGTAGGGCGGCACCGGCTCCACGAGACTCTCGTGTACGAAGTCGAGGGCGTCGCCCTCGAAGCGCTCCGCGAGCGCCGAGCGGATGCGCGCGCGCGTCGCCGCGAGGTCCATGCCCGGGAGCGGCCTCAAATCGTAGGTGAGCTGGCACTTGGCGCAGATGCGGTTCGGACTGTCGCCTCCTTCGATGCGCCCGAGGTTCAGCGTCGGCCCCGGGACCGCGAAGTCTGGGTTGCGGTGGTCGCGCTGGAGCGCCGCCCGGACCTCGAGCAGGATGCCGAGGGCCGCGTGCATGCCTTCGAGCGCGCTCGCGCCGAGGGAGGGGTCGCTCGAGTGACCCGAGCGTCCGAGGATCGTGAGCCGCTCCATGAGGATGCCCTTGTGGGCGCGCACCGGCGCGAGGCCCGTGGGCTCACCGATGACCGCGCGGTCCGCGAGGAGCCGGCGTTCGGCGAGGAGCTGCCGAGCGCCGTTCATGGTGCTCTCTTCGTCGGCCGTCGCGACGAGCACGAGGGGACGCCGGAGCGGGGTGTCGATCTTCGAGGCGGCGCGCAGCGCGGCCGCGAAGAATCCCTTCATGTCCGCGGAGCCCAGACCGAAGAGGCGACCGTCGTCGGTCTCGGTGAGCTCGAAGGGGTCCGTCGCCCAGCCGCTCCGATCGAAGGGGACGGTGTCCGAGTGGCCGGCCAGCACGAGGCCGCCCTCGCCCTCGCCCAGGGTGGCGACGAGGTTGGCCTTCCCGGGATCGCTCTCGAGCGGGACGACCTCGCAGCGGAAGCCCACGTGCTCGGCCCACTCCGCGAGGCGCTCGATGACGCGGCGGTTCGGCTGGTCGTGGGCCGGGTCCGGCGAGCTGACGGAAGGCTCCGCCACGAGCGTGCGAACGAGGGAGACCGCGTCCGGGAGGGTCATGGGAGCGGGATAGCAGAGCGCGCGGCCCGCGAGCACGCTACGGAGTCACGGGGATTCCGTGACGGGCGACCCCGCCAAGGACCACACCCAGACGATGAGGCGGAAGGTGACGACGAGACTCTCCTCGTGGACGACCCCTGGAGCGCTGCTGCTCGGCGTCTGCCTTTCGCTGGTCTTCGGCGGCTGCGGTCGGACGAACCTCGAGCTCGGCCCCGGTCGAGGGCCCGGCGCCGCGGGCGCGGACCTCTCGGCCGACCTGCCCGCCGCCGGGCCACCCCTCGATGCCCCGCCCATCGACGGGGCGCCCTTCGACCTGCCCGCCGAGCTCGGCACCGACGGCGGCCTCGACATGGGCTTCGACATGGGCGGGCCGGACATGCCGGACCCCTGCGGCGGCGACGACTGCAGCCGCCTGGACGGCGAGTGCGTGGTCGGTCGCTGCGCCCCCGACGCGGACGTCTGCGTGGCGGTGCCTCGCCCGGAGGGGACGACCTGCGACGATGGGCAGGCGTGCACCGTGCGCGACTTCTGCGACCGCGGCGTATGTACGGGCCGCGGCGGGCCGGACTGCTCGGACTTCGACACGCCCTGCACCGTCGGCGTCTGCGACGACGCCCTCGGAGCCTGTCGGCCCGAGCCCGTGCCCAACGGGACGCTCTGCGACGACGGCGACCCCTGCTCCGTCGGCGATACCTGCCGCCGTGGCCTCTGCCGCGCGGGTCTGCCGCGCGACTGCTCGGGCGCCGGGGACGCCTGCAACGCCGGCATCTGCAACCCGATGACGGGGGCCTGCGAGCCCCTCCCGCTTCCGAACGGGACGCCCTGCGAGGACGGCCGCGTCTGCAGCGAGGGCGACAGCTGCACGGCGGGCCGATGCACGGCTGGCGCGGACGTCAGCTGCGACGACCTCGACGACGAGTGCCTCGTGGGTACCTGCCTGGAGGACGCCGGTGGATGCATCGCCCTCCCGGAGCCGGACGACACGCTCTGCGACGACGGCGACGTCTGCACACGCGGAGACCTGTGTCGCATGGGCGCGTGCATCCCCGGCGCGCCCGTCATTCCGCTCGGCGACACCTGCGCGACGGCGAACACCCTCGACGGAGACGACGGGCTCCAGACCCTCGATGCCTCCACGCTCTGCGCGTCCTCGGCGGTGCTCGCCAGCTGCGGCGGGGGCGGCGGCGACATCCTCTACGACCTCGAGCTGACGGCGCCGCGGCGCGTGCGCTTCGAGACCGTGCCGCCCGGCGTGGGGCGCTTCGACACCGTGCTGCACGTGCGCGACGTGTGCGTGGCCGGCCGGTCCGAGCTCGCCTGCGACGACGACGGCGGGGCCGGCACCCTCTCGCTCCTCGACGAGGTCTTCCAGCCCGGCACCTTCACGCTCGCCGTGGACGGGCCGACGGGGACCATCGGTGACTTCACGCTCGAGGTCGACATCGAGACGCCCGACACGTGCGCCACCGCCGTCGAGCTCGAGCTACCGGCCGAAGGCGCCACGGCGACGATCTCGAGCACGACCGCCGGCGCCTCCAACGCCCTCAATGCCACGTGCGGTGGCACGGCGAACTCACCGGAGCACGTCTACGAGTTCGAGGTCACGTCGCGGACGACGCTCCGCTTCGAGACGATTCGGCCAACCGCCTTCGACACGGTGCTGCACGTCCGGGAGGCGCCCTGTGCGACGAGCACCGCGCTCTTCTGTGACGACGACGACGGCGCCGGCACGCTCTCGCAGCTCGAGGAGAGCTTCGAGCCGGGGACCTACTTCCTGGCCGTGGACGGCTTCGGCTTCGGCCGGAGCGGCGACTACACGCTCGAGATCGAGAACCTCGGCGAGCGGGGCCAGGCGGTGCTCATCGGCCACGACTACTTCGCGTCGAGCGCCGACCAGGACCGCGTCGTGGGCAACGCCGTGCTCCTGACGAGCGAGACGGGCACCATCGACATCCTCGAGTACACCGAGTTCGCGGACACGTCGCCCGGCGGCGAGGCCGCCAACACGAAGAGCGCCATCGACAGGACGGTGACGGCCGCGGGGCAGACGACCCGCTACCGGGCGCTGACCAACTTCCGCAACCTCGCGACCTCGCTCGTCGGTACGGACGTGCTGCTCGTGCCGGAGCAGGACGACGCCGCGTTCTCCGCCGTGACCGTGCGCGACGCCTGGCGGACGGCGCTCCTCGACTTCCTCGATGACGGCGGCATCGTCATCGTGTGCTCGTCGTTGCGGAACGAGTGGCAGATCCTGAACGGGGCCGGCCTCTTCACGATCCTCGGAGATGCGCTGGTGCCCTCGGGACCGCCTGCGCTCACCATCGCAGCGGCCGGCGATCCGCTTCTCACGGGTGTGACCGCCTACGCACCAGCGGAGCAGACCACGGCCTTCGCCGGCTCGAGCGGGGGCACCGTGATCCTCCAGACCTCGACCGGTGCCCCCGTGGTGCGCCGCCTCCAGCGCTGAGGGCGCTCAATAGCCCTCGGCATCGAGGGCCGCGTCGTAGCTGTCGAGGGCAGCCCCTCGGGCCTCGGCGGGGCTGGCGGCCTCGCGGGCGCGGCGCCGGTTCACGCTGTTTCGCTCCCGCTGCTGCTGGAGGAAGACGCGCTGCGGGGCGGGGGCCACGGCCTCGCCCTCCGCGAGGGCCCGGTCGGCCTCCTCGAACTGGCGCTCGGCCTCGGCGCGGTTGCCCTGGTTCAAGGCGACGGCCGCGAGCCGCTGCGCCTCGGCGGCGCGGTAGGTGGACACCATGGAGCGCACGCGGGGCTGCTCGGAGCGCTCGGCGGCCCGAGCGTCGGAGGTCACGGCGTAGCGAAGCGGCACGCTCTGCGACTGGGCGGCGTCACTCCCCGGCGCGCGGAAGACGAGGTTGGCCGTCGCCAGCTCCCGGGTGCCCGGCGCGGAGGTGTCCACGCGCGCTTTGAAGAGCACGTCCCGGCGCTGGCCCGCGAAGACGCTGCCGAGCGGGACGCGGAGCCGGCCCCCGACGACCTCGGCGCCACGCGTGACGCCCTCCAGGATGATGACGCCCGGCGCGGGGACGATCTCGATGACTTCGGGATGAGCCGCCGATCCCTCGACGTAGGGAGGGGTGGCGAGCTCACCGAAGGCACGACCGAACGCCAGTTGGTCGTCGACTGTCAGTTGCTGGTTGCGAACGACGACGACGTGGTGGTCCACCAGCTGACGACGGAACGCTGCGATTCCGTCGCTGTCGAAGCCACGCAGATCGATGCCGTCGAGTTCGACGCCGAGAACCAGGCCGCTGTCGAACTGCTCCTGAACGC
>ERZ1740059.691-NODE-691-length-17425-cov-8.946459_pt1 | contig 17425 bp, 15 predicted proteins | sample MGYA00581744_ERZ1740059 | MGnify/ENA primary metagenome ERZ1740059 (study PRJEB43018, sample SAMN04849738) | marine metagenome | isolation source: floating plastic debris | place: Pacific Ocean | collected 2008-08-28 | study: EMG produced TPA metagenomics assembly... | reverse complement strand
ATAGCGTTACTCTGACGAGTCGTGCCGCGCTGTAGCTTGGGTCACCCGGAGGGTGATACGCGCAGCGTGTCCGTGCTTGACATAAAGTGCGGTCTTGGGGAGCCACTGCGTTGCCGAGGTCCCCTCGGTTGTAGCAAGTGGCGTGTCTCCGACAGAGTCGCAACTTTTTAAGAGAGTGAGTAGAAATAAGGCTTTGAAACCGGTTTACATTTTGTAATATAGTTGGGTTTATTTGTGCCGACTTACTTAGACCATTGATATGAAATACTTGGTCTACCTAAAGGTGAATAATATTAACCGTTATAACACAGTTTTATGGATGTTTTTTGAATTCTTGCTTCAAATATTACTTTATGACTTCAGTCACGGAAAATCATATTTCTACTCTGAAGATAGTTGCAAATAGTGTCAATTTATGATATTGAATTTATAACTCTATACTAAAAGTGCGTAAAGCAACGCTTACCCGCCAAACTCAGATATTATCAATAAAGCAGTTTTTTGAGAAAGATTTCCGATTAAGATTAAGCTAAATCAAAGAGCAAGATTTCTCCACCAACATCAGTAGTCATCTTCAATTGAGTTTCGCCACTAATTTCTACTCCATCACCTGCTCTTAATTCTTCACCGTTGAGGTTTACAATGCCTTACTTACAAAATGGTCAAACATTGGAGAATTTAGTTGACTTAAATCGAGGTTATTGAGGAATTAACTTTAAAGACTTCCTGCTAAGCTTGATCTCAATTGAATTAGTAAAAGGTAATTTATCAACAAAATATTTAATTATCAAATTGCTTAATAAAGGCAGGCTAGGTTAAAACAAGATTTCACCCCCAACGACGATCGAAAACAACCCAAAAAATGAAAAATCATCTTGGGTTTTCCTAGATTCAACCTAACCTACAGATCGCAATTAACAAAATTTAATTAACACCTACTTTCTGTTTCGTTCCAGCGTCTTCTTTAACTTCAGAAACTTGTATATGAGCTTCTAAAAACCAAAGTCGCTTATCAATGGTACGAGAAACTTCGACGTAAAGATCGTTAGTATCTTGATCGTCTAGTTCGTCAGCTTTTTTAATTCCTTCTCTCAAATGCTTTGCATATGCTGCGAAACGCTCAACTAAAGCGCTTACGTGTGCCATTCCGTCCAAAATATCGGTAGGATATTCTGGCAATATGGAATTAGCCGCAGCCATGCGAACTGTACCGCAAGCATAACCAGCCAAAGCAGTAATGCGTTCGGCAAACATATCAATGTACTCTTCTACTTCACCTGCAATTTCATCAAACATCTCATGAAGTTGGTAGAAGTCAGCTCCCTTAACATTCCAGTGCGCTTGTTTCACCTGACTTTTTAAGTCTGAGGTTGCAGCCAAGGTTTGGTTGAGGAGTTCGACAACCTGGCTGCGCACGTTGGCAGGAATATCAATGTGAGACGGATAAAGACGTGATGTGAGTTTTCCGTTACTATCGCTCATGATAAATGCATCTCTCTTAAGATAGGCAACGTCTAGTTTACAGCGATACATTTATTTTAAAAACTCTCTATCGACTGAATTATTACAGATGCAAAACTTTCTGCCGATAGAGGGAACTAAAGTTTATAAGAGTTATCTATAGGAGACTGTTGGCTGTCAAAAAACTCATAAAATATTAATATTTATTTACGTATACACTTAAGTAGGTAGGCATAAATAAACCGTTGGGGCAAGTACAAGAATGTAAATTCATTTCTCGTATAAGTTGCCGCTTCGCGTCTACCTTCATCTTATTCCTACTCACTACTTCCTTGACATAACGATAATTTTTCCCACCCACCATGACTAATTTTATGAACTACCAAGTTATCTACGACGGCAACTGTAATCTTTGCGTTACCTTAGTACAAATATTAGAAAGTTTAGATAAAGGTCAAATATTTAACTACATCCCCATGCAGGAAGAAGAAGTACTCCAAAAGTGGAATATTACATCAAAAGATTGCGAATTGGGGATGATTTTGATTGATGCAGATGCTCCACAAAGACGTTGGCAAGGTAGTGCAGCAGCAGAAGAAATTGGAAGGCTATTACCGGGTGGCAGTGTATTTGTTGATGCCTATCGCGCTCTACCTGGATTCAAATGGTTTGGCGATAAATTTTACGAACAAATTCGCGATAACCGATACAATCTTTTTGGCAAGCGCGATAGTACATACAAATCTGCTTACTGTACTGATGGTAATTGCAAGACTAGCTAACACCACTCACTAATCATTTTCCTTTTCCGAATTACCATTAAATACTTGTAAAACTTTGCGACAAAAATCTTTTAACTTTTCTTGTTTGTCAGAAGAAGGATGAAGCTTACCTACAAAACTCCAGTTTTCTACCGTAGAAACCCGCCACTGTTCACCCCTATGATCGAATCCGGCAACTTCTACACCAATTGCACGACGCAACTCGCTAATCGGATCTTGGTAAAAACGAATTTGAGTCAAGATACTGCGACTTTGCCAAGATTGACTGACACCAGGAAAATGGAAACCGATATCAATAGAATCTGGATCTACTAATTCCATTGTTTGTTCATCATTTTTCCAAGGCTTAAGATCCGATTTTGCATCAGGAAACTCAAACTTAAATAAATTAACCACCGCAGCAATTTTACTAGCGAATTCAAGATTTGTTGCCATCTCAGATGCGTTCACGAAAATACTCCCCTTTGTAATCTAGAGGCTAATGTCAAGGGCACCCATGGGAATTTTTTTAGGATAAAAAAATTCCCATGGGAAAGCGTCAAGAAGGTTACAGTTACTTTTAAACGCCAAAAAGCTTACCTTATTAGTGTTTCAGCTTATCAAGCCCCTTTTGATTAAAGCAACGATAAATCCAACTTTTTATTAGAGACTTAGGAATATTTTGAGGCGTTGGCAGAATGTAATCTGACTTACATAACTGGCATATTTTGATTGTAGAGTCCTTGTACGCTAACTCCCAACTGAATGTAATAACAAGGCTCGTAGTGTTACGCAGCAACTGAATCTTGTGAAACCTGCGTAAGTCTGGTGTAAGACAAGAAGTTAAAGTTTATTCAATTGGCGGACACCCATTAATTTTTTTTTTAGAAGAAAAAATTTTAATGGGAAGCCTTGGCGCAGCATAGGATCGCAAAGTAATTATACTTAGAAACTCTAAAAACTAAAATCCTGTTTTCTTCTTGTAGAAAAAATCCCTATAGTGGAAAGTTTTGTCAAAATCTATTGGCAATCTTAATGATAAATTACCCCAACAAGCTAAAATTACTTTGTTATTGGCAGATAAAAAAATTCAGTTTATGTCGCGTCTACGTCCAATTTTTTCCTTAATCCTAGTATCTTTAGCAACATTACTTATCAGTTGTGGCGGTCCTAATGTTGCTGCAACACCTCCTACCTATACCCCATCACAAATAGAGACAATCCAGGAATACGCTCCTAAAATCATCGCCGTAAAAGAACGTAGTGCTGAATTGCAAAAACTGATCCAAGATAAAGACTGGATCGATGTTGACAATTTCATACACGGTCCCATTACTGAAGCAAAGTTCAATATGAACTATATTACTTCCAACCTTTTACCAGAGCAACAAAAATCAGCACGCAATATCGTGCGGGATATGTCAAATAACCTCTCGAAACTTTACGACGCTGCTAAGCAATCTAATCTCCAACAAGCACTAAATTCTTATGATGCTGCATTTGCAGATATTAATAAATTTCTAGATTTACTTCCAGAAAATACTGCATCTGGTGAAGCCTAGACATATCTAGCAGTCATTAGTAAACAATTTAGTTTCTCCTTAAGAGTTAAAATCGGCTTTGTTGCATCTGTTGAAGATGTCTTCAGCTTTGAATCATTAGATGTTTCGAGACGTTGCATTGCAACGTCTCTACATTATTTATCCAATTTATGAGTCATATAGTTATTATTGGTTGCGGTATTATCGGAGCAACCATCGCTTACGAACTTAGTTTAATTGAAGGATTAAAAATTACGGTTGTTGACAAGCAACCCCCAGCACAAGCCGCGACAGGTGCTGCTTTAGGCGTTTTGATGGGCATTATTAGCCACAAAGTCAAAGGTAAACCTTGGCGGATGCGGCAAACAAGCGTCCAACGTTATGAAACTTTGATCCCAGAATTAGAAGCTATAACTAATCGGCGGATTGCCTTCAACCGTCAAGGAATTTTAATGTTGTTGCCATCACCTCAAGTAACAACCGAAGATTTAGGCTTCTGGGAAAGAATTAAACAAACTCGCCAAAATCAAGGTTGGCAATTAGAAATTTTAGATGTTGCGAGCCTTGAAAAAATCTGCCCCCAGATAGATGTTAATTCAAAAAAATATGTCGGAGCAATTTATTCGCCACAAGACAGACAACTCGATCCAACAGCATTAACTCTAGCTTTAGTAGAAGCAGCAAAGCACAATGGTGTCAGCTTTAAATTTGGTGTTAGCGCTTTGGGAATGAAATCATTATCCGATGGAGAAAACTCTAGCGCTAGAGAATTAGAAACAACAGATGGTGTTATTACAGGCGACAAATTTATAATTTCTGCGGGTTTGGGTTCATCTCCTCTGACGGCACAGTTAAATCAAAAAGTTGATATTCGTCCAGTATTAGGCCAAGCAATTCATTTACGCTTAGGGCATCCTTTAGGGAATTCTGAATTTCAACCAGCAATCACCTGTAACGATGTTTATGTCGTTCCAACAGATGCGGGGATATTTCCAGCTACAGATTATTGGGTAGGTGCGACAGTGGAATTTCCTCAAGATAGCGGTGAAGTATCACCGGATAAAGAAATTTTAGAGCAGACTTTGAAGAATGCGATCGCAACATTTCCAGAATTATCTAGCGCTAGAGTAATCCGCACTTGGCAAGGTTTGCGCCCCCGGCCAGAAAATCGTGCCGCACCGGTTATTGAGAAACTACCCGGATATGACAATGTGATATTAGCTAGCGCTCATTATCGGAATGGTGTTTTATTGGCTCCCGCTACAGCCCAGATGGTGAAAGAAATGATTTTTCAATGAACAATTAACAATCAACAATCAACAATTGATAATTGATCATTGATAATTGATAATTGATAAAATTGTAGGGTGTGTGACGGTTACGATAACTTACCACCATAAACCTGCAGGATTTGAAATTACCGTCACGCACCAACAAATAAACAATGAACAATGAACAATTAACAATTAACAATGAACAACTAATAATTGATCATTGATAGGCAATAATGTTGAAGTTTACAGACGCGATAAAGCCAAACTCAAACTTGTTGGAACTTTACTCAGTTCTGATGAGTTAACTTTGCCATTGCTTCCTAATTTTACTTGTGCTGTTGCGAGGTTGTTTCGTTAGTTTTAAAGGTAAAAATAAGTAACATACATTGTTCAACGGGTGAATAACTTACTCCCAGGTTGTTTCAGGGACTGATGCTGGTTCCCGTACCTGCGCGGCATCGGTTTGATAGGAAGATAGGTTGAGCATCCATCTAGGAAATAAGATACCCACATGGGGTTCCACCTTTCAGGCAGAAACCCCGGAATTACTCATCAAAGCTCGAATACCACAATAATCAACAGCACTGATGTCAGAGTTGCGAAGACAGTTCTAAATGTGTTCCATTGAATCCAGCTTTTTTCAAAGTTCATTCGGGCTTTCCCCAGTGCAAGGTCGTTCATGGTATCGAGTTGGAGCATTTGCAACTGGTTATTCAATGGCACATTGATGCTGAATGTAGGCAATTGAACGCCGAGCAAATAAATAGCCGCAGCAATACCAATGAGAAGGCGATTAACGCCATCGAACTGAACAATGCCTAGCAAGGTTGCAGTTACCAACCCCAAAATCGATCCAAGCCACACCAAAACGAAAATCGGCTGATTATTCTGAATCACGCGGTCGATGACTTTGAAAGCCTGAAGGAAATCGCGGTCGTTTAGGCTTCTAATTCCCGGCATTACAACAATGGCGAAAGCCAATACAAATCCTGCAACCAGAGAACAGAGTAGTGTTGTCAATGTTAATGTAATTTGAAGTAGATTCATGACTTATCAGTAGTGGTAAATTATGCCTCACCGACATACTCCTAAAAAAATGGGCAGGCTTCCCATTTTTTTTACAGAGGAATTGTAACCAGTTAAAACTCCCAGATGTTGATGGAGCGGGCAGTGCGATTGCCCTGCCCTTCTTCGTCAAGACGGTGCTCCCGAGCAACGCGCGGTTCATTAGACAGTTAAGGTAGCTTCCTTCCATATACCTGTGGCAGCAACTTCTCTGGCATAATCAGCAAAATCTTTAGGTTGTCGTCCCAAAGCACGCTGAATCCCATCGGTAAGGTGGGCGTTGCGCCCATCCAGCACGGTGTTAAATAGATAATCCAACATCCAAACCACGTCTTTAGGCGCACCGGATTCTTTGACACCACCTACAAACGCTTCATGGGGAACTTGAACATAAGCAATAGAGCGGCCAGTGACATTTGATAACTCAATGGCAATGTCGGCAAAGGTCATCAGGCGGGGACCAGTGACTTCGTACACTTCTCCGGCATGACCGGGTTCTGTGAGGGCAGCGACGGCGACTTCAGCGATGTCATCGACATCGACAAAAGGCTCTGGGATGTCGCCTGCCGGGAGCGTGATTTGACCGGCCATGACCATATCGATAAATGCGCCCTCCGAGAAGTTTTGGTTGAACCAGCTGGCTCGGACGATGGTCCAGTCAACGCCACTGTCCTGTACGATTCGTTCGCAGGCTTGTGCCTCGGCTTCGCCCCGCCCTGACAGGAGAACCAAACGCTTAACGCCATGACGTTTGGCTTTATCGACAAAGACCTGAATGGCATCGGTTGCACCGGGCATAGCAAGGTCTGGTGCGTAATTGATGTAGACGGCTTCAACATCTTGCAGACAAGCATCCCAACCCGCTTCATGATGCCAATCAAACGCTGGAAAAGCAGAGCGTGAACCCTTCCGGGTCGGCAGACCTTTCGCTTCCAGAGCAGCAACAATCCGGCGACCAGTCTTGCCAGTACTGCCGAGGACAAGAGTTAGTCCGTTTTGGTTTTGGGTTTGATTTTGAATGGTATTCATGACTTGCGTTCCTGTTTTGAGTGGACTGTAAGCCAACTATAAAGAGTTTGCCCTAGACATTTCTTGACAGTCGCTGTCGAAATTTTGACTTTACGCGCCAATGTCAACTTAAATTCGATTAGACTTGGGGATTGAGACGAAACGAGCGAGGTGTCTGCCCAGCCCAGCGCTTAAATGCTCGTGTGAAAGCACTTTGCTCAGAGAAACCGGTCATGAAAGCCACTTCCGCTAGGGAATAGTCAGTTTGCTGTAAAAGTTGTTCGGCTAATTGACGGCGTGACTCATCCACCAGAGTTTGAAACGAATAGCCCCGCTCCGACAGCCGACGTTGCAATGTTCGACCGCTCATATCGAAGTGCCTTGCTACATTACTAATGGTGGGTACTCCCTCACTCAAGCATCGAGAAACGTAAATGCGAACCCGTTGTTCTAGCGAGTTGGGGTCTGCTAACTTAGTCAGTTCAGCTTCAAGATGGGTATCGAAAAATTTGGAAATGCTTTCGTCGCCGAGTTGATTCGGTGTTTGCAGCGATTCATGGGATACAAATAGCGCGTCTCTATCCGAGTCAAAATGAATCGGACAGTCAAAATAGGCTTTATGATGCTCGATGACTTTTGGCGCTGGATGCTTGAAATAAACGGCCAGCGGTTTAAACGGCTTTGTGGAAATTTGCCGACTGATTGAAACGATGCTGGCGATTGTAGCCTCATTGGAAAGCCGCAGACCTAAGTGTCGCTCACCTGTTCGATGCAGGTGCATGAATGCACCTTGGTCTGCTCTCTCAACTTCATAGGTCGAAACGCTAGTTAAAACTCGGGCATAGCGTTCCGAACGCTCATAAGAACCTCTCAGATTCGTGGCTGACTTCCAGGCTAGACCAAAAGCTCCATAATCATCACAGCGCATCGCTGCCCCTGCTCTTAGTGGCAAGGTAGTGCCACTGTTTTCGGCTGCTGCAATTCTTTCTAAAAAGGCGTAGTATGCCGTATCAGATACCATCAAAGAGGGATCGACTGGTCTATTTGGTTCGATACCGACCGATCGCAGCAGGTCGTCCTTGTCGATGCCTTCTTCGACTACTCCAACGACCTTCCTAACAAATAATGAGGTGATTTGTCCCATTCAACGAAAGTATTTTTTCGCCACAACGTCCTGGTTATCGGTGAGAGGTGGTTTTTCAATTTTAACCTTTTACCGACGTAACAAGAAAAAAAATCAGCAGGCTTCCCATTTTTTTTACAGAGTAATTGTGACCGTGTAACAACGCCCAAAGAAATTGATGGAACAGGTGCCTTTTGGTCATTCTACTTAAACAGATTGTAGGGTGTGCGACGGTTAGGATAATTTACCACCTATAACGTGGAGGATTTGAAATTACCGTCACGCACCATCCCACAATGAGTGACAATCGCGTAAGTCATGATTATAAATTATCAATTACTCATTCCTATTTTAAGTTACATTAACTAACATTTTTATCAATAAAAATTGATGCAATTTAATTATAATTTAATTATTCAGTATAAAACTAAAACCTTGAATTTAGCATCATTAAAAGGCAATAAAAAATCAGGAGACATAACCACGCATCTTTGCTTTAATTTCTCAAGAAGATAAAAATATATAAAATTTACATAAGTAAAAAAAATTTTTACCGCTTACTTACTTGATTATTTTATATAGATAAAAGCAAAACTTAATCTTTCAATAAACAGAAATTAACCTAATTTAATCGACATATGATTAAACTTTAAAAGTCGTGATTAAAGCACTGTAAAATCTGGATTGTATTTTAGCAAACAAATATTCAGCTAATAACAATTCAATGCAGTATTCGACATTGTAAAAGTATATTTATCTCTAGAAATAGAGAAAAGGAAAAATTTATGACAGACGAAAAAAGAATTAATCAACATCAAGAAATATCCTCAGAAAAAGAGAAACGTCAAAAATTAATGGCGACAGCGTTGAAATTTGCGACTGTTCTAACTACTTTGGGTATTAGCGGTAATGTTTGGGGAGCTATTGCGAATGCAGAACCAGTAAATGTACCACAAACAGAAATTTCACCAAAGGTTCCAGATAGAAAATTGGAAACACCTTTAACCCCAACACTAGATAGAAAATTGGAAACACCTTTAAACCTACAACTGGATAAAAAATTTCAAACACCTTTAAGGCCAAAACAAGAAGCGGCAGGGAATCTTTTGCAAGAAGCTATAAAGACAAAAGATATGGACGGTGCTATAAGGAAATGGGGAGCAAAAGCGGAGTTAAATCGCGAGCAAGTAGAAAGACTCCAACAGTTAACAAAAGAGGACTTGATTTTCATAGATCGGTTTCGAGAGAAATTTGATTCCGTTTTTGATGATGGAGACACTACTGGCTACGCTATCTTTTAAATAATCAGATAAAAAGAGTTTTTACTGTCATCAAGCTGAGATTTACTTTTTTTTTATGCTTGCTTTGCACCCAGGAATTAGAAGTTTTCTCATTCCTGGAGTGCTTAATTTATAAGGAAACAATATGAATCAACAAAATAAAGAATCTGCACGGGTGTATGTAAAAACATTTCACCAAGCTTTGGGTATTTTAATAACGATGAAATGCCCAATTGAATGCGGTCACTGTTTTATAGATAGCAGTCCGAAACGTCAAGAAATAATTGATAGTGATTTGATTATCAGCAGATTACATGAAATTGGTCAACAAGGCAAAATTAAGCAACTAATTATTACTGGTGGTGAACCATTTGCTGTTGGTGAAATATTGAAAAATATTGTCAGAATAGCGGCTGATTATAAGATTAATACTCTTGTACAAAGTAGTGCTTTTTGGGCATCGACATTAGAAAGAAGTATTAGCTTTCTCAAACAATTTCCTGGAATTACTAATTTGTGTATTAGCGCTGATGAATATCATGAAAATTTCGTACCTTTAGAATCAGTTAAAAATGCATTATTGGCAGCACTAGAATGTGACATTATTCCAGAATTATCTCTTCGCGTTTGGGATATGGAAAAAGACCCATTTTTGACTAAAATTTATGACATTTTAGGAAAAGATTTATTAGAACATGTCAATATTGATTTTGAGCGTATAAAAGTAGTTGGTAGAGCAAATAATCTTTCAGTTCCAGATATTGCAGTAAAAAAGATAGAAGAATCATTTCCAGAAGGTGCTTGCGACTTTGCACACCAACCTTCTATTGATTGCGATGGTAAGGTTTTAGCTTGTTGCAATACAACTCGTGCTCGCCAAAATAAAGCATTACAACTTGGTAATTTAAACGAGCAATCTTTCCCAGAAATTAGTCATCAAGCCGAACAAAATTTAATATTGCAAGCATTGCGCGTTTGGGGACCAAAACGACTCGCAGAAATTGCAATTGCTCGCGGAATGGAACATAAACTTAAAGGAATTTATCCCCAAGGAAATATCTGTGCGCTTTGCGATGATTTATTATCTCAACCGGAAATCATCACTCTACTTACAAGTGTCCTCGATACACCAGAAATGAGGGAAGAAATTATCTTAGCTCGACTTTTGCGTTATGGCGAAATACCTGTGAATGCTGATTGGGAAGTATTATGTTAATCAAAGAAAATCGATCGAGTGTTTACGATTATCACGGTTATTTTAAGCAATGTTTAATTTTACAATTAACATTGCGCTGTCCCCTCAGATGTGAACACTGTATTGTCGATGCATCACCAAACCGTAAAGAAGAAATGACGGTTGAACAAGCTGTGAATTTGCTTGAAGAAATTGGACGAGAAAACGAAGTAAAAGTAGTTGCTATTACTGGTGGAGAACCATTTCTCAATTTAGAAAGATTGCGTGCTATATTGACAGTTGCCCAAAAGTATGATTTGAAAATAGCAATTGTAACTAGCGCTAGTTGGGCTACTGATTATAATAAAGCGATAAAAATACTTAAACAATTGCCTCCCATCGCCAACCTTTCCCTAAGTGCTGATAAATATCATTTAGATTTTGTATCGTTAAAGCGCGTTAAAAATGCTGCTCAAGCTGCAATTTCTTTAGGAATTGAAGTCGGAGCATTTATCTGTTTAGAAAGTGATGAAGATGATTTTTTAGAGCTTTTTCAGCAGAATATGGGTGAGGAGTTATATACCCAAATCAAAATTATTACTGAATATGTTCATGTAATTGGTCGTGCTATCAATTCTACGGAAATTAACAGTAAAATCGAACGGGTAGCATTAGAAGATTTGCCAACTGTAGGATGTCCAACAGCTTCAGCACCAGCAATTATGACAGATGGTACTGTTATGGCTTGTTGTGGTGATACTGTATCCGATACCCAAAACTGGGAAGCTTTAAAATTGGGTAATTTAAATCATGAATCGATTAGCGAAATTTTATCGAAAGCTGAAGATAATCTTCTCGTTCATGCACTACGTTTGATGGGGCCCAAAAAATTAGCATTAATTGCAGCGGAAAAACTCGGTAATCATATTTTTAAACAGTCTTACGAAAAAAACAATATTTGCGATATTTGTCGTACAGTCTCTACAAATCCCCAAGTGGTAGCTTACTTGCGGGAATATTTGCAACAACCGGAAATAATAGAAACTCTTGCTTTAGGGCGTTTATTGAAATTTGGCGAACAAGTCAATAAATAAAATATATGGAAAAAACTTTTAGTTCCCAATTACATGAAATATCTATTTCATATAAGTTAACTACTGCTTATTCTTGGAATCGTCTATTTGATGCTGAAAATTCCAGAGATAGATTTATTGACTATTTAATTCAGATGTATCACTATGTGAAGTTTAGCTGTCCACTAATGGAACTTGTTAAGGACAAACTGAACGACAAATATGAATCAGTTCGAGAGTATCTCAAAGTTCACATTCAAGAAGAAAAAGGACATGATAATTGGTTATTAGATGATTTAGAAAGATTAGGTTACTCGCCAAATCAAGTGAAAAACAGTTTACCAAACCGAGAAACAATTGCTTTGATAGGCAGTCAATTTTATATTATTAATCAACTTAATCCAGTCGGTTATTTAGGCTATATCTATTATTTAGAAAGCAATCCACCAACTTTAGAATCATTACAAAAACTGAGTGAAAATCTAAATATTCCTCAAAAAGCTTTATTTACATTAAACGAACACGCGAAAGCCGATCCAGAACATATTATGAGTTTAAATAGCCTACTTGATTCTGATATATTTGACATTAATGACCAAAAAATAATTACTTATAATCTGCAAATGACTATCGAAAATCTTTCTGATTTAGTACTTGCAGTCGCGCTCAAAAATTAGCCAAATTAAATATTTACATGACTTACGCAACTGGCACATTTCTGCTGTAGGGGAGGCAAAAAGTGGTGTAGATTTTCTTCCCACTTTATTGCCGTTGCTTCTACACTGCCTTATTTTTAACTTAATAATCGGGCAGTGTACGGCACCACCCGAGTTGTGTGAGAATTGCGTAAGTCCTGATTTACATAGAAAAAACTCTTTCCCAATCAGTAGAAAAGAATTTTCAAATTATCTTACTTAACCCCCCCACCACGGGGGGTTTTGCTTGTGTATTTGCAATTTTAACTGCCAAATAATTTCTTGTGGAATGGACATCTCTATCCAAGACTAGAAAAACCATCCGTGAGAATGCAAACTCTTACCCAGTAAATTAACTCCTAAATAACAAACCCAAACCGCAACAAAACCGGTAGCTACTAAATCTGGGGCTACTCATCACAACAAATCACCAACGATCGCAATACCCACAAAATATAAAAAATTAATTATGAGAAAATGAGTATATATTCGCAATAAATCTTTATAATATATATTGATATTTCTTTACAAACTGATCTTAGTCGCAAATCAGCTTTTGATTTTGCGAAATACTGCAATTATTCGGAGCAATAACGATGTCTGATGACCGTCAACAGCGCATTATGCAACACTTAGGTTTAACCAGCGATATTAAATTTAAGCGTCCTTCCCGTAACTCAGAATCATCTCAAAAATCACAACCATCTCTACCCAAGCCTGAACCAACTCCACCACCCGTTAAAATTCAACCCCCCGTCAAAATTCAACCCACAACTACAGAGAACCGCAAACAGCGAATTATGCAGCACTTATCTCAGAGTGGTACAAATTTTAACCTATCTTCTCGCGATCGAGAACAGCGCAAGCAACAAGTTCAGGCTCATATTAGCAAAACCAGAGGCTAGAAAACACATATAAATTTACATTAAATTAATCTTTCCATTACCGAAGTATAAAGTTTGGTTCTGTGAAAGTTTCACTTAGATAAGCGTAAAAAAAGCTCCTTCCTTAACTAAGGAAAAGAGTTTTTCAAATTTATCAGGACTGTCTGGTTCGTGCGTGACACCACAACCATTATTTTTATGTCCCATAATCCCAGTGTCACACACCCTACAAAGTCTTATTCATAAAAAAAAAGCCCGTGCAGACGGGCTTCGTAAATGTAGCCCCAGACTTCTAGTCTGAGGGCTTATTATTTAACCAAATTTCTAAAAAAACCACCCGTAAGAATGCAAACCCTTACCCAATAAATTCACTCCCAAATAACAAACCCAAACCGCAACAAAGCCGGTAGCTGCTAAAATTGCTGGACGACGGCCTTGCCAACCGCGAGTAATCCGAGAGTGCAGATAAGCTGCAAACACCAACCAGGTAATCAATGCCCAGGTTTCCTTGGGATCCCAACTCCAATAAGAACCCCACGCTTCATTTGCCCAAACTCCACCAGCAATGATGCCAATTGTCAATAAGGGAAAACCCAACCCAATGATGCGATAACTGATATTATCTAAAGTTTCGGCAAGACTAAGCCTTTGAGGGGAAAGAAGTTCTCTAGAGTCTTCAATGTCCAATGGTGAAGTTTCTATACGGGCTGCAACTGCCGTACCTGCTGTAGCAGTTTTACCATTAGTATTGCTTTGAATTGGGGGAAAACCATTATTTTCAAAAGCAAGTGCCTGGGGTGAGGTAACTAATTCACCGGCTTTGTGCAAGCGATAGCCGTTAGTGCGATAGCCGCCAGCACCAAAGGAACTACCTTGGAGTTGTACTTTTTGACCTCTTGTTACAACCAGGAAAGCTACAGCTAACAACGAACCTACCATTAAAGCTGAATAACTCAACATCATGACGCTGACGTGCATCATCAACCAGTTTGATTTGAGTGCAGGTACTAATGGTTCCGAAACTTGCATTTCCCCAGGAAGCGTCAGCGCCGCAAAAGCAGTGATACCCATTGCTACGGGGGAAGTCGCAACTCCCACCAAACGGCTGCGACTGTTATACTCTGCAATTAAATGAACGGTTGTAATTCCCCAAGCCAAGAAAAACAAAGATTCATATAAATTACTTAATGGAAAATATCCAGCCTGTATCCACCGCGCACCTAGCAAAGTTGCCATACACAAATTGGCTACCGCCATTCCAGCAGTTCCCAAACCACTCAACATGGGTACATTAGGAAAAGCTGCCCCTACCCAATAAATCAACATTGTGAGAAACAGGATCAGGAAGGAAGTATTATCAAGCCAATTTTGGAGTACAACTAAATCCATAAAAGTGTTCTCCCTACTTCGATTACTATAATTATTTATCTTACTTTTAAAATTCCATACAGAAGAGGCAGCTACCAATTAAGATTTCTACCTCTTCTAGCTTATCTTCACTTGTATCCGACTCCCTTCGGAATCAAACCATGATATCAATAACTACTCACTTTCCTTAGGGTTGGGAAGCGAAGCTGGTTTTTCACCTTCCTTTAACTTCAGCAAAATATCATAGCGAGTAGTTCGACTATCACTGATGGCGCTTGTTACACCGACTGAATTGATTGCGTTAAGGAAACTTTGTTGATTGGGGAATAAAGCCGACAACGAAAAGCTGTTTGCAGCAGCTTCCATATCTAAGAAAAACTGAGTATTTACGGGACTAAGTTCTTTAGGTACCGCTTTCTGAAATGAAGCGATGTTAGCTAAAATATTTTTTGGTTTGGGAATAATTTTATCGGTTATGGGGGTTCCCAAGGTCAAAAAAGCAATATTTTCATCTAACCAGCCGTGAGTGGCAGTTAGAGTACCCGAAGGGCCAATCCATCTAACAACAGGTGCTTCTCCTACTTGCTCTTCTTTAATTTTAAACTGGTACTGATTTCTCATTGTGTCATCTAACTGCTTGAAAGATGCTTCCGCTTTTCGGCGATCGCTAGCCTGTACCATAAATACTAAGGCCGCGCGAACATCTTGGGGAAAATCTTTTCTTGGGGTATCGGGAATAATAGATACGGCAAATTCGCCTCCCATCCAACTAAGTAAATCCCGATCCAAATCGAGACCGCTAAGGTTCTTAACTCCACTCCTTAACTTTTCTGGTGGGATTGGCGAGAGAGGATTTTTCTGAGAAGTTAAAACATAATCAGCCCATAATCTACGTAAATTACCACCAGAAAACATCATTAAAGTCTCTGCTGGAAGACGAGAAGTCATAGTAGTCGCTTTGTTTTCTACCGCTAGCACTCGTCGGCTATTAGGTTTTAACCAAGATACTCCCTTCAAGCGTAATCCTTGGGATTCTAAGCTTATAGTTCCCGCCAAACCTTGATTATTCTTCAGTTGTGCTAAAACTTGCGCGGGTAAGCGACGTTTGGCAGAAGTTATACTTGCGATACTCGCCGCCGAGGGAACATTGACGTAAAACTGAGCAAGAGGCTGGTAACTGGCTATTTTAGGTAGATGCTTCGCAAAACCGCTATTGTTAGCCAGGGTTGCTTTATTTTTATAAGCTTTAATCGTTCTTTCTGTTGCTTTAGGATTATCTGCAATAACTAAAAAGTTTTCTTCTATTACCGAATAAGATAATTTTTCTCCTGAAGTTGCTTTTGCTTCTTTAATCGTAATACCCTCATACTCGCGCTCAACCCACTTACTTTTAAGGGCTTTTGATTGTGCCAAGGCTATTTGAGCTTTATTTTGATCTTTTATTGGTAAAACCATTACCAGAGACTGTTCGACGGCGGCTAATTTTCCATCGCTAGCTACTGGCTTAGATGCAGTTTTGGGAATTTGGGGGGCTAAAATTGCAATAGTTACTCGATCGCCAACCCAAGGACTGACATCTTTTTGAAAATCAAAACCTTCTTTTGCAAGAAAGCGCGCGCGCCACTGAACTAAATTTTTATCCAATGCGGCTTGACTTTCTTTAGTTCCAAAGGAACGCAGTTTTTCCCACTGTTGAGAATCCGTACTTAAAGAAACCGTAAATAGGGCATCTTGGGGAATAATATTGGCACCCACAGGTAAGTCTCTAGACAGGGGTTTCCCCTGAGTCAAAAGCAAGTAAGCTGCTATGCCACCACCAATTAATAAACCCGCCCCAGAAAGGGTTAAAACTAAAGACGGTTTCTTTTTTTTCTTCCCAGAAATAGACACGACTGGCAGTGTCATTGAAACCAATACCTCATAAAACCGAACTTTTCTATTGCTTTACAGGTACAGCTAACCAAAAATTATTCTTTATATCTAGGGTTGCTGATTACACTAAGGAATTTAATGTCACAAAATAGATGATAGTACTTTTATAATCAAGCTACCATTGGCAGATAATAGGCTTTCTCTGTATTGAACTATTTTTCATGTAACTCAGTTTACCCAATATCGATTATTTCTCTGAATTTTGTTCATTTCAGGAATTAATTTGCCTCCGGAGCAAGTTTAACACTACTATTACGACCTGCGGACTACTTTTTTTTCAAAACAGTCCAATAAAATTACTTACTATATTGTGATTCTGGGACCATCTGTTAAGACCGCTACCATTATTTGGTTAAAGGTCATTTTGTATTTTCACACATCATTTATAAATCTGTAAATTTTTCCCTAAATTTTGAGGAAATATGGCGGTTGGCAACATCTCTTAATAAGACAGCTAAGTAGGTACGTGGGAAAAATTATTGTTATGACGGGCACCCTTTAGGAGGGAGTAGTGAGTAGCTCCTTCGGAATAAGCCTTTGCAGACCATTTACATTCTTTTACATAGTTTGCTTTATCGAGACATGCAGGGTTTAAAACCCCACCGTCTGTACGGTGCTAGTAATTGGTTGGGGTAAAAAACCCCATCCAATTACCTCTCCCTCTCTCCCTCACTCCCTCACTCTCTCCCTCTTTATTTATGCCTACCTACTTAATTGAAACAGGCAGTATCTTTAAATCACCGTTTAGGTCGAAAAATATTCAAGGGTTGCTTAATTCAAGGTCTG
>ERZ1740059.690-NODE-690-length-17435-cov-12.055293_pt1 | contig 17435 bp, 8 predicted proteins | sample MGYA00581744_ERZ1740059 | MGnify/ENA primary metagenome ERZ1740059 (study PRJEB43018, sample SAMN04849738) | marine metagenome | isolation source: floating plastic debris | place: Pacific Ocean | collected 2008-08-28 | study: EMG produced TPA metagenomics assembly... | reverse complement strand
GACGGAACAAGACGAGGTAGTTCCAGAGACCGTTAGCAGAATCTCACCTGTTAATAGTACAGTGGTAAGTAGAGTAGATTCTATTAATACTGGGCCTTAAAATTGGGTCGATGCTCACAATACCTGAAGTGCGTATTGGTGGCGTCTTGCTGAGCTGACATGCCAGTAGAGATGCTAAAATTAAAATTATAGGCTTGTGTTCTGTTGAAATTGCAAGCTTGTTCTAATTGTGAACTAATATATTGGGCACAGGAGGTTAATTTAGCGGAAAACTGACTTGGTTGTGTCAACTTAATAAGGGTTTTGTAAACTCTCAAATGCATCTGAATTAGAAAATACCAACCTACAATCCTCTTAGGATAGGAACATCCCCTTCTTTTGTAATAATTCTAAACAATCATTGTTTAATAATTTGTCCCAATGGTCCTCTAAAACTCATGCCTCATCAGCTGGTAAGTGAGTTTTGAATCATTTACTTTGTTTAGATGGACAGGGTTTGTTTCCTGCTCTCTGTTTTGCCCATTTGAAATTCTCTGTGTTTTTGACCAGCAGTAAAACAAGCTTTGTGGCCTCATTGTCATAAAAAAGCCTTGGACAAAGAGGCATTTTAAGTTGTAAAAAGAAATAATGCATCAGCCAAAATGGTACACCTGTGCGTATGTTTAAAAAGCAGTGGCCGGATCCCAGCCTATTTAAAGCACTGACTATATCAATAAAAATAAGGATTACAATCCATTACAGGTGTGGTTTCGCTTGATTTGCATGATTTTGTGAGTAATTAATGTGCAAGGTGATGTGGATTAATCTATGGCTCTTTATCAAATTTAAATATCTTTGCTGCTAACCTCCGATGCCACTTTTTGCTTTCGCTACAGAGCCAACTGAATGATGATGTTCCAACTACGGTGATGGATGTGGACAATGGTGAATCCGGGTCGCTGGCTCGACCTGGTGTGCTGTGTGTTAACACCAGTCCCAGCGAACAATCCGCAGCCTCTAACCAGGGTAACTCTGGTCTGCTCTCGCCTGGAGGGAGTATGATGTCTCCCAGGGAACCCAGAACCCTCAGTGATATGATGAAAGCTGCAATCAACGATTATAAAAACTCTGAAGCCAGTGCCTCATCTCAGAACAATCCTGTATCATCGCCACCCAACACTGAGCAGAGTGTGTATTTGTCCCCAGTAAAGGCCGGGCCGAGCACACCACCCCCGCAAAGCAGCTCCTCATCTTCATCTGCTGAAGTATCGCCAGCTACACCACTCAGGCTAAATCAGATAGTACCCACAGCCACCAGAGTAGAGGATCTGATGCACAGTCCCAGTAGACTATTCAAACACAGTATGAGTGTAGATTTCTCTAGTACGTCAATGTCACAGCAGGATGGACTGAGTATGAGTTCTAGTGCATCTGGAGCTGGTCTATATCCTCAGGTGTGGAGGTCTCCTGGCGGTACGGCTGAACCGGATGACTGTCATAGGGATGTACCCAACACCCCTCCTCAGAAGAAAAAGGTAAGTGTCTAATACACCGGAAAAAGACATCTAAATCACACAAATTAACATGATGGCGTAACCAGTCAAATACACAAACTGTACTGTGTTTTAAACTCTAGGACATAATCTTACGGAACCTAGAGCAATGGCCATCTGTCCTTGTGGCAGGACTTGGTAAATAAGTTATAAATGAAAAATGATAATTTATCAATTTATCAATATTAATGGTATTCATGGCCATGAGATCATAGCTGTAACATTTTCCCACCTGATTTTTTGAGAGGGAACAAGCCAGAGTTACACTGCAATGAGTGATTATGAATAGGCATATATTCTATAAATCATGCTTATAATCTGCTAACTTTTCCATAAATAAATGGTAACATGTTATATATTTATATTCCTGTCTGTAGTAATAGCATTGATTGCCCACCTGAATTTTCCCCAGATATCAATCACGAACAAGACTGGGCAGAGGTAATAATAACACCAGGCGGCAAATGCGACAAAGTTATCAAAGGCTTAGTCTCACACCACAATTCTTGAAAGGGCGGATAATGCTGGAAATCACTTTCAGCATACTGCATTGCTTTGCAGCTTCATGATGCTTAAAGCCTGTGACACTGTGCTTGTCTGAGCATGACTGGTGGCCATTTGTCTCTCATATCCTGTTTATCATCTCACTGTTTTCAGGTTTCACTACTGGAGTACAGGAAACGTATGAAGGTTCAGCCATCATCGGGAGGCTCCGGCAGTACAAGCATGCCGAATACTCCACTGCCAGCAGCATGTGAAGTACTGAAGTCTATCCCCAGTACCCTTCCCTCTCTGCCACTGTTCAACGTTAAAGAAGGTTAGTGACGACAGTAATAAGTGTTGTTCCCGTTATAAAATAAATTGGTCCAAATGTGGGAAAACTTGTCGATATTCTTCTATGCAAGAGTTTGTGGCAATATCTAATTGCGTGCAATTATGCATTTCCATTTTTAAATTTCTTTTAGATGCTATTATTTAATTGTATGTAATGCAAGTTATGTCATGATTTCATCAATTCTTGTATAAGATGTGAAAATGACCTTTACATTACAGAAGTAAAACCTATTAAACCTGAAATAATGAAGATACCTATGAGCCTGGACGAAAGACTGAACATCGAGTTCGGTTTGACGCCTAAAACTTCTAAAGAGAATGGTAAGATCTTTTCAACTTCCTTACTTGGCTATGCCCCAATGAGAGGAGTCATAGTTTAGGTAATCAACCGCTGATTTTTGGCAGTTCGATTTAAACCAGATGTTGATACAAAAAGGTAGTAGTCCTTCTCCAAAAACAAATGTTCATCAATCTTGTTTGTGGTCATTAGCAGTGATGCATTGTTCATCAGCCAAAATGAGCTGTATTGTACAACTGTGAACAATAGAGCAATAATATCTAACAATTTTAATCTAGCATTTTTCTTTTTGTTTGGATAGGTTGCTGTTTTTGTGTTTCGAAAAGGTTTAAATTGCAAGATCCATGTCAATCGCGCGGTGTAGTGTGTTATTTTGTCTCATTACCATGCCATTTTGGCTCTCATGAGGGACAGGCGCTTTGAAAATTTCTAAATCCTATTACATGACTGGCGGTAGCTTTCACCAACTAAGTCCAGTTTTGGCTCTTGGTTTCTTTAGCGCTTTCATTTGTAGTCCTTCAGATGACATTTTAAATTCATCAATGAGGGATTAGTGTTGATAAATGAATAGGCCATAGACCCATAGGCTGCCAGCGCAATGATGTTGCTAGGTTCTTGTATCAATAAACTTGGCGAATAATCATGCGATTTTGTTTTCAAAGCACTACATATTTGTGCGTGACTGTAAAGGCGTATACATTTTGTTTTATAATTGTTCATCAGGTGTTATGGGGGAGAATATGGATATGGACCGTCGTCGATCAAACACCCCTCCACCACCTCCACCGGCAGTACCCCCACCTTCTAATGTCATCAACATCAGACCTGCTACAACTGATGCTAATTCCAGTAATATGCCTGTGACAAAACCCATCAATCGACAAGCTAATCCAATGCGTCCATCAGAAAATGGTGAGCATACCTCGCACACAAAAGTTCAGGATGAAGCCGTCATTTGTTAGTGATGTAGAGTTTTTGTAATAGTTGAGTGTTACTGATCAAAACATGTATGTTGTGCATGCTATCTGGCATACAGATGTCTTGTGTCTATGTATCGCCTCATGTTATATGATGTCAGAATCATACTGATATTAATTATGGGCAGATCGAGTGATATAGTCAAAACTAGTGTTCATCAAAAAGTTTGTAAAAACCTTGGGAATGCTTCTGCTAATACTTTTCTCTACCTTGAGCTGATTTGCCTTAAAATAATTGTTGCAATGATCATCTTCTATTTTTATTCTTATTAGTCGTGATATTTTAAATGTAGTATTAATACATGAATGCTAAAATGTTTTCTTTTCTTGTACAATTAGCAGCTGCAAAATACCAGTAATTGTTAAAGTTAAATATGTTTCTGTAGACCACATGTAGAAGTAATGCGAATCAAGGTTACACCCTATAGATTTAACTGATTATAATCACAAAAAAATATTAATCGTTTATCTTATATTTTGCACATGTACTACAGTAAAAAAAGGTTTGGTTTTTGCATTTTAGAAAGGCAATGATTGACATGGTTAATACCTGACAATTCATGGTTATGCCACCCAGCTTAAGGTTTTAACATAATCTCCTGCGTTCTCTGGGGGATAAAAAACTTTCAATTTCACTTCATCAATATTCTATTCCTTCCTCTAGGTGTTGTACATATAGTAGTTTTATCGCATTATCATCAAAGGAAGCAATCTGTTATGAGCTGCAGTCCCGCCATCAAAGATGGCATTGTAGCGAAGCGGCTAGACAATAAGCAATTTTTGACACAAGACAACTATGCCCTTGATACAGTTTTTTATTAGTTGCAGATTTCTGCGTCTTTTAGACAGTCAAACATTTTTCAGCTGCGGCCCGATAGCATACCTGATATTACTTTATGTAATTAACCTCATGCATTGTATTAAAATTTTATCAGGTAATGTATATAATAATACTATTTTTCCGTTGAATATTTTTCAGGGTTTGCCGCAACAGAGAGTGGAATTGAGCGCAGCGGTATTTTAGCGGCTACCAATCATATCCAGGCCGCTTCGCCCAGACCTGCATCCAGTAATGGAGGCTCACCAAATCCAGCAACAACCAAGAACCCAGCCAAACAGAAAGGAGGCCCAGTTCCTCTAAAACGTAAGTTTAGAACTGCGCTATTTTCAATGCAGTCAACAACACAAATTCCTCATGCGCATTCATTGATGACGCATACGGGCACATTGTCATATGTGCTCTGCCAACGTCTATGAACGCCAGATTAGCAGCATTATGAATTGCCCCCCTTCGCATTAGTAGTGATTCAGTAACATAGGCATGACTCTAATCCAAATCGGTTCAACGGATACTCGACAATAAGCTTACATTCATTTTGTGCATAGTAGTCACCGGAACATTTGATTTGACATGAACAGAAGCAAAGTTTTGCAATAAAATTTTATTAGACTGACCTATGGAAAATCTAGAAATTTTATAGGATGATCTAATCCAATGCTTAAATTGAAAGATTAAAAATGAAGAGGCTATTGCGATGGTCATGGTGGCCTAGTGTTACGATACCAATAGGGAGTCAAAAATATTTCACATTTTCCTTTTTGTCAGTCAGACCTTTTAATGTGCTGTCATAACGAGGGGTAGGGTGGTGGAGGTAGAGGACATCTGTTGAGCATATTATTACATATACATTACAGACAGATTAAAAGATAATTTTGTGTGAATTCAACTTCAGAATTATGTAAAGGAAGTTAAAATGTTATAATTTATCACTTTATGAACATGTTTGCGGTTTTCTCAACAAGAATGAATTCTCACTTTTCACAGGAGTTGGGATTATACTGGCTTAGTGTTTAGGCTGTTCCCACACTGCATAGTTAACCGCACCAATTGCTAATCTGGAGCAAATTATATTAAAATTACCGCATTCTCCTGGAAAAAATGGAGCTTAGTTGTTATTTTTATTTACCATTGTCCAAGCATTTTATTTTAGGTTATTCTGTGACTGGTGCTTTGTTTTCACTGATTAACTGTCTGGCTCTAGATAATCACTACTTATGTTTTTTAGGGTCTGGAAAAAACAAAAACAAAAATAGATATTTGTTTTGGCATATAATTTTGCAAAAAATGGTACCAAGATGATTTTTCAGTTTTTTAGTGGGAATGGTGGTTTGTTCATGTAGATACACTGTCGGGCTCTGGCATAGTGTCATCACAGCTATGATTATTTTACTTCCAACACAGTATTTAACGTAAAACAAAATGTAAGAAAATTGTAAATATTTCTGGTTCATAGAGGAAAGAAAATGAAGAAATGAATTTTCAATAAAAATGAATTTGATTTCCTTTGTAGAGGGATCGCTTGGAGCTGTTATGCTTGGACAGTCAGTTTCGCCCATAGCCGCTGGCAGTCATCGTGAGTTTTGTGGTAATCGATCAATCTCGCCTACAAACCTACCTAAGAAGTACCGCTGACAAGAGTCTGTAGTTCTGTTAGGCCGCTCCTCAAATTTGTTATGCAATAAGATTTCGGAGGTATACTTCATTGATGGAGCTGCTTTTTCAAACGAAATTCTCTGTGATATGCTACTATGAAATATTCACAAACAATTTACATGATTATATACATAATCACACTTAACACTGGTATAGCTAGCTAGCTGGATGTAATAGTATTGTAGACCTACCATCGTAAGATTTCACATACATTATGGAATGATTGTGTTTTAGTGCCCTCTTGTGTTTTTATTTTTAATTTTGACATTTTGTTACTTATAATTTGAGTCATAATTATTGTTGCTATTATGAAAACTTTTTCATTTATGTTGATTACATGTTATCTTTCAATTGCATACTATGTTTACTCAGTTATATTTTGTACTTTTGAATTTCTGTAAATATGTAGCTTTATGTATAAATTGCTTATAAAGTTGTGATTGTGTGTGAGCCTGTGCAATGTATGCTTAATTTTTTATGCCTTAATTGTTGAGGCTGTATCTGCAGTTTTCTATGTAATATCAATGCTACGTACATTATTGTAGATCAAGTCTGTAAAATCTATTTGTCACATTAACGTGATCTCCTACATTTTTTTCTTGCACTTCTACTATCTGCCAAATACGGTGTTATACCCTTTATTTCTCGTTAGATCCTTAGCTATTGAAGTTATAATGTACAGTGGGTTACAAGAAATTCTGTTAATATTATACATAGGTTGTTGATATACTCATAATTGGAAATAATTTGGACATAATAAAAAAACCCTCATTGCCTGTACACTAACTGCATTCACTGTCTTCTAGTAAAATACTATGTAAAACTGACACCGGTGGAAAGCTGGTTGTTGGCTAATTACTGTGATAGTGATTAATTGTTTTAGTCATACCCCTCTGCTCATGCTACAAGATAATACACACCTTATTCCTCAAGTGTGCTAACTGTCAGCTTAATACAACTGTCTGTTGTTCTTTTGGATTTCCTCTAATTGATTCATGCTAATTAGCAACACAAAATAAGCTGTCTTACCGAATTTTTAAAAATAGGATTAAACAATCATCTCACCTTCCTGTTACTAAATTTGGATCAGCATGAATTTTTGACTGAAGAGACGGCCACCTCAATGACGAAATAAGCAGTCCAAATAACCTACACACATGGTCGTGTGTATTGAGGTTAATTCGTTACAGCAGTTTTAGCTCCATTTAACAGTTGAAAATTCATATGGATCAAATTATAAAATTACATGGAAGATGGATGCTTTGCTTATATGTAACTACCGGTTGCGTTGCTTTTTTTCTTGTGCTACTGATGCCTGATATTATTGAGCAATCGAATCGAGAAACATAGTAGTGCTACACTCCGCCCACAACTTTACTCTAAAAATCCGTTTTGTGTACCGTAACTTCTATTTATTTATGCAGAGGTCACAATTATAGTATAGGCATACACCATCAAGTTTCAATTCACCCTTGTTCCGAAACAGTGTAGTCAAAATCAACAGGCGGTGGGGTCATTAGCAATTTAGTTGCTGGCATGTTACCTGTGGTTAGAATATTATGTCAGTTTATTGCCACCCTCGCCCAAATTATTTTTTCAGGTGAAAATATTGAAAAGTAAACAAAGATGGAATGTGTAAAAACAATAGTGGTTTGAACATTTTGTAAAGAATAAATTAATACGCACCACTATCATCCGACGATATTTTGTCATGATGAAACAGGCTACTTGCTAATAACAATGGCTTATAAAATCATCATGGTTATTATTGTGGCATATTGCTCTACGTCTACATACTATAGGGCATTGAAAAAAAATTACATGAAAATATAAAATTATGTCACAAAATAATTCCATTGTGACATTAAAATCAAAAGGAATTCCAAATTTTCGTATCACAGTAAGGATAGTTCAAAGGAACATAAAAAATTTTGAGCAATGACCCACAGTGAAACCAGGGAAATGCCATTTCATTGGTGAAACAAGCAAGAATAGAACCAGGATCATAACTTGTTACGCCACATGATAAACATTCATTTATTTTTTTTTTACTCTGACATTGTAGTTTCCAGAAAAAATGGACACATGGTCAAGTTTCCAAACAACAGAAACTCTCAATTGTAAAGTCAAACTATAGTTATTTTAATCACGTGAAAACAATGGATCATAGTTCAGATCAGCAATTCTAAAATTTGTTAATCTCATCATTAGTAACGGGTAATGATACTATTTTGACAAGATTGATTGATCAACATTTCTACTGTAGTTTCCTTCAACCTTATACTCTAATGCTTGTGAAGAAAAAGTGGGCGGACCTAGGGGCGGGCTTCCAATGATTCATATCAATTAGCATCTTGTCGAACATGTTGGATCGTTATAAAACACACGAGCATGCTCATCTACAATCACAATTTGATTTTGAGACATTCAAGATTGTTGGTGACAGGCATTAAACCTCTCAATTACGAGTATCTAATAACAGTGCTGCCATATCGAGGACTTATTTTCACTTTATCTTCTAGCATACAGCATAGACACTCTTACAAACATACACCATATCAGAAAACTCTTTATGGAAATAATATTCATACTGTGGATATCATCATAACTACGAGCTTAACTCAGTCACATCACGACGACAACTGCAAACAGCAGAATAGGTAAGACTCTCACTGATCTTGATCTAGAACGTACATCGCTAAAACTTGACAAGAACTAACATATTGATCAAAACCTAGCAGTTTTTACCCGAGTACAAAACTCAATGTAAAAAAATGTAAGTCAATCACTTCCAATCAATACAGCTTTTTATTGGGGGTCTGAATAAAACAATCAAGTAAAAATTGCAAGCACAATATGCCATGTGTCTTTCATTCAATTGCAAAAAATACCAGGAATATTTGTATTCATTCACCCCCTTTCAGCGAATTGGTTTAGTTATGCCGATAAGAAGCACCATTGCAGGGTCAGCATTAATTGTTTTTTGCCTGACTGGACAAGTCAAGGCAGGAAGTGTGATAAGGCAGCAAGTAAACAACCACTCTAAGCCAAATAAGTTTATCAGTATTAGGTCATACATTGGTGTTCGTAACCATTCAAATCTGCTTCCTTTGGTGTACCGCTTTGAATGGCGGGTTCATGTAAAAAGTGAGATTTGTTGTTTGCCCATAATTACACCCAATTAAGATATCTTAATCTGCTCTTAGCAAATAGCTGTTGGCAGGAACTTAGCACTTTTGCTATTTTAATGATAGCGAAAAAATTTTATTCTACAAAATCACATTCATCATTGCTGATAGCGGCCTTTGATTTCTTGAATAATGCAAATAGTCAAAATTTTGAAAGGTGGGAAATGCAGCATTATCACATTTTGACAATCAAAATACAATGATGTTTCCCATATTCCCATCTTTATGGGATTTTTATGGCAGTGAAATATTTACGCTGCAATCAAGAGCCACTTGAAATTTAGAAATAATCTGGAATTTTTTATCTTAAAATAGCTTTCACTTGATTTCTCTGTCTGAGAAGGTGACATGGGAAAACAAAGCAATGCTGACCTGTGATTTTAAATTTCAATGAATGGTGCCTCCAATTGAAAATCCAAGTGTTAAAATAACATTTTAGTCTCCATTAGCCATTGACCCACAGTTGTTTAATTAGCAACAATGTTGTATTAACCATTTAAAGGTAATATAAAGGTAAGAGTCTAAAATTCTCTGATGGCGCTGATTATCTGTAAGAGGGTGACAATCATCTTCAATATCCCCATAAAACAATATTTTCGTTTCACAAGTATTAAATTTAAATATGTTTTTAAACAACCCTGACAGGTTTCATAATGATTATTATTAGCAAATTCTCAAAAGGAGTGTTGCGAGTGGCGGCAATTTGCTGCCTAATGATGTGATTAATTGTACAGAATTTTCTTGTGTATTTTTGTATGATTGATTTCAAATTATTATTTTATCTTGATCCGGTGACTGTGAGACGCAACATTATTTTTCTACTGTTTATTTTGTAGGGATTCTAATCTTATTTGAGAGAGAACACACACACAGACTCACACCATGCTATCTCTAATACTAGCTATCACAGCAGGCGTCTGCTTCTGTATCTACAAGACAAAAGGAATTCTATGGGGCAGAAACAGGTAAATACATGTACATACAGTCATTAGTGCCGATGATGGTGAAACAAACACATTAGCGTTACCATATTAGCCTTTTTAATTTGAAACATGCATCAGCCATTTGAACGTTGTTTTTCATTCATTGGTCAATATTATTATACTAATTTTTATATGTTTTTTTTAAATAGCCTATGACTGATTTCCATTTTAGAAAAGATGACGAGCCACCTATAGTTCCTGGACACATTCTTTGGGGAAACGGTCAACAGTTTAATGACAACTCAACACAGTTCATTTTGGACAGCCAGCGAAAGTGTGGAGACGTATTTTCGATAAGAATGTTACATTACTACATGACGGTGATTGCTGACCCACACAGCTTCGAAGCATTCAGGTAAACATCATAAATAACAATTATACTTGTTAATTGGCCATTGGTGTTTGCTTGGTCACAAAATTTTAAGCCGGTTTGCTATGGATTTGTATGTTTGGCAATGATAATCCCATGTGGCAGTTAGTAGATTTAATACCTCTAATTGGCCTGTTTACTTTTTGTAGCAAAGAAAAGAGCTTTGATTTCGAGCCGATTCAAGAGCAGGTGAATGGTAACATATTCGGATTCCAAGTGCCTGAGCCTAAGAAAATGATAAAAGTTGTTGGAAAGACCACCCGAGGTTCAGCGATCATAAAGGACATTCATTCATTCTCTGGATACCTTGATAAAGCATACACAAGCCTTGAAGACCATACACCATCTAATGATTGGGTCACTGACAGTCTAGACCATCTTGCCAACAAGACTCTATTCAAAACCATCTTCAACAGCATATTTGGTGATGATAAGGAGACACCAAACTTCAACTACAAACTCTATCATGACAATATCAGAGTGTTCCACAAATACTTCAGCTTCCTGTGGCTAGGACTACCTCACTGCCTTTTCCCTGAAGCCACTGAAGCTGTTGGAAAGCTCTTCGACCAACCCACACCAACAGAATTCATCGAATCTGAAGGCACTTCTGACTATCTCCGCGAGGCAATCAAATACCTACAGAGCTACAACCTGACAGAAAAAGAGATCAAATGCCACAACCTTGTCTTCCTGCATATCAATATCAACACATTCAAAATTGCCACCTGGTGCCTGTACCAGCTGATGAACCACAAAGCAGCCATGGCCGCAGTGCGTGAGGAGCTAGATGACTTCATCCAGAGCCACAAAGATGAAGATTACAATGGAGAGGATACATTTGTTTCAATCTCACCTAAAGAACTCGATGACCTCCAGACATTAGGTAAGCATAAAAGTAGATGGAAAACACATGCAACCATTTTACTGCATAAAGCGTTCTGAGGTATTAAACTACGAAAAGTGAGAAGAAGAATTTTTTTGCTTGATAAGTTTGATTTGGGAGTTTTCTTCTGTTGCAATAATTTTTTAAATGATCGCTTGCTCCATTACTGTGGTTTGATTCACCATGTCTAAAGGTTTCTTCCACTTGATTTTTACAGACAGCCTTGTAATGGAAACATTCAGAATGGGCAGCGGAGTATTTATGATCAGACACAATCAACAAGACACCCAATTCACCGCTGCTTCTTCTGGCAAAACCTACAAGATACGAGCCGGAGATAAAGTGATGATGTATCCTCCTGCACTCCACAACGACCCTGAGATTTTTGACAAGCCTGAGGTAAGCAGACGCAAATTTATATTGGTGATAGAAATAATTAAGTTTGACAGATAATAGTTTGGTGGCTTAAGAGAACATTGCCCATATTTTTTTTGAATGAGCAAGACAAAAAATGCCTGAGGGATGATGGGAGTTTAGTGGTTTGTCAAGCTTAATATTTTAAGAACATGAGAGCATGCAGTGACCAGCAATTTACGAAGGCCACGGCAAATATATAACCAATTGCTTAACAGTGTCTATCTTTGCATTTTCAGGAGTTCCAATATGACAGATTCATTGGAAAATCTTTCTACAAAAACGGAATGAAGCTGAAGAACCCAGTAATCCCATTTGGATCAATCTGCCCAGGAAGGAAGATCGCATTACTCCAAACTAAATGGTATATAGTCTCAATGCTACAAAGATATGACATTGAATTGTTAGAAGGCGAGCGTTGTGACTTTGACACTAGCTATCCTGGTCATGAAATAGTTCCTGCAACAAACGATGTCCAAATGAGATACAGGTTAAGGAGTTCGTCAACCCAATTAAGAGTCAAGCATGAATGCTAGTCGCAGACCCATCTCACTCAATTCTGTTGTACCAAATAATACTCTATTTGTATCAATACTATTTATTATTATTTTGTATAATTATTTGCAAAAATCATCTCTCTTATTTATTGTCTCATTGGGACCCATTTTTCGTATCTCTTTGTTATGCAATTCATCTAAAACCTATCCTCATTGGCTCAAATCATATTTCTCTGTTTTGGAATCGAGTCATCCATTACGTTTGATGTGGTTTTCTTTTTTGATATTGCATCCTAATTTATTTTCTTATCGGATCTGTTAAGTTATTACTTATTTCTATTCTCTTTGTACATACTGTAGTTCCATGACAATAATATGGTGCAAGCTGTAGCACCAACTCATCATTATTTTGAAACCAAGAATTGCGTCCAGAGTATTACTTAAAATCGTATGAATTTCTATTTATTTTTCAAAATTCCCACTTTTTTGCCATAACATGGTTGTGTTTTCATTGGAATTGATCACAATATAACAATTATAGCTGGTTTGTGATTGTTATTACAGGTCATTATTGAACCGAATAAAAAGGAAGAAATTCAACATTCCAATTTAGATTAATAAGCTTGTCTGTGTTCACGCTGCTTGTATTCTGCAGATGTTTTATTATGGTGCTCCCATCACCAATAATTGGCCGATCTTTTTGTTTCAACATGGATTGAAATTTTAATTATCTTCGCAAAATAATTTCAATTGCGCAGCTGGATTCACAAATTGGCAAAACAATAATGAGCAAGAGTGATGGCATACACAGTCTGACTGCACAATTAATACCACAAACACGAATCCTCTCAATGGCAAGGAATTTTTTAATCGAAAATATGTAAACTGTAATATCTAGCCAATTTAATACCATAAACCCAATGTGAGCAAATGAAATTGCCCATCGTCTCTTGACAATGTGACTCATTGGTGTGTGTGTAAAGGAACATTTTTTCCTAAACCCTGAGGTCTGCTTCAATTATTTGCCGAGAAGAGTATACATACATTGTTGAATTTGACAATGATCTAAGTAGCCCTAATCACAAAATTACCCGTATAATCATTCTAATAAATTAATAAGGCCTTCTAAATAAAGCTTATGGACAGCTCTCAGCCCCTTAATGCCTTTGTATCACTTTCCCATTGCAATGAGTAAAGCCTCTTAACTCTTTTTCTCAAATAAGACCAACCACCATTATCCTGCTAAGCTTGTTGATCTGCTGATCTTGAGACAATTCAATGGTCTTAGCATTGTGTTTTGATACATAGAAATCAGACATGATTAAGGGTTTGGAGAATTTGAAATTTTGTATTTCAATACATTTCCAACTTCTAAGTTTTGTTGTGGAAAATGTCAAAGTGCCGAATATCTTTTAAGCTTGAAAATGTTGATAGGCTGTAGCTCCAGGCAGGTCTCCAATCTTTTGAGTTATGTAATCATTCTCACATTTAATGTTATTTAAAATTGTATGCCAAATCACTGCTAATGTCAAACCATCCCAGCATAATATGGCAAACCTAAAGTAAATTTCATCACTCTCACATTTATCCCCATATTATCATCTTGCAGATAATTCTTCACTTCCTGGCAAAGAAATTAATGTAACACTACCCGTGAAGTGAGGGTGTTTGAAGGCGATGTCCCCTCTGCAATATAACATAGCAGCAGCACGTTTTGTTGACCGAAGTTTGCTGGCTTCTATCCAAAATAACTTTTTTGTTTCAATGCCGTTAGAATTATAAGCATATATGCAGGCCTATTTTATCAGAACTTATTTTAATAAAACCAAAAGAAATCAAGAGTATCCAAAACTAAATTCATTTGCCAAGCACATTACTTAAAATGATTATTCTGAGGTTGAGAAATTATTTGAAAAATATGGTCATTATTTTACGGTAAATACTAGTAAATGCATTAAGTTATCGCATTTATGCAGATTGTGATGGGAATAGATCAATACAATGTGTGTAGGAAACTCGGATTTTAACTCCCTATGTGCAAATCTACCTATATTTGATGACTGCATTATTAACCCTAAATCCAGTAATAATTAGCTAGCAGAAAGTTTTCAGGGTGCCAGGTGAGCTACCTACTTAATTTTAGCTACTTGGAATATTTGCAAATATAAGATAAAAATAAATTGACAGATTTAGCTAAATTTAACAAGTCGCTACCTCAGATGGTGAGAATGGCAAATTTTTCTGTCGATTAATATTAGTAGAGTGTTGAATTTAGGAAATATGCTTTTGAGTGTATTCATTGATTTTAAGATGTCTTACTAAAATTTGCTAGTAAAGATAAAGCTAAAATTTGCTAGATAAAGCCGACACTTGATCAGAGGCTGATTTGATGACAAAATCTCTGCCAATCCATACCCGAAACACCAACAAACCTCTCTCTATAAGTGTACCCAACAAATAAATTACAACAAAAGCTCAAATTTCTTATCATTACTGGTATTTTTTGGTTTCTGACCTCACTCACAAAAAAAAACAATGAATGAACCCTGAAACATCCAATGAAGTACATTTTTTGCACTAAAATTATCGTTCCGTCACACAACTCATAAGACAGGTTTTGGGTTAGACCTAGTAATAACTGAAAAACATTAAAAATATGCATGCCTTTGTTGGCTACATATTAAATATGAAAATTATATTTGTTCAATTAATACAGGGTGATATTGACAATGACAGCTTATATAATTGAAATTCAAAAATCAAATTTAGCTTATATTTAAGTCCATGAATTTAACCAATCTGAGTCAGATCGGTAAATTAAATCATGTGTATATTTTCATCCTGTAGGGTATCTGACATATCTGAACCAAGCATTATGCTTAATAATGATACATAATCTATGGAGTCCCTATGGAAGACAGTTCACGCAAACAGCAACAAAAGCTTTGCTAAGCTGACAAACCCAGGATTAAGGTTTAGCGCGACTGAGCCATAGCATATTCGCCAAGTTAAAACTAGCTAACTTTGATAGTGATATAACACTTTTCATTTTCAAATCTGTTATCGTAGTTGAGAAATTACAATATGAGTTAAAATAGGCTACACCTATTTCTAGCTGGTAGCCTATACACCCTAGAAGAGGAAAATATTAAGGGGAAGAAAATTTATATTTGTTTGTCTACAAAACAAATCAAATCACATAACATGCCTAACATGGGTATATACTAACATGGGCATATAATAAGTTATTATATGCCTATGATCATATGATGCCTAAATACCTATGACCAACATCGAAACTAAACCGATCACAGTCTGTTCCGGCCATCAGTCAAACTGGCACGCCTCCGACTTACCCACCTGTCCGACCGATTGCCAGAACAGACTGACAGGTCAGTCTAACCAACATATATTGAGAACTATGCAATTCAGAAATAAAATAGATCGTGGCCCACCCGCGGGCAACTGCACTTGCTTTGTCAAGTTTTATCTAACTCTTTGGCTACGTAAAGACAATACAGTGTGCCTTCGTAAATGATTATAAATATTAAACCATGGGTTCTAAGCCTGCCAGCCTCCAGATTGGCGAAATGAACGACAAGTTTGTTTTGTTTGAGAAAAATAATTATAATAATATTAATTAATCATGATTATTAATATATAATGATAATTATAATAGGAAGGCAATTAGTGTTCGATCACTTATGATAAACATATGAAGAGGAAAGGAGATTGTATGGGAAAATTGGCAAGTCTGCATCGTATTGTATAAGCCCAGGGATTATGAAAGCATGTCTATTTTGCCACCAGGTCAAAAAACCGTAAAAAGTTTGTGTTTTTTGACCTGGTGGCAAAACTGACAAGAGGTAAAGGGTGCTTTTGTAGGTTCGAGATAAGTCAACGGATTAAGGGGTGTTTGTGGAGGTGATGGTGTGAAAAGCGTAGTTTGTAGGTAAAGGTGGGAGTGTTTCAGGTGTGTTTTATGGGTTATAGAACAATAGGGTGCTTTTTGGGGGATATTATTATTTCATTCCTATTTACTTACTATAAGGGGTGGTTTATGGGTGTATTTAATTACCATGACTGTGAGTCAACTTGATTTTGGCTACATCTTGCTTAGGGCTACAGGCAGAGCCATGGGTGTGAAAAGGGTCTTATTAATTATTATTAAATTAACACCATACCATGATGATGATGATTGTGGGGTGGAGAAAAAGAGAGAGTGCAGATTAGGGGAGGTGAATTATGGGTATTAGCAGTGTGTATGGTGTGAAAAGGGTATAATGAGGAAGAAGTTGTGCAACACATACATAGCTATCATAGGACTACTCTCTACTGCACAATCATTGGTTTTTATTGAGGAAGGCGGGTTGTCCTCACAGTTAGTGCAGTAGTCCTATGGTGCAACAATACATTTAGGGTTTGCAGAGAAATTGAGGAAGGAGCCTGTTTAAACTCTGCCAAACCTCTGGGATAAGCCAAACAGTCTTGTTCATATTATAATAATTCCACAGAAAAAATCCTTAAAAATTAAGTCTTCTGCACATCACAATTGTCTAAAGTCTCCGTACAAAAGTAGAAAACCGACCAGTTTTCCTATGCTATAAAACTGAGAGAACAGGTCTATATAGTCTCGCGAGACATTTTCAAGATGGCGCTCTCCTGTGCGAGTAAGTTTTTCCTCACCATTCAATGAAACAGCCTTATTTTAAGTATCTTACTTTCTTTAATAACATGAATCATTGCACTTAACGAACGAGACTGTCTGTGTAAGTCAACCCCATTTTTTATAAGATCAAACATTTCTTCACACTGTTGCTTCATTGTCAAACACTGAGGGTTTGTCTAGATTCAAATCAGTCTGAGTCTCAGACAGAGACTCACTCAAATCAGTGAAGTGAGTCTGTCTGAAGTGAATCAATCAATCATTGCGCACTGAGTAACAGGCCCCCTGGGGTTGGT
>ERZ1740059.689-NODE-689-length-17437-cov-7.123749_pt1 | contig 17437 bp, 11 predicted proteins | sample MGYA00581744_ERZ1740059 | MGnify/ENA primary metagenome ERZ1740059 (study PRJEB43018, sample SAMN04849738) | marine metagenome | isolation source: floating plastic debris | place: Pacific Ocean | collected 2008-08-28 | study: EMG produced TPA metagenomics assembly... | reverse complement strand
GTTCGGGCGGCTCCGGCGGCGGCGCGCGAAGTGGTCTCCAAGACGACATCGAAGGGTGCTGAGCGCCGGGCTCAGCGCCGGTTTGGAGCGAGGCCGCCGAGCCCGGTGTTTCGGCGACGGCGCCGCAGGACGGAGAGCAGGGCGAGGCCCGTGAGCACGGCGCTCGGGGTGCCGGAGGCCTGGCACCCGCACCCGCTCGTCACCACCGCGCCGGGTCCCGGTGGCACGCCCTCGTCCGGCGCCCCCATGTCGTGCGCGGTGCCGCCATCGCGACCCGTGCCGCCGCCGTCACCGCCCGTGCCGCCGTCGAGGCAGGTCGGGTCCGGAACGTCGGGCGGGCACGCGCGGCCGTCGCCATCGCAGACCTCTGCGACGTCGCAAGCGCCGGCGCCGGTCTCCCGGCATACGGAGCCTTCGCGTCGCGGACCGCAGCGGCCCTCCGCCATGGCGCCTTCGGACGCCAAGCAGGTGGAACAGGCGTCCCCGCACGCCGCGTTGCAGCACGCCCCTTCGATGCAGAAGCCCGAGCCGCACTCGTCCGCGTGCGCGCAGGGGCTGCCGAGGCCCCCGTCGTCCGTGTGGTGCGAGAGCACGGCGCGTGGCGCGAGCACGCCGGGGCGCAGGTCCATCACCGTCCCGAGCCGCGTGACCGAGCGCCCGTGCGCGAGACGAGAGCCGAGGCTCGAATGGCCCGAAGACCACGGCGGGTGTCGCAGTGCCGTGAGCGGTGAGCTCGAGGACTCGGAGCGTACGCTACCGAGACGCCGCCATCCGCCCGGATCCGGGACGCCCGCGGCCGTGATGGGGAGCATCATGAAGACCTGGTCGATGGTCGGCTCCTCCTCCAGCTGCACCCAGCCCGCGGCGAAGACGACCCACCCGGAGCGCTCGCCCTCCACCCCGAGGAGGGACCACGAACGCGTCGGGTCCACGTCGCTCAGGCTGGGCAAGGGAACGCGCTCGGCGTCGAGGGGCCGTCCGTCCCTCCCGAAGCGGTCGTAGCCCTGCAGGGTGACGACGAGCACGCCCGCCGGACCGCTGCCCATCGCCAGACGGATGGGGTCTTCGAGCTCCCCGAGCGCCCACCGCGGACCGACCCAGCCGTCGTCGCGCACCGTCACGACGTCGAGCTGATCGCCCGCGTCGAGCGTTGCGACGAGCACCCCTTCGTCGAAGCCTGCCGCGCGGACCGACCTCACCCCCCGTGGGTTGGCGAACTCGACCAGGGCGCCGCCTGACGTCTCCCCCGGGCCGCCTCGGACCACGGCCACGTCGCCGCCGCGCCGCCACACGTGAAAGCTGGTCGTGTCCGAGAAGGCGTGCACGACTCCGCCCTCTCCGCTTCGAAGCGGGATCCGAAGCGGTCTCTCCTCGATCGCGAGACCACTCTCCCTTTCGTTGACCACGAAGGTCTGGCCTTCGTCGTCGACCACGAGCCACCCGTCCGCGCCGAGGCGCGGGCCGGTCGATACGACCAACGCCGGATGCATGTCCTCGGCCACGGAGAGCATCCGCTCCGTCGGCCGGCCCGATGCGTCGATGACGCGGAAGCGAGGCCGCGGCGCCTCGAGCCCGGGCACGCGCTCCAGCAGCGTCGCGAGCAGGCGGCCGTCACGGCTCCGTGCGAGGCGGAGGTTGGTCTGCGGGCGCGCGAGCTCGAAGGTCGTCGGGAGCGCCGGGCCCTCCCCGCCTTCGAGCACCCGGAGCTCCTCGCCCCAGAGGCAGAAGTCGAGCGCGCAGGAGATGGGAACGCGCGGGTCGGGCACGTCGAGCAGCTCGAAGGGCCCCGTCGCGGGCACGCGCCAGAGATCGTGCGCGCCGGCGAAGGCCATCGACGTCGCACCGAGGAAGCAGCGCTCCCGAGCGCACGCGAAGGTATTCAGGCTCTCCACCGTGACCCCCGTCGCCCGCGCGCTGCGCCGCGCGCCGAGCGCGAAGCTCGCGTCGAGGGTCGCCACGACGGGCTCGCGATTCCGTGCGGCGTCGACGAAGGCGACGTAGCTGGCGTCCTCCGTCATGCCGACGCGGGCGAATACCCGGCTCCGCGCCTCGAAGGTCGCGCCCTCCACGAAGTCTCCGTCCGTGGTGCCGACGACCCGGCGTTCGGTGCCCGTGAAGTCGAAGATCACCGCGATGCACTCCTGGGTGCGGGCGCGGCAGGTGAAGCCGACGACGGACTCGGGCACGTCGAGGCGGTTCAGAAGGGTCCGGGCGACCGGGTCGTAGAAGACGAGGCTCTCGCCGCCTGACTCGCGCCACTGAAGCAGATAGCGCTCCCCATCCCAACGCGCCGCCGTGACGCAGCGGTCGTCGGGGAGCGGCCAGCGCTCCTCGGAGTCGAAGTGCACGAGCTCGCAGCTCGTCAGACAATGGTCGGGGCTGCAGGCGAGCACCTGCCCGAGCAGCGGCCGCGCGACGTCTTCCGAGCCGCGGCGTGCCCACCCGAGGCGCACGCGCACGCGTTCCGTGTCCGGGATGGGCATGTCCACGAGCAGGCCCTCGTCGCCGAGGAACTGCCAGCCGTGGTCCTCCGGCCGCGCCGTCGTGACGATCTCCCGGAGCGGCGGCTCGTCGAGGGGTACCTGCGCGAGCGCCGGAGAGGCGGCGCCCACGGTCCAGCACAGCGCTGCCCACCTCACCCCGTGCACGGGCGTCAGCCTATCCCCTCGACCCGCGCCCGTCAGGGTCGGCCGTTCAGTCGAGCGTCACCTGCGCGCTTCCCGTTCCCTCGTTGCTGCCCCGCAGCACGAGGGCGTAGGTGCCCGCCCCCGTGTCGGCCGCGTCGATGGCCACCGGGGTGCGGCTGACGGAGATGCGAAGTCGTTCCCCGCCCGGGCCACGCAGCTCCACCAGGGCGTCGCCCGCTACGTCGGCCGAGACCTCGGCCGTCTCGCGACCGCTCAGCGCGAACACCGCCTCGGCGCGCTGACCGGGGGTGGTGATGACGAGCGCCTGGGGCACACCGCGCATGAGGTCGACGCGCGTATCGTCCGCGACCGCGAAGAGGGTCAGGTCCATCGTTCCCCGATTCGCGCCGAAGGGAATCCACGTCACACGGTGCGAGCCGCGGACGCTGGCCTGGCCGAGGAGGTCCTCCTCGCTGCGCGTGGTCATCGCGAGGACGGCTCCGTCGGGCCCCGAGAAGACCAGCGTGCCCGCGGCGAGTGCGCTGGCCTCGCGGTCCACGTAGACCCGCTCACCGGCCTCCAGCGCAACACGTGCGCTGCTGGTCTGCCCCGGCGCCGTCACGAAGAGCCGGACGGCCTCACCGAGAGCGGCGTCGACGACGCTGTCGGGCGGAACCACATGGAGCCGTACCCGGGCCACGCCCTCGCTCCCGTCCGCGGGGAGGAAGCGGAGCGTCCACTCGCCAGCCTCGGTGTCTTCGACGAAGGCGTCGAGGCCCGCGGTCCATCGCCGCGCCACGGCACCGCGGGGGTTCTCCAGCTCGAAACGCCCTTCGCCCGGACTCTCCTCAACGGCTTCGAGGTAGATGCGCTCGTCCGGAGCGAGCGTGAAGGACCGCTCGACGGGCTCGCCGGGTCCGACCGGGTCGAAGCGGAGCTCCACGGCGGGCGCCGGGGCCGGTTCGGTGGGGACGAGCGTAAAGGCGTAGTCCGACGCCGCGCCGCCCACGGCGAAGACCGAGAGGCGCGTCGTCCCGGCCGGTAGGGGAATGGCCTCGCAGCCGAGGGACGTCTCGAGATCGCGGGCGTCCGGTCGATGAAAGGCCATCCTCACGGGCGATGCCTCGCTGCAGGGTGAGTCGGCGCCAGGGGCTTCCGGGGCGATGCGCGCGCCCTCCGCGTCGGCGACGACGAAGACGTCCACCTCGGCCGACTCCGGGGGCTGCTCGGCGAGGGTCCCGGCGCCCCGCACGGGGGCTCCCGGGCGCACCATGTCTCCCGGCCGAAGGGTGGCGAGCGGGGCGGCCGCCGCTCCGAAGACCACCTCGGGGGAAAGCGCCGCCGATACGCCGAGCGCAGCCTCGAGGTGGTCCGCGAGGAACGTCTCATCGCCGGTGACGAGGAGATCGTAGGTGCACTCGGGAAGGGGGCCGGCGGCCGGCACTCCAGCCTCCAGGCATCGAGCCTGCGCACGCCCTCGCTCCTCCGGCGTGAAGTCGGCGAGGCTGCGCAGCGCTGGCGGCACGACGGGGCCGAGCCGTGCGGCGTCGTAGGGCGTCGTGAAGAGCGAAGCGCCGTCGCGTCGCTGCCAGGCCTCTAGAAAGTCGGCGTGCAGCGCCTCGAGGTCCCGTGGGTCGAGTGCACGCCCGCCCGCCATCACGTCGTTGGCCGGGTCGCCGTCGCCGTCGCCCAGCAGCCCTACCGTCCCCTCGAGCTCCTCGGCGACGAGGAGCTCGAGCGTCATGCGGCGCGTCGCCATGGCGAGCGCCAGCACACCCGGGACCTCGATACGCCAAAGGTCGCCGGCGCGATGCACGTAGCCGCCTCGCGGGAGGGTGACCCAGCTCCCGCTGGCAAAGGGCACCTCCGCGCCGTCGAGGAGCATGCGCGTGCGGCGAAGCTCGGGGTCCTCGTCCTGCATCAGCACGACCGTCACGTCCGCCACGCGAAGCGCGAGGGCGACGGGCGCGGAGGCGGGGCTGGTCAGGCTCCGTCGCGTGAAGCGGGCCTGGAGCTCCATGTCGGGCCGCGACAGAAGCGTGTAGTCACCCGCGCCGCCGAAGGTGTACCGAAGCCCGTCCCGGGTCACGAGGTGCGGGTCGCCGTAGACCCAGGAGTTGTCGCCATCGGGTGGGACACCGCCCGGAAAGACCACGTCGGGCGGAGGCGGTGGCGGGTCGTCGTCGCCACCGGGCAGGCGCCGCCCGATGCACTCTCGGAACACGGAGCCTGGGTTGGGACACGCGCCGAGGGCATACCCCGTGCTGACCGCTTGCGAGACGATGCGCCCGCCACCGAGGAGCGCCCCGCCGGCGCGCTCGGCCAGGTCGCCGATGACGGCTGCCGCGACGCCCCGGCGCGGTTGGCACCAGGGTGGGAGCGCTGCGGCCGACGCAGGTACGAGGACGCCCAGCGCGAGAATCGTGGCGGCGCGGAGAGCGAGCGTGCTCATCGGCCCGCCTCCTGGAGCACCCGAAGCGACTCCGTGGACCCCGTCAGCGTGGCGCTCCGCCCCTCGATCGGCAGGGTCGTCGCGAACGCGATCCGACTCTCCACGCGCGCGTCGCGCAGCAGGAGTGTATCTACGTCGAACTCGAGCGTGGCCGAGCCCTCCGCGGCGGTCAGGACGCCTCGACCCTCGACGAGGCGCGTCGTCCGCTCCACGCGCAGCGTCGCATCGTCCATCGCCACCACGCGGTGCTCGATCTCCAGCACGGCGTCCTCGGTGGTGAGCTCCACGATCCAGCGGGCGCCCACCCCGACGGGCTCGGTCGGTACAGCCAGGACCGCCTCCGGCAGGGTGAACACCGAGAGCGTCGACACGTCGAGCACTGCCACGGAGCGTCCGCGGGTGCTCCGGTTCTCGGAGAGCAGGGCGCCCTGCGCGTCGAAGCGCTGAATCGTCGAGGCCGTCTCCACCGGCGCCCCGTCGAGGAGCGTCGAGGTGAGCCGCTCCGGAGTGGTCCGCAGCCCCACGACCAAGGGGACGCTGCCCGTCGCCGTCATCGTGACGGTGCCCTCGAGCTCGGCCCGCTCGACACGTTCGTCACCATCGACGGAGGTGCGCTCGCTGCTCGTCGCCTCGAGCACGAAGTCACGCACCGGCCCCGCCGTCGCGCTCAAGAGTTGGCGGGGCGCGGCGCCGAGCTCGAGGAGGACGCGGGTCGCGCTGGCTTCGACGCTGGCGTCCGCGCCGGGTCCGGCGTCCACGCCGCCGTCGGGGGCGGGTGCGGCGCCGCCGTCGCCGCACGCCACGAGGAGCACGTGGGCGGCGCCCAGCACGAGCCCCCACGGCACGCGGCCGCGGGGCCATCCTTGGTGGTGCATCTCCCAGGGAGACGCACGAGCCGCTCCTTCGATCACGCGCGCGGGCGCCGGGCTCAGAGGCGGCCGAGCGCGACGTCCAGCAGCATGGGCAGCTCCGTCGAGCTGCAGAGCGCGGCGGTGGCCTTGACCTCGACGGTGTAGATGCCCGCGGCGCCCGCCGAGTTGAAGAGCTCGCCGACGTCCGGCGTGGGCTCGCGGCCCCCCGCGACCGTGGCGGCGCTCTGCGCGACGCTTGCGCTCGGGTGCTCCGTGACCAGGAGCACCGCCTCCCCGTCCATGCTGCTGCGGTTACACGGGTTCAGGGGAATGCCCTCCAACGCCGATGCGACGAGCGTCACCGCGTCCCCACACACCGCGGTGAAGTCCGCGGGCGTCAGGAGCGCGTCGCAGTCGACGGGCGCGCCCGCGTCCATCGTCCCGCTCCCGTCATCATCGCCGCAGGCGGCGAGCATCAACACGACGGCAAGAATGCGAACTGCAGACGTCATGAAGGGACCCTATCCGCGACGTCCTTCCTCGGATAGTCCTGTCATCTCGACGGCGAGTGCTGCTACCCACGATATATGCAGCACCGCCACCGACGGCGTCTCCTCCTGCTCGGGTGTCTCGTGACCGCGTCGTGCTCGACGGAACAGGTGTGTGAGGATTCGAGTGAATGCGATGATGGGCTCTTCTGCAATGGTCCCGAGTTCTGCATCAGCGGCCAGTGTGTGATTCTGGCCGCTCCGGTTCTCTGCGACGACGGGATCGCGTGCACGCTCGACACGTGCAGCGAGGTCCGAGACCGGTGCGAGTTCATCGCGCGGGACGCTGACGAGGACGGCGTGGGCGACGCTTCTTGCCTCGACCTCGACGGGGAGCCGCTCGGGCGCGACTGCGATGACGCCGATCCCGATCGCTTCCCGGGCAACAGAGAGGTCTGTGACGAAGCGGGCTTCGACGAAGACTGCGACGCGACCACCTTCGGGTCCGTGGACGCAGACGGTGATGGTCTCTTCGCCGCAGAGTGCTGCAACTCGGTCGATGGCGAGTTCTTTTGTGGGACGGACTGCGACGACACGAACCCGGCCATCGTGCCCGGAGCTCAGGTCTGCTTGGCCGACAACATCCCGGGCGTATTGGTCTGTGGCTCCGACGGGACTTACGAGCGCGTCTCGTGTCTCGGCACGAACGAGCGATGCGTCGAACAACCCAACGGATTGGGGGTGTGTCAGTAGTCCTTCGAGCTGCTCTCGGACCCTCCGAGGTCGGCTGCGCCGGCGACGCGATCCACGGTGGCGTCGCGACGTCTCACTCGCCGCGGCCACGCCTGCGTTGCCGCCGGAGCTCGACGCCGACCATGAGCGAGGGCGTGGCCGCGTTGGAGCTGGCCGTGATCACGCCGTCGACGCCGGCGTGGAGACCCACCTGCGGATGCACCCACCAGGTCAGCGATGCGCCGAGGCCCACGTAGCGCGTCTGGCCCGCGCCGAGCGGGTTGGTCACGACGATGTCCGCAGCGAGGGGGTCGTAGAGCGTGAGGTGCGCCTCGTAGGAGAGCGCCGGGCGCCACTGCCGCCCGAGCTGGAAGAGGCCGACCAGCGCCGGCGTGACGTCGGGATGCGAAAACCACCGCACGCCGAGGGCCATGGACACCCAGCGTCCGCGTGGAAGCGCGTGGCCCAGCTGGAGCTCCCCGCCGAGCTGATGCCCGCTGAAGGTTGGCTGCGTTCGGATGACGCGGAGCGCGGTCGGGCTGGCCGTGGTGGGGCGCTCGTCCTCGAAAAGGACCTCATTGCCGTAGGGCGCCGTCCAGGCGTAGGAGACCTCCAGGGCGAGGGGCCACGCGCCACGGAGGAGTGCCTGCCGGAGACCGGCGCCGCGCGCCCCGACGTAGGGCTGCGTCTCGCCGCCGATGCTCGCCACGCCGAAAGGCGTGCTCCGCATGACCAGCGTCAGCGTGTCGAGGAGCCCGTACTCGACGTAGAGGTTCAGCTGATGGTCCTGGTAGCGCGGAAGGCCGCGGATGGTCTCCCGCGCGCCCCCGTGGCCGTAGGCGAGCGTGCCGACGATGGAGCGGGTCCAGAGCTTCGCGTAGGTCGCGCCCGCGGGCTGCGTCCAGCCGCCGGCGCGAGCCTCCACGGGAGCGCCGAGGACGGACGCGGCCGCCAGCAGTACCCATGCCGCATACGCGCCGCGGATGGCTGGCCCTCGATGCTCGCTCGTCATGACGCTGTCTTCCTCGGGCCCTTCGGCGGCCTGCGGCTCGTGGCGGATGCAGGCACGCCGGCGTCGTGCGCGCAACGGCGAGAGGTACGCGCTCGCGCTCGCGCGGTGGCGGCGGCGGGTACGAACGCCACCGCGACAACGAGGACGGAGTGAGCGAACCCGCCGGGGAGGCGCCGGGGGGGTGTGGCGCTCTCGCCCCATGCGCCGCTCGACGTGGTTCTGGGTCATGCTCATCGCCCTCGCGGCCTGCGGAGAGGGCGCGCCGACCGTCGGCGGCGATGGCGCGCCCGCCGTGTGCCGCGACGACAGCGACTGCGACGACGGGCTCTTCTGCACCGGCGACGAGCTCTGCCGGCCGGGCTCGCCCTCGGCCAACGCTCTCGGCTGCGTCGCCGGGACGCCGCCCTGCACCGTGTGTAACGAGACGGCGGACGTGTGCACCGAGGACGGCTGCGCCGACGCCGATGACGACGGCGAGGCCGATTTCCGCTGCGGCGGCACCGACTGCGACGACGCCAACCCGCGCGTCTTCTCCGGCGCGACCGAGGTCTGCGACCCCGAGGGCGTCGACGAGGATTGCGATCCCAGCACGCTCGGCGGCCTCGACGCCGACGGCGACGGCGTCGTGAGCTCGGCGTGCTGCAACCTCGACGGCGCCGGGCGCCGCTCCTGTGGTCGCGACTGCGACGACTCGGCCGCCGGCGTGTCGCCGGTGGTGCCCGAGGTCTGCAACACCGTCGACGACGACTGCGACGGGCTCATCGACGAGGGCGTGCAGCTCACGCTCTATCCCGACGGGGACGGGGACGGCGTGGGGACCGGCGACGTCGCGTCCTTCGGCTGTGCCGGGCTGGAGGGCTTCGCGACGCGCACGGGGGATTGCGACGACGAGGCGCCGGCGGTCTTTCCCGGCGCCGCCGAGACCTGCAACGGCATCGACGACGACTGTGACTCGCTCGTCGACGACATCGTCGACGGCATCGTCGTCTGTCCCGCGGGCTCGACCCGCCCCTGCCTGACGGCGTGCGGCCTCGCCGGGAGCCAGAGCTGCGACGCCTGCGCGGGCTTCGACGTGTGCGCGACGGAGGACGAGGTCTGCAACGGCTGCGACGACGACGGGAATGGCGCAGCGGACGATGTCTTCGAGTGCGTCTTCGGGAGCGCGGCACCCTGCACCACGGCCTGTGACACACCCGGAAGCGAGCTCTGCACCGCAGACTGCTCGCTCGACGTTTGCCGCGCGCCGACGGAGACCTGCAACTACTGCGACGACGACGCGGACGGGAGCTTCGACGAGGAGCAGCGCGTCGCCATCGCGTCGTCGGCCCCGCGCCTCGAGTGCCCACGCGCGGGCACCGGGGTGACCGGTTCGGGCACCTGCACGGGCTCGCTCCGGCCCGGGAACGAGCTTTGGTTCGAGCTCCTCGACGGGACGGACACTGACCAGTCGGGCTCCGTGTGGTTCGACCTGCCCGTGCTCAACGCCGGCTGGGGGCCGACGACCTTCGAAGTCGAGCTCCGGGTCGAGGCACGCCCCGACGGCTCCACGGACTTCGCGACGGCCCTGGGCGAGTGGGAGCTCATGCTCGGCAGCGGCGGGGGTCCCACCGGGACCCCGACGACCGGCCTCCAGGCCATCTGGTTCTGGAACAGCCGCCACGATTGCTCCGTCATCGGGCGCCCGCCCTGGCCCGTCGGCGATCAGATCGGCGTGCGCGCCCTCGCCGGTGGCTTTGCCAGCTTCCGCGAGCCGGATGCGTCCGGGGGCGGCGGCGTACAGGCGCTACAGCGGAGCTGCCAACGCGGCGTCGAAGCCGGCAACGATCTCGACGGGGCGGGGGGCGTCGTCGTGCAGCGCCTCAGCGTCACCTACACGCCCGACGATCCCTTCACGGCGACGAACGAAGAGTCGCTGGTCGTCACCGCGTCCGGCACGACGACGCAGACCTTCTCGGCGGGCACGGGAACCACGCGCCTCGACGACGACCTTCCCATCGGCACCGGGCCGCTGCGCCTCGGGGTTCGCGCGACGACCCGGAGCGAGACGGGCTTCGACGGGCCTCCGCCGGGCTGGCGCATGGGGGTCCCGATCGTGGCCGAAGGCCGCATCTGGCGGCAGACCTTCCCGGTCCCCGGCGGCCCGCCGGTCTTCGACGAGTCCGCCTCCGTCTCCGTCGAAGGGGTTTGCCCTTGAGCGCCGCGGTGCTCGAGACCGCCCGCCTCCGACTCCGTCCCTACGAGCTCGCCGACGCCGGCCCGACGCACTACTGGCAGCGGGATCCGGAGGTGATGCGGCACCTCGGCGGCGTGAAGCACGCCGAGCTGACGGACTACGAGGTCTTCGTTCGCAAGATCGTCGACAAGTACGCCGCCTACGCCGAGGCCGGCTTTCCCTGGAACGCCTTCGTGGTCTTCGAACGCGCGTCGTGGCGTCCCATTGGCACGGGCATCTTCAAGCCGCTGCCGGCGGCCGGCGAAGGCGACCTCGACGAGGTGGAGGTGGGCTGGCACCTGGCCCGGCAGGTCTGGGGCCAGGGCTACGCGACGGAGATGGGGCGCGCGCTTACGGACCACGCCTTCGCCACGACCGACCGGGAGCACATCAACGCCGTGGTCGACCCGGAGAACACCCAGAGCGCCGCCGTTTGTCGCCGCCTCGGCTTCACGCCCGCCGAGCCCATCACCTGTCGCTACGGCGACGTGCTCCGCTTCGTGATGACGCGGCGGGTGTGGTTCGATCGCTGAGCCCCCGGCCGCCGCCGGAGGCGAGACTCTCCGACCTGGGCTTCCCATCCGCGCGTCGGGGCGTCAGTCTCCGCCCTCGGACCCTCGTCCATGCCTTTCATGCCGCATCGTTCGACCCCCCGCCGTCCTTCGCTCCGTCTCCTCGCGGGGCTCGCTCTCGTAGCGCTGGCATTCCTCCTCCCGGCCGAGGCCATGGCGGCCGGCGGGGGCCACGGTGAAGCGCCTGCGGAGCCCTTCCCGCCCACGCTCTCGAGCTACGACGACGCCGGCCAGTCCATCGCGGAGCGGCTGGCGCACCGCGCCCAGAGCCACCCCTTCAACGTCGTCGCCACTCTCATCTTCTTTCTGGCGGTGCTCCACACCTTCCTCGCCGGGCGCTTTCAATCGCTCGCCCACCACTACGAGCACGAGCACGAGAAGAAGGTCGCGGCGGGCGAGCGACCCATCGGCTCGACGTCGAAGCGCGCGCGCCTCCTCGACTACCTCGGCGAGGTCGAGGTGGTCTTCGGCGGCTGGGCCCTCGTGCTCATCGTCGTGATCACGGCACAGCGCGGCTGGAGCGTGGCGCTCCACTACCTCAGCCACGAGGTTAACTACACGGAGGCGATGTTCGTCGTCGCCATCATGACCCTGGCGGCGACGCGGCCGATCTTGAAGCTCGCCGAAGGGATCATGGGGCGCGTGGCGAGCCTCTTCGGCGGCTCGCTGGCGGCCTGGTGGCTCAGCGTGCTCACCATGGGACCGCTGCTCGGCTCGCTCATCACCGAGCCCGCCGCGATGACGCTCTCGGCGCTCCTGCTGTCGGACAAGCTCTTCGCCCACGGGCCGAGCACGCGGCTCAGCTACGGCACGCTCGGGCTCCTCTTCGTCAACGTGTCGGTGGGCGGCACGCTCACGAGCTTCGCGGCGCCGCCGGTGCTCATGGTCGCCGAGCCTTGGGACTGGGGCTCCATGCACATGCTGACGAACTTTGGCTGGAAGGCAGCCATCGGCATCGTCATCGCCAACGCCTGCGCTTTCGTGGTCTTCCGGAAGGAGCTCCGGAGTCTCGAAGGGCTTCACGAAAAGCGTGAGCTGAAGGCCCGCGTGTCGGCCAAGTACCTTCCGCGGGAGCGGGTGCAGCGCGCCTTCAGCGAGGCCCTGGCCGAGGTGGTCGAGGAGCTCGGCATCAACGCGCGCATCGAAGAGGCCGTCAACGAAGCGCAGGAGGCGCTCCGCGACCGCCTCCGGCAGCGCTTCCTGGCGTCGCTCACCGAGGACGAGCCCGACCTCGATGAAGAGCTCGCGCGGCAGGCCTTCAACGAGCGTTTCCACGAGGTCAACCTGCGCGCCACGCAGGAGAACGTGCCGCTCGTGCTTCCGCCGGAGGAGCGCCCGAAGTTCATCGACCCCCATTGGGACGAGCGGCCCGATCCCGTGCCCGTGTGGGGCACGCTCGCGCACGTGGGCTTCATGACCGTGATGGTCTTGAACGCGCATCACCCCGTGATCTTCGTCGGCGCCCTCCTCTTCTTCCTGGGCTTCGCGACGGTGACCATCGACTACCAGAATCAGGTCGAGGTCGAGCCGCCCATGCTCGTCGGCTTCTTCTTGGCGGGCCTCGTCATCCACGGCGGGCTGCAGGGCTGGTGGATCGAGCCCGTGCTCGGGAGCCTCGGGGAGGTTCCGCTGATGCTCGCGGCGACGGCCCTCACCGCCTTCAACGACAACGCCGCCATCACCTACCTCAGCACGCTCGTGCCGGACTTCGGCGATTCGCTGAAGTACGCGGTCGTCGCCGGCGCGGTCACCGGCGGTGGTCTGACGGTCATCGCCAACGCGCCGAACCCAGCCGGTCAGGCGCTGCTCAAGCACCACTTCGGCGGCCGCATCAACCCCCTCGGGCTCCTGGTGGCGGCGATTCTGCCCACGCTCCTGCTGCTGGCGATCTTCATCGCCAGGGCCTGAGCACCGCGCCCGCGGCGCGCCGCGGGTAGGCTGGTGCGCGTCGTGCGGTGCGTTCCCCTTCTCCTCGTGTTCCTCGCCTGCGGCGATCCTCAGGCGACGCTCCTCCGGGCGGTGCGCCCCGTCGTCGGGGTCGACGGAGCCTGCACGCTCGTCCCCGACCGGCGCGATGATCCCCGGGAGATCGTGGGGCGGCTCCACTGCTGGGGAGACGGAGAGACCCGCGCGCGACCGCGGCCGGACGTGAGCCCCGACATCCTTCGGGATCTGGCCGTCGGCAACCCGAGCTGCGCCGTGCAGGTCAGCACCGAGCGCCTGCTCTGCTGGGGGCCGAACGAGAGCGGGCAGATCGGGGACTCGACCCGCGAAGCCCGCGCGCGCGCGACGCGCGTGACGAGCGTCGGCGTGCCTCTCCGTCGGCCGCGCGTGTCGCGCTTCGGGGAGCGGGGCTTCGCCTGCGCGCCCGGCGACGACGGAGCGCTTCGCTGCTGGGGCGCCGGCGAGCGCGGACAGCTCGGCGACGGGAGGCGGCGCGACCGGACGATCCCGACGCCCGTGCGTGCGCTCGAGCTGGAGGGAGAGGAGCCGCTTCCCCTCGACGCCGACAGCGTGGCCCTGGGCGCCGCGCACGCTTGCGCGCGCCGCGTCGGCGGACCCGGCCTGGTCTGCTGGGGTGCCAACGATCGAGGCCAGCTGGGCGACGGGACCTTCACCGACCGCGAAGTACCGACGCGCGTGCGTCTACCAGGGCTCGCGCCCGACGGAACGCCGGTGCAAGCCGGCGACGGAGTGCCTCCCGTCGACGTGCTGAGCGTCGCCGCCGGCCGTGCGCACACCTGCGCCGTGGTCACGCGGCCGGGCGACGGCCTGGCGCAGGCCGGCGTGCTCTGCTGGGGCGAGAACGGCCTCGGTCAGCTCGGGGACGGGAGCCCGGGGCCGCCGGAGCGCGCGCCTCGCTTCGTCCGCGGGCTCGAGACCGAGGGCGAGCTGACGGCGGCGGCGACCTTCCTTCCCCTCGCCCTCGGCCAGGACCATGGCTGCGCCGCCGTGCCGAGGCGCGAGGGACTCGGTGCGCTCGGCGCCGACACTGAGCTCTGGTGCTGGGGCGCCGCGGCGGAGCAGCAGACCGGCCTCGCGGGGGGCGCCTTGCCCTCGCCCGAGGCCGTACGCGTCGCTCTCCCCGATGGCGTCGGCGTCGTGGGCACGCCCAGCCTCGGACGCGCCCACGGCTGCGTGCAGCTCGTCGACCTCGAGGTCGCCGAGGGAGCGTTCGATGCCGGCGGGACGCGCTTCGGTTGCTGGGGCGCCAACGACCTCGGCCAGCTCGGCGACGGCAGCACGCTGGCTTCCCGCCGGCCCCAGCGGGTCCTCGGGCTGCCCACCGAGCCGCTCGAGCCCTGACCCGTGCAGCCTTAAGTCGCGTTAAGTCGCGCCCCGGCACGCGCGGACGCACCTCTCTTCCGTGGCCGGGCCGCGTGTTCTCACGTGGGCCGGCGGGAGGAGAAAAGGCGAATGAAGCGGCTCGAAACACTAGCTCTGGTACTGGCCCTCGGCTTGCCGATGGGGTGCGGCGACACCGCCGTGTCCTCACCCGGCGACGACGGGGGCTTTCCCGTCATGGACGCCGGTGTACCCCCGGACGACGACGGCGTCCCGCCCGCTGACGGCGGATTGGAGGACGGCGGCGTGGAGGACGGCGGCGCGGAGGACGGCGGCATCGCGGACGATGTGGGCGTGGGCGAAGACGCCGGCCCGCCGGTGGAGCCCCCGGTGATCACCTCCCCGAGCGCCGTGACGCTGCTCGAGGGACGCGCCCTCACGTTCACGGCCGAGGCGACGAGCACGGACGAGGTGAGCTTTGGCCTCGCTGGCCCCGATGCGCCGCTCTTCACGCTCGATCCGGTGAGCGGTGTGCTCGCCGCCCAGGACCCCTCCGCGCTCAACTTCGACCTGTCGCCGGACCTCGACCAGGATGGGGTCTTCGAGCTCACGCTCACGGCGACGAACGCCGGCGGCACCACCGAGGCGCCGCTGACCATCGCGCTCCTCGACGACGCCGTCGACGACGTTGCCGGCACGAGCATCCCCGTCGGCGACCAGCCGCGCGCGCTGGCCGTTGGCGACCTGGACGGCGACGGACGCCTCGACGTGGTGTCGGCGAACCGCGGTAGCAACGACGTGAGCGTCTTGCTCCACCGCGACGAGGGACTCTTCGCGCGTGCCCAGCTCGCCATGGGGCAGGGGCCGCGGGACGTGGCGCTCACCGACCTCGACGGCGACGGCGCCCTCGACGTGCTCACGGCCAACGAAGCGTCCGACGACGTCACCGTGCGGCTCGGCAACGGCGACGGCAGCTTCGGCGAGCCCACGGCGTTCGCTGCGGGGGACCGGACCGTGGGCCTCGCGGTGGCGGACCTCGACGGCGACGGATTCGACGACGTGGCGACCGCCAACGATCGCTCGGACGACGTCGTGCTGCTCTTCGGCAATGGTGACGGCACCTTCCGCGAGCCGCTCGCCATCGGTCGCGTCGACCAGGCCGTCGCGCTCGCGGTCGGTGACGTCGATGGCGACGAGGTCCTGGAGATCGCCGTCTGCTCGCCGGCGCTCGACGGCGTGCGCCTCCTCTCCCAGGACGGGACCGAGGTCGCCTTCGTAGCCACCGGCGAGAACCCCGTGGCGGTGGCCCTCGTCGACGTCGATGGGGACGGCGCGCTCGACCTCCTCACCGCGGACGCCGCCGGCGACTCGGTCTCTCTCGTCATGGGCGCCGGTGACGGTACCTTCGCGACGTCGGTGGCCGTGCCCGTCGGCGACAACCCGCGCGCCATCGTCCTCGCAGACGCCGACGGCGACGGCGACCTCGACGTGCTCACGCCCAACCAGGGCTCTCGGGACGTGTCGCTCCTCGCCGGCAACGGCGACGGGACCTTCCAGGCGGAGCGCCGCTTTCCGGCCGGCGACGCCGCGCAGGACCTCGTCCTGGCGGATCTGACGCGCAACGGGCAGCCGGACCTGCTCGTGGCCAACACGGGCTCGGACGACATCGAGCTCCTCGTGGGCGCAGGGGACGGTGAGTTCCGAGCGCCGACGAGCCTCGAAATGGACGAGAACGCCGAGAACGTACGGCTCACGGACTTCGATGGCGATGGCAACCTCGACGTGTTCACGCGGCACCGCGATCTCGAGACCGTGGTGCTTCGCTTCGGGCTCGGCGATGGCTCCTTTGGCCCGGCCCGTTCGCTGCCGATGCCGGTGCGCCCCGGCTCCACGCGGGCGGCCGACCTCGACGGGGACGGCGACGGGGATCTCGTCGTGCTCGACGGTGCCGCCCGGGAGGCGATGGTGTTCCGCAACGACGCGGGCGACTTCGTCGCGGCGGGCCGCTTCGCCATCGGTCGGCAGCCGCTCGGGCTGACGCTCGAGGACGTCGACACCGACGGCGACGTGGACATCGTCGTGCCCGACATCAACGACGACGTGTCCGTGCTGCTCGGCAACGGCGACGGCACCTTCGCCGAGCGCATCGTGCTTCGCCGCACGGGTGCCGACCCGCGCTCGGCCACCTTCGCCGACCTCGACGGCGACGGGGACCTCGACCTGCTCGTCGCGAGCTCTCCCACGGGCGAGATGGTCGTGCGCCTCGGCAACGGGGACGGGACCTTCGGGGCCGTGGCCGGCTTCCCCGCCGGCCGGAGCCTCCGTGCCGTGCGCGCCGCCGACGTCGATGGCGACGGCAACGTGGACGCCGTCGTCGTCTCGCGCGAGTTCGCGGGGACCTTCCTCCTGCGGGGTCGCGGTGACGGGACCTTCGAGGACGCGGTGAACATCCCGTCGATCCGGGACACGCAGGGTCTCGAGCTCACCGATCTCACCGGCGACGGCGCGGTCGACGCGCTCGTGCTCACTCCGCGCAGCTCCCTCGCGCTGCTCGTGGGTCGCGGGGACGGCACCTTCGAGGCGCCCCTGCTGCTCCTCCGCAGCGCGTTGCCGACGTCCGTGGCGCTGGGTGACGTCGACGGCGACGGGCGCCTCGACGTGGTGGCCAGCAAGCGAGACCGCAGCGACCTCGCCATCGCGCTCCGCCTCTCGGAGTAGCGCAGGCGCCCATCGAAGGCGGGCCGCCGGGAACTCTCGGCGGCCCGCCGCGCGTCCGTCTCAGGCCAGGCGGAGGGGCACCGTGGGCGCGAGGGTCCAGCCCTCGTCCTCGCGCACGATGAAAGGCTTCAGGCCCAGCTTGCGAAGCGCGCTCAAGGCCACGTGCACGCGGTTGCTCGCCGACTGCGCCGCCATGCGCTCACCGGGCCAGCCCGCGGCCAGGAGCAGGTCCGCGTCGAGCACCCTGCCCTCGAGGCGCGCCTCGGCCAACGCCGCCAGCATCCGCCGCGGCGCCTCCCGGCGACCGAGGGTCTTCGCGTCCTCGCCCGGCGGCGCGAACCACGCCCCATCTCGGGCGACGCGGAGCGCGCGACGACCGAGGGCCGCGCCGAGCAAGCGCAGCGCGAAGCGGAGGTCGTCCGAGCGCATCCCTTCGGGCGCCACGAGCGCCGCCTCGGCCGCCGCGAAGGCCGCCTGCGCTACTTCCG
>ERZ1740059.688-NODE-688-length-17438-cov-6.309095_pt1 | contig 17438 bp, 13 predicted proteins | sample MGYA00581744_ERZ1740059 | MGnify/ENA primary metagenome ERZ1740059 (study PRJEB43018, sample SAMN04849738) | marine metagenome | isolation source: floating plastic debris | place: Pacific Ocean | collected 2008-08-28 | study: EMG produced TPA metagenomics assembly... | reverse complement strand
CAGCTCGCCCAGGCGAACGGCCGGCGAGGCCTCCGTCGAAGCCGCGCTCGCGGCGGGCCCGGCGTCGGGCTCCGCGAGCGCGACGCCCGCGGCTCCGAGCCCGAGGCTCGCGATGCAGAGGGTCAGGCCCACGGTAGCGGCGAGTCGACGCACGGAGCTTTCCGTAGCGGTCGGCAGCGGAATTCACCAGCGTGGGGGCGATCCCGACCGGAGCCCTCGGCCGGAGGCAGATCGTGTATTCTCACCGCCATGCTTATTCGGGAGCCCTGGTCGGCTCCGCTCTCGTGGCCCTGGTCGGCTCTGCCGCTCGTCGCGCTCGCGGCCTGCGGCTCCGCGACTCCCACACCGTCTTCGGACGCCGGGTCCGAGGACGCCGTCATGATCACGTCACCGGACGCCGGTCCCCTCGACGAGGGCGTGCCCGCCGATCTCGGCCCGGACGATGCGGGCTCGGGAGACGCCATGGTCCCGGTGGAGGACCTCGGCTCGACGGAGGACGCCGGTCCCGACGAGCCCGTCGACATGGGGCCTCCGCCGCCGCTGCGCGACCCGCTCTTCATCGACGTCTCCCGCGTGGCCGGCTTCGCCCACGACCAGGACCCCAACGTCCCACCGACGTGCACGGTCTTGCCGGGTCTCTGTGGCGAAGGCTGGCAAACCGGGGGCGCCGCCGCCGGCGACGTGAACGGCGACGGTTGGCCGGACCTCTACTTCACGGTGATGAACGGCGTCGACCGCCTCTACCTCAACCAGCGCGACGGGACCTTCGAGGACGTGAGCGACGAGTGGGGCATCACCCTCTCCAACAGCACGAGCGGCGTCGCGATGCACGACGTCGACCGCGACGGGGACCTCGACGTCTACGTCAACTCCTACGGCGGCGTCCGCCACTACCTCTACGAGAACATCGGCGAAGAGCGCTTCGTCGAGCGCGGCATCACCTACGGGGCGACGCCTCCCGCGCGTCGCTACCTTCAGGGGCAGAGCGTGGGCTTCGGCGACTTCGACGGCGACGCCTGGCCGGACCTCTACTCCGTCGAGTGGCTCTTCGATTATTTCGGCACGGGCGTCCCCCCCTCGGAGACGATGCTCCTCCGCAACGAGCTCGACGCGACGGTCCCGCACTTCGACGACGTCACCGAGGCGGCGGGCGTCACCGCCGACGGCTGGCCCACGGACCACGGCCAGGTGGGCACCTTCGGGCTCACGCCCGTCTTCACGGACCTCGACGACGACGGGCTGCAGGACCTCTACGTCGCCGCCGACTTCGGCGCGAGCAAGCTCTTCTGGAACGAGGGCGACGGGACCTTCTTCGACGGAACGGACGTCGCCGAGGTCAACCTGGCGACGAACGCGATGGGTGTCGCCGTCGGCGACATCGACCTCGACGGGGACCTCGACATCTACGTCACGTCGATCGCGTGGCAGGACGAGGCGGACAAGACCTTCGATGACCGCGGCAACCGCCTCTACATCAACCAGGGGGAGCGTCGCTTCACCGAGGAGTCCTTCGCCCGTGGCCTCAGCTGGGGTCACTGGGGCTGGGGCGTCGCCTTCGCCGACCTCGACCACGACGGCGACCCGGACGTCGTGTCGACCTCCGGCTACGTGGCGCGACCGGACGGTCGCGAGCTCTATTACGAGAACGACGGGACGGCGCACTTCGTCGAACGCGGGTCGGAGGTGGGCTTCGGCGAGTTCCACGAGGGACGCGCGCTCGTGCTCCTCGACTACGACCGGGACGGGGACAGCGACGTATTGGTCGTACGCTACGACGACGCGCCCATCCTCTATCGCAACGACCTGCCGCGCCGCACGCACTGGGTGAGGGTCCGGGTCCTCGACGAGCGAGGTGCCGACGCCCTCGGCGCGCGCGTCGTGGTGAGGAAGGGCGAGAAGTCCTGGCTGCAGGAGGTGCGCGCCAGCGGCGTCTTCAATGGCAGCCACGAGCCCTGGATCGACGTGGGCCTCGGCGCCGTCGACGGCATGCCCTGCGAGGTCGAGGTCGATGTGACCTTCCCGGACGGGGAGTTCCGGACCGAGACCGTGGCCTGCGACGACTGGCACGTCTTCCGCGCCTCGCCCACGCCGGAGTAGCCGCGCGGCTCAGGCGTACATCGCTTCGATGGTGTCCGCCCAGTTCTCCGCGACGCGGCGGCGCTTGACCTTGAGCGTCGGCGTCAGCTCGCCGTGCTCGACGTCGAGCGGGCGCGGGAGCACCGTGAACTTCTTGAGCTGCTCGACGCGCGCGAACTTGGCGTTCATGGCGTCGAGGTGCTGCTGGAGCGCGTTTCGGAGCTTCCGGCTCTCGTGCAGCGTCGCGAGGTCGTCGCCCTCGGCCTCGGCGAAGCGGGCGGCGCCGTCGGGGTCGAGCGCCACGAGCGCGGAGAGGAACTTCCGCCGGTCCCCGATCACCACGCACTCGCCCACCAGGGGCGAGTCCTTGAAGGCGGCCTCGAGGTTCTTGGGCGCGATGTTCTTCCCGCCCGCGGTCACGATGATCTCCTTCTTTCGGCCGATGATCTTCAAAAAGGGCCCTTCGAAGGCGCCCAGGTCGCCGCTGTGGAGGAAGCCCTCCTCGTCAAGCGTCGCCTTCGTCGCGGCCTCGTCCTTGAAGTAGCCGAGGAAGACGTTGGGCCCGCGCATCAGGATCTCGTCGTCGTCGCCGAGGCGGACTTCGGTCCCGGGGATGGCCGGGCCCACGGTGCCGAAGCGGAAACGCTCCTCCCGGTTGAAGCTCGTGGGGCCCGAGCCCTCCGATTGGCCGTAGACCTCCAGCACGAGGAGATCGAGCCCCGCGAAGAATTCCAACACCTCGGCGCTGATGGGCGCCGCACCGGTGACGCAGATCCGCGCGCGTCCCAGGCCGATGGCGGGCTTGAGCTTCGAATAGATGAGCTTGTCGGCGACACGGTGCTGGAGCGTCAGCGCGAGGCCCAGCGGCCGCCCGGCCTGTCGCGCGCTCATGGCCTCGCGGCCCACGTGCTGCGCCCACGCGACGAGCTTGGCCTTCGGTCCCTCCGCGTCCGCGAGCTTGGCCGCGATGCCGTTGTGGAACTTCTCCCAGATTCGCGGCACGCCGAAGAAGACCGTGGGCTGAACCTCCTTGAGGTCCTCCGGTACCGTCTCGAGACTCCGCGCGAAGTAGATGGATGCGCCTGCGGAGATGGGCCCGTGGATCGAGAACATCTGCTCGGCGATGTGCGAGAGCGGCAGGTAGCTGAGCATGCAGTCGTCGGGCGTGAGCCCGACCAGGTCCACGGCGGCGCTGGCGGTCCACGTGAGGTTCGCGTGCGAGAGCATCACGCCCTTCGGCGGCCCGGTGGTGCCGGAGGTGTAGATGAGCGTGGCCAGGCTCTCGGGCGCGATGGACGCGAGGCGCTCGTCGAGCACGCCCTCGGCGGCGTCGCTTCCCTTGGCGAGGAAGTCGTCCCACCCGAGCGCGTCCGCGTGGCTGGTGGCGCCGCGCATGGTGATCACGTGCCGCAGCCCCGGGAGCTGGTCTTGCCGAGCCTCGATCTTGGCTCGCTGGTGCTCGTTCTCCACCAGCACGATGTGCGCCTCGGCGTGGTGGACGATGTATTGAACTTCCTCCGGCGAGCAGGTGGTGTAGATGCCGGCGGCCGCGCCCCCCGCGGCCATCGCCGCGAGGTTGAAGACGGTCCATTCGGGGCGATTGAACCCGAGGATGGCCACGTTCTCCCCGGCCTCGAAGCCGAGGGCGACGAGGGCGCGCGCGGCCTGACGTACCTCGGCCGCGTAGTCGCCGTAGCTCGTCGCGCGCCACACGCCGTCCTCGCGGACGTGATAGGCCGGCCGATGCGGCTGACGTTCGGCCAGGTCGAAGAGACGGGCGGGGATGGTCTCGGGTGAGGTCGCGGCGCGCACGGTCCGCGAAGGCTCTCAGACCACCGCGCCCCCAGCAACGGCTGGCGGCCGGTCGGACGCTTGCTCCTTCCGGAGCTCGCTGGCCTCCTGTAGCGCCTCGCGGAGCGTGCCGAGGTCGTAGGGCTTCTCGAGAAAGCGCGCGCCGAGGTCGTCTATCGTCTCCGTATCACGGAGCTCGTCGGCGTAGCCCGAGCAAAGGATGACCGGAGCCTGCATCCCCTCGTCGCGGAGCTGTTTGACCAGGTCGATGCCGCCGCGGCGCGGCATCACCACGTCGGTCATCACGAGGTCGTAAGGTCCCTCGGCCGCCCAGAGCTTCCGCGCCTCCAGCCCGTCGGTGGCCTGCGTGACGTCGTGGCCCTCCCGGCCGAGGAGCCGCGCCGCGGTCCGGCGCACGCCGTCTTCGTCCTCCACGAGCAGGACGCGCATCGGCGGGATCCCGCGAGCCGTCTTGGCGACGTCGACCACGTCCGGCGCCGTCGCGCTCCGCGGCAGCCGTAGCGTCACGCGCGTGCCTTCGCCCGGCGCGCTCTCGAGGAGCACGTCGCCCCCAAGCTGCCGCACGGTGCCGTAGACCGAGGCCAGACCGAGGCCCGTCCCGCCAGCTTCGCGCTTCGTCGTGAAGAAGGGCTCGAAGGCGCGGGCGCGCACCTCTTCGGTCATGCCCAGGCCGTCATCGGCTACGAGGATGCATACGACGTCGTCGCCCACCTCCAGCGCGACGCGCAGCGTGCCGCCTTCGGGCATCGCGTCCACCGCGTTGACCACCAGGTTCATCACCATCTGTTCGAGCTGGCTCGGGGCCATCCGGACCCAGGCCCGGGCCGCCAGGAGCTGCGGCTCGAAGGTCACGTTCTCGCGGACGAGGTAGCGCAGGGTCCGCTCGCTTCGCCGCAGCTCGTCGGAGACGTCGAGGATGCGCGTCTCCGTGACGCGCTGACGCGAGAACGCCAGCAGGTTTCGCGTGAGCTCCGCGCCGCGCCGCGCGCCGGCCACGACGGCTTCGAGGTCGGCGCGGGCGTCGCTCTCGGGGTCGACCTCGTCCCGGGCCAGCGTCGCGTGGCCGAGGAGCGCCGTGAGGAGGTTGTTGAAGTCGTGAGCGACCCCGCCGGCCAGCCGGCCGAGGGCCTCGAGCTTCTGCGCTTGCTCGAGCTCCTGCTCGAGGCGCCGCTCCGCGGAGCGGTCCCGGATGACCCAGGCGACGCAATCGACACCGGCGAGCGCGCGTGCCTGCACCACGCCGGGGCGCAGCCCGTCGGGACCGCGCAGGTGAAGGTCCGCCCGAAAGAGCTCGCCCGCGAGCGCCTCGCTCAGGCCTCGCTCCACCTGCTCTCGTTCGTCTTCGGCGAAGCGCGAGGGCAGCGGGCGCGTGAGGTCCCCGCCGAGCCAGCTGCGGCCCGCGCGGTTCACATAGAGGATGCGGCCCTCGCGGTCCGTGAGCGCCTGGAGCTCGGGGCTCGGCTCCACCAGCGTCGCGAGGCGCGCTCGGGCTCGGGCCAGCTGCGCTCCCCGGCGCCGGTCCCGCGCCCGAGCCCGCATGAGAACGACCATCATGGCCACGAGACCGAGCGCGATGAAGAGCGCGAAGTCGTGGCGGTGGCTCTTCATGTGGTCTACCAGCTCGGCGCTGGGCCCGAGGGCAAGCGACCAGCGCCGGCCGGCGAGGGCGATCTCCGCCTCCGCCATCGGCGCCTCGTCGGTGAAGCCCGGCGTTTGGAAGAGCTCGTCGGCGCCGTCCCGGAGCGAGAGCGTCTCGTGGAAGCCCTCGCCCATCCCGGCTTCGACGAGGCGCCGGAGATCGAGCATCACGCTGACGAGGCCCTCCACCTGGCCGGTACGCGGAGTGACGACGGCGCGGTGGAAGCGGACGCCGAGCTGCCCGTCGGCCGAGGGAAGCGCAGGCGATAGGCTCTCGCTTCCGTCGGCCATCACCGACGCGAGGCGCGCCTCGGCCTCCGCCCCGCTCACCAGCGGGACCCCGCGCTGTACCGGTCCCGCTTCGTCGATGCCCGCACGCACGGTGCCCGAGGGGTCGGCGAAGCGAATCGACGCGATCCCGCCGAACGCATCCATGGAAGCCTGGGCTCGGCGTTCGAAGTCCTGCCCGTCCCGTGGCGGGCTGACCGCGAGCCCGGCGGTCAGCGCGCGCACGGCGCGGAGGTGTCCCCCGACGTGCTCCTCGAGACGATGCGCGGCCTGCTCCGTGGTGAGCGCGTGCAGGCGAAGAAAGGCGCGCCGCTCGGCATCCTCGATGAGGGACCAGGCCACGACGGCGAAGATGCAGAGGAGCGCGAGGAGGAGAAGCGAGCGGGTGCCTACGACCCCGACGGGGGCTTCCTCGAGCTCTGCGACGTCGCCCTCCACGTGGGGAGGATACCGGGCCCCGCGTAGGCCTCCCACTGCCCCTCGACGGGGACGGGCCACGGTGCGAGCCTCGGCTCGTGGGCCGCTTCGCTTCGCTCTCCCTCGCAGCGCTCCTCGCGGCGTGTGGCGCTCGTACGGGGCTCGGTGGTGGCGTCGACGCCGGAGCGGCGGAGCGGCGACCCGAAGCGGGTACGCCCGAGGGCGGGGCCCCCGATGGGCCTGACCCCGACGCAGGCTGCGTGGACGAGGTCTGCGACGGTGCGGACCAGGACTGCGACGGCCGCGTCGACGAAGGGGTGCTCGGCGCCTGCCGCGACTGCCGTCCGGGCTGCACCCTGCTCGAGCTCCCCGGTGACGTCGGTCCGCGCTGGGACACCGTGGCGACCGAGAGCGAGGGCGTCGAGGTGGGCGCCGACGGGGGGCTTCGCTTGGCCGAAGATCGAAGCGAGTCGACCTTCGCGTGGATCGCGAACACGGAGCGGGCCACGCTCACCAAGCTGGACCTCCGGAATGGAGCGCAGCTGGGAGAGTTCGACTCCGCGCTCCGCGACGGCCGGAACGGCGCACGCCCGGCCCTCGAGCGCTGCGACGAAGAGGCTGGTCGCGGCAACTGCCCCTCGCGCACGGCGGTGGACCTCCGCGGCGCCGTCTACGTGGCGAACCGTGCCTTCGGCAACCAGGGCACGGTCACGAAGATCGCCGGTCGTTCCGAGGACTGCGTCGACCGCGACGGCGACGGGCGCATCGACACCAGCGCGGACCTCGACGGGGATGGCCTCATCGAGTTCTCGGAGCCTGGGGAGTACCGCGGCCAGGAGGACGAGTGCCTCCTCTGGACCGTCGACGTGGGCGAGAGCGGCGGGCTCCCGCGCGCCGTGGCCATCGACGCCGAGGGCGAGGTGTGGGTGGGCCTGCACGAGGGGCGCGAGGTTCTCGAGCTCGACCCTGCGACGGGTGCGACGCGGCGCCGCGTCAGCCTGAGGTCCCGGGGCTTCTCGCCCTATGGCGCCTCGATCGCTAGCGACGGGACGCTCTGGCTGGTGGAGGCCGTCACCGGGCGCATCGCCGCCGTCGACACGCGCACGGCGGAGCTGACCCGCCTCGAGTCCATCCCCGTGTCGACGCTCCGCGTGGACTGCGGCGGGAGCTACGGCATCGCCCTCGATGGCGACGACCGCGTCTGGCTTGCAGGCTTCCAGTGCGAGGCGGTGTTTCGCTTCGACCCGCGTAGCGACTCGTGGGGCGCCGTCGAGCTGCCGGATTCGGGCGGCACGCGCGGCATCGCGGCCGACGACCGGGGCTTCGTGTGGATCGGGAGCTCGCACACGGAGTTTCGGCTGGGGGGTCCTACGGGTCTCATCATCGGCGACCCCATCGCGCGGCTGACGCGGGTGCGCGACGACCTGAGCGAGGTGCGCGTGTTCGGTCTGCCAGGAGACGAGCTCCCGGGCCTCGGGACCGTCGGGGTGGGCCTCGACCCGGAGCGCCGCGTCTGGATGGTGAACCAACAGAGCGGAACCGTGACGCGTTTCGACCCGGAGACCGGGACGGCGGCCGAGTTCCCCGTCGGCGACACTCCCTACACCTACTCGGACTTCACCGGTTTCGCCCTGCGCACCTTCACCGCGCCGAGCGGCTTCCTTCGGTCCGTCATCGACGCATGCCCGAGCGGGCTCGGGAGCTTCGAGGAGCTTCGGTGGGACGCGGACGTGCCCGAGGGCACGCGCCTCGAGATCCGACTACGGAGCGCGGCGGAGCGCGGGGACCTCGCGGTCGCGCTCTGGGTCGGCCCGCTGGCGACGCAGCCCGTCGACCTGACGATGCTCGGTCTGCCCCGCGGGCGTTTTCTCGAGGTCGAGCTCGCGCTGGTCAGCGAAGGAGGACGACGAAGTCCGAATGTCCGTTCGGTAACCGTGCAGGTGGACTGCCCGCTCTGAGCCGAGCGCGATTCTCCCCCGGGACTCAACGCATGCACGCGCCGATGCCCGGGCCGCCCTGCGGGACCACGACGCGCTCGTCCACCGCCTCGCGCCCTCCCTGGCGAAGCGTCACACGCACCATCACCTCGGTGTCGACGGTGCAGAGCGCGTCGGGGATCTCGGCCGGCCAGCCCACGCGCTCCCAGCTCCCGTCCGGGAGAAGCGCGAAGCGCGTGCGGACGGGGAGGCGCCGAGGAGGGTCGGCCGCGCCCCGCGGGAAAGCGTCGACGAGCAGCTCGGCGCCGGGCGCGCTCAGTCCCTCTGCGCGCATGGCGATCCACACGTGGTGACCGCCCTGCGGACCGGCGACCAGCGGGAGCTCGGTGCCGTCGTCGAGCTCGGCGTAGGCCGTCTCGCCCTGGCCGAGGACCAGGACGAGCTCGCCGTCCACGCCGTCGCCGCAGCCGACGAACGCGAGGACGGCGACGAGGGCGCCTCTTCGGAGCTGCGTCCCCACGGACGGTCGCGATCAGCGCCGCCGGCGCCGCGCCAGTCCGAGGAGCGCGAAGGGCAGAAGCCCGGCCATGCCCGAGGCGCCGGCCGCGGCGCTGCAGCCGCCGGCACCCGCCAGCGACGGCGGGTCCGGGAGGTCCACCGCGCGACCCGCGGGGAGATTGGCCGGCCGCTCCGGAAGCACCGTGGCGGCGTAGAAGCTCGGCGGGACGGGAGCCGCGGGCTCCACGCAGCGCGTGCTCCGCACACCGTCCGTGACCGAGCCGATGGCCACGAAGCCACGGTCGCACGCGCAGGTCGGCGTCATGTTCATCGGCACGCAGGTGCCGAAGCCGCAGTCCACGCCGAGGCACGGATCGGGCAGCGGGGTCGCGCCAGGGAGCTCGACGTCACCGGGGTTGAGGAAGGACATGCGCTGGTCCTGGCAGGCCACGGTGACCTCGCCGCGCGGGCCGAAGGTCGTCCGCGCCGTCGCGCCCGCGGCGCAGGCGCACGCCGCCACGCGCTCGCCGTCCACCACGGTCTCGGCGCAGGTGCCGAGGGCGCCGCATGCGATGAAGTCGCAGGGGCCCGAGGCGTCCTCGGCGGCGGTGCCGTCACCGCCGCAGTCCATGTCCTCGGGCAGGTTGACCTCGCGCCAGCGCTCCACGTCCTCGCCGGCGGAGCGGCGGAACATCGGGTCGCTCAGCATCTCCTCGGCGCTGAGGCGCGCGTAGAGCCGCGTGATGTAGGCCTGACCCTCCATCACTTCGAGGAGCGCCTCCACGGCTGCGGCCTGGTCCTCGTCGGCCGGTGTCGTGTTCATGAGGAGGTTCAGGTAGGTGTCCGTGGGGGTGGCCATCTCGGTCACGAAGCCTGGCACGCCATCCTCGCGCACCGACTCGTCGATGACCCGCGCCACGGCCTCCGGCCAGTTGCTCTGCCATCGCTCGAAGTCCCACTTGACGTATTCGTCCGGGACCTCGAGGTCCTCCCAGTTCGCCGGCTCGTAGCGCTGGGTGCCGAGGATGAAGACCACGATGCCCATCTCTGGCTCCGCAGCGAGCGCCGTCATCTTGAGCGGCACCACGGGCGCCGTGCCCGGCAGGGTCATGCGGAAGGGCGAGATGTCCTTCGTCCCGGCCTCGCTCGTCAGCCGAAGCGCGAGGAACTTGAAGTCTGCCGAGGGGTCCAGGGTGTACTCGGCGATGTAGGGGGCCATGGCCTCGGTGACGCGGAACTCGTTGTCGCGCAGCCACGCGACGAGCGCGTCTGGGTCGTCGGATTCGATGACCGCGACGTCGTAGGGACCGACCACCTCGCGGATGAGCACGGTGACGCCGTCGTCGTCGCCATTGCGGGGGGGCCCGGCCGTCGCGTCCGTCTCTTCGAGAAAGCAGCCACCGTTCGGGAAGAGCCGTGGCGCCGTATTGGCGTCCAGGGCCGTGAGGGCACCCTGCGGGAACGCGGCGTCCAGCGAGCCGTCCAGGGGCGCCTGGCCGAGAGGCACGACCCAGGCGAAATCGTCGGCGTCGCCCTCGTAGGCGATCTGCACGATCATGTCCGTGGTCCCCGCCTCCTCGTCCACGGAGAAGAGGATGCGCTCGGCCTGCTGGTCGACGGGCTGCTGCCCGCAGAAGAAGCCACCGCACGCGGCGACGGGCGCAGGGAGCGCGAGGGGGGCGCCGAGCCCGAAGGCCAGGGCAGCGCCGATGAAGCGGTGCGTCGCGATTCGCATGAGACGTCTCCTCCGTTCCCCGGGGCGGCCGGGGCCTCGCGCGTAGCTACGCAAGGTTCACGCCAGAGGGCCCCGGGCCGCAAGAGTCCAGGGCTTTCGGGTCTCCGAGCGGCGGAGATCGCGCGCTGGCGCACGCTTGATGGCACGCGCTGGCACGCGCTCACGTGTCCGGCAGGAAGTCCAGGCGGCGCAGGAACATCGCCTGGGCCTCGAGGTACTCGCCGCGATCGAGGTGAAGCAGGTGGCTGCCCGGGAACCAGTGGAGCTTGGGCCGTCCCCAATGCTCCCAGAGCAGCCGCGAGTGCTTCGGCGGCGCGAGGCGGTCGCCCACGCCCCCGACGATCATCAGCCGGTCCTTCGGCAGGGCCGGCCGATAACTCAGCGGGTTGGAGACCGCGAGGAGATGCCGGGCGTCCACGAGGCTCCGGCGCAGAAGCTTGAGGCCGGCCCTGAGCGCCGTCCCGAGGGGCTCCCACTCGAGCACGAGGTCGGGCATGGACACCACGGGCACGTTGGGGATGGCGAAGGCGAGGCGCGGCTCCGCGCAGGCGAGCATGGCGGTCGTGAAGCCGCCGAGGCTCACGCCCGTCGCGCCGACCTTCTCGACGCCCTGCGCCTCGAGCCAGTCGACCAGTACGCGGAAGTCCATCACCGCCTGGGCGACGGCTTCGTTGATGTGCGCGGCCCCGCCCGCGAAGAAGCCGTGGCCGCTGAAGGGGGAGCCGAGGGGCTGGCGCCGCCCGTGAAAGGGAAGGGTGAAAAGCACCACGTCGCAGCCCATCCGGTAGAACCAGGGCAGGGCGAAGAACCACTCGTTGACCAGGTAGAAGTCCGCCGAGAAGCCGTGGATGGCGATGAGCGTCGGCCGCGGGCCGTCGTCGTGGCGCCAGTAGCGCGCGTGCGCGGTGCGGTTGCCCTTGGCCCGGAGGTAGCGTCGATGCAGACGCGGGTTCCTGGGCATGAAGGGGCTGTCCCAGCGGAGCGTCTCGACCTTGCCGCCCGGTGGCTCGAAGCGCGGATACATGTCGCTTCGGCCGCGATGGATGCGGATGCCCGGTGGGGGCTTCCGGAAGAAGCGCGCGGGGTCGCCGCTCTCGGCCATCGACGCATAGAAGTCGAGGTCTTTCAGCGATCGTCGGAGCTCCAGAGGATGGAAGCCCAGCGGGAAGGCCAGCGTACCGACGGCGTAGGCGGCCATGGTGCGCACGACGACGTCGCTCGCGCTCGTCGCGGTGACCGTCGCGGCGTCCCGGGCGTCCAGGTCGAAGCGTTCGGGACGTGCGGCGAAGTCCCGAGGGAGCGCCTCCCACCAGGGCTCGTTCTCGGGAAGAAGCGTGCGGGTGCGCCCCGGCACGCCGTGGCGGATGCGGGAGATGACCTCCGGGTCCACCGGCGAAGCCTAGCGCGGCTTGACGCGTCGCGTCGTGACAACCGCCTCAGACCGCGCGGGCCGCTCAGGACAGGCGGCCGAGCACGGCGTACGCGGCCAGCGCGAGCACCTCGCGGGCGGCGCCGCGCCAGCGGGGCCAAGGCTCCGCGACGGTGCCGGCGCCGTGCGCGTCCGCGAAGTGCCGGCGGAAGACACGCTCGGCGCGGAACACGTGGTACGCGTCGGTGACCACGACCACGCGCGCGCCGGCGCCGAGCTCCTGGGCGGCGAAGCGCGCGTTCTCTTCCGTCGAGGCCGACCGCTCCTCGAGGAGTAGGGCGCCGTCGGGGACCCCGGCCTCGCGCACGAGGGCAGCGGCCACCCGCGCCTCGCTCGGTGGGGCGTCGCCGACGCCCCCGGTGAGCACGACGCGGGGCGCGACCCCCGCGCGATACAGCTCCACGGCCACGAGCGCCCGTCGCCGAAGGGCGGGGCTCGCCGTTCCGTCGGGCATCACGCGGCATCCCGCCACCACGATGGCGTCGAAGGTCCCCGCGGGTCGGCGCTGGCCGTACGCGTCGAGGGCGACCGCCGCACCGGCGTAGGTGAGAAGAGCGAGCACGGCGAGGGTGGGGACGCGGCGTCGGCGCATGGCGGGGGCGCAACGGCCGCCGCCATGGGCGATCATCCCTCGCCCACGTCGAGGACGGCGCTCGCGCCCTCCGGGTTCACGAAGGGAGGTCCGCCGCCTGCGCCGCGTTCCCGGTGATGGTCGAGGGCCCAGCGGACGGTGGGGAACGCCAGCTCGTCCCAGGGAATCTGCTCCCAGGTGAAGAGGCCCACCTCGAGGCTCTCGGGTCCGGCGGCGATGGCGCGCTCGGCGAGCTCCGCGCGATAGAAGAGCTGCACCTGGGAGATGTGGGCGATGGAGTAGATGGCGAGAAGCGGCCCCATGCGAAGCCGCGCGCGCGCTTCCTCCCATGCCTCCCGTGCGGCGCCTTCCGGTGGCGTCTCGCCGAGCTCCATGAACCCGGCCGGGAGCGTCCAGTAGCCCTTCCGCGGCTGGATCGCGCGCCGACAGAGGAGGATGCGCTCGTCGAGCGTCGCCACGCTGCCCACGACGATGCGCGGGTTGTCGTAGCGGACGAAGCCGCAGGTCTCGCACACGAGGCGCTCGCGGTCGTCTCCCTCGGGGACGCGGCGACGAAACTGAACGTCGGCCATGGGAAGGTCATCGCGCGGGGAGGGGGACGCCGCAAGGGGGACGCCGGCGCCTCGGTCTCGGTTGTACGTACCCGTGCCCGTCAACGTGCCCGTGCCAGTCTCCTTCCCCCGCTCAGAATGCGAAGTGCCAGTCCAGGCTCCGCGCCAGCTGGCGGAGCATGCGGTGCCCGCGCACGGAGCCTCCCTTCGCGTTCACACGCGGGCCGAAGACCGCGATGCCACCGAGGCGGGGCGCGACCGCGACGATGACGCCGCTGACGCCGCTCTTGGCCGGGAGGCCGGTCTCGCGGAGGTGCGTGCCCGACTCGTCGTACATGCCCGTCGTCGCCATGAGCGCGACGACGCACGCTGCCGTCTCGCGGCTCACCACGCGCTCTCCGCTCCCCGGTGCGAGGCCGCCGTGGGCGAGCATCGCCGGCAGTCGCGCGGCTTCAGCCACCGTCGCCTCGAAGGAGCAGAGCGCGAAGTAGGTCTCGAGCACGCGCTCGACGTCCCCGTCGAGCACGCCGTTGCTCTTCAGCAGGTAGGCGATGGAGCGGTTGCGGTCGCCGGTCCGGCGCTCGGAGAACATCACGCGCTGGTGGATGTCGAGGCGCACGCCGTAGAGGCGCTCGGTCCACCGCTCCATCCACGCGATGCGATCCTCGAGGTTGCCCTCGAGCATCGAGCAGAGCGCGATGGCGCCGGCGTTGTCGAAGGGGTTCGAGGGGAGGGGCCCGTGCTCGTCGATGCGCGCGAGAGAGCTGAAGGAATCGCCGCTCGGCTCGCTGCCCACCTTGGCGAACACCGCCTGAGAGCCTCGCTCCTCCAGGAGCCCGATCAAGGGTAGGAGCTTGGCCGAGCTCTGGAGCGTGAAGCGATGGGCCACGTCCCCGGCCTGCGCCGCACTCCCGTCGCAGCGAACCACCGCGGCGGCCGTGAGCCCGAGGTCCACGTTGGCGAGCTCCGGGATGTAGCGTGCCGGCTCGCCCCCCGCGTCGTCGCGTGCGGCCGCCACGGCGGCGTCGAGGACACGGGCTAGCTCGGCAGGCGGCTCCGTCATGGCTCGCCCCTTGTAGCCGACGGCGGCCACGCGCGTCGCCTGCGCTCGTGCCTTCGCGGTCCGCTAGGCTCCGGCCTCCATGAGTCTCCTCAAGACCCTCCCCGGCCGGATGCGCCTCCCCGTCATCGGCGCGCCGCTCTTCATCATCTCGAACCCCAAGCTCGTCATCGCGCAGTGCACGGCGGGCATCGTGGGGTCCTTTCCGGCGCTCAATGCGCGGCCGCAGAGCCAGCTCGACGAGTGGCTGGACGAGATCACCTCGGCGCTCCGCGACTGGGACGAAGAGCACCCGGACCGGCCGGCCGCGCCCTTCGCCGTGAACCAGATCGTGCACCGCTCGAACGACCGCCTCGAGGCGGACATGCAGACCTGCGAGAAGTACCGGGTGCCGCTGGTCATCACGTCCCTCGGCGCCCGCGTGGAGCTCAACCAGGCGGTGCACGGCTGGGGCGGCGAGACGCTCCACGACATCATCAACGTGAGGTTCGCGCGCAAGGCCCTCGAGAAGGGCGCCGACGGGCTGATCCCCGTCTGCGCCGGCGCCGGCGGTCACGCCGGGCGCCTCTCGCCCTTCGCCCTCGTCCGCGAGATCCGCGAGTTCTATGGCGGACCCGTCGCGCTTTCGGGCAGCATCTCGACCGGCGAGGGCGTGCTCGCGGCCGAGGCCCTCGGCGCCGACTTCGCCTACATCGGCTCGGCCTTCATCGCGACCGCCGAGGCCCGCGCCTCCGAGGATTACAAGCAGGCCATCGTCGACGGGAAGGCCGACGACATCGTGTACTCGAGCCTCTTCACGGGCGTTCACGGGAACTACCTCAAGCGCTCCATCGAGAACGCGGGCCTCGATCCCGACGACCTGCCGGAGTCCGACCCCAGCAAGATGAACTTCGGCTCGAGCGGCCTCGGCGGCGGCAAGAAGGCCTGGAAGGACATCTGGGGCTCGGGCCAGGGCATTGGTGCCATCCAGGAGGTGGTCCCCACCGGCAGCTACGTGGATCGCCTCGCCCGCGAATACGAAGCCGCCCGGCGACGTATGCTCGGCTGAGACGTGGGCTATCGCGACGACAACGAAGCGCTGCGTGCGCGCGTGGAGAGTCTCGAGGGCGAGCTCGCCTCCGCGGAGGGCGAGCTCGCGCGGCTTCGTGGCGAGCGCCCCGGCGTCGATCTGCCTCCGGTCCCCGGTCTATTCGCGGGGCAGCCCGAGCTCGTCTTCGACCGTACGCTGCCCTTCGAGCTCCCGGAGACTCGGACGGAGGACCTCGTGGCGGCGCTCCGCGAGCACGCGGGGGTCCTCGGGCGCTACGAGACGCTCGGCCACACGCTCGAGTGGCGCTCCCAGCCAGACGCGGGGCCACGGAGCCTCGGCACGCCCGACCTGGCGCTTCGCGTCGTGACGCGCGAGGGAAAGACCCGCGTCTGGCTCCGGCAGGACCTCGCGGCGCGGCGCAAGAGCGCGCGGCAGGGGCCCGGGCTCTGGGGGCTCCTCTTCCTGACCTTCATGATGCTCCCCCTCCTCTCGCGGGGCGGCGGCCGGGGCCTCCTGCTGCTCTCGGTAGCCGTGCTCCCAGGTATCGTGGCCTTCACGGACGTGTCCTTCCGGCGCTCGCTCCGGCGCCTTCGCGGACGCCTCGCCGCCATCCTCGACGCCCACGCCCGCCTTCCCGCCGCCCGCGTCCGCGTCGACGTGCCACACGAGGAGGGCGAGGTCGTAGAGGTCCCGCGCGGCGAGTCGCGCCGCGACGCCGAGCGCTGATCAGGCGGGCTTGGCTCGAAGCGTCCTGCCCGTCTTCGCCCAGGACCCTTGCCGATAGAACATCGCGCCGAGGGCGGCCTTCACGATGAAGCTCAGCGGGAAGCCGGCCCACACGCCGATGACCCCGAGCCCCAGCGGGAACCCGAGGAACCAGCTCAGGGGAATCTGCACGAGCAGTGTGCCGAGGACGTTGATCCAGAGGCTCGTGCGCGTCGCGCCGGCTCCACGGAACATGCCGACGAACGCGATGTGCACCCCGACCACGGGCATGCCGTAGCCGAGGATCTGCATCCACTCGACCGCGAGGTCGTGGAGCGGCGTGCCCCGGGGCACGTCGAAGAGCGCCACGAGCCCCGATGCGCCCGCGATGATCGCGAGGGCGACGCTCGTCATCACGAGGAGGCAGAGCACGACGCTCGAGCGAACGACGGCCCTGGCCTCCTTCACGTCCGCGGCTCCGAGGGCGTTGCCCACCATGGCGCCCGTCGCCTGGGAGATGCTCAGCCCAGGAATGAACGCCAGGGCCTGCACGCGGAGGCCCACGCCATGGGCCGCGACCGCGATCTCGTCGATGCGGCCGAGCATGCCGATGATGGACACGAAGCCCGCGTTGAGGATGACCATGTCCAGGGCGGCGGGGGCGCCGATGCGGAAGAGCTCCCGGGCGATGTCACCGTCGATGCGTTCGGCGTTCAGCGGGAGGCGCAGCCCCTCGACGCGGCCCGTCGCCATGAGGCTCATCAGGAGAAAGACGCCGACGGCCTGGCTCACCACGGTCCCGATGGCCGCGCCCTGTACCCCGAGCGCGGGCATCCCGAGGTTCCCGAGGATGAGCCCGTAGTTCAGCAGCACGTTGAGGCCGTTCGAGACCAGCGCCACGAGGAAGGGCAGGCGCGTGTTCCCGACGCCGCGGAGGAGCCCCGCGTAGAGAATCGCGAGGTAGTAGAAGACCGTGAAGCCGACGTGTGGCCGCAGGTAGTCGAGGCCCAGGCCGACCACGTCGGGCGACGCACCGAGGGCCTGAAGGATGGCCGGCGCGAGGAGGTTGCCGACGAGCGCCACCACGAGCGCGACCACCACGGTGAGCATCGTGGACTGCCGCATGACGTGCTCGACGCGGTCCTCGTCGCCGGCGCCGTGGGCCCGGGAGACGGCGGCGACCGCGCCCACGACGAGGCCCATCATCCCGACCATCAGTAGGAAGACGACCTGCGTGGCGAAGCCCAGCGCCTTGAGCGCGTCCTCCGCGTTCGGAAGGCGCCCGCACATCGCCGTGTCCACGGCGAGGCTGAGGACGCGCAGCACGTTCAGCCCGATGACCGGGAGGGCCAGATCGACGAGTCGCCGAAAGATCGGCGGCGTGTTCGGCGCCCCCGGTGGGCGGCATTCATGCGTGAAGGGCCCGTGCTGCGGGTGGTGCTCCGAGGGGGCCACGGGGGCCACATGGGGCCAAAGGAGCGTCGGCGCACGCCGGACGCCTCACGCCGTCGCGGCGGCAGCGAGCAACGCGAGGGCCGCGACCGCCGCGGTCTCGGCGCGAAGCACCGAGGGGCCGAGCGACAGCGGGGCCCACCCGGCCTCCGCGAAGGCGGCGAGCTCGTCGTCGGTGAAGCCGCCTTCCGGGCCCACGGCGACCCAGCCGCGCACGT
>ERZ1740059.687-NODE-687-length-17473-cov-3.973763_pt1 | contig 17473 bp, 16 predicted proteins | sample MGYA00581744_ERZ1740059 | MGnify/ENA primary metagenome ERZ1740059 (study PRJEB43018, sample SAMN04849738) | marine metagenome | isolation source: floating plastic debris | place: Pacific Ocean | collected 2008-08-28 | study: EMG produced TPA metagenomics assembly... | reverse complement strand
TGTGGAAAGCACGCAACGTCATCGTCATGAAGCGTGGTATGTCCGCTGGCTATGCGGGTGTGGCAAATCCGTTGTTCTATAAGGACAATACTCAGATGTTGTTTGGTGATGCTAAAGCAAACACCAATGCAATTTTGGGACGCTTACAGGAGTCTGCAACAGAGCAGCCTAAGTTAGCGACGGCTTGATACAAAGCTAGTTCAAGCTAACGGTCATCAACAACTCATGTTCTGACACTGTGCTGGGCAATCTGGCATAGGGTCTATTGTTTTATTTGAGTATGCTGTTACCCAATGGTGACCAAGCAAAACTCGGCGATAAACTGGAACGCTATTGTCTGAATTTTGATCATCCTAAAGGCAAAGATAAAGCCAAGCTATTTCAAAAACGTTTGGGTATCTCAATAGAGAATAAAGAAATTTTGGAAGCAGAATTACTTCAGGCAGCTGTCATCCAAGAAGCCATACTACGAAGCGATCATGAATTTGGGCAACAGTAAAATATCAAGTCTTATCTAGAAGCTAAGGTCGGAGCATCATAGATTCTGAGCTGCTGGATTATTCGTAAGGGCGAAGTATTTCCTAGATTGACAAACACTTATCTTGTCAGGAAATAGGGGGGTTAGCTATGACACTTAACGAATATGATGTTGTCGCTCTAACTGAAGAAATTGAAACTGAGCATCAAGAAACCAAACAACCTCTGCGCCTAAGATGTAGCCAAGTCGGTACAGTCTTGATGACATTCGAGCGTGATGCATACTTGATAGACTTCGCTGATAGTGAAGATCAAACCTACACTATGGAAACTATTCCTGCCCAAAAGCTCATGCTGCTCTTTTATGAACCAGTTGTTGCTTAGGCCCAATTAACTCATTCATAGCTACGGCCAGCTTCACGCCTGTAGTGTCACTGTTAGACGTTCACGCTGAGAGGCAAACCATTTGATCTGGACAGATGGCTTATATGAAGAAAGCGCTTTCCGTGAGGATAAGCGCTTAGAGTCTTCATTGTTTTCAACACTAGAATTAACAGCTCGACAGGTACTGGCTGGTTAATCGATCACATAAACCAGTCAAGCAACTATTACTGATGTCCAGAGGTTTGATTTGCAAACTCTTGCGGACCGCTATAGCCAGACGCTGCAGCTAAAGATTGTAGTGACTGTACACCGGCATAGATTTGACCGTTAACTTCCCAGGTAGGATAGCTCTGGACGCCAACTGCTCGGCAAGCATTAGGCTGAGGATCGATACCTTCTTCATCGCACTCAACATAGGTCACATGTTCAAAGGCTTCCTTACCAAAAAGCGTTTGCTGGGCATGACAGTGGGGGCACCACCAAGCGCCATATTTTTTAGCGCCGATGGCTGTTAGGTGTTTGGCCAAGGCAATTTCTGAGGCACCTGAGTCAGTTTCGATTGCAGGTGGTGGGTTGCCAGCGGTAAATGAGTCAGGATTTTGAGCATAGGCATATAGACCTGTTGTTGCGATCGCAGCCACCAATGCCACTGAGATACCTGGTAGCAGCAGCTGCCCCAGACTCTCCCAGCGATTGCCAGCCAGGGTGAGCCCCAAAAGACCAAAACTTAGAACAGCAGACAATAAGCACGGTATACACAGCTCTTGCACCACACCAAACATGATGTAAAGCAGATAGGTACTAAAGATAGTCATGGCCGTGCTGCCAATAAACAGCGATAGCCAGGTGGGGCCTTCCAGGGATTTATTTTTGGTAGCAATGGGACCAATCGCCAATGCACCCATTAGAAAGTATGCGATCGCACCCAGCAACGGCAGCGACATGCCTCCCAGTTGTACATAAGCACTACCGGCTAAAGCACTGCTTCCTTTAGCTAAGCAGCCAATCGACAGTAGTAGCCCTGCCGTGGATACACCAGTTATTAAATAACGAGAATTACGATGAATCCAGGTAGTTGGTTTTTTACGTTTGCGTGCCATTTTTTGACTATGTTAAAGATCTAAAACTAGGTGTTAATTCGTCTACTAAACCTCTATCGAACCTCTGTAGAGTTGTTCCATGGAACGTCCCAACAAAGAATCAAATACCTTCAATCGCATAGGCCAAACTCTGCAGGTCAGTCGCTGGTAGCTCCGCCACAAGAGCATAGAGATAGTCGTCATCACGCCAAAGCACAATGCCCGTACCATCCGGTTGCTGCAGGGTTAGCTGAGCTGACTGAAATTCAGGAAACTCCTCGTCAGCTAGGGCTAACTGATAAGCAGACACGGTTTGATCCGTCTCTAGCTGATAGGTCAGCCGTAATCCCTCGGTCTCACCCAGCTGACAGTTGCTCCCCCCCAACAAAATTCCCTGTTGAGCCGGCAACAGAGGCAGTGATGCCACGGTGGTTTGCAATCCCTTGGATAGGGCAGGTATTTCATCCGGTTGATTAACAACAAAGTCAACTGGACCATCGGGATTACTCAGGGATTGCCGGTGATCTTGCAACAGCTTGCTGAGGCCAGACCAGGTCTGGGTCATGCTGGACTGCTCGAACGCAGGAGACCGGGCTTGGAGAGTACGTACCTGATGATTTAGATGGAACGTCGCTAACCCACAAGCAATGGCGATACCCGCAGCAGCAGTGCTCATGGCCCACGAGAGCTGAGGCTGAAAGCGTCGAGTCTTCAAGGCCGACACTTGAGAAGGTAATAACTGAGCACTGGGTAGTGACTGACAAAGTTCGGCTTGAGCCGCCGAGAGAATTTGCGATCTCAACCCACCCTTCGGTTTCTGCTCATCTAATCCATAGGGCATCATTGCCAGCGCCTCTTGCAGCGCCATCACCTCAGCCTGCAGTTCGGGCACATCGTCCAACAACACCTTAAAGTGTTCGGCCTCTTCAGAGCTCAAGTCACCCAGCACATATCCAGCCGCCAACTCTTGAATTTCCTGAGGAGAAAGCGGTGTAGCCATTAAAGATCCTCCTTCAGCACATCTAATTGCTTGCGTAGCTGCAATAGCCCTCGTCTGGCCCAGCTCTTGACCGTACCGAGAGGAACTCCCAAAGTCTCAGCAATATCCCGTTGGGATTGCCCCTCGTAATAACTCAGCTCCAACACCTCTCGTTGCTGAGCTTTTAAGGTTGTCAACGCTTCACGAACTAAGGTACGCCTTTCATGCTGAGTAATATGATTCATTGGGGTAGCCAGGTCAACATCAGTCTGATTGTGATGCCACTGATTTAAATACTTATGGTGAGTTGATTGAGCCCTCAGTCGGTCAATGACCCGTGAACGAGTCAACGTGGTCAAATAACCAGCAAGCGACCCACGTTTAGGACAATAAGACCGGGTACGCATCAGACTTAAAAACACCTCTTGGGTTAAGTCCTCAGCGTCCGTCGTCCGTCGTAACCCTTTAATAGCAACGCCATACACCAAGCTGCCATAGCGATCATAGAGAGTGCCTAATGCAGACAAATCCCCATCCCACAGTTGAGCCACTAGAGCTCCATCAGTCTCGTGCTCTGTCACAGATTGAAAAGATTGATTTGTCCCATCTAAAGCCTGAGTCACAGCCTTACTCATCAGGTTTCAATAGGTATACGTCCGCCAACTCACATCGGATGCACCCAAATGTACAAAAAATAGGAAAGGGAGAACCTATGTCCTCCCTTTAGATGTACCTCTCAGACGTACTTATGTACTAATCACCTAACGTGTAGAGCGTTTATGCAGTTTGCTTACGCTTACGGCTAGCAACGACCAAACCACCGACAGCCATAAGGCCAAGGATAGTACCTGGCTCAGGCACATCTTCTACCAGCTCTACCCGCAAGCGGGCAACTTGATAGCCAGGAGCTGTAAAGTCAGCACCTGTAAAGTTCAGAGGCAGACCATTGAGAGCACTGGAGTCTGTAGTGCCCAGAATATTACCTACATTCAGACCCAGGTGCTCGGTAACCACACCGTTTTCATCGGTACCTGTGTCAGGAGCAGCCTGACCTAAAAAGGCTGTACTAAAGGGCAATTCATCATTGACCTCAGTACCTCCATCCAGGACCTCACTACCCAAGACAATAAAGTCAGCACCCAGGAAATTGCCGGCATTATCAAAGATTTGGTGGGCTAGAGGATTACCGTTAGCAATAAAGGCATCATTGCTGGGAATCACCATGGATGCATAGCTAAAGTATTGATTAGTCGCTGGATCGACGTCTAGCAAAAGACTCGTTAGTTCACCAGGTTCTAAAGGCGGCGGACCATCACTTAGCAGGGTCGCCTGAACGCCATCAGGATTTTCAGCAGCAAATGAATCCGTTAGCTGAGCAGTAGCTCCGTCTTCTACTAGAGACTCTAATCCAGGAAAACCATCTAGCGACTCATTACGGTTATACAGATCGAATGTGCCATCGTGAAAACCGACCCAAGCCGGAGTCAAAAACCCACCGTTAGTTGGTGCCAGATTTTCGACTGTGATCCTGAGGGTAGCGGCAGACGCAGCGGTCGCCGTTGTTATAGCTCCCAAACTAATCGCAGCAGCCGTGGCCACCTGACGACGGGAGAAAAGAGCAAACATATTCATAGAGCGATAAAACTTCAGTGGACAAGAGCCTGAGCTGTAGTTGCCGTGTTTCCAAAGCAACCGGAGGCATTCACAGTTGACACAGGAAAGCCATCCCCCTGGAAGAATTCTTGGTGAAAGGAGTAATTTTGCGCTGAGGTGGCTTTGAGAAATACCTGAGAAACGTGTAACGAAACTAAAGAAGGCCTGAGAGCGTGATGAGTAGACTCGGAGAAATCACGTCATCTGAGCAGTGTCAATGCACCATACAGTTTGCGGCCCATGTACCGCCCCAAGCAAAGCTGTAGCCAGTTACAGGCTCTATGCTTATCGGATCTGACCTGCACTGAGCAAGATGTTATGACTAAAGCTGAAGCCCAGCGCTATGCAGGTGTTGTATGGCAGCTAACTACCCAGTAGAAACAATCCTAACAACGTGGCGCTGTTCCATAAACTATGGATCAGCATAGGCGATAGTAAAGTTCGCGATCGCGTATACACCCAAGCCAAAATTGACCCTAGCAATGTCAGCGGTAATACTTCTGACAAACTGAGGTGGGCCGAGGCAAAGATAAAGCTACTGAACAAAATTGCGCCCCAAACCGGCATGTAGCGGGTTAAGGAGGGAAGCAAAAAGCCTCGGAAGAGAACCTCTTCAAAGACTGGAGCTGCCACTGCAGCGGTGAGAAAAAACAACAATAATGCAATACCATCACTCTCTTGTAATACCGTCTGCAACAAAGGATTATTGCCACCCTGACCTTGCCAAATTTGTTGGTTTAAAGCTGAGATTGCAATCATGAGAGGTAGCGCTATCAGGTAACCACCTATCCCCCAAAGTGGCCAACGATCAAACCATCTAAATTGAAACCAATCTTTTGGCAGAGGACGATAGGTCCAAATCGAGCCCACTAATACAGCAATGCCACTCGCCGACATCAACAAGTAGAAGACCATGGAATAGAGGGCTCGTCCGCGGCTGCTAGTCGCCGCAAAGCTCAGCCCTGACAGCTGCAACACAAATGGAATGAGCAACTGACCCACAAAGAAAAAACCAACAATCAGTACCTGCCAGATGATTTCACCATCCCAGGGCACTTCCCACGTTATTGCCGACTTACCCAATAATGATTCGTCTCGCCGGGTAACCCACTGTGCACCAAAGAAAACTAGCAGCCCCACACCAATGGCACAGCCCAGCACAGGCATGGTCCCCACAGCGGCCAGTTTCACGAGCTTAGACTGAGCAGCTACCTGTTCTTGATCGTTTAGTTTGGCCAAGTCTATCGAACGATTATCCAGCGTATAAAGCTGTTCTAAGACGCGGTATTGAAACCACCCGCTGAGCTGACTGGTGAGCATAGCTTCAGTCGTTGGGTTAATGACCGGCGGTGTTGCCCACAGTCCCAACAAGACACTGGCGACATCCGCGATTGGCCCATCACCCTCCGTAAGCGGCTGCCAGCGCTGACGTGCGTCGCGAACATTTTTTTGCTGAGTCGCGATGATGCCCAGCTTTAGATCAATTTCATCAATTACCTTTTGTTGTTGAGTAATGGCCGATTTAAGTTTGTCAGGTTGAAGGGTTGGGTCGCTGTCTTGTTGAGCTGCTAATTGCTGTTGCGATCGCATCAACCCAGCCACCGCTTCTTTACGTACCGAGGCATATTGTTTTGCCACTGACTCTAGGGGTTTAACCCCCAGCAATGCATTGCCCAGCTGTTTAAATTCATCCCCCTCTAGCTCGTCCCATTCAGACGCCTGCAAGAGCAAATCACTCTGGTATAGCTGCAGCTGCCCCGTCACCTGGGGCTGGGAAAAACTTTCATATAGCGATGAGGCTACCACCAGCGCCACTAGCCCCGTCAAAATTGATAAAACAACTCGCTTTAGCGACATTAGCCAAACAAAGACAGCCTAGGCATTATCGCATTTGCCACCCTTTATTAACGACTGTTGCCAATGTCATTAATCCTCTATCCAGAGTGATTTAATAGTTGCTGAGCTGAAAGTATCGGCGTATACACACTCACCATTCCATCACACTTACAAGGCTTCTATCCGCTATGAAACGTAGACAGTTAATTGGTTATGGCTTGACAGGCGCTGCTAGTACAGCTGCGTTAAACGCCTGTGCCCAATCAACGACTCCCACGGTTACAGGCGATGGCGAGGCCCTACCCACAGTGCAGTGGAAGATGGCGACCAGCTGGCCCAAGTCACTGGATACGCTCTATGGTGCGGCGGAAATTGTGTGCGATCGCATCGCAGCCATGACTGACAGTCGCTTTATCATCGAGCCCTATGCTGGTGGTGAAATTGTCCCCGGCCTGCAGGTACTCGACGCGGTCCAAGACGGCACTGTGGAATGTGGTCACAGCGCGGCCTATTACTATGTGGGCAAAAGCGCCGCCCTCGCTTTTGGTACTACTGTGCCCTTTGGTCTCAATGCTCAGCAGCAAAATGCGTGGCTCTATCATGGCGGCGGCTTAGAAGCGATGCAAACGCTCTACGCCAAATTTAATACCATCAACTTTCCGTCTGGCAATACTGGCGTGCAAATGGGGGGCTGGTTTAACAAAGAAATTAATACTGCTGCCGATTTACAGGGTCTAAAAATGCGGATTCCTGGCTTGGGAGGCAAAGTTATGGCCAAGCTCGGTGTCAACGTACAAAACTTACCCGGTAGCGAAATCTTTCTAGCCCTAGAGCGCGGTGCCATCGATGCGGCCGAGTGGGTTGGCCCCTATGACGACGAAAAACTAGGCCTACAAAAAGCCGCTGAGTTTTACTACTATCCCGGCTGGTGGGAGCCCGGTCCCACATTCGACATGATCATCAACTTGGAGGCTTGGAACTCACTGCCGTCGGTCTATCAGGAAGTGATTAAAACCGACTGTGTAGAGTCCAATGTGAGCACCTTAGCTAAATATGACGCGGTTAACGGTGCAGCGCTACAAAGCCTGCTAGGTGCAGGAACTCAGCTCAAACCCTTTAGCGATGAGATTCTGGCCGCTGCCGAAACAGCCGCCTTCGAAATCTACGAAGAAAATGCAGCTCAGGATGCCGACTTTAAGGAAATCTACGATCAGTGGACGTCCTTCCGCACATCAGTCTACGGCTGGAATCGCCTTAATGAGCTGGGCTTTGCAGGATTTTCCAATCAGGGATAGTTCATTCACCTAGTGACCCGCTAGAGAGAACTTTTCTAATCCCAACTAGGGCTGTCTTACAACACAGCCTGCGGCTATCGCAAAACTAATAGCAGCTATCAATAACGAGACAGTCAATCCTAAATTGGCTCCAACACTGCCCAAAATACTCATAGCAACGGCTCCACCACTAAAGTAAAGCCCCGTGCCCAAGCCTGCTTTTGTGGGTGGAACCATGGATAAGGCATAGGGTAGGGTGCCATTGGCAACCAGACTAAAGGCAATACCAATTGCGATCGCAACCAAAATCGCGCTCCCTGCCGACCCCATCATAGCTGTCCCCCCTGCCGCCGCAATTAAACCAGCAAACCCCAGCAGCATCGCCTTCCGATTGCCCAACTTTGTCGCCAGCTGACCACAGGGCAAAGCACTTACCGCTACTGTTACAAACAGGGCCACCATAATCAGTTTTGGCTGACTAAACCCGGTCTCGGACACTGCAGTAGGAAAACTTTGGAGCAATAAGCGCAAGCCCAGAGCCACTCCTGCCCCAGTGCCAAATATCCATGGCAGATTTGCCCACACTAGAGGAGCATCAGCTGTCGCTGAAGATGCGGCACTTGAAACCGTTGTATCAGGCTTAACCTGTCGCAGAGCCAGCGCCGCCAACAGCAGAACTATGGTCCCAATAGCAAATGCCGCCAAGGGTCCTAAACCTAAAATATATTCGCTAGCTAGTGGGGCCATCGCTCCGGTCACACCACCCACCATGGTCAATACACTGGCCGCCTGGGGTAAATCTGCCTCGTAGGCATAACGCCCCAGCAGCGATAGCGCAGGACTCCGAAAAATCGTCATAGCCAACGCCCAGGCTACCAACGCTACAGGAAGCAATGCCTTCAGCGAGACACCACCAATGAGCACAACCAAAGGAATACCTAAAAAGCATAGGGCTGCCGCAATCATACCCAGAGCAATTTGAGGAAAACGGCTGCCCACCCAATGTTGACGCTGATCTGAGAAACTGCCCATCATGGGCTCCATAAAAGCACCCATGGCATTTTCAATCACCAGAATCAATGTGGCCAGACCAGCAGAAAATCCCAGACCCAGCAGTAAATCATCCAGATAAAGATTGTAAATAACCCAGGTCAGGGAAATCGCCCCCTGTACAGCTGCCAACCCTAAAACCTGCAACCAAAGAACTCGTCGTCCCACGATCGAACTAATCATATACGTTTCTAATAAAGACTAAGACCCTACAGGCATTTAAGGGCAAACGGGCTTAAGCGACCAGCTCAACCAGCGAATGCCCACACCAAGATTTTGTCCAGCATTAGATAGATTTCATGAAATCTATCTAATATTGCGTAAAGATATAGAGTTTTATCAAGAAAGCTATCATCATATTTCGTTAATTTAAGCAACTATGTAAGTGCATAAAAAGTTAAAAGACTGATGAAATTAATCAGGATAGGAGTGTCTTTTTTCTGGGCAACCGTGGGTTGTAGAAATAATCTGTCATGAGTCAAGCCACAAAACTCAGTAAGAGAATTGTATTTAAACAAACCCTTTCAAAACAAACAACTCTCTTTAAATCCTTAAAATACAGCTTATTATCCGGACTTGCTTTTTTTATTACCTCGCATTTTTTACACCAAGTAGTACCAACCTCGACAATCCCCGAGAATGTAGAGTTTATTGGCCCTAAATATACTTACTACCAAGCAAATAAAGATAACTATAACGCCTTATTTTTTGGCTCTAGCCGAGTACTTAATCACATTAGCCCAGAAATTGTAGATCAAGAGGCCAGAGCACATGGCGTAGATATAAATAGCTATAACCTTGGTGTGCCCGCTATGCGGGAAATACACAGCTATATCTTTTTACGAGATGTACTGAAAACCGCACCGACTAGTTTGGAATGGGTATTTATTGAAATCTCTTTAGACAAAGGATACGAACCATTTGCCAATGCTCGAACAGGTCGCTCAATATATTGGCACAATTTCAGGAACACAAAAGTCGCGATTGACTATGTACTAACTTCTGAGGAAACGCTCTTAAATAAAGCTGTTATGGCGACCAGTCTCATCCTCCCTTATATCTATCACCGGCTAAATGTCGGCGCTTTTTTTAATAAACTTCTGCCTTTAAATTTTTTCAGCACCGATCTTCAAGCAGATCAAGAAGCATACGAAAAAAACAAAGGCTTTCTAGGAATACATGGAGATGAGAATGATGAATTCAGACAGCTCTTCCTGACTAATATAGCTGACTATGAAAGTGATGTTAAAAGCTTAAAAGAATATCACCAAAAAAGTCATCAAATCACCCAAAAATTACCTTATAACAAGCGGCAATTAATCAGAAAAATAGTAAAGGTCGTCAACCAATCAGGTGCGACTCCAGTATTTTTAATTACACCAACGCTAGATACCTCTGAGGATTTATACCAAGCTTATCAGGAAGGCTTATTTCCTAAATTGCTTGCCTACAACGATCCATCTAAATATCCACATTTTTATGGGTTAGAAAATCGTCATGATGCAGGGCATTTAAATATTGATGCTGCTCATGTCTTTAGTAGAGAGCTTGCACAAGACTTTGCACAGACTGTCAAAGCAGGTAGCTGAAAAAAATCATATTTGGGATACAAAATTTGCTATTTTTTCAATCTAGCAATAATCAAGTCTTCTGAATCTTTAAAGGAAGGCTAGTCAATTTATCAACGTTGCTATAGCTGCTACTTTTGAGCTTATTTTTTATGCAGGCTTCATATTTTCTGTATTTGAGAATCATATTATGATTTTTACAGAATTTCGGTTTATCTTATTTTTTATATTAGTTTTTTGTGTTTATTGGAAATTACCAAATAGACATCTTAAAACACTTTGGTTACTAGGTTGTAGCTATATATTCTACGGAGTTTGGGATTGGAGATTTTTATCTCTAATCGTAGGTTCAACTTTAATAGATTATGTAGTCGGCCAAAATATCTACTCTAGTCAACAAAAAAGTGTCAGAACTCGATGGCTAATAGTGAGCCTTATTATTAATCTTGGGACTTTAGGTTTTTTCAAGTATTTCAATTTCTTTATTGATTCATCCATACGTCTTTTTGAATCCGCAGGAATACCACTCAACTCAGTCACCCTAAATATTGTTCTACCCGTTGGTATTAGCTTCTACACATTACAAACCTTAAGCTATTCGTTAGACATTTATTTTGGAAAGCTCAAACCTCAAAAAAGTCTTTTGAATTTGGCATGTTTTGTTGCTTTCTTTCCTCAACTCCTGGCAGGCCCTATTGTTCGAGCATCGGAGTTTCTACCTCAACTTATGGTTGAACAGAAATTTCGTAGTGTTGATGTAAAAAGTTGTCTGGTTTTGTTTATGATAGGCTTCTTCAAAAAAGCCTGTATATCCGATAATTTAGTACCCTTTATCGATAGTTACTTTACGTCGATCGACAGCTACACAGCATTAAGTGGTTGGTTGGCTGTTGTATCTTATGCTATTCAAATTTATTGTGACTTTTCTGGCTACTCTGATATGGCAATAGCCTGTGCTGGTTTATTGGGTTATCAGCTCTGCACTAACTTTGATTCTCCATATTTTTCAAGCAGTATCACAGAGTTTTGGAGAAAATGGCATATTAGCCTGTCTAACTGGTTAAGAGATTATCTATATATCCCTTTAGGAGGTAATCGAAGCGGTCAATTATCTACGTATCGCAACCTTATGTTGACGATGTTTTTAGGGGGTCTTTGGCATGGAGCAGCTTGGAGATTTGTGGTCTGGGGGGCTCTTCATGGGATAGCACTAGTTTGCCATAAGGAATGGAGTTAGCTCTGGGATAAGCAGAGTCTCATGAATTCAACCGCCAAGGTTTGGGGAGTCTTTATCACTTTTTATTGGGTGTGTTTGACATGGATTTTCTTTCGAGCCAATAGCTTTATGGACGCTCTGACAGTTGTCAAAGCCTATGTCTTTTTCCAAGCCCAGGGTAGTCAGCAACTTGAGCCACGTTTATGGTTAATATTGCCTGGACTAATAGCACTACATTGGTTAACGGCTCAAACATCTTGGCCAACATTTATTAGCAGGCTTCCAAATCAGGTATTTTCCATTAGCTATGGATGTATGGCTTCATTCTTAATGCTCTTTATGCCGACAGGGTACGCACCGTTTATCTATTTCCAGTTTTAGTTGGCTAGCTATGAAAAGAGGGCCACAGAACATCTATATAGATGTGGAAATAGATGATTAACCACTAATGGAGGGCAGCCAGTTTACTAATGCTGGAAAGGCAATAATCGCGACTAAAACCAATAGCTGAAGCGCAATAAATGGCACTACCCCTCGATAGATACTGCCTGTAGATACATCTTTAGGTGCTACTCCACGTAGATAAAACAAAGCAAATCCAAATGGTGGCGTCAAAAATGATGTTTGCATGTTGGCACCAATAATCACCCCGTACCACACCAAATCTAGCCCTAATTGCTGAGCTACTGGAGCAAACAAAGGGATAACAATAAAGGCAATCTCAAAAAAGTCAATAAAAAAGCCAAGTACAAAAATTGTCAGCATACTGACAACTAGAAAACCCACGCTACCCCCCGGCAGATTGGTCAGCACGTCAAAAATAAAGCTGTCGCCACGTAATCCACGAAATACTAGGCTAAAAGCCGTGGACCCCAATAAGATAAAAATCACCATCGTGGTGGTTCGCAGGGTGCTGTCGCATACTTGCTGCAGGCTGCGTATTGTCAATTGTCGGTTAAATGCAGCTAGCACCATTGCCCCAACTGCACCTAAGGCCCCGGCCTCAGTCGGTGTAGCAATGCCAAAGAAGATACTTCCTAGTACGAGTAAAATCAGCACTAGCGGCGGTAACATCACTTTTAATACTTTGAATGCCAAGGCTTTACCACGAACCTTAAGCAGCTTCGAGGGTAGCGCGGGCAGCAGGTCAGGTCGAATAAATGCAATCACAGCGATATGCATCACAAAGACACCAGCCATCAGTAAGCCAGGAATAAACGACCCTAAAAATAAATCACCGACGGACACCCCCAACTGATCCGCCAAGACCACGAGCACAATACTAGGGGGAATGATCTGCCCCAGGGTACCGGATGCAGCAATTACTCCGGTCGCTACATCTTTGTTATAGCCGTAGCGCAGCATCGTCGGTAGGGAAATTAGACCCATAGTGACCACGGTTGCAGCCACCACTCCGGTTGTGGCTGCTAGCAAAGCTCCGACGACGACAACTGCGATCGCTAACCCACCTCGCAGTCGACCAAACAGACTGCCCATGGTTTCGAGCAAGTTTTCTGCAATGCCCGACTTTTCTAACATTGACCCCATAAATATGAAATATGGGATGGCAAGCAGGGTGAAGTTATTCATGATGCCAAAGATCCGCTGGGGCATCGCCGTTAGAAAAATCGGATCAAACACGCCAAAAGCAATCCCAAGCAGTCCAAATAGGATAGACACACCACCCAGGGAAAAGGCCACTGGATAGCCTAGAGACAATAGCACCAGGGCTCCGGCAAACATCAGAGGCCCCAGCCAATCAATCAGCATTATCAGCTCCCCTGTCCAGATGATTAGGAACCTCGTCCGTCGGTAGGGAGCCTGAGAACATTGCCCAGTTTTTGATCGCCTCTGAAATACCCTGTAATACCAGCAACCCAAAGCTCACCAAAATCATTGTTTTGATGGGAAAGCGCAGCAACCCGCCAGGATCCGGCGAGTTTTCCCACACCGCCCAGGACTTTAGCACCGCCCCCCAAGAGAAATAAATTACCAGAGCAGAAAACGGGATTAGAAAAAGCACCGTTCCAATGAGGTCGGCCAGCGCTTTATGACGCCGAGACCAGCGGTCATAAAACACATCGACCCGCACATGGCCACCCTTTTGCAAGGTGTAGGCCGCCCCGAGCAAAAAAATGATGTCAAACAAATACCACTGGGTTTCAATCAGGGCATTAGAGCTCAAGTTTTGGCCAACCAGGTTTCCCAAATAACGACCAATGACATTCCACGTGCCAACGCCAATCATTGCCAGCACTAGCCAGTAGGCTAACTTTCCTATTTGGGTTGTGAATGCATCTATCCTACGGGCGATAGAGAGTAAGGACTGCAAGGTCTAATTGCCAATTTTCTACCGTGGTATTTTATACCGTTGTGATCGGTAAATCGGATGCGATCGCACAATTTGCAACGTTTCAACTTAGCCCGTTTCGCCATCGGACAACCGTAGCTGAGCGCGAGGCTCAATCAAACCTTCTGCGCCAACATCAAGCCAAACCACTCCCGCTCATCCGTAAACGTTTTCAATACTTTCAAACCATGGTGGCCAAGCTGGTGTTCCATTGTATTCGGATCAAATTTACGAGAAATCTCACTCAGTAGCCGCTCGCCTTTGGCAAACTCAACCGATAAATCTAGCCCTTTGAGCATCACAACCTGATCTTGCCGACTCTCCAGATACATCTCTATCTGATGATCAACCTCGTTATAGCAGGCCCGATGGCGAAACTGATTGAGCTCAAAATCACCGCCATAGCGATAGTTAAGATGTCGCAACATATTCAGGTTAAACATCGCCGTCACCCCTTGGGCATCGTTATAGGCGGCCTCAACCGTCGCCACATCTTTTTGCAAATCTAACCCCAGCAAAAAGAACTGCCCTGGCTCAAGCGCGACACTCACCTGATGCAAAAACTGCTCACATTGTTCAGGAGATAAATTCCCCAGGGTACTACCAATAAACATCACCATCCGGGTAGGCAAATCAAGCACGGGCAAAGAGCGCAATGCTGGCTCATAGGTCCCGATCAGACCATAAATCGTCAGGGTCGGATAGTCACACAGCAGCTGGTACGAACTGTCTTTCAACATACTGCCACTGACATCCACCGGCACATAGCGCAATGGTAAATTGTGGGCCTGGTAGGCATCCAGAAGAATCCGTGTTTTTGTCGCGCTACCGCTGCCAAGCTCAACTAGATCGCACGGACCTGTAAGCTGAGTAATTTTATGGGCATAGCGCTGGAAAATAGCCGACTCTGTACGGGTGGGATAATATTCTGGCAGCGTACAAATTTTCTCAAACAGCTGTGAACCCAGATGGTCGTAAAAATATTTAGGCGGTAAGGACTTTGGTGTTTGGGTTAATCCTTCAACCACGTCCTGGCCATCGGCTGACTCAGGTTGAGCCGAATTACTGGTCAGGGTTTGAAGATGAAAGCGGGCCGGGTCAATAACGTTACGCGCTTCCAGGTCAGCACTTACACTATCGCAGTCAGCTGTAAAAAAAGTCATAGAAAACCGGGATCAACAGGGCCAGTGTAGCGTGGGACTTTATCCTCCGTAGGCATATTGTTCGCCTCCTTGATCGCCTCGCTACAGCGCGCAGCGAAATCCCATAAATAGCTCCCTAACGTGGGGCTCATACCAATTGCGAAAGCTTGGGCGCAACGCCCAGGAACGAGTTGCCCAACTCCCTCCCCGTAAAACCCGATGACGATCATCAAAATATACAGCGGAATATCCTTGATAGGGATAGGCCTGAAAACCAGGGTATGGACGAAACCAGCTGTCAGTCCATTCCCAGACATTCCCCAATAGGTCATAACAACCATAGTCACTGACAGCCTGCGCCGATAAACCTACCGGGCTGGTATGACCCAAGCGATGATCGCAGTTGAGCTGGCCATTTTGCAGCAACGTCGGCAATTTTGACGCAAGTCCCTTAGCAGCCAAGGCCCACTCTGCTTCTGTAGGCAACCGTTTACCCACAAATCGAGCGTACGCGCTGGCTTCATACCAGTTCACGCCACAGACTGGATGATGTCGAAATTTCGCCAAGTCTTGAGTAGGCCAATACAGGGGTTGATTAACCTGGGTTACCTGTAGCCAATCCCAGCCTGCCTCACACCACCACTGCCGCTGCCTATAACCATTGGCTGTAATAAACCGCTGATATTGTTCACAGGTCACCGGAGTAGGCTCAATCTGAAAAGAGGCAACCTCTACTCGATGTGCAGAATACTCGTTATCAATAGCTATATGGCTATCATGGCCAGCATCCAACCCAAGACATACAGACTGCCCAGGGATAGCAATCATTGTCGTAGATCGCTCACCGCTTTGGCCCCCGATGGGATAGCGCAGGGGAGTAGCTTTTCCCTGTAGTTGATGGAGCGCCATCACCAGAGAAATCGTTTCACTATGCTGACATTCATGTTGGATTAGCCAATGCCAGAGACGTTGCTGCTCAGTTAAGGGAGCAACACTTAAGTATGCTAGGGTCCGTTGCCGAATATTAGCTAGAAAGGCCAATAGCATTTTTAAACTGGGCAGCTGCTGCCGCCGAGCTTTGGGCAATCCATCTGCAGCAAACAACGTTTGATAGTCTGGAAACGGGCATGGCTGTTGAGCTAAGTGCTCCAAAATCCAGACAGATTCTGTAAACGCAATGTGTCCTAAGTGCCAGCCTACGGGGCTAAAGTCCGGATGAGCCTGCTGCCGCAGCACTGTAGAACTGATACCTTCCACCAACGCTAAAGTACCCTGACGACAGTGGTGCAATGTTGTTTGAAAATAGTCACGCAGGTGCGACTCATATGCCGTGTCAGGCAGTGCAAGAAAAACCATGGATGTGGGGGTGAAGATCGGTTGCATCAACAGTCAAGCTATGGGCCTGCGGTAGCGGTTCCCAATTTCCCTTAAACAGGGGTTCAGAAGCGAGAATGAGACCGTCTGACTGACGTAGCAGATAAAACGAGGGGGCTTTTGCCTGATTATCAAACCGAACAGCTACCAGCTTTTGACCGTCACTTAGAATAATGACGCCCGACACTCGCACGTTGTGCAAATTGGCCTACGATTGAATCATCTCAATGGCCTGTTCCAAAGCTCCCAACAGTTCCAACTTTGGTTCTAGCTCTAACAGATGGGTAATTAGGGCAAAAATATGTTCAGAGTCGGTCAGACCGTAGATATTTTGATACGCCACATCGCCAATCAGGTCGCGCATAGGGCGATAGAGGGTTTGGCGAAACTGATCGATCCAACCGTTGTGGACAAACAAAAGTTGACCATGGCGAAATGGCTGACAATTACTAAAATCTAGCGGCAGTCCTGGGGTAGCACTGCGGATATTGGCAACAAAGGAACGCGTTTGAACAAAGCGGCAGAGGTGAGGCAGATTAGCGTCATTCCAAATGGGTAGAACATTTCGATATATAAAAGGCTCAATCGTCAGATCATCAGGATGATGCCAGCCCAGACCAAAACCATCGGCATTGAGCAGAGCAAATTCCAACTCTTTGGGCTGATAACTTTGGGCAACTAGAGAATGATCCGGCTTGAAAACAAGATCTTCAAGGGGAATAGGTGCTCCTAAATACGCAAGTAGACGACACATATTGCAACAGCAGAGGGAATGGATTCCTTAGTTTGTCAGAGAGACTGCAGCAGTGGCCTATAGTCCCCAACCGATTATGAGGGCCAACCCACCGATGGGTGTGACTGCACCTAACATCTTGAAGCCAGACAAACTTAGACCATAGAGGCTGCCAGAAAAAATCAAGATTCCGACAATAAATGACCAGCTAGCATAATTTAACCAGCTATTATTCGGAAGTTGTAGCCACAGTAGTCCCACGAGTAGCAGAGCTAGGGAATGATACATCTGGTAGCGTGTGCCTAGCTCAAACGTGGCTAAGGCTTTTTCGGTCAGCTGAGCTTTGAGTGCATGGGCT
>ERZ1740059.686-NODE-686-length-17477-cov-6.757204_pt1 | contig 17477 bp, 15 predicted proteins | sample MGYA00581744_ERZ1740059 | MGnify/ENA primary metagenome ERZ1740059 (study PRJEB43018, sample SAMN04849738) | marine metagenome | isolation source: floating plastic debris | place: Pacific Ocean | collected 2008-08-28 | study: EMG produced TPA metagenomics assembly... | reverse complement strand
CCGAAAGGAAGGCAGTTCACTCCCGCGTTTGAAACAAGCGCGCCTTGCCTTTGCCAAACCCTCAAGGCCACAGCCTGTGAGGCGATTTGGGGTGCGTGGGGGTTGGCCGCATCCGGCGATCCCCGCCGCCAAAAACGCAAGACGCCATGCCGTGCGTCCCCCGACGGCGGGTCTTTCCTTGTGACCTTGAGGCGCTAGCGTACGGAAAAACCTCGGAGGTCCGCCATGAAACCCTATCAACATCTCGACCGGTCCGTTGCCGGCAAGACCGTGCTGATCACGGGCGCGGCCAGCGGCATGGGGCGGGCGACCGCGCATTTGTTCGCGCGCGAAGGCGCCAATGTGATGGCGACGGACTTGAATGGCGACGGCGCCGAAGCCGTGGCCGAGGAGATTCGCACGCACGGCCATGACGCCGTGCGGGCCCGCGCGCTGGATGTCGCCGACCATAATGCCATCATGGGCGCGGTGGCCGACACAGTCGAGGCGTTTGGCGGCCTCGATATTCTGATCAACAATGCCGGTTTTGCGCGCCTGTCACATCCCTCGGAAGATCAATATGAAGACATCTGGCATGACAGTCTCAATGTCATGCTGACGGCGCATCAGCGCCTGATCCGGGCCGCCTTGCCGCATTTGCTGAAGACTGAGACCGGTGGACGCATCGTCAATATTTCCTCGACCGAAGGCCTCGGTGCGACGCCGGGCAATGGGCCTTATGTCGCCGCCAAGCATGGTGTGATCGGCCTGACCCGAGCCATGGCGACAGACCTCGGCCGCGATGGCATTACCTGCAACTGTATTTGTCCTGGCCCCATCGAGACCAATATCAATGCCGAGATCCCAGACGATCATAAAGTCATCTTCGCCAAGCGGCGTGTGCCCTTGCGCCGTTATGGCATTCCGGAAGAAGTGGCGCACATCACGCTGTCTTGCTGTCTGCCATCGGCCTCTTATCTGAACGGCGCGGTCATTCCTGTCGATGGCGGGTTGAATATCAAGAACGCTTAGACCGGTATTTCCTGATTGGCGGCGAGCACCTCACCCGCGAGATAGAGCGAGCCCCCAATCAGGATCCGGTCCGGCTTGAGATCCGCCGCCGCGCGCATCGCCGCTTCGAGCGCGCCAAAGGCCGTCGCATTGGGCAGAAAGGCGCGCGCGGTTTCAGCCAGCGTTTCGGGCGCAGCGCTGGCATGACCCGGCGCGTTCGGAATGGTGTGAACGGCCTCGACCACGCCTTTGAACGGATGAAAGAAACCGCCATGATCCTTGCTGGCAATCATCGCCGTGACCATGATGGTGCGCCCGCCCATTTCGCGCAACAATTCTGCAATCGCGGTCGCGGCATGTGGATTGTGGCCCCCATCCAGCCAGACATCAGCGCCGCCGCCCAGCCGTGTGACCGGTCCGTCAGACAGACGCTGCATCCGCGCCGGCCAGACCGCCGATTGGGCGCCATTCCAGATCGCGCCGTCCGGAACGGACGGCACGTTCAGAGTGCGCATGGCAAGGCCGGCCAGGGCCGCATTATATCTTTGATGCGTGCCGGGCAGGGCGACTCGTTCCGGGACTTTTTCAATGTCCTCCATGCGCAGGACGGTCAGCGGCGCCTCAAGCTCCGCCGCCTGGCGCGCAATGACATCGCCGCAGACGCGCGCCTGAATTGCCGAGACCACCGGTCGTCCCGGCTTGATGATGCCCGCTTTCTCACCGGCGATGAAAGCGAGGTCCGAACCGAGAAATTGCTTGTGATCGAAATCGACGGGCGTGATGACGCTGAGCGCCGGATGATCGATGATATTGGTGGCATCAAACCGCCCCCCAAGGCCGACTTCCAGGACCAGCAAATCCGCCGGCACTTCGCTGAAAGCCAGCAAGGCAACCGCCGTCGTGGCTTCAAATCGCGTAATCGGTCGCCCTTCGAGGGCGTCATGAACGCGCCGGATCCATTCAATCAGCGCGTCGTCTTCTATCAGCGTGCCGGCGAGACGCGTGCGCTCATTGAAGCGCACAAGATGCGGCGAGGTATAGACATGGACGCGCAGACCGGCCTCTTCCGCCATGGCCCGCAAATAGGCGCAAGTCGAGCCTTTGCCATTGGTGCCCGCAACGTGGATCGTTGGCGGCAACTTATCCTGCGGTCGGCCAAGGGTTTCGAGCACCGACTCGATCCGATCAAGCGAAAGCTCGATTGTTTTGGGGTAGAGGCCTTCAAATGTCTGCAAGGCCGCGGTGAGGGCCGCGGAATCCATGGCTAGCCCTTATCAGCACGCGGGGCCGGCGCATCCGCCGAGGGCGCTTCGACCGGCAAGGTCGAGACGTCTTTCTCAGCTGCGACCCGTTTTGGCATCAAATGACCCAGCACACGGGCCAGGGTCGCTTTCAAGTCGCGGCGATCGACGACAATATCGACCGCCCCTTTTTCGCGCAGGAATTCTGATCGCTGGAAGCCTTCGGGCAATTTCTCGCGAATGGTCTGCTCAATCACCCGCGGCCCGGAAAACGCGATCATCGCGCCGGGTTCAGCCAGATGTACGTCGCCGAGCATGGCATACGAGGCCGAAACCCCGCCAGAGGTCGGATCGCACAATACAACCACATAAGGCAGGCCAGCATCCTTCACCTCCTGAATGGCCAGGGTCGAGCGCGGCATTTGCATCAGCGACAGCGTGCCTTCCTGCATGCGCGCGCCGCCAGAAGCGGTGCAAATCACGAAGGCCGCCTTGCGCGCCACAGCCATCTGGGCCGCCGCGATAAAGGCTTCGCCCGCAGCCATGCCAAGGGAGCCGCCCATGAAGGCAAAATCCTGGATCAGGATCACTGTTGGCAGGCCATTCACCTTGCCAAAGGCGGCGGCCATGCAATCATCCTGCGCAATCGGGGACACCGCGCCGGAATCCGGGGCCTCTTCCTTGTCGCGTTTGGCAATCTTGCTTTTCGCGCCCTTGATCCGGGATGGATAGGTTTTGTCATCCTTGAACTTGAGCGGATCATTCGGCACTGGCGGCAGCGGAATGGGTTCCCAGCGTTCATGATCAAAGAAGAGACGGAAACGCCGACGCGGCGAAATCCGCAAATGCGCGCCGGCTGGCGTGACATACCAGCTTTCTTCCAGATCCGAGCGGTAAACGAGTTCGCCCGAGGTTGGACATTTCACCCAGAGATTATCCGGAGTGTCTTTCTTATTGCCAGACAGCAGGCCCTTCAGACCCGGTGTGCGGAAATTTGTCAGCCAGTTCATCGCCTTACGATCCCTTTGTCCGATACCGGACGTTGCTAGGCTGGCACTCCACCCTTTAGCGCCGTACTTAACTCGTGCGCCAATTGGCCCATTTTCTCTGCTGTAATTTGTGGCGTTTTGGCCACACTTGCAAGTCTTGCTTGTTCCACGAAAGCAGACCCGACGACAACCCCATCGGCGATTTTCGCCATGGCGGCGGCCTGATTGCCATTTTTAATGCCGAATCCAACGCAAACCGGCAGGCCGGAAACCCGCTGCGCCATCTCGACGCCCGCACGAATTTCGTCTGGATCGGCAGAGCCCGCTCCGGTTACGCCCGCAACCGCGACATAGTACAGAAATCCGCTAGCCCCTTCGGCAACCTTGGCCATCCGGGCTTCGTTCGTGGTCGGCGTGGCCAGGCGAATGACGGAAAGTCCGTGGGTCGCGTAAGCGTCGCGGATGGGTTGATCCTCTTCCGGCGGCAGATCGACCAGAATGGTGCCATCAATGCCAGCCTCGGCAGCCATTGAGGCAAAGGCCTCATAGCCCAGCGTATGCACGGGATTGGCATATCCCATCAAAATCAGCGGTGTTTCTGCGTCGTCCTCTCGGAACCGCTTGGCGAGCGTCAGCACATCCGAGAGCGTGGTTTTCCGTGCCAGCGCACGCAATGCGGCTTTCTGAATCGCGGGGCCGTCAGCCATCGGGTCGGTAAAAGGCGCCCCGAGCTCAATCACGTCCGCGCCATTGTCGCGCACCGCACACATGGCCTGATAGGAAGACTCCAGGTCTGGATCGCCCGCCATAAGATACGCGACCAGAGCCGCCCGGCCCTCGGCCTTAACCTTGTCGAAGCGCGCAACTATTCGGGATGTCGGCATTTAGGCAGGATCCGTGTTTTCTTTAACCCAGGCGGCATAAGGCGCATTCACCTGTGTACAGCCCAGCGCCACGATAGCAGGCACATCATAAGGATGGTGGTCTTTCACAATGGCTTCGATTTTCTCGAAATTCTCGGTTGGGGCCTTGAGCCAGAGAATGAATTCGAAAGCTTGTTCCACAACCCCTTTCCAACGATAGGTGGACGCCATCGGGCCCTCAATATTGGCGCAAGCCGCAGCGCGGCTTTCGACCGCTTCATCCGCGATCGCGCGCGCAATGCGCTGACGCGGGCAGGTGATCCGGTACAAGGTCAAAGCTGGTTCAGACATTCACGCCACTTCCTTCGTCTGCTGGCCGAAGTCAACTCTGGATTTCGCGTGCAGATGCATGTTCTGTCACCGGTTCGAGATTGGCCAGCATCGCAGCCATGGCCTGTTCGATTTGAATCACGGTGCCGCAATGGCCCGTCTTCTTGGCGTTTGAGATCGATCGGGGGTCTTTTGAAAGCTTTTCGGCAATCTCTGTCCCTTTCAAGCCGGCCTTCTGGAACATGTAGACGATATGCTGATACGGCGTCATCTCATCGATCAGGGCCGCGGCGGCATTGGTCATGGCCGTCAGCGCCTGATTGGTCGCGGGATCGCTGATCTGCCAATCGCTGAAGTGTTTCTTCTTTTTCAGCCGGGTTAGCGCCCGACTGGCTGTCTCGACGACCGGTCCCCTCACGTCTCGGAGCGATCCGCCAGCATAGCCGATCCGGCCACGCGCCGTCACAAATCGAAACTCGGCCGTACCGCGCAAGGCATCACGAACATCAGAAACAATCTGATAGAAGGCCCGAGGCGACGAAAACAGGCCGCCAAACTCGTCACCATAATTCACTTCAAGCGGATAAATAATGTCATCACGAAGTCGCTGATTTTGCCGCTCGAGTTGCGGCAACAATTGCGACATCGCTGCCCCTGCCTGTTCTGCGGATAGGCTCGAAGAGCTCTTTATGCCCGCCAGGATGAGATAATAATCGGATTTATTGTCCATTCGTCTATGGTTATCGAACGATATTTAATTTTCTACCACTATTGATAGATAAATAAATATCAATGAAATTCGATAGACTTAAATATCGACGCCCAAGGCTTCAGCCACAGAGAACACGTCCTTGTCGCCGCGGCCGCACATATTGAGGATCAGCAATCCATCCTTGCCGAGGTGTTTCACCACGTCGTCAACCCGCGCCAAGGCATGGCTCGGTTCGAGCGCCGGAATAATGCCTTCAAGGCGGGTGCAGAGTTGGAATGCCTCCAGCGCCTCAGTATCGGTGCACGTGAGATACTCGGCGCGTCCAGTATCCCGCAGGAAACTGTGTTCCGGGCCGATACCGGGATAATCCAAACCGGCTGAAATAGAATGCGCGTCGATGATCTGACCATCATCGGTCTGTAGCAAATAGGTCTTGTTGCCGTGCAGAATACCAGGCGCCCCGCCATTCAGGGCCGCCGCGTGCTGGCCCGTTTCGATCCCGTGCCCCGATGCTTCCACCCCGATCAGGCGAACGGTCTCGTCTTCGATAAAGGGATGGAACAGACCGATCGCATTCGATCCGCCGCCGATACAGGCCATCACCGCATCCGGCAGTCGCCCTTCGCGCTCGAGGATCTGCGCGCGCGCTTCCTTGCCGATGACGCTTTGAAAATCACGCACAAGTTCAGGATAGGGATGCGGGCCGGCGGCGGTGCCGATGCAATAGAACGTGTCCTCGACATTGGTCACCCAGTCGCGCAGGGCCTCATTCATCGCATCTTTCAGCGTGCCGGTGCCGGATGAGACAGGCACAATCTCGGCGCCCAGCAATTTCATCCGAAACACGTTCGGCTTCTGGCGTTCGACATCCGTCTCGCCCATGAAGACGACACATTTCAGGCCAAAGCGCGCGCAAACGGTTGCCGTCGCCACGCCGTGCTGTCCGGCACCGGTTTCAGCAATGATGCGGGTTTTGCCCATGCGCATGGCAAGCAGGACCTGGCCGAGGCAATTATTGATCTTGTGCGCGCCGGTATGGTTCAACTCATCCCGCTTGAGATAGATTTTCGCGCCGCCGAAATGATCGGTCAGGCGTTCGGCGAAATAGAGCGGGCTTGGGCGACCGACATAATGCGCCCAAAGATCATCCATCTGCGCGGTAAAGGACGGATCCTGCTTCGCGGCCCGATATTCCTTTTCGAGATCCAGGATAAGCGGCATCAAAGTCTCAGCGACATAGCGGCCGCCAAACTCACCAAATCGGCCATGCTTATCTGGCCATTGATCCCAGGTATTTCTCAAATCCATCTTCTTGCTCTCTACGCCGATTTCGCCGCGTCTATGAAGTCGCGGATCAGGTCCTCGTCCTTTACGCCTGGGGCGCGCTCGATGCCAGAGGAAACATCCACAGCGGTCGCACCTGTCGCAGTGATCGCAGCTTCGACATTGTCCGGGGTTAATCCGCCCGCGAGCAGCCAGTGTACATCCGGCTCGAACCCATCAAGCAGGCTCCAGTCCAAGGTCTCTCCGTTGCCGCCTGGACGGTCGGCGTCTTCTGGTGGCTTGGCATCGATCAGCAAGCGATCCACACGCCATTGATCAAGCGCCTCAAGGTCCGATTCATCACCGACACTGACCGCCTTCCACAGCTCGCAAATGCCAGCACAGTCGCGCCACCAGCGCAGCACCTGGTCCGGCGTCTCCTTGCCGTGCAATTGGATCGCATCCGGTTCAATCTCATGTAGGACATCATCGAAGAAGTCTTCGTCCGGATCGACCAGCAAAATAACCGAGAGCAGACCGAGATCTTGTGCGAAGTCCGACAGGCCTATCACGTCCTCAAAGGGATCCTCGCCCTCGCCCAGAACATTCCGCGGGCTGGCGGGGAAAAGGACAAAGCCGACCCAGTCCGCGCCCGCTTCTGCCGCGGCGCGAATGTGCGCTGTGTCGCGCAGTCCGCAAATCTTGACCCGTGTCATGGCGCGTCTGGTGCTCGCGGCAAAGACGGAAGTCAAGCAAAGACTGTGGCGTTCACCGAGTTGAAAAGATTTTGGTGTGAGAAGACCGCAGACACGCTTGACCGTATCCGCAACCCCCGGCAGGTCGGTGAAGGTTTCCAGAATTGAATTTCAAGTTGAGTATCCGGCATGTTTGAAGCTGTCCTTGCCCCCGTCCAGACCGTCATTGAAAGCGCGCATGTCTCGCCCGTTGAGCAGGAAGCGCCAAGCTTGCCGGACGGCGCAGCGCGCATGATTTCTGCCGCGACGCGCCTCGATGATGCGACGCAACTCGAAGCGGTCATCGCCGCTGCAAAACTAGCCTTTCCAGATCATCATGACGCCATTGACGCGCTCGTCACAGATCTCTCTCAACCCACCGAGCCCTTGCGCGTCGATGCTTTCGTCGTCATCGGAACACCGCCGGAACCTCAAACGTACAGCTTTCTTGAAAATCTGGCCGGGCAGGTGGATCTCAACGCATCCTACACGGATGGAAATACCGAAACATCAAATTTCGGTGCTCGCCTGAATGCCAGCATGAAACGCGAGACCAATATCCATCGCGTCGAAGCCTATGCCAATACGGGCGAAGCCAATGGCGTGCGCAATCAGGAAAATTGGGGCGCCTCCTATCAGATGGATACGCTCTGGACTGATGATGTGTTTGGCTATGTCCGCGGGTCTTATGAAAGCGATGCATTCCTGGGATTTGAGTATCGCGCCTTCGCCGGTGCCGGGGCCGGCTATTACTTTATCCAGAAGGATGATCTGACGCTCCGCGGAGAGGTCGGGCCGGGCTATCGTTATTCGCGGATCAAGGATACGGGCGATGAGAGCGCCGACTGGGTCCTCTATGGCGCCATGGATACGCATTGGAATCTGAATAAGGATTGGCGCCTTGGTCACAATTCGAAAGTGACGCTATCTGAACCCAGCACGTCCGTATCGTCGCGCTCGCAACTGAGCACGGCACTGACCGAAGCGATCCGGGCGGGCATGACCTATGAAGTTCAGTATGAAGAGAACCCGCCGGTCGATAAGGACAATCTGGATACAATCTGGAAAATCAACCTATCGTATGGTTTTTGAACCCAGAAAGGCTTTATCTAGTCTGCACCGAGTCCGAGTGCCTTGATCAGACCTTTTGCCGTATTCTGATCGAATTTGGCTCTAAGTTTGATATACGGACCCTCATGGCGATAGCGGGCCGCCTCGAAATCGCTGTCCTCGAAGCCCGTGACGTTCCAGCCAAAACTGACCCAGAGATTATCGACTGGGCTGAGTCCGACACTTGGACCATAAGACCATTGTCCCGTCTGGCTCGCGTCATTATGCGACCAGGTCGTCTGAAACCCAAGATCGATTTGCGGCGTGATGTCATGACGGATCTCGGCACCGACCAAATGCGTCACTGCTTTCGCGTGCGCGCCTTCAAAGTCGGTCTTGACCCGTTTGATCCCGTGATAGACCGAGACCTGCGTCTGGTCCGACACCATGGCATTCATCGCGAAATTATTAACGATCTTGGACCGGTCCTGAATGCCTTGCTCCGTCAGATGCCCGACATCCAGACGGTTGAACACGACCAACCCTTCGCCGCGGGGGCGCCATGCGGCGCCGATCCGCACATCGGTTTGCTCGCGATCGCCGCGGCCTTCGATCTGTTCTTCCTGTCGGCGCGCCGCCGCGCTGAAGGACAGGGTTTGCGTAATTTCACGCGCGCCACCAAGCACCGCAACGAGGCGCTCTCCAGACGTGCTGTTGCGCTTTTCGAGGCGCGCTGAACCGGCCATTGAGTCCGTCTGATAAGCCGCGCCTATATAGCCAGAGGCGTATTGTTCCGATTGCGTCAAAGGGCTGCGTACACCGTCTTCCAACGGGCCGAGCGCGGCATCAGGCGCAACATCAAGCGGCTCGTCAGAGCCATCGACATTGGTCCGGCGTGCGAGACCACCGCTCAGGGTCCAGGCTTCATTGACCTGCCAGACTTGATCCACACCAACCGTTGCGCCGATGCGGCGACCGCTATCATTCGTGATCATATCCGTTGAGGCGCGCACCTGAGTGCCGCCACGTGGTTCCCAGGTGATACCGGCAACCGTGTTCTGGCCTGAGGCGTTGGCACCATTGGTCACCTCATGCCGGACATTCGCGGTCGCTTGCGATCCCAGTGTTTTATCTAGACCCAGAACAGTTCTTCCAGGGAACAGTGTCGATTCATCGTCATTGGCCCCGCCGGCATAGACGGGTTCTTCGCGGATCGCGCTAATCGTCAGACCCTGGTCCACGAATGTCTTGCGCAAGCCCGCCAAAAGCAGGACTGACTGGCGCGGATCGGCCGTATCCTCAAAGTCCTCTGAGACGGCGCGCAATCCGAAATTGGCCCCGAATGTCTGACTGTCCTGTTGCCAGACTGCATCCGCGACCGTACGACGCGCGGACTGTGTCAGGTTTGTTTCCTGATAGGCTTGCGCCGTCACCGACCGGATGATGCGGTCGGATCGATTCTCCTGCTCCCGGACATCCAGTTCGGCGCTAAGCTCCGCCCCGATCCGCCGGACTGCCGATGTCGAAGAGGCTTGCTGACCCAGACCAAACCCGTCTGATTCTTCGCGGAAATAGCCAGTGACGCTCAGCTTCTCAGTTCGGTGGGTTGCCTCAATCAGCACAGCCTCACCATCAGACTCTCCCAACTCGGTTTCGGAATCAGTTGATGCATATTCCGCACGCAGCTCTGTGTTCTGAGACACGGCCAGCGTTAGATCAGCTGCGATCAAATTTGAACCTTCGGCATTCCGCGTCGACCCATCTTCTTCATGGATCATCGTGATACCGGTCTGCAGCGCACCTTGCGCAAATCGCGTTTCAGCGCGCAAACCCGCCGTTACACCGCGTTCACCCGAGTCCGAGGCCTCGTAATCCACCACAATCACATTCGGATTCAGGCCCGGATCTATAGCCGCGACAGGCTGACGGAAAAAGAGTTCGCCGGTCACATAATCGATTTCATAATCGATGTAGCGGCTCAGCAATCTTTGGCTGAGTATCAGATCCGGACGGAATCGATCGCGGGTTTCGATCGTGATCACTTCGGACGACCGTACCAGCGGCGCTGATTGCAAGCGGAAGGGACCGGACGTGCCATCCGCCGCCAATTCGTCTTTCATGAAGGTCTGATTGGTTTCCGCTGCAAAGGCCGTGATCGAGACCTGTTCGCTTTCATAATCCGCCTTCAGGCCTGACATGCGGCGCGAGTATCGGCCAAGATCGGTCTCGGTAAAGCCGGTTTCAAAGTCCCCGAAAACTGCCTGGAATGTGTTTTTCTCCAGCTTCACATAGACCGGATAGCGGCTCTCGGCATTATTGTTCTGCCAGGTTCGATCGCCATACAGCGTGTAATAGGCGTTCGGATTGATCTCATCGAACACTTCGTCATCGCGGGCCCCACGGCGCTTCGCTGTGTCGACGGCCAGGGTCAGCAGCCAGTCGCCTTTGATCACGCCCTTGGCGAAGAAAGCCAGACGGCCATCATTACCGCGCTCAAGCACATCGCGCCCGTTGGCGCCTTCCAGCCAGGCCGAACTTCGCTCCGCTTCCGCCACACCGACAATGATCCAATCCCGCTTTTCCGGTGCCAGCCAGGCATCAATATCCTCAATCGAACCATCCTGCATGGGCACTTGCAGCCGCACACGTCCGGACTCGAGAGTGGGTTCAAGCTCGACCCGAACAATGCCGTCCGCGCCGACGCGCAGACCCGATACAGCCGCAAATCCGGCATCGACTGGCGATTCAAATTCTTCCTCGGCCTCCTGGGCGAGGCGATAAGGCTCGGCAACACTGAGCTCGACAATCCGTCCCTCATGCACCGCGTGCCCGTCGGCATCTTCAAGCCGGATCGCTATGACAGGCCGAGTGCGGCCATCGGCTACGAGTACGGATTGATCGTCGACTTGCACGGCGCGGCTGACTTCATCCACAAACCAGACCGAGCGTTCAATCCGCTCCAGCACATTTCCATCTGCAGCCAGCAAGCTGGCTACAAAGCGGTTCTCGCCGCGCTGAATGTCCACACCTGCCCAACGCGACATGGCGCGCGTCCGGGACGTAGACATTTCCCGCCCGGTGAAATTGAGTCCCGGCACCGCTTTCCCGTTCAGCTCAAGGCTTACACTTTCTGTCGGTGCATGTTTGATACCCAGACTAACAGAGCGTCCGTGTGGCGTTTGATCCGCGCGTGGATAGATCCATTCAAAGGTCGAGTCCTCTTGTTCATTAAACCAGGCCTGGTCGTACAGATCCGCGTCGCGCGATTTGGTTACGTCAATGTCAGTCGTTTTGGTGACCGCATCTGTGCGCTTCAAGTAAAAGTTCGCGCGCCAGATGCTGCCGCCCTGCGCATCGACAAATTTCGACAGGGCGCTGCCGGCGTAGCGCGTATTCTCTTCGCAGATGATGGGTTCATATCCTGGAGGCAGCGTAGCTTCATCAACCTGAACGACATGGGTGCCAGGTTTCACGCCCTCAAAGTGGAACAGGCCGTCCGAATCGGTGACGGTATATTGCCCGGTTTCCATGTAGAGACGCACCCCACCCACGCCTTCGCCGTCCAGCAGTGTTCGCGCCCATTCCTCATCTGGTCGACAGGCTGCTTCGGCGACGCGGCCGATAATGGTCAGACGGGAACTGAGGAGATCTTCTTCGATATAGACCGCGGCCTCGGCCGCGTTCGACAATATAGCGCCTGCAGCGTTAACGACCACAGCGCGATTGACCGCTGCGCCGAGCGGTGTCCCAGGTCCGACGGCCGTGAGATAGGTTAATTGCACGGTCTCATCCGGCAGCACCAGACCGCCGGAAAATGTCAGGTTGAGACCATCCGGGGCGACCTCTGGATCTTCAAAGAGCACGCCATTGAGGCGCGCTGAGCCGGCAACATAGCGTATTCCGGTCGGCAGCGTATCGCGCAAGGTGAATGGGGCAGGGACACTGCCTGAATTCTCAAGATCAATCGTGTAACCAATGAAATCGCCAATCGCGGCTTGCGGATCGGAGGCCCGTTTGCGCACCACCAGGTCCCCGTTCGGGTCAAGCGGGATGTCCAGATTGACCGGGCCGGACGCCTCAACCTCAAACACGGCCCCGTAAGAGGCCTGCGTTTGCAATTCGAACGGAGCATTGGGTAAAACATCCAGGCTCCCGGGATCTCGAACGGACGGGAATAAATAGCCGTCCGGCGCGTCGACCCGGATCTGATACGAGCCGGGCGCCAGGATCGGGAAGAAGAAGACCCCTGGCGCCGCCGGATATTCAACTCCACTCGAGTCGGTTGTGGCTTCACCGGTACGGATCGTGGATGGGAAACTGCCTGAACCATCCAGTCCCATGATCTCGGCCGGAAGCCCGGTTGTCGCATCGATAATTGTAATTTGAACCTGGTCGAGCAGGTCTCCGGTAAAGCTGTCAAACACACGACCGAATGGGTCAACAAAAGCGGTATCCACCGACACTTCGGTGGCATCAAATGCATCTATGTAGGTGGCGGTCAGTTGGGTGTCCTGCGGCGCGGTGATGGTTCGGTCGTTCGGCGCTGTCGGACCGGATGTGCTCGGAAAGAAGCCATAGAAATGGCCCGAGTCCGAACCGTCCTCGTAAAGCCGCAACGTGATTGTGTCGCCATTATCCGCCGTTACCGTAATCACAACGGTCTCGATCCGATCCGGATTTCCATTCTGGCCAAGATCGACCACGCGAACGACCATGAGTTCGCCTGACAAGTAGGTTTGCGCCGGCACAAGACTGACCGGCGCCGATGTATCCAGCGTCTTCTGACCGAGCAGCGGGACATTGTCGAATGATGAGAATGGCCCACTCAGTGCGCCAGATGGACTGAAGTCTGATCCATTCAGTTGAACCTGGATCGCATCCGGCACGTTTTCGACAATCCGGAAGAATTCGATTTCGGACGGCGTGCGCCGCGCCTCAATCGTGAACGCCGCCTCATTGGTTGGCAGTATCAGCGTCCCGTTTGGCGTTTCCTGTGACACGAATGCAGTATTGGTGACGCGATCGCCCAGATCAGCCTGCGCCAATCCTGACATCGTCCCAATCATCGCGCATATCAACGCGATCGCCCGCAACGCGGCATAGATGTGCTTCCGCCCGAAGCTCATCCCCATATCTCCACCATGACGCGGCAGGCTCTATTGGCCTGTCCGCAAGCTCAAAACGCGGCAGATCTGTCGCTGCCTTATGCTGCAGACGCTAAGGGCGTATGGTTATTATCCCGGTCGGGGAATCGATAAAATTTGATCGAATCGGACAAAAAATGCAGTTATTATAGAGATTTATTGCCGGTCTTCCGGGCTGATTCTGTCTCTTGCAGACAGCAAAAAGCCCCCGCTGCGCAAAGGCAGCGGAGACTTTCAGAAATTGGACCCAGGCCGGGGTCTTATTTCACCATGGCACGAATAACGATCTGCCCAACTTCGCCAGCCGCCAGGATGGCATCGGAGAGTTGAATGACGCAGGTCGTCGCTCCGTCGCAATCGCTATCTGCTGGTGTGGTTGGCGCGGTCAGAACCGGACCGACGCCGCCAATACCGGTATCATCGGCAAAACCTGTGCCGGTCGTGGTCGCCAGGGCCGCAGAGACGAAGGTGACTTCGGCTGGCAGGATGTCATCGATCACCAGATTGGTCGCGCTGGCCGTCGCCCCCGTATTTTCGACCTCGATCGTATATTCGACACACGATCCCGGAACCGCCTTGGCATCGGCCTCAGCGCTGGCCGTTGCACAATCCGTCAGAGCGACGAATGGATCTGCAATGCCTGGCTCCTTGATCACAAGCACAGTCTTTTCGGCGTTGAGGTCGGGAGATTCGACCTGGATAATGCCAGTCGCCGCAAACAGACCGTCCGCATCGCCTTCTGATGCAGCAACACCGGTGCCGTCAGCGAGGACGTTCTGAGCCGTACCGGTCAGGACATTGGCCCCGCCCGTCGCTGCCGTGACGGCGGCAGGAGACGCTGACGCCTCATTCGCAAAGGCCGTTGGGTTACGCGCTTCAGCGATCAAGGTCACATCATCGGTGAACGTGTCAGCAACACCAGCGGCAATCGTGCCCTGGACCTGAACGAAAACGCGAACGCCTTTCGGGACATCACCCGTCACGAAGGCTGATCCAGCCCCGGCGCCAATCGTCGTTTCAGTCACTGCCGTGAAGGCGCCATCGTCCGCGGTACCATTATCATTGGCATCGACCAGATAACGAACGACAATTGAACTCGCGTCAAATGTCGATGCACCTGAGTCCAGATCCGCTACCGAAAAGGCATAAGCCGTTGTATCATTGCCTTCATTCAGTACCTCAAAGGTCAGGGTCGCATCCGTCCCTGGCACCGTTGTCAGCGTACTGTTCGTGGCTGTCACGATTAGATCCACTTTCCGGTCAACCGTGAACAAGGTAGGTGTCCCCTGAACCACAGCGCCCACCGGAGGTGTGGCATTGTCATTGGTGATAATCGGCTGCGCTGTGCCTGAAACACTATAGCTCAGCTCGAATGTGTTTGAGACAGAAGTACCAGCTTCTGTCAGTGTGTTGGCTGCATGTGCAGCACCCGCCAGACCAAGGCATACCGCCATGGCCAGGCCTACACGGGAGATGAACTCCCGCACCTGTGAATAACTCATTGTCCGCCCGCTCCAATTTTTTGTAAGCGAGGGGATGGTCTCACAGATGAGTTAATACCGTGCAAAAAGGACTGATTGAATTCGCCAGGGCGCTGAGATTAGCGACAAACAGAGGCTGCGCGGTCAATCGCGTTCGACGATCCGGCCAACGAGAAATGATAGGTAACGCGCGTATTGCGCACTGACGTTGCTTCAACCCGCAGTTCACTGCCGCGCTTCAACTGCCGCACCAAGCCAGCATCATCGCTATCCTGCGCGAAGGCCTCACGCCCAATGCCAAACAGGGTCCAGTCGGCGCGGCCAATCCGGGCCTTGCCTGGCAGATCGCCACGTAACTCATATCCGACTTTCAAGCTTGGCTGGTTGCGGGCTTTCCCGGACCGCCAGTTCGAGACATAGAACCAGACATCGCCATGATCGGCCGATTTCGGGGCCTTGTCGGTCGCTTGGGTGGCGGCATAGCAGAGACGCTCACCCCCGACATCTTCGGTGAAGACAACCCAGTCAGAATATTGTCGAACCACATTCGGCGCCGCCTGGGCTGCGAAAATTGGCGTGATCGCAAAGGTTGCAAGCATAGCGAAAACCAGACCGCGCATATAAATTCTCCTATGTGCAATAAAATATATAGCCATGGCTCAGATTCTTCTGTATCAGTCTTAGGGCTGAAATAAGACACACTAGATTAACGGGTGATTATGGTTTTGTTGTCGCGCAAAGGTTGCAATTCTTCTCAGATGGGCGCTTTATACGAGTGTGAAGCGGCTCAGGGGAAACACGTGTCCCTCGAAACAACAGGCAGTGACCCATCCGAACGCGAACGGCTCGCCGATTGTGTTGAGCAAATTGCGCATGCGCGGTCACGCCCGGCTTTTGCTGAATTGTTCGAATATTTTGCGCCACGAATCAAAAGCTATTTGATCCGCCTGGGCAGCGATGCCTCTAGCGCCGAGGAGATCATGCAGGAGGTTATGCTCAATATCTGGCGTAAGGCAGAACAGTATGATCGCCGGCAAGCCTCTGTTTCAACTTGGATTTTCCGAATTGCACGCAATCGCCGGATCGACAGTCTTCGGCGCACCAACAAACCGGAACTGGATGCCGAAGATCCGATGCTGCAGCCAGCCGAGATTGAACTACCGGACATCTCGGTCAATCGCGCGCAATTGGAAGTGAAAGTGCGCGAAGTGATCGAGACCCTGCCAGGAGAGCAGCTCGTTCTACTGAAGGCGGCCTTCTATGAAGGACTGTCACATTCGGAAATCGCCAAATCGTTCGGGCTCCCCCTCGGCACCGTGAAGTCGCGCATTCGCCTCGCCTTCATGCGTCTCCGGGGCTCCCTGGAACGCGACCATTAGCCAAACAACTGCAATCTGGAGCTGCATTTGCTTGACGATAACCTTGATCCGACAATATCGCCAAAACAAAGTGATAGTTTCGAGGAGTGCGCCAAGCCAATGGGCAAAGCGACAATCAATGATTTCGGGGAAATCTACAGCTCTTATGCCGCGGGCTGTTTAGATCCGGCCTTCTGCTTATTGGTGGAAACCCAGGCCGCCTTGCGACCGGACGTGCAGCGCGCGGTTGCGCGGGCCGAGACGATTGCCGGTGTGTTCTTCGAAAGCGAAGAAATGGCAACGCTGAGCGCGGGCGCAGCCGACAAGGCTTTGGCATTGATCGATGCCTATGAAGCGGGTGAGCGCCCGGTTGCACAGGCGGTCAAACTGGCGGGCGAAGGCCTGGATGAGCTGCTCGAGCTGCCGGAGCCACTGCGCGAAACCGCGTTGCACTCCTATCAAACGCATAAGTGGCAAGGTCTGACGCAGGGCATTCGCCGCTTAAGGCTTGATGCAGGCAGCGAAGCTGAGGTTGAACTTTATCGCATAGAGCCTGGTTGCACCGTCCCAAAACATAGCCACCATGGCAGCGAGTTCACACTGGTCGTGGCCGGCGGTTTCAGCGATGAAAGTGGCAGTTTCGGGCCGGGCGATATCAGCCTGAAAGGCCCAGAAGATACGCACCAGCCCACTGGCGACATGGACGGGGTGTGTTACGCCTTGGCCATTCGCGATGGTGGTCTGAAATTTACCGGTGTCATGGGCCTGATCCAGCGCCTGGTTGGCCAATAACCAAAGCGTAATCAGCGAATTATCTCGAATTTCCGGGTTTCGAACACGGTCAGCACCTGTTTCAGATCGCGCCCGCGTTTCAAGACCTGTCCTTGTGCACCATGAACGGAATAAGCGCCCTGCATTCGGGCCAGAGCGGGGGCTTTAATAATCGTCCAGTTCGGCGTCTCGGCATGACGCCGGAAAATCGCGAAAACCGCCTGGTCCTTATGCGCTCCGATCGCATAATCCTTGGCCTGTCCGGACATGACCAAACGCCCGTAAACATCGAGAATCAGGCCCATTTCCTGTCGCTGGAAAGCAATCTTTGGTTTTTGACGCGGTTTCTTAATTGGTGTAATCTGAGTCATGAAGCGTGAATTCGTTACAGGTTCCCATCTGGTGACGCATTTTTAATACAGAATGCGGCGGTTTTGCCTCAATCGCGACTTGAAGCTGTCACCGATTGGCACCAGTCTGCAATTGTCGGGCGGCAAAGTCTAGCAGTCATTCCGGACCCATCAGCCCCCCCAGCCCCCCGGGGCGACTGC
>ERZ1740059.684-NODE-684-length-17542-cov-6.919655_pt1 | contig 17542 bp, 16 predicted proteins | sample MGYA00581744_ERZ1740059 | MGnify/ENA primary metagenome ERZ1740059 (study PRJEB43018, sample SAMN04849738) | marine metagenome | isolation source: floating plastic debris | place: Pacific Ocean | collected 2008-08-28 | study: EMG produced TPA metagenomics assembly... | reverse complement strand
CAGCGTCATCGCCTGTTCCGCAGGGAACTTATGCGCCGCCGCCCCGCGCGGCGCTTGCCCACGACGCGCGTGTCGTCCCGGGACCTCGAGCTCACCGCGGCTTGTCCGAGTGATCTCGCCCGTCGAAGCGGAGCGCCGTCTCTCGCTTCCCGACGACGGTGTGAAGCTCCACCGGCCGCTTCCAAATGCGGTGCAGCGCCGTGAGCACTTCCCGGGCCCAGTCCAGGCGCAGGTCGATGCCCTGGTGGTCGTGTTCCAGCAGCAGCTCGCCGCGGTTGCCGTGGTTGGCGTCGAGCACGCGGACCACCGGGTTGCCCGCGTTGGTGAGCTGGAAGAGGAGCTTCTTCTTCACCTCGTCGAACTGCCGCGTCTCGATCTCCCAGCGGTCGTTCCGCGGGTTGTAGCCGAAGGCGTACATCTTGTGGTCGCGGACAAAGTCCTGCGTGAGGAACTCGTCGATGAAGGTGACGTCCGTGTAGAGCTTCCGGACCTGGAAGATCTTCTCGCGACCGAGCCCGGTGCGCCGATCCCAGGACTGGCGCGCGGCGTAGTCGTCGCAGTCCTCCCACTCCTTGCCGAACTTCCCCTTGTTCCAGCGGTCCTCGACATAGCGCATGAGCTCGACGCCGAGCTTGTACGGGTTCAGCCGGCCGCCGCTCACCTGCATGACGCCGGCGTTGCGGTCCGCGTAGTCGAGGATCTCCGACCCGTCGGCCACACGCTCGGTCATGAGCTTGGAGTGCCAGTAGCTGGCCCACCCCTCGTTCATGATCTTCGTCTGCATCTGCGGCAGGAAGTAGTAGGCCTCGCGGCGGATGACGCTGAGCACGTCGCGCTCCCAGGCGTCGAGGGGCGCGTGCTCCACCAGGAAGCCCAGCACGTCGCGCATCGGCGCGTCCGGGAAGCGCTTCGCCTTCTCCTGCTCCTCGGCGAGCTGCTGCTTCTGCGCCTCGACGAACTCCTCCGGGTTGATGAAGGACTCCATGTACTCGCGCTCGACACGGAGCAGCCGAGGCTCCTCCGGCGTCTCGTCCTCCTCCTCGAGGGAGGCGAGCGGGCCCACCGGCTCTCGGGCCTTCTCGAAGGGCTGCTGCGGGTCGATGAGGTTCTCGAGGCTCAGGCAGTGGTCGATGAGCTCCTCGACGCGCTCGATGCCGACGCGCCGGGACCAGCGACGCACCACGGCGCCGTGATTGGCCATGGTGTCGACCCACTTCCGTACGGCGCCGCCGTCGCGCGGGTTCCGCCCCTGGTCCGTCACGGAGAAGGCGAAGTTGTTCTTGAAGAAGTCGACGTGCCCGAGCACGTGGCACATGACGAGCTTCTGATCGACCATCGAGTTGCCTTCGAGGAGGTACGCGATGGATGGATTGTTGTTGATGACCATCTCGTAGATTTTCGAGAGGCCATACTCGTAGCTCTTCGAGAGCTGCTCGTACTCCATGCCGAAGCGCCAGTGCGGGTAGCGCGTCGGGAAACCGCCGTAGGCGGCGATCTCGTTCATCTGGTCGTAGCTGAGGACCTCGAAGACGGTCGGGTAGTAGTCGAGCCCGAACTGCTTCGCGAACTCCTCGATGCGTGCCTGCTCGTCACGGAGGTAGGCAGGCAGCGCCGTCTTGAGAGCGAACATCCCCACGGTGTCACTTCCCCTTCCCGAGGAACTCTCGGATCGAGCCGATGATGGCGTCCCGATCGCGAATCTCGCTCGTCACGAGAGCCTCTTCGTCGCCGAAGTGCTCCCGGAGGTCCTTGATGAACTGGCCGGAGCCGTAGGGGCTCTCCACCTGGCCGTAACAGAACATGTTCGACGCCGGCAGGATGCGGTCCTTGAGCAGCTCCACGCAGAGAAGCGTGTCGTCGACGCTCCAGTTGTCCCCGTCGCTGAAGTGGAACGGGTAGATGTTCCATTCGCTGGGCGGGTACTCGTCCTCGATCATCTGCGCACAGATCTTGTAGGCCGAGCTGATCATCGTGCCGCCGCTCTCCCGTGTGCGGAAGAAGGTGTCCCGGTCGACCTCGCGCGCGACGGCGTCGTGGATGATGAAGCGCGTCTCGATGCCTTCGTATTGGCGGCGGAGCCAGGCATCGATCCAGAAGGACTCGATGCGCACGATCTCCTTCTGCTCGTCCCCCATCGAGCCGGATACGTCCATCATGTAGATGAGCACCGCGTTGGCCACGGGTTCCTGGTCGGTGCGCCAGGAACGGAAGCGGAGGTCGTCGCGCGTCGGAACGATGACCGGGCGCTTGCCGTCGTAGCTGCCGAGGGCGATCTGCCGCTTGAGCGCGGTCTTGTACGTGCGCTTGAAGTGCCGCAGCGAGTTGGGCCCGACGTTGCGGATGCCGACGTAGCGATCCTTCTTGTCGACGATGGTCGCCTTGCCACGCGTGTCGATGTTCGGGAGCTCGAGCTCCTCGCCGAGGATGTCCGCAAGCTCGTCCAGCGTGACGTCGACCTCGAGGACGTGGTCCCCCTCCCCCTGACCGGCCTTGCGACCCTCGCCTTCGCCCTCCTGGCCGGGCTGGCTGAGCGGGGCGCCAGGGTCCCCCTCGCCCTGCCCCACGCCGCCCATCTCCTTGTCCTGGAAACGGAAGCGGGGAATGTCGATGTGAGGGATGGGGATGGAGACGACCTCCTTCCCCTGCTTGCCCATGAGCTCGCCCTGGGAGACGTAGCGACGGAGGTTCTCCCGGATCTTGCCGCGAACGATCGCTTTGAAGCGCGAGTGGTCCTGATCGATCTTCAGCGACACGCGGGGAGCCTAGCAGCTGGTAGGGCTGCCTCCCCACCGCGCGCGAGGGGCCTCAGTCGTCGGCGAGCGGGAGCGTGAAGCGGAAGGTGACGCCTTCCCCGGGCGTCGGTTCCGCCTCGATCTCTCCGCCGTGGGTCTCGACCACGCGCTTGCAGAGCGCCAGGCCCATGCCCATGCCCTTGGTCTCCGGGTCGAGCTGCCGAAAGAGACCGAAGACCTTGGCGGCGAGCGCCGGGTCGAAGCCGCGGCCGTTGTCACGGACCACGAGGAAGGTCTTCCCGCGGCGACGCTCGGTGCCGATGAAGACCTCGAGCGGCACGTCGTCGCGGCGGAACTTGAGCGCGTTGGCCAGGAGGTTGGCGTAGAGCGACTCGACCTGCGCGCGGCGCCCGCGAAGCGCGGGGAGCGGCGCGAGCTCGACGCGAGCTCCGGCCGCGCGGACGTCCGCCACCGCGCCCTCGAGCACGCCCTGCACGAGCGCCTCCAGGTCGAGGACCTCGGGCGGCCCCGCGTTCCGAAAGGGCTGGGCGTAGCGAAAGAGCTCGGCGACGAGGCGCTGCATGCGGTCCGCGCCGGCCACGATGCGCTCGAGGTAGAGCTCCGCCTCGGGCGTGAGCTGCCCGCCGAGCTCGTCACGAAGGAGCTCGCCGAAGCCCATGATGGTGCGGAGCGGCGACTGCAGGTCGTGCGCCGCCGCGCTCGCGAAGCGCTCCAGCTCCGCGTTGCTCCGACGGAGCTCACGCTCGCGCTCGGTCACGTCGAGGAACACGCCGAAGACCGCCACCACCTCCCCGGTGGTGGGGTCGAGCTGCGGGCGTCCGACCGACTGCACCTGACGCTCGACTCCGTCGTTGCGCATCAGGCGGCAGCGAAACTCGAAGGGCTCCTTGTCGGTGATGGCCTGCTCGACGGCGGCAGCGACGGTGGCCCGGTCCTCCGCGTGGTAGTAGCCGATGGCATCCTCGAGGGAGGGCTCCGTGTCCGTGGCCGGATCGAGACCGTGGATGCGAAAGGTCTGCGGTGACCAGCGCGGCGCGCCGGCGCTGAGGTCGAGCACCCAGTGTCCGACCTGGGCCAGCTCTTCGCCCAGGGAGAGCTGCGCGAGCTCGCGCTGCCGCTCGAGAGCCAAGTCCGCCTCGGACGAGGCGTCGCGGACGGTGCAGAAGAAGCGGCCGTCATCGTCCTGGCGCGCGTTCCAGCTGAGCGCGCACCAGCCACCGGCCTTCGTGCGGTAGCGGTTGTGGAAGCTGAGGGTGAGCGTCTTGCCCGCGAGGAGCGCCTGATACTCGGCCGCGGTGCCCTCGACGTCGTCGGGGTGCACGAAGTCCATGAAGGACCGGCCGACGAGCTCCTCCGCTTCCCATCCGAGAACCCGAGTCCAGCTGCGGCTCACGAACTCGAACTCGCCCGCCGACGACACGACGCAGAGCAGGTCGACGCAGAGGTCGGCGAAGCGTTCGAGGTCCGGCCCCTCGGAAGCGGGCGGCCTGCGTTGGAGCGCGAGACTCACCGCATCTCCAACGGCCATCGACTCCCTCGCTTTGAGGGCGCGTCAGAAGAACACGAAGCTCGAGAGCCAGAGCTCGAGCTCGTCGTCGTCGGGGTCCGCTCCCTGGGCGACGAGGGCGGGCGCCTGGGCGGGCGCCTCTTCCGGCGCCCGGGCCGCCGGCGCCACGGCGGAAGGCGCCGCCCCGGGGCGGTGATTGGGGCAGCCGACACTGGCGCATTCGACGCGCGTCAGCCCCACGTAGACCACGTCTCCAGCGCAGAGAGGGCAGCGATCCATGGGCAGAGACATCGTCCCGATCGGGGCGCCGGGCAAGGCTACTCCGCCGGCGCGAGGGGAACGTCCTGCGGCGCCGAGACGGGTTGCGGGGGCTCCGAGGGGGGCGCCTCCGGCCCCGCCGGGGCGAGCAGCTCCTCGAGGCCGAGCGCGCTCGGTGGCAGGACCCCGGCGGCCGCCAGGAGGAAGAGCACCGCCCCGAGAGCGAGGACCACCAGCGCCAGCGCGAAGGTGCCGCTCACCGCGACGCCCACGGCGTTCGGGCCCTCCGGCGCGGCGAAGGGGTCCTCCTTCCGCTCCGGCTTCGCGGGCGGCGGCGTGAAGCTCCCGAGGGACCCGGGGGTCATGGAAGGCGTGGAGATGCCGCGGGACCGGGCGCGCTCCGCGAGGGAGGCCGGCGGGGCGAGGGATCCCGGGCTCTGATGCTCGAGGTCCTCGTCCGTGAAGCGCGCCCCCGGGGCATCGCGCGTGTGCTCCGCGACGTAGGAGGCAGGCATGCGCCGCGGAGCGGGCGTGCCAGGAGCGGCCCCCGGGCGGCTCACGGAGACGGGCCGGCTCCCGGTGCGCGACGTCGGGAACGCCGGCGCGCTGCCGCTCTCCCGGAGCGGCGCCGGCTCGTAGAGATCGGGAAGCACGGCGTCCAGGAGACCCGCCAGCGTGCCGGCGTGGATGCCCCGGGCGCCCGGCTGCGCGGCGAGAAGCGCGTCGCGGAGCGCGCCGCCCGACTCCATGCGCGCGTCGAGCGCGGGGGCGAGCGCCCGAAGCACCACCGCTTCGAGCGCCGGAGGGACCGCCCCCAGCTCGCTCGGCGGCGGCACGGCGGGGGAGCGGACCTGGTCGAGGAGCTCGAGCTCGCTCGGCGCCCGGAAGAGGCGCCGGCTGGTCAGCAGCTCCCAGAGCACGATGCCCAGGGCGTAGACGTCGGTGCGCCGGTCCACGGGCCGCGCCGTGGCCTGCTCCGGGGCCATGTAGCCGACCTTGCCGCGGATGACGCCGACGGCGGTCCGGTTCGTCTTCGCGAGGCTCTTGGCCACGCCGAAGTCGATGAGCTTCACGTGCCCGCTCCAGCTCAGAAGCACGTTCTGCGGGCTCACGTCCCGATGCACCACGTCGAGGAGCTGGCCGTCGTCGCCGCGGGTCTCGTGGGCCGCGTCCAACCCATCGGCGATCTGGGCGCCGATCCACGCGACGAGATCCGGCCCCAAGCGCCGCCCTTCGTCCGCCAGTCGCTTCAGGAGCTGGAAGAGGCTGACTCCGTGCACGAACTCCATGACCATCATGTACGTGCCCGCGTCCTCGAGGAGCTCCTCGGTGCGCACCACGTTCGGGTGGTCGATGAGCGAGGCCAGCCGGGCTTCGTCGAGGAACATCTGGACGAAGCGCGGCTCCCGCGCGAGGTGCGGGTGCACGATCTTGATGGCCACGGGCTTCGAGAAGCCCGCCGCTCCCCGCCGGCGCCCGAGATAGAGCGAGGCCATGCCGCCCGAGCGGACGTAGCGGACGATCTCGTAGCCCGCGATGGTCTGCCCCGGCTGAAGCTCCCGCACCGCCGAAGCAGCATGCGGTCAGCGCCCGGCGCGGATCAAGAACGGCGCCGTCGCCGGAGCGCGATGCCCTAGAACTGAAAGACGAGCTCGCCGGGAGCGACCATGCCGAGCTCGTCCCGCGCGATGCGCTCGATGGTGGCCGGGTCCTCGGCGAGGCCCTCGACCTCGCGCTCCAGCGCCCGAACCTCGCGGGCGAGCTCGGCGTTGCGCGCCTGAATGGCATCGAGCTCGCCCTGCAGGAGGCGGTGCCGAGGGAGACCCTCGGCCTCGAGGATACGAAGCGGCACCGCAACGATGGCGAGCACGAGGAGCCCGAAGGGCAGCAGCCATCCCACGCTGCCCCAGGTCGGGGCCGAAGCCGGCGCGTCGGGCATCACGAGGCGAGAGTCGTCCGGCCACGCGTCTTGCGCCAATTCTCGGGGACGTCTAGCTTTTTGGTCGGCGTGCAGGAGCTCTCCTACCGGAGCCGTCGCATTCTCTACGCGACCATCGCGGAGTACATCGCGACCGGAGAGCCGGTGGGGTCTCGGCGGCTCTCGAAGCGCTACGGCATCAACCTCTCGCCGGCCACGATCCGCAACGTCCTCGCGGACCTCGAGGAAGCGGCGCTTCTGGCGCAGCCCCACACCTCGGCCGGCCGCGTGCCGACGGACGCGGGCTTTCGCGTCTTCGTGGACGCCCTGGTGCAGATGCGCGAGGTCGGAAAGGAAGACCGCGCCGCGGTGCTCCAGCGGCTCCAGAACCTGGCGCCAGGGTCCGACCTGCTTACGGAGGCCGGGGCGCTGCTCAGCTCGCTCACGGGCGCTGCGGCCGTGGTCACCGCCCCGCCGCCCGACGACGAGCGGCTGGCGCAGCTCCGCTTCATGCCGCTCCGGGACGGTCAGCTCCTCGCCGTGCTCGTGACCCGGGGAGGCGCCATCCAGAATCGCGTGGTTCCGCTGGTCGAGGACCTCCCGTCCGCGGCGCTCGAGCGGGTGAACAACATGCTCGCGGAGCTGGTGGAGGTGGAGGCGCTCTCCCTCCTCGGCGTGCGCGACGCTCTCGCCGCGCGCATCGCAGACGAGCGCGGGACGGTGGCGGCGCTCCGGACGCAGGCCCGGGACATGGTCGACCGCACGGCGGAGGCCGCGCCCCAGGCCGGCGCCCTGGTCATCGACCAAGGCCGCCTCTTCGACCGCCCCGAGTTCCTCGATGCGGAGAAGATCCGGAGCTACCTCCGCGCCTTCGACGACCGGGAGCAGCTGCTCGCATTGCTGGAGAACACGCTGGGCGCCGGTGGCGTCAGCGTGCTCATCGGCGCGGAGGTCAGCCTGGGCGCCGTCGAGGACGTCAGCGTGATCAGCAGCCGCTACGAGCGCGGCGAGAGCAGCGCCGGCTCCGTGGGGGTCATCGGACCGACGCGAATGGACTACGCCAAGGTCGTTCCGCTGGTGGGCTACACGGCGCAAGTCATGAGTGAGGTCCTCCGGGACGGCGATGGAGACGAGCCCATCCCCTGATGCCGTCGCGTCACGACATCTCCTTCATGGATTTCGGCCCATGCCGTTTCACTCGTGCGTTGTCTCCCCCAGCTGCGCTGACTAGAGTCTGCGCCCCGTGACCGATGTGACCGACGACACTTCCAAGGCCAAGAGCCCGGAGCCCGCAAAGGACCCGACGGGCGCCGCGGAGGTCGAAGCCTCCGCGGAGCCGACCGCGTCGGCGGACGCGGCGCCCGAGGACCCTGCGGCGCCCGACGACACTGCGGCGCACGACGACACTGCCGCGTCGGCGGACGCGGCGCCCGAAGGCACTGCGGCGCCGGACGACACTGCGGCGCCGGACGACACTGCGGCCGCGGAGGCCGAGGCGGCATCGGAGGACGAGGCGGAAGCGGCTCCGGGAGCCGACCCCGCCCCGGAGGTGGTGGCCGACCCGGCGGAGAGGCTCCGCGCCGAGCGCGACAAGCTGAAGGAGCAGCTGCTCCGCACCGCGGCGGACTTCGACAACTTCCGCAAGCGTGCGTTGAGGGAGCTCGAGGACGCACGGCGCCGCACCCGCGAGGACGCGATCCGGGTAGGCCTCCCGGTGATCGACAACCTGGAGCGGGCCGCGGCAGCCAGCGAGAACGCCACCGAGGTGAAGGCCGTCGCCGAGGGCGTACAGATGGTCCTCAAAGGCTTCGAGGAGGTCGCCGGGCGCCTCGGCCTCAAGCGCGTCGACTCCGTCGGAGCGCGCTTCGACCCCAACGTGCACGATGCCGTGCAGCAGATGGAGAGCGCGGACCAGGAGCCGGGCACCATCGTGGCCGAGGTCGTGCCGGGATATCACCTCGGCGAGCGGCTTCTTCGGCCTGCCATGGTCGTCGTGGCGAAGAAGCCGGCGGCGCCTGCGGAGGACGCTTGAGTCGCCGAGCAGCGCCCCCGAGGCGGGGCGCTGCCACGCGCCCCCGGGGCGCATCATCGAGGGGAGCCGTCGCGCGCACGCCGCGCCACTGAGGGAGCAAGGGGAATGGGGAAGGTCATCGGCATCGACCTGGGCACGACGAACTCGTGCGTGGCCTTCGTCGAAAATGGCGAGCCGACGGTGATCCCCAACGCCGAGGGGTCCCGTACGACGCCCTCCGTCGTCTCCTTCACCAAGGACGGCGAGCGGCGCGTGGGATCCGTCGCCAAGCGCCAGGCGGTCACGAACCCCAAGGACACCGTCTACGCCGTGAAGCGGCTGATGGGTCTCGAGTTCGACAGCGACGAGACCACGCGACACGCGGGCCTCGTGCCCTACCGCGTCATCCAGAACACCAACGGCGACGCCTGGGTGAACGCCGGCGGCAAGGACTTCAGCCCTCCGGAGATCAGCGCGATGATCCTGGAGGCGATGAAAGCCACTGCGGAGGCCTACCTCGGGGAGGACGTCACCGAAGCCGTCATCACGGTACCGGCCTACTTCAACGACGCGCAGCGCGCCGCGACCACGGCCGCAGGCAAGATCGCCGGCCTCGAGGTCAAGCGCATCATCAACGAGCCCACGGCCGCCGCCCTCGCCTACGGCTTCACCGAGAAGGAAGGCAAGCGCATCGCGGTCTACGACCTCGGCGGCGGCACCTTCGACATCTCGATCCTCGAGATCCAGGGCGGCGTCTTCAAGGTCCGCTCGACCAGCGGCGACACCCACCTCGGTGGCGAGGACATCGACAACACGCTCGTGGAGGAGCTCGCGAAGCGCTTCCAGGATGCCAACGGCATCGACCTCCGCGGCGACCGCATCGCGCTCCAACGCCTCAAGGAGCAGGCGGAGAAGGCCAAGCACGAGCTTTCGACCTCGCTCGAGACCGAGGTGAACCTGCCCTTCATCGCCGCCGATGAGACGGGCCCCAAGCACCTCGAGACCACGGTCAAGCGGAGCGACCTCGAGATCCTCGTGGGCGGCCTCGTCGACCGGAGCCTTCTTCCCTGCAAGCAGGCGCTCGACGACGCGGGCCTGGAGGTGAAGGACATCGACGAGGTGCTCCTCGTCGGCGGCCAGACGCGGATGCCGCTGGTGCGCAAGCGCGTCACGGAGTTCTTCGAGCGCGAGCCGCATCAGGGCGTGAACCCTGACGAGGTCGTGGCCATGGGGGCCGCGCTTCAGGGGGCCGCGCTCGCCGGCGAGGTCGACGAGGTGCTCCTTCTCGACGTGACGCCGCTCTCGCTGGGCGTCGAGACCGGCGGCGGCGTCTTCACGCCGCTCATCCCGCGGAACACGACCATCCCGACGCGCCGCGCCGAGGTGTTCACCACCAGCGTGGACAACCAGCCCTTCGTGCCCGTGCACGTGCTGCAGGGCGAGCGCGAGATGGCCGCCGACAACAAGACGCTGGCGCGCTTCGAGCTCGCTCCGCTGCCGCCGGCGCCACGAGGCGTGCCGGAGATCGAGGTCGGCTTCGACATCGACGCCAACGGCCTGGTGAACGTGACGGCCAAGGATCTGCGCACGGGTCGCGAGCAGTCCGTGCGCGTGGTCGCCTCGAGCGGGCTCAGCCCGCAGCAGATCGACGAGATCATCGCCGAGTCGGAGCAGTACCGGGAAAGCGATGTGAAGCGGAAGGAGCTCGCGGAGCTCCGGAACAGCGCCGAGGCGCTCCTCTACACGAGCGAGAAGGCCGTGGAGGAGTACGCGGACCTGGTCCCCCCGGCCGTTCTCGACGAGGTGCGCAGCGACGTCGAGGGGCTTCGCGGCCTCCTGGCCGGTGGCGACGCCGTGGCCATCCGGGACGCGCTCCAGCGCCTCGAGCTGAGCGCCTACAAGATCGCCGACGCGATGTACGGCAGCTCGTCGATGAGCGAGGAAGAGGAAGAAGAAGAGTAGCGGCTCAGTGAACACCGCGGCTCGGTGAACACCGCGGCTCGGTGAAGACCGCGGCGACGTGAGCACCGCGGCTCGGTGAGCGCCGCGGGGACGTGAACACCGCGGCGACGTGAACACCGCGGCGACGTGAACACCGCGGCTCGGTGAACACCGCGGCTCGGTGAGCACCGCGGCTCAGTGCTTGCGCGCGTCCTCGAGGGCCTTCTGCGCCAGCTGACGCGCGCGCTTCTCCGCGTCGAAGTCGATGACGTCGGCATCCTCCTCCGGCGAGCGACGCTTGGGGGCGGGCTTTTTCTTGGCCGGCCGCCGTCCGGCGCGTCCGCGTCGCAGCCAGCGCTTCGGGAGCTCCCAGGCGAGAGCGCCATCGAAGGGCTCGACGGGGATGAGGTTCAGCGCCGCGATGATGAGGTTCCAGCGCATCAGCGCGTGGAGCAGCTCGAAGGCAAAGGCGCTCGTGGGCGGTCCGACGAAGAGCACCCAGCTCTGCGCCAGCGCGTAGAGCCCCAGCTGCGCCAACACACCGCCCCAGCTGATGATTACCGCGTCGTCGTGGGAGCCCGAGGTGTGGATGCAGACCCCGCCGAGGCCCGTCACGCGCATCTCGAGCACGGCCAGCCCACGCCGCCAGACCAGCACCGCGTGGCCGAGCTCGTGCGCGATGAAGATCAGGAAGAAGCCGAGCCAGAACCCCGGCGCGAAGCGGAACTCGCCGAGGATGAAGGCCGCGAGCGGCGCCGACCAGTGCACCCGCACCGGGACCCCCTTCACGCGGAAGAGGGTGAGGTAGCCCGTCTCGAGCATGCCGACCCAAGGTAGCGCGAAACGCGGCCCGCGGCGCCTCCCCTGGTGGTCCGCGGCACGGAACGCTACATGCCGCTCATGGGGGCTCCCTCCACGCGGCCGCCGGATAGCCGGCTCATCGTGATCGTCGAAGACGACGCGGCCGTCCGGCGCATGCTCGTGGCCATGCTGGAGGACCTCGGGCACCTCATCGCCTGCGAGGACGGCCAGGACGCCCTGGTCCACATCGCCGCGCTCCCACGGCCGCCGGACCTCGTGATCACGGACGTGATGATGCCCAAGGTGGATGGTCTCGAACTCGTGCAACGGCTCAAGGCCGATGCCAGCCTGCGGCACGTCCCGGTCATCATCCTCACGGCCAAGGGCCGTGCGCCCGACATGGTGGCTGGCATCAACGCCGGCGCCCGCCACTATCTGACGAAACCCTTCAAGCGTGACGAGCTCCGAACCAAGGTCCGCCGGGTCCTCCGCGTCGCCTGAGCGCGGCAGGCTGCTGCGCGACGTCGCCCTCGCGGCGGCGGCGGGCGTGATGCAGTTCGTGGGCTTCGCTGGCTTCGACGTCTGGCCCTTCGCCTTCGTCTGTTTCGTGCCAGCGCTCTGGCTGCTGCAGCGCTCCCCCGCGATGAGCGCGCGACGCACGGCCTTTCTGGGCCTCGTGCACGGCTATGCCGCTTACGCCGGCGGCTACTACTGGATGGTCCAGACGCTCGACGCCTTCTCCGGCTACGGGACGGCGGCGGCGACCGCCTTCGCGTCGATCTTCTGGCTCTACCAGGCGCTCCAGCACGTCGCCTTCTATCTCCTCGTGCGCCGCGGACTTCGCCGCGGATGGCCTCTCGCGCCGCTCGCCATCGCCGGGCTGCTCACCATCGAGCACGCCTTCCCGACGCTCTTCCCGAGCTACCTTGCGTCGGGCTTTCACGAGGTCACCCCCTTCATTCAGAGCGCCGACCTCGGCGGCGCGATGCTCGTCAGCGCCGTGGTGATGGGCGTCAATGTCGGGCTGCACCACGCGCTCGTCGCGCGGGACCCGGGACGCTGGCGGCCCCTGGTCTTCGCCGCCACCGCCGCTGCCCTGAACCTCGGCTACGGCCTCTACCGCGTGGCCGACGTGGACGCGCGGGCCGCCGCGGCGCCGCAGCTGGAGGTCGGCATGGTGCAGACGAGCCTCGCCATGGACTTGAAGCGCCACGAGCCGATGGAGGGCTACCAGCGCCACGTCGACGGGTCGCTCCGCCTCGAGGACGAGCGGCCGGGCCTCGACCTCATCGTCTGGCCCGAGAGCGGCTACAACTTCTTCCTGCCGAACGATGCCTCGAACCTCCGGACCCGGGTCATGGGGGGGCTGCGTGGGCGACGGTCCATCGAGACGCCGATGCTCTTCGGGGGGCTGGCGCGGCGACCGGGGGAGGACGGCGAGGACGACCTCTTCAACACGGCCTACCTCATCGACGACGATGGGGACCGCCTCGGCACCTACGACAAGACCTACCTGCTCGCCTTCGGCGAGTTCATGCCCCTCGGCGAGCTGTTCCCCATCCTCTACGAGTGGTCGCCGAACACGGGCCACTTCACGCCGGGCAGCCACGTGCGGCCGCTGGTGCTCCCCTTCGAGGGCCAGGACGTCCGCATCGGGACGCTGATTTGCTACGAGGACGTGCTGCCCGGGTTCACACGGCAGATGGTGCGCGAAGGGGACCCGCACCTCCTCGTGAACATCACGAACGACACCTGGTTCGGCGACACCCTCGAGCCCTGGATCCACCTGGCGCTCGCGAAGTTCCGCTCCGTCGAGCATCACCGCGCCCTCGCCCGCTCGACGAACGGCGGCGTGACGGCCTTCGTGGACCCGGCGGGGCGCACGATGGAGACGCTCTCCTTCGGCGAGATCGACGCCATCGCGGCCGAGCTCCCGCTGCTGACGGGCACGACGGTCTACGCGGTGCTCGGCGACTGGCCCGGGTGGATGGGCCTCGGCCTGACCTTTTGGCTGGTCGTGGTTGGCCAGCGCCGCCGCGACGACGCAGAAGCCTAGAGATCGAAGCGGAGCCCGACGGCGCTGTAGGGGTTGCCCAGGCGAAGCTCGAGCGCCGCGCGATCGGCGAAGCGCCACACGGCCCCGGCCGCTGCGGCGATCCACCCTCCGGCCTCGATGCCCTCGCCATCGCGCAGCAGAGAGGGCGAGAGGAAGACGTTCAGCCCGAGCTCGGCGTACGCGGACCACCGACGGGGGAAGTAGAACTCCCAGTGGACCGTGAGGGGCACGCCCACGCCGAGCCCGGCGTCGTCCTGACCGGCCCCGGTCCGGTAGCGCGTGTAGTAGAGGTCGGCGCCCACGCTGAGGAAGACGGCGTTGTTCAGCGTGCTGATGAACCCGTTGTCCACGAGGGGGATGCCGACGCGCGCGCCGGCGGCCAGGCCGGGACCGAAGTGGCTGACCCCCGCGTGTACGCCCAGGTGCCAGGGCCGGGCGCCGGTGAAGGGGTCGTCGACGTAGAAGGGCTCCTCGGCGGCCGCCGCGTCCTCGGGCGGTGCCTGCGCAAGTGCCGGCGACGCGAGCGCCAGCGCGAGGAGGAGCTCAGCGGCGACGCGCGGCCCGCAGCGCGCGAGCGGCCTCGGCAACGTCCTCCATGCACGGGTCACAGCCCGTACCGCAGCAGGCGGGCCAGCGAGACTCGGGGCGCTCGAGGAGCGCGAGCACGAGGAAGGCGTCGTCACGGCGAATGCGGAAGCGCGCGCAGATCGCGGCCAGCTCGGGGTCATCGGGCACGACTCTACTGCGTCACGCGCCGCGCTCGCGGCCGGCCTCGCTCTCGTCCGCGGGGACGGTCTCCGGCTCGGCGTCGTCGGAGACCTCGACGCGCGCGCGCGCAGGCGCCACCTCCGGCTCGGTGCCCGGCGTGTTGTCGAGCTCCACGAGCGTCCCGTAGACCCCGGCCACGGCCGCCACGGTGGTGAGCGGGATCTCCGTCCACGGCGTGCCCGCGAGCACCTCCGATGCATTCGCGGCGGCGGGAATGTCGAGCGGCAATCCGACGGCGCCGTACTTGGTGCCGAGCCAGTAGGCCAGCACGCCGAGGCCCGCACCGAAGGCGGCCTTGAGACCGGCCTCGATGCGCCCGCCCGGGGCCCAGGGCGGCTTGCCCGTGAACACGCCCGCGAGGGCGCCGGCGCCCGCCGCCAGGGCGAAGCCAAGGGCGCCCGTGGCCACCGTCCAGCCAAGGCCGAAATGCAGGCCGGCGCCGAGGGCGCCACCGATGACGAGGCCCTTGAGCAGACCGAGCCCGAGTCGTTTCAGCATGCAGTCACTTTCCCGTGCGCGTTCCAGGTACGCCTGGGGGGGCCTGGCGATTTCCAGCTTCGGGACGATAGCAAGGCGCCGCGTACGCCGCCGCCTGGCGAGGCTAGAGCCGACTCTCGAGGAGATGGACGCCTTGGAGGTAGCCGCCGAGCATCGCGCAGGTGTAGCCGCCGCCGGGGAACTGCCAGGCGCCCGCGAAGTGAAGGTTCCGGAGCGACGAGCGCACGCGGAAGAAGCGGCGGAGCAGCGAGTTCCGCGGCGACTGCACGTAGCCGCCGATGGAGCCGCCCGTGTTGAGCGTGTAGTGGTGCACGGTGCGCGGCGTGCCGAGCTCGGCGAACTCCACGTGCTGCCGGCTCCCGGGCACGAGGGCCTCGACGCGGTCGAGAAGCACGTCGGTCACCTCGGCCTTCTTCGCCTCGTACGCCGCGTCGGAGAGTCCTGCCCAATCGTCCATGTAGTCGATGGCGCAGACCGCCGCGAGGCTCTTCCCTTCCGGCGCGAGGCCCGAGTCGAGCTGGCTGTAGTCCGTGAAGCCGAGGGTCCGCCGTTCCCAGGGACCACGCGCGTTCGGCGCGACGTCCCGCAGCGTCTGCACGCTCGGGTCGAAGGCCATGGTCGTGTAGTGACGGCTACCGAGCTCACGGAGCGGCTTCGAGAAGCCGACGTGCAGCACGCTCACGGAGCTGGCGACCTTCATCCTCCCGACACGCCGCCGGAGCCCCCGGTCCGCGTCCGGCGCGAGGAGCTCGTCGAGCACCTGGGGGACCGCCGCGTTGGCGAGCACCTGACGCCCCTCCACGCGGCCCTCGCGTCGCCGCGCCGCGCTGCCGTGCTCGAACTCGACGGCGCTCACCCGCCCGCGCTCCGTGACCAGGCGCGTCACGCGGTGGCGGAGACGCACCTCGCCACCGTTCGCCTCGATCACGTCGCGAAGCCGATTCGAGAGCCGCTGGGAGCCGCCCTTCAGGTAGCACGCGCCCGCCTCGAGGAAGGCGGCCTGGGCCACGCCGAAGAACTTCGCGGAGATCGTGTAGGGGTCGTCGTGGAAGAAGGCGAGGTCGCCGCTGAGAGCGAGCTTCAGCTCCTCGCTCCGGAGGCTCCGGTCGAGGTAGTCGCCGAGGCTTCCGCGCATGGCGAAGAGGAAGTTCGGATAGAGGAAAGGGAAGAAGGGCACCCGCCGCGACACCGCCTTGGGCGAGTAGGGAAAGCTCGAGAGCTCCCGGCGCACCTTGGACATGCGCCGGAGCACGCGGCGGATCCGTTTGTGGTCCTCGGGAAAGCGCTCCGAGAGCGCCTCGATGGCGGCCTCGAGCCCGAAGGGCATCTCGAGGTCCCGGTCGCCGTGCGCGAAACGGTAGAGCGAGCGGGGCACGGACACGAACTCGAGGTCGTCCAGCACGCCGAGGTCCTCGAGGATGGGGCCCTTGCAGTCGAGGTCGTCGAAGCCGTCGACCATGTGGAGCGAAACCTCCACCTCGAAGCGCTTTCGGCGGTAGGTCGTCGCGCAGCCGCCGGGGCGGGCGTGCTTCTCCAGCACGCAGACGCGCTTCCCTTCCTTGGCGAGCTTCGCGCCGGCGGTCAGGCCGGCCAGGCCCGCGCCGACGATGACGACGTCGTACACGGCGGAGGCAGCCTTACCCGATGGTCGAGATCCTGGCTACTCAGCGTGTGAGACGTTCGAAGCCCGAGCCGGTGAAGCGGAAGAGGTCGAGGGCGCGCAGCTCCCCGTTCGAGCCGCCGAGCTCGGTGATGCGCAGGACGCGCGGGCCCTCCGCCGTCGCGCCGACCTGCACGACGAGGTCGACGCCCCGCGCCACGAGGGCCCGGGCCGCGTCGTCCGCGAGGCCGCCGAGCTTCGCGTAGAGGCGGAGCGACGCCGTCGCGTCGTCGTCCGTCGCGCCATGGACCCCCATGAGCGCGCCGCCGCCCCGCGTCGCTAGCGCAAGGAGCGCCCCGTGACCGTCGCCGGCGCCGACGCCGTCCACGACGAAGCGCTCGGCGCGGAGCTGGAGCGCCTCCCGGAGCACGGTCGCGAAGGACGCGTCGCCCACGCTGAGGCGAAGCACGTGGTCGCGGCGTACGGCCACGTCGGGCGTCGGGGCCACGACCACCATGCGCTCCTCGGCCTTCGCGCGGCTCGCGAGGGCGCCGAGGACCGTGGTCACCGCGCTGCCCGAGGGACCGAGGACGACCACGTTCCGTCGGGCCTCGACCGCGGCCTCGAGCACGTCGGCCATCTCGATGTCGAGCACGCCCTGGTCCACGAGGCCTTCGAGGCGTGGACCCTGGGCCTGCCGGCGCACCTCGATGAAGGGCCCGCCCACGGCCAGCGGCGCCTGGACCACCGTCACCTGTCCGCCCTCCGGGAGGAAGCCCTTGAGCACGGGCGCCTCGAGGTTCGTGGCGCCTCCGCGCGCTGCGAGGCGCCGCGCGAGGACGGTGAGCATCGCGGCCGACGAGAAGGCCAGGTCCGTCTCCGCGAGCCCCTTGCCCTCATCGACCAAGACCTTCTCGGGTCCCTCGACGACGAGCTCGCGGACTCCGGCCCGGGCGAGCACGGCCTCGAGGGCGCCGAGGCCGACGGCCTCGCGCAACGCCTGGGAGGCGAGGCCATCGTGCGGCGCCTCGAGGATCCCCTCGGCCACGAGCTCGCCCATGATCTGCTCGATGAGCTGTTTGGCCTGCGCCCAGCGGGACGTGTCGTCGAGGCCGGCAGCGCCGGTATCGGTGAGCGGGAAGCGCCCGCCGAGGCGCGCCATGAGCGTGGCGAGGCCTCCGTCGTCGGCGACGGGCGGCGGCGGGGCGAGCGGGCCCGGCGCGGGTGCACGCGCCGCGGGAGCGCCGGGAGCCGAGGGCGGAAGCAGCGGCGTCGAAGAGATTGTCATCACTCGTGCAGGCGTCGAGAGCGGCGTCGAGCTTGTCGGCTAAAGCGGGAACGAGGAGGATGAGCTCGTCGGCGAGCACTTTCACGTCTTTACATACCGCCCCGGGAAGGGGTCGGCGCGGGGCCCGCCGGCGACAGAGAGCG
>ERZ1740059.682-NODE-682-length-17568-cov-6.912351_pt1 | contig 17568 bp, 15 predicted proteins | sample MGYA00581744_ERZ1740059 | MGnify/ENA primary metagenome ERZ1740059 (study PRJEB43018, sample SAMN04849738) | marine metagenome | isolation source: floating plastic debris | place: Pacific Ocean | collected 2008-08-28 | study: EMG produced TPA metagenomics assembly... | reverse complement strand
GGGCGTTCATACCGCCGGCCGCCATCCGCTCCAGCGTCACCAGCGCCTGCTCCCGAAGCGCGGCCGCCCGGTCCGGGTCACTCGGCGCGAGGCGCCGCGCCACGCGAAGCAAGAACGTCAGCCGGCTCGGCTGCGGGAACTTCGGCGCCCGCCCCCAGCCCCCGTGCTGCGCGTCGTAGTTGCGGGCGATGGCCAGCGCCGCGCCGCGCACGGCTTCGGGCCCGGGAACGGCGCTCGGCCGCGCCGGCCGCGTGAGCGCCTGGACGCGCTGGCTCAGCTCTCGCGCCTGGGCGACCACCTCGTCCCGGCGGTCCTCGTAGGCGTCGCGAAGCATGCCGAGAATCGACAGGAACCCCCGGCGCGCGCCCCGGTCCCCGTCCCGCGCAGGGAAGTAGGTGCCGGCGAAGAAGGGCTCGCCCTCCGGCGTCATCACCACGGTCATCGGCCAGCCGCCTCGGCCCGTCATGAGCTGCACCGCGGTCATGTAGATCTCGTCCACGTCGGGACGCACCTCGCGGTCGACCTTGATGGGCACGAAGTCCCTGTTGATCGCCTCGGCGATCTCCAGGTCCTCGAAGGACTCTCGCTCCATCACATGGCACCAGTGGCAGGTCGCGTAGCCGACGCTGAGCAGCACCGGCTTGTCCTCGGCGCGAGCCTTGGCGAAGGCCTCCTCCCCCCACGGGAACCAGCTGACCGGGTTGTGCGCGTGCTGCAGCAGGTAGGGGCTCGGCTCGAGCAGGAGCCGATTGACGAACTCCGGGCTCCCGTCGGGCCGAAGGTGCTCCGTACGCGGGCGGTAGTCAGGCCCGAGGGCCGTGAGGGCGGCGCGCAGCCGCGCGTCGAGGGACTCGTCCACCATGGTCACTCCTGGGGCCGGCGGGGAACCGGTGGTGCCCCGCGCCTCGGCACGGTCGTCGCGGGGCGGCGCCACCGCGGCGGAGCGGCAGGTGCATGCTCCGAGGAGAAGGAGGAGAAGACCCGTGCGCGCCACGGTTCCAGCCTGCGCGCCAGCGCGCCGCGCGTCGAGTCAGGCGGCGGCCGTCGCCTCTTCGGGGAGCGGGGCGAAGTTCTCCGGCCGCATCAGCGCCTTCATGATGAGCGGCCGGGCGAGGATGAAGCCGTTCACGTGGTCGTCGAGCTGCGTCACCACGCCCGCGAGCAGCATGAAGGCGCGCCCATAGAGGATGAGGTCCGTCGGGATGTGGACGCCTTCGATGGTCCCCGCGAGCTCCTGCGCCATGCGCTTGAGGTCCTCGGCGTCCATCTCCTTCAGCTCCTGCGGGCTGAGATCGAAGACGTCGTCGAAGAAGGTCTTCAGCAGGGGCCTCCCCGCCTCCACGTCCTCGGCGCGCGCGATGTCCATCGCGACGACCGCGCGGCTGAATCCGTCCACGTCGCGGCCCATGAAGGCGATGGCCGCGTGGATGAGCTTCCGTTGGAAGCCCTTGGGAAGCGCCTTCGACTGCCCGAAGTCGAGGATGCACACCACCGGCTGCCCGCCCTCGCCGGCGCGCACCATCAGATTCCCTGGGTGCGGGTCGGACTGGAAGACCCCGTCGATGAAGAACATCTGCGTGTAGGCCTCCATCATCTTCAGGATGATGGGCTCGACGCCCAGGCCCGCGGCCTCACGCTTGGCTTCGTCGGTGACCTTGAAGCCGTCGAACCACGCGCTGCAGAGCACGGAACGGCTCGAGTGCTCGGGCAGGACCTCCGGCACGACGAGGTCTTCGATGCCCACGAGATTCTCCCGAATCCGCGTGCCGAACTCCGCCTCCTTCCGGTAGTCGAGCTCCTCGGTGAGCGAACGCTGCACCTCGTCGAGGATGAGGCCGAGGTTCACCTTCACCGGCGCGAAGATGGCGAAGAAGGGCGCCGCCCGGCGGCCCACCCAGAGATCGCACGCGAGCCGCGTGCGAATGCCCGGGTACTGAATCTTCAGCGCGACGCGCCGCCCATCCTTCGTGACCGCGCGGTGCACCTGACCGAAGCTCGCGGCGTTCACCGCGTCGCGCTCGATGGAGGCGAAGATCGCGTCGGGCGGAGCGCCGAGCTCTGCCTCCACGGTCTTCGCCACACGCCGCCAGGGCGAGGGGTCGACCTTGTCCTGGAGACGCGAGAGCACCTCGGCCCACTCGACGGGCAGCAGGTCGACGCGCGTGCTCATCACCTGCCCGACCTTGATCAGCCCACCCTTCATCCGAACGGCCGTCCGGTAGAAGCGCTGGGCGGCGCGGCGGTGAATCTCCGACCAACGCTCGGGCGTAGGGCTCCGGCCCCACCACCGGAGCGCGAGCCAACGACGGAAGTAGGTCCACCAGATCGGGACGAGCATCACCGTCAAGTAGGTCGCCCGCGCGGGGATGAGCCACAGCCGCTCCATCGGCCGAGAGCTAGGGCAGCGAGCCCGCCGCAACAAGGTCGCCCGATGCGGGACACCGCGGCAATCCGCCGCACCGCGCTCCGTGGCGCCGCATGCTAGGTACGGGGAAACGAGGCGCTGGGTTCAAAGCCCCTTCCGATCGCCCGTTCTAGGCACAGAGCAGTGGAAGGCACCTCCAGTCTTGGGAGTGAGCTCCGCGTCGTGCTCCGCCAAGGCAAGAACTTGATCGCGACCTGGGAGAACCTGGTCCTTGCCCATTGGGAGGAGTCTCCGACCGCGGAGCCCATGCGCGCGATCCACGAGGCGCACCTCGCCTTGCTCCATCGCTACCCCAAGGTGGGGCACCTCGTCGTCGTGCGCGGCGGGGCCGTGATGCCCTCGGCCGAAGGCCGCGAGGTGGCCGCGCGCTATTCGGGCAAGTCACGCATGAGCTCCATCGCCATCGTGCTCGAGGCCGAGGGCTTCTGGGCCGGCGCCGCGCGAGGGTTCCTGACGACCGTCCTCTTCCTCAGGTCCCGGAGCGGCGCGCCGACCCAGCTCTTCCGGGACGTCGACTCGGCGCTCGAGTGGCAGAACGCGAAGCTGGGAGACGCCGCGCCGAACCGAGTGGCCACCGCGGCCGCCCTCCGCGAGCTTCGGCGCCAGGCCCGCGGCTGAGTCCTTCCGCGCTCCCCGCGAGCCGTCCTGGCGTAACGTCGACGCCAAGCTCTCATATCCAGGGAGCGCGCAGCGGCGCAGCGGGAGAAACGGATGCGAGTCGTCATCATCGGCAACGGCGTGGCAGGCATGGAGGCCGCGCTCGAGGTCCGCCGGCGCGAGCCCCTATGGGACATCACGATCATCAGCGAGGAGTCGGATCATTTCTTCAGCCGAACGGCGCTGATGTGGGTCTTCTCGGGCCAGCTCAGCCACCAGTGCATCGAGCCCCTGGAGCGCGACGTGTACGAACGCCTGAGCCTCCAACGCATCCGCGCGCGCGCCGTGGGCGTCGACGTCGAGGCGAAGCGTGTGCTCATGGCCGGCGGGCGCGAACCCGTGCCCTTCGACCAGCTGCTCGTCGCGTGCGGCTCGAAGCCGCGGCCCGGGCCATGGCCCGGCTCCGAGCTTGCCGGCATCGGGAACTTCGTCACGCACCAGGACCTCGCTTGGTACGAGGCCGAGGTGCACGGAGGACCGAGCCGTGGCGGCCCCCCGCCGAACGCCGACGCGCACCTCCCCTTCTCCACGCCCGACTCGCCCTACCGGAAGCGCGACGTCGCCGCCGAGGCGCGCGGGCGCCGGGCGCGAGACGTGGCGGTCATCGGCGGCGGGCTCATCGGCATCGAGGCCGTCGAGGTGGCGCACGCCGCAGGCCTTCATCCTCGCTTCTTCATCCGCGAAGAGTGGTTCTGGCCCATGGCCATCGACCGTGCCGAGTCGACGTGGATCAGCGAGCGCATGCGGGCACACGGCGTGCAGGTTCACCTCGAGGAGAACGTCGAACGCTTCGAGGGCGAGCGCAGCGTCGAGCGCATCGTCACCGACCAGGGCAGCTACCAGGCGGACGCCGTGGTCGTCGCCATCGGCGTGGTGCCGAACACGGATTTCCTGCGCGGCGAGGGCGACATGCCCCTCACCCTCGACCGCTTCGGCGGCGTCGTCGTCGACGAGCGCCTCGAGACCTCCGTGCCCGGCATCTTCGCCGCCGGCGACTGCGCATCGGTGCGCTGGTTCAACGGCGCCGTGCGCCCGGAGCAGCTCTGGTACACGGCGCGGGACCAGGGGCGCGTCGCGGCGCGCGGGCTTCTCGGCGACACGGCGCAGCGCTACGCACGCGGCCATTGGTACAACTCGGCCAAGCTCATGGACATCGAATACACGACGGCCGGGCTCGTGAACTTCCACGTCGAGGGTGAGCGCAACTGGTTCTTCGAGGAGAAGGGCCCCGTGCGGAGCACGAGCCGCATCGTGCTCAGCGGCGACCGCGTCGTCGGCTTCAACTTCCTCGGCCGGCGCTGGGATCACGCGGTGCTCATCCGCTTCATCGAGGAGCACCGCACCCTCTCCTACGTGCTCGACCACCTGAACGAGGCCCGCTTCGACACGGAGTTCGTGCCGCCGCTCCACATCCCCATGGAGGCGCGGCTCCGCGGCCTCTCCGAGGGCCCCGCGCCGAGCGCCCTCCCGCAGCCCGTCGCACCACCGGCGGTCTGACCCTCCTCAGCCGATCACGAGAACGGGACGCGAGACATGGATCTCCAAGGACAGAACGGCCTCGACAACACCTTCCGCGAGAGCTGGCGGAACCGCGGCGTCGTCGCGTGGGTCGTCGCCGGCACCCTCATCAGCTTCTACACGCTGCTCTACTTCGGCGGCGACCTCGGGCTGAACGACGTGCCCGCCCTCAACTTCGACGTCTGGGCCCAGGCCATCGGCCTTCCGAGCCGCTGGCACCTCTACGGGCTGCTCTACACCGTCGGCGTCGTGGGCGGCGGCGTCTACTACCTCCGGAAGCACGGCAACAGCCGCTACAACAAGTACCGCATCGCGGTGAACGTTGCGGTGCAGGTGCTCCTGGCCTTCACGCTGCCGCTCGTGATGGCGCTCTTCGGTCAGGGCTCCTATTACTTCAGCTACCTCTGGCCGCTGGCCTGGTACGACTTCCACCCGGGCCATCTGGCGAGCATCCCGGCGGCCGTGGCCGTTTGGACCCTCGGCGGCGCGCTCGTGCTCGCGCCGCTCATGGCCTACCGCTACGGCAAGCGCTGGTATTGCTCCTGGGTCTGCGGCTGCGGCGGCCTCGCGAACACCTTCGGAGACCCCTGGCGCCACCTCACGGCCACCTCGACCAAGAGCTGGAAGTTCGAGAAGGTCGCCGTGCATACGGTGATGTTCATCGCCATCGGGTCCACCTTCGCGCTCTTCCTCGACGCCTTCGCCGGCGACCGGCTGCCGGCCTTCCATCGCATCGTCGACGGCGGCCAGTGGTGGTCCGTGAAGCGCCTCTACGGGTACGTCGTCGGCTCCATCCTCGCCGGCGTGATCGGCACGGGCCTCTACCCGCTCCTCGGGCCCCGCGTGTGGTGCCGGAACTTCTGCCCCATGGCCGCGCTCCTCGGCCTGCAGCAGAAGCTCGGACGCTTCCAGATCACCGTGAAGCCCGACATGTGCATCAGCTGCGGCAACTGCACGACCTACTGCGAGATGGGCATCGACGTGCGGAGCTACGCGCAGAGCAACGAGAGCTTCACGCGCTCGGCCTGCGTCGGCTGCGGCATGTGCGCCCACGTGTGTCCCCGGGGCGTGCTCCGCCTCGAGAACCTGACCAGGAAGCGCAACCAGGGCGACAAGGCGCGCCAGGGCCTGCCCGTCGTGAACCTCTGACGAGGTCGCGTCGTGCGCGCCGCGCAGCTGGCGTACCCTCCCGGGCCATGACGGTCTTCGACGCGCACCGGGTGCGCATGGACGACGGCTTCGAGCTCGCCTGCTACCGCGCGCTTCCCGAGGGCACGCCGAAGGCGACGCTCTACGTGACCCACGGCGTGGCCGAGCACGCGCGCCGCTACGCGCCCCTGGCCGAGGCCTTCACGGGCGCCGGCTGGGAGGTGCACATGCACGACTGGCGCGGGCACGGGGAGAGCGTCGACGATGCGCGACCGCTCGGGCACCTCGCCGACCGAGACTCCTTCGGTCGGGCGGTGGCGGACCTCCGCACGCGCCTCGAGGCGCTCCGGGACACGCGCCCGCTGGTGCTCTTCGGCCACTCCGGCGGCTCCTTTCACGCGCAGCGCCTCGTCGGCGAGACGCCGGGGCTCCTCGACGCCCTCGTGCTGAGCGGCTCGAACGGGGCGCCGCCGCCCATCGCCGCCGCGGGCCGCGTGATCGCGCGCATCGAGCGAGCCCGGGTGGGCCGGCGTTCGGGCTCCGCCCTGCTCCAGAAGCTGAGCTTCGGGGACTACAACCGCTCCTTCGAGCCGAACCGCACGGAGTTCGACTGGTTGAGCCGCGACCCGGCGCAGGTCGACGGCTACGTGAACGATCCACTCTGCGGCTTCGCCCTCTCGACCCAGGGCTGGGTCGATCTCCTCGACGCCCTCGGCGGGCTGACGCGGCCAGCCACCCTCGCGCGCTTCCCGAAAGACCTTCCCGTCTACATCGTCAGCGGTGACCGGGACCCGGTGGGCCAGTTCGGCAAGGGCGTTCGGAGCCTCGCCGAGGCCTACCGCGGGGCCGGGATGAGGCGCGTCACCCTTCGTCTCTATGAGGGCGGTCGCCACGAGATGCTCAACGAAACCAACGCCGAGGAGGTCCGCCAGGCGATCCTCGCGTGGTGCGAGGAAGCCGTGGCCTGACCGTCCTCGGCCACGGATTCATCGATATGTTCGAAGCCATCCCCCGGGGGATTGCATTCGACCCCCATACGGGGACACCTTGTGTCTAGGACCCATAGGCTAGGGGACCCCGTGAACGAAGATCTGACCGAGGCGGAGCTACCGCCGAGCCCGCCGCCGCGCCTCAACCCGGAAGCCAGCGAAAACAAGCTCGCGCCGAATCTCGGCGCCGACTTCCAGGCGTCCATCGTCGTGTTCCTGGTGGCGCTGCCACTGTGCATCGGCGTCGCGCTGGCCAGCGGCGTGCCACCGGCGCTCGGCCTCATCACGGGCATCGTGGGCGGCATCCTGATCGGTGCCTTCGCCGGCTCGCCGCTCCAGGTCAGCGGCCCGGCCGCCGGGCTGCTGGTGATCATCTACCAGTTCGTGCAGGACGAGCGCTTCGGCCTGCCCATGCTCGGGGTGGTGGTGCTCGCCGCGGGCGCGATCCAGTTCGCCGCCGGCATCGCGGGCCTGGGGCGCTGGTTCCGTGCCGTCTCCCCCTCGGTCATCCAGGGCATGCTCTCGGGCATCGGCGTGCTCATCTTCGCGAGCCAGTTCCACGTGATGGTGGACGACACGCCGCCGAAGGAAGGCTGGATGGCGCTCCTGACCATCCCGCAGGCCATCTACAAGGGCGTGAGCCCCTCGGTGGGCGATCGCGCGCACCACATCGCCGCGGCGATCGGGCTCGTGACGGTGGTGAGCCTCGTGGCCTGGAACCAGCTCAAGCCGAAGCAGCTCAAGTTCATCCCGGGCCCGCTCGTGGCCGTCGTCCTGGCCACGGCCGTCGCCGGCATCTTCAGCGCCCCGATCCTCTACATCGAGATCCCCGACTCGCTCATCGCGAGCCTCAACATCCCGACGCTCGAGAGCTTCTCACGCCTCACGGAGGGGGCGACCATCAGCGTGGTGATCACGCTGGCCATCGTCGCCAGCGCCGAGACGCTCCTCTGCGCGACGGCCGTCGACCGGCTCCACGAAGGGCCGCGCACGAACTACGACAAGGAGCTCTGGGCCCAGGGCGTCGGCAACATGGTCTGCGGCGCTCTCGGTGCGCTCCCGGCCACGGGCGTCATCGTGCGGAGCTCGGCCAACGTGGAGGCCGGGGCGACGACGCGACGAAGCGCCATCATTCACGGCTTCTGGCTCCTGCTGACGATCCTGCTCGTCCCGCACCTCCTCGAGATCATCCCCAAGGCGTGCCTCGCGGGAATCCTCGTCTACACGGGCTACCGGCTCTTCAACTGGCGTGGGCTCGTGAACCTCGGCAAGAAGGCCGGGCGCGGCGAGCTGGCCATCGCGATCATCACCATCACGACGATCGTGGCGACGGACCTGCTCACGGGCGTTCTGCTCGGCTTCGGCCTGAGCATCGCGAAGCTCCTCTACACCTTCACGCACCTCGAGGTGGACCTGGCGGAGGAGCCCGGTCGCGTGGACATCTCCCTTCACGGCGCGGCCACCTTCGTGCGCCTCCCGGAGCTCGCGGAGACGCTCGAGAAGCTGAAGCCCGCGCAGCACGTCTACCTCCACGTCGGCGGCGTGGCCTACGTGGACCACAGCATCATCGAGCTGCTCCAGACGTTCGAGACCAGCTACGAGGATCGCGGAGGCCAGGTGATCATCGAGTGGAACGACGTGGATCTCCGCGGCGGCAAGCGGATCCACACGAAGGGCCCCGGCGGGTCCTCATCTGGGAACCCTAGGCAAAATCTCGCCACGGCTTCACATCCGACGGTGCCCAGCACCGCAAGCGCCACACGGAGTTTGCCGGCTGAGCCGTGAGGTGCCGTCCGGGTGGCGCCTCGCAAACCGGGAGGTAGCCGCACGATGCAGGTGTGGGCCTCCTGCTGCCGAGGCCCCGATGGACTGGCTCAACTACCACCACCTGCTCTACTTCTGGATGGTCGCGCGGGAAGGGACGATCTCCCGGGCCGCGAAGGAGCTGCGCCTCGCGCAGCCCACCATCAGCGGGCAGATCCGCGCGCTCGAGCGCTCCCTCGACCAGAAGCTCTTCACGCGGGTCGGACGGAACCTTCAGCTCACCGAGACCGGGCAGCTGGTCTACCGCTACGCCGATGAGATCTTCACGCTCGGCCGCGAGCTCACCGAGACGCTGAAGGGACGCCCGAGCGGACGCCCGCTTCGGCTCCGCGTGGGCGTGGCGGACGTGCTGCCGAAGCTCATCAGCCGACGTCTCCTGGCGCCGGCGCTCTCCATGGCCGAGCCCGTTCAGCTCGTCGTACAGGAGGGCAAGACGGAGCAGCTTCTGGCGGAGCTCAGCATCCACGGCCTCGACATGGTGCTGGCCGACGCGCCCATCGGCGGCGCGGCGCGCGTGAAGGCCTACAACCACCCCCTCGGGGAGTGCGGCCTGACCTTTTTCGCCGTCGAGGAGATCGCCGCACGGCACCGCGACCAGTTCCCGCGCTCCCTCGATGTCGCCCCCGTGCTTCTCCCGACGGAGAACACGATGCTCCGGCGCTCCATCCAGCACTGGCTCGAGGACTCCGACGTGCGGCCACGCATCGTGGCCGAGTTCGAGGACTCGGCGCTCATGAAGGTCTTCGGCGAGCAGGGCGCGGGGATCTTTCCGGCGCCCACCGTCATCGAGGACGATGTGCGCCGACACCACAACGTGGAGGTGGTCGGCCGCGCCCCGAACATTCGCGAGCGCTTCTACGCCATCACGGTGGAGCGACGCATCAAGCACCCCGCCGTGCAGGCGATCAGCGACGCCGCGAAGCAGAACCTCTTCGACGGCGCAGGCCTCGCGGAAGGGCCGCGCGAGAACCTCTCCAACGGTGCGGCGCACGGAAGCGGCGCCAAGGGGGCCACGAGCGGGGGCGGTGCGAACGGCGCCGCCAACGGGAGCGGCGGCCACGCCAACGGCCATGACCCCGACGCGATCGAGGCGAACGGCCACGCCGTGAGCATCGACGCGGCCGCCGAAGAAGAGTGAGCTGCTCGCCGCTATCGCGGTAGAAAGCGGCTGAGGCCGGGACGCACGACGTTCCGGCGCACGCTGCGCGCGGCGCCGCGGAGGCCCGAGGGGAAGCTCCGGAAGGCGACGTCGAGATGCCCCTCGTCGGTCTGCACGCTGTGCAGCGTCAGGAAGGACGTGAGCGCCGCGACGGCGTGCCGCACGATGGGGTTCTTTCCGATCTTCGGGTCGCGCATGAGGTCGAGGACGATGCGGTTGTCCTTCGCCTCGGAGAGCACGGGCGAGCGCTTGGGCAGGTAGCCGATGAGCGTGCCCGGGTTCGAGAGGTCGAGGGCGCCGCTCTTGATCAGCGCGGCCACCGGCGTCTGCGCGTCGCCGTTGAGCTTGAGGGAGATCTCCTCGAGGCGGAGCGCGACGGTCAGCTCCTCCTCGTTGAACACGACGCGGTCGATGTAGACCACGGCGGACGCACGGAGCGGCGTGTTCATGGGGTCGATGGACGCGGCCACCTTGAGACCGGGCGGCACCGGGTCGATCTTGAGGTCCTGCACCTTGCCGGCCTGCTCGGCCTGGCGCCCCGCCCAGCGGAGCGCGCTGATGGGCAGCCCGACGCGAAGGCCGAGGGCGCCGCGGATGGCGCGGCCGAGCTCGTCGGGGTTCTGGCGAAGGTAGTTGCGGGCCGCGCCGAGGGCGGCCTGGGCCATGGACATGGCGGTGAGCATACATGGGCTGCGCCGACCGCAACCACCGGCGATTGCGCAGAATTCGCCGCCGGGCGATTGATGCGGCGCGTCACTCGGGCCGGCGCGCACCGCTGCCGAGATCGGCCGGAGCGTCCGCCACGGCCTCGAAGAGCGCCCGGTAGGCCGGAGGGATCGCCGTCGCCCGAAACGCGCCCAGGTCGACGCAGGCCTGCGTGATGGCGGCCCGAACGCAGTCCTTGCCACGAACGGCGCCGCGGTAGGCCATGGTCACGCTCGTTTCCCCGAGGCGCTCGGTCCAGAGATCGATGTCGAGGAGGTCGCCGAAGCGTACCGGCGCCATGAAGTCCGTCTCGACGCGCACCGCGGGCCAACCCACGCGGTCCCGCTCCAGGCAGGTGCGATAGCCGTCCGCCCGCGCGTCGAAGAGGTCTTCGAACGCGCAGTGGAAGAAGTGCAGAAAGCGCGGGTAGTAGACGAGCTGCGCGTGGTCCTCGTCACCGAAGCGCACGCGCCGCGTGCTCCGAAAGGGCATCGGAGCTAACCGTCCTCGGGGATCGCGCAGAAGCCGAGGTTCGCCGAAGGGTCCGCGGGATCGCCCGCGTCGCCGAGGGGAACGCAGGCCAGGCCGCCGCCACAGCTGGGGGAGCGGGCGTCGCACGCGCGGGCGCAGCGCGAGACCTCGCCCTCCCCGGGGAGAGCCACGCATACGAGACCCGGCTCGCATACGTCGCTCGTCAGGCAGGACGCGCCCTCGGCTGCCTCACCCCCCAGGAAGCAGACGGGGGGCCCGTCGAGGCTGGGGAGACATACGCTCCCGTCGTCGCAGAGCGGCGTCTCGAAGGGCGCGCAGCTCAGCATGCAGAGCGCGCCGCGCTCCGTGCTCGTTCCCACGCAGAGCGCCCCGTCGTCGCAGTCGGCCTGCACGAGGCAGCCCTCGCCGAGCTCCGCGCGACCGAGGTCCGAGCACGCGAGGAGGCCGAAGAGCAGAAGGGGAGGAGCCGCGCGCACGAGGACCGGGTAGCCGACCCGGCCGCGTGCGTCCATCGCTCCTCCGCGGGGAGGTGCCCCAGCGAACGCGCGGCGGGCTCGGCATCCTCGTTCGGGCGTCCGCGGCTGCGGCTGGACCATTCACAGATCTCGAACGGTCTTCCGGCGGGTCGTGAACGGAAGTCTCATAACGATTTCATGGCGTGAGCGGTGACACGCCACGGTCACACACATCCCGCCCGGGCACGTCACGATGCGTTGCGACGCCCACGTCGCACTGGTAAACCGCTGCTCTCATGACTTCGAAGCTTACGTCGCGTCAGCACACCTCCTCGATGCTTCGCCTACTCGCGGCGGGGCTGCTCGTCGCGTCCGGCGCCTGCGGCGACGACTCGGGCAGCGGTGACGGCGACGCCGGCGACATGATCGACGTCGATGCCCCGCCCATGATGTCGACGTTTTACGGCCCTTGCACTGCAGATTCGCAGTGTCCCGGACCCGACGAGGTCTGTCTCACGGGCGGCTTCCCGGGGGGCTTGTGCACGCGGCGATGCCCGCTGGAGCCGGTCCCCGACGCGACGAACTGTCTCCTCGAGCTCCCCGGCGGCAACTCCCGCTTCGGCCGCTGCATCGACTTCGGCGGCGTGGGGACGTGCCTGCCGACCTGCGTCGCCGCGATCGACTGCGGCGGCCCGCCCGCGAGCTGCGTACGTGACGACCCCCGCGACGAGGTGGGCGTCTGTCAGGTGCTCTGCCGCACGGACGGCGACTGCGGGGGCGCGAACTGCAACCCCTACACGGCACGCTGCGAGGAGACCCCCACGAGCGGCAGCGAGATCGGCGCCGCCTGCGGCAGCGACGACGTCTGCCGGAGCGGAAACTGCAGCGGCACGGTCCTCGGCAACGCCGCCCCGGGCGGGTATTGCCTCGGCACCTGCCGTATCCCGCCGGACTCCGAGTACGCGGGGAGCTTCCCCCAGGCCGGATGCCCCGGTGGCGCCGTGTGCTTCCGGACCGGCCCCGAGGGCGGCGCGGGCGAGTGCCTCGACGAGTGCACGCCCGGCGGTACGGACTGCCGCGACGGCTACATCTGCGCGAACGTGCTCGGCGACGGCACCACGTTCTCCAACGGAGTGTGCTTCCCCGGCTCCTGACCGGGCGAACCTCGCGGGCTCGTCGTCGCTCGTGACGACGCGCTGGCGATCAACCAAAGAACGATGCCCGCCGACGCGCGGGCGGGCAAAGAGGATGGTGAAGGATGACTAGCGTGGAACGAATTCTCCTAGTGGCGGCGCTTGCGCTCCCGATGACGGCCTGCGGCGACGACGCGGTCGGCGACGGGTCGGGCACGGCGGACGACATGTCCGTGATCGATGTGGACATGGACACCGGCGGTGGCCCCGGCACCTGCGACGAGTACGCGATGTGCGGTGGCATCGGTGATTGCGGCGGCAACGTGGGCCTCCGGCTCCCGCCGCTGCAGGCCGCGCTCCCGGGCTGCAACGGCAGCACGAACTTCGAGTTCCCCGGCGCCGACTGGTGCAACGCCGAGGTGACCGTGCTCATCGGCGCCGCCGAGTGGTGTGGCCCCTGCCGCACGGAGTCGACGGTGCTTCGCGACAACCTCCTCGAGGTCTTCCGCGGCCAGCCCGTGCGCGTCGTGCAGGTGCTCACGCAGAACATCGACTTCGGCGTGGCTGACCAGGCCGCCTGCGACCGCTGGATCGACGACTTCTACACCGCCGACGGCTTCGGCACCGACGACTTCGCGGCTCCCGGGCAGTTCAGCCTCGTGCTCGACCCGGACGGCCTGACCCGCGTCTACGAGTTCAACGCGCTTCCGAACACGCTCATCCTCGATGGCGACGGCATCATCGCCGCGCGCCTGACGGGCCTCGAGCCCGTCGGCAGCGACCCCATCGGCGGTCTCGTCGAGCGCATCCAGGCTCTGTTGGACGGCGCGGAGTGAGTCACGCGGACGCGGCCGAGCCGCGTCCCTTCGAGCCATGACGCCCTTCGGACGCTTCACCCTGCTCCTCGCGCTCACGCTGTTCGCGGGGAGCGTGGAGGTCCGAACGGCGCATGGGCAGGCGGAGACGGCCCCGGAGACCCCGGGGCCGGCCGCTCCTGCAGGCGACGCGGCCGAAGAGGCCCCGCCCGAGGCTCCCGCGGCGGAGACGCCCGGGGAGCCGGATGCCGCGGCCGGAGAGTCGGCCGGCGACGACACCGTCGAGCCGGTGGGCGCGGACGACCTGCCCGAGCCGGAGCCCTTCGAGCTGCCGGACGACCTCGATGACCTCGACGGCGGCGGCGGCGGTGACGACTTCTTCGGCGACATCCCCGACGAGGCGGAGCTCGAGGAGCCCGGTCTCTTCGAGCCGCTCACCTTCGCGCTCACGTCGACGACGGTGATCCAGTACCGCTTCGACAACTACAACGACAACACGACCGACGACGACTTCCTCGGCATCTGGGAGCGCCTCGAGCCCAGCCTGCAGCTCGGCGACTTCCGCCTCACGGCGCGCCTCGACGCCTTCCTCAAGGGCTTCGACACGGAGTGCCCGCCGGTGGCCAGCAACTGCGGCGTGGACAACGACGTGCGCCTCGAGCGCCTCGGGCTCCACTACGGCAGCGGTCCTTGGAGCATCGACGCCGGTGACAGCTACGCCGTGCTCGGCCGCGGCATCGCGCTCAGCCTGCGGCGCGTCGCCCAGCTCGGCGTCGACAACTCACTGCAGGGCGGCCAGGTCGCGTACAACGGACGCCGCGTCTACGCGAAGCTCCTCGGCGGCGCGGTCAACCCGCAGAACCTCGACCCGCAGACGCTTCAGATCCGGCGTCTCCCCGAGGACCAGCTTCGCGTTCCCTTCGGCGCGCGCGACCGGGACATGGTCGTCGGCGGTGAAGGCGGCCTGCGCCTACCCCTCGGCGGCGCGGGCGCCCCGACGCTCGACGTGGGCTTCCTCGGCCAGGCGACCTACTTCGCCGAGACCTCCGACGCCCTGAGCACGCTCGAGACGACGCTCAACGTCTTCGGCGGCCACGTGGGCATGCCGGACCTCGCCGACGGAGCGCTGAACCTCTACGTGGAGGCCAACGCCATGCGCCGCTTCCGCCAGGGCAACATCGGGCGGCGCGACATCGACGACCGCGAGTGGGGCCACGCGATCTACGGCGCGGCGCAGTACCAGACGGGCTCGCTGGGCGTCGCGCTCGAGTGGAAGGAGTACGTGAACTTCCTCGTCTCCGACACGGTGCCGCTCCTCGGCGAGAGCCAGGAGTACCGGATCTACGGGGCGCAGCCGACGCTCGAGCGGGACCCCGAGCGCCCGCGGCACCTCTACAGCGGTCGCGGCGGCCGCGTGCAGGTGGACTACGGCTTTGCGCCGGGCCCATGGAGCGTGAGCGGGACGTTTCTCGCCTACGCCCACGCCGAGCTCCCCGACGTGAACCCGTGGGAGGAGGGCATCCTCGTCACGCACCCCTCGGTGAAGGTCCAGCGCGTGAACGACGCGCTCGGCGCCGACGAGATCGGCTGGACCCTCGACGTCGAGCTCGGGTACCGGCGCGAGACCTGGCTCGCCGATACGGAGGCCTTCGCAGCACAGCGCGGCGACCGCGACTGGCAGGTCTTCCATGGGAAGTTCGAGAGCGGCGTGGTCTTCGGCGACCACTCGCTCGAGCTCACCATCGACCAGCGCAGCGAGGAGCAGCGGCTAAGCGGTATCTTCAAGCGCTATGAGCGCGGCACCGCGAGCCTCACGTACTCCTGGCGCGGTCGCGTCCGCTTCTCGCCCACGCTCGGTTGGAACACGGAGTTCCCCGAGAACCCGACCTATTACCCTGCCGCCGAGGCACGCGTCGATTTCCTCGACGGGAGCTTCCTGCGGGTCTTCGGTGGGCAGACCCCGGCGGGTATCATCTGTTCCGGCGGGGTGTGCCGGGAGGTTCCGGCTTTCGAGGGCGTCCTCACGGAGCTCGTGATTCGCCTCTAGGCAGGACGCCGCCCCGGCACGGGCCGGACCCTTTCTGAAATTCCGGTGCGGTGAATCCGCGCCTCGCTCGCCCGTCGGAGAAACGCATGCGTCCCTTGACCCGCCCCTTCGCCCTGCTCTCGGTCCTCGCCCTGGCGGCCTCCTTCGCGCCGCCCCTCGCCGAGGCGCGGGTTGGCGCGCGACCGCCGGCCTTCTCGCTGCCCTCGATCCCCGGCGGCCCCGTGAGCGGCAACTTCGAGATGGGCGAGCACCTGGGCGAGAGCCCGGTGGCGATCGTCTTCTGGGCGACCTGGTGCGAGCCCTGCAAGCAGCAGCTGCCGCTCTACCAGCAGCTCTACGCGCGCTACCAGGAGCAGGGGCTCAAGGTCGTGGCCATCTCCATGGACGGCCCCGAGACCCTCGCGCGGACCTCCCCGGTGGTGCGGCGCCTGGGCCTGACCTTCCCGGTGGTGAGTGACCTCGACACGGCCGTGACGAGCCGGCTCAACCCGCGCCGGGGCGCCCCCATGACCGTGTGGGTCGACCGCGCCGGGCGCATCGTCTACGAGCGCGAAGGCTTCACGCTCGCCGAGCGAAACGACATCGCCCGGGGAATCGCGGCGCTCGTGCGCCGCGGCGCCAACTGAGCACTGCGTCGGCGCCGTGGACGAAGGCGTCTTTCGGGTCCTCGACGCGCTAGGCCATGGGCGCCCCATGGCCCGGAGCGCCCTGGTGCGTGCGTCCGGCGAAGCGCACTCGGTCGTGGCGGCGCTCGAAAAGGACAAGGCCAAGTGGTTCGCCGCGACGGGCTCGGAGCTGCGGCTGAACGAGCGCGGGCTCGCGGCGCTCGCCCGGGAGCTGCACGGTCGCCGGTCCGTCACGCCGGCGGACGAGAGCCTGAGCGCGCTGATCGCACGACTTCGAACGCGGCCGGGGCCCAAGCGGGCGCTCGACCAGGTTCATGCGGAGCCGGCGAGCACGCTGCGGCGCGCCCAGCACCTGCTCGAAGCGGGCGACGCGCAGCGGGGTCTGCTCTTCTTGGGCGACGACGATGGCATCGCGGTGGCCCTCGCGGGGCTTCTCGAGGAGGCCGGCATCGAGCGGCGCCTCGACGTGCTCGACGTCGACGACGCGCTCCTCGGCTGGGCCCGGGACACCGTGGGCGACGAGGCGCGGCTTCGCACGCACGCCCACGACCTGCGGGATCCGCTGCCGAAGGGACTCCAGGCGCGTTTCGGCTGCGTGGTCACGGACCCTCCCTACGCGCCCGAGGGCTTCGCGCTCTTCCTGGACCGGGCCCGCGAGGCGCTGAAGCCTGCCGGCCGCCTGTGGCTCAGCTTTGGCGGATCCCGCCGGGCGCCCGACCGCGTGCTCGCGAAGCAACGGCTGGTGGCCGAGGGTGGGTGGCTGCTCGAAGCGGCGGAGCCGAACGCCACGCGCTACGACGGCGCCGAGTCCATCGGCGCCACGAGCACGCTCTGGCGCCTGAGGAAGACCCCGGAGACCCGTGCCCTGCATCGCTCGGCCGCGGGCGAGCTCTACACCCGGCGCGCGCCCCACGACGAGAAGGACCCCTCCCCATGACCCGCGTGCTCGTCGTCCTGAGCCTCGTGGGGGCCTGTGGGCCCTCGGACGCGGAGGCGCCGGCGGAGCCCGCGAGCATCCCGGCGGTCGGGGAGCTCGAGGCCGAGGACCTCGTCCTGGCGTGGGAGGTCACGAGCGCGCGCTGGGGACGCGAGCTGATCCTCGTGAAGCGCGACGGCCGGACCCGCTTTCTCCAGGAGCCCGGGGGACTGCGGAGCGAGCGAACGCTGACGAGCGGCGAGCTCGCCCAGCTCCGCGCCGACCTCCACGACGCCGACGTCTGCGGCGCGCGCTCGCGCAGGGACGGGACGGCGGAGGAGAGCCGCCCGCAGCTGACGCTGGCCATGGAGGACGACGCCCTCCGCTGCGACCTTCGCCTCTGGTGGGGCGAGTGGCAGGAGATCGAGGCCTGGCCGACGCTCGACGGCCTGCGCCGGCGGCTGAGAGCGGAGGCCACCGCGCTCCGCGTCCGCGGGGCCGCGGAGGGAGAGAGAGACGGGCAAGGGCAGGGGGACGGAGACGGAGACGGAAACGGAGACGGAAACGGAAACGGAAACGGAGACGGAGACGGAGACGGAGACGGAGACGGAAACGGAGACGGAAACGGAGACGGAGACGGAGACGGAGACGGAAACGG
>ERZ1740059.679-NODE-679-length-17606-cov-7.944163_pt1 | contig 17606 bp, 12 predicted proteins | sample MGYA00581744_ERZ1740059 | MGnify/ENA primary metagenome ERZ1740059 (study PRJEB43018, sample SAMN04849738) | marine metagenome | isolation source: floating plastic debris | place: Pacific Ocean | collected 2008-08-28 | study: EMG produced TPA metagenomics assembly... | reverse complement strand
GGAAAACAAACTGATCAATGATTAGCTCATTATTGACCCACAGACGCACGCCATCATCTGATGTTGTGTCAAAGGTATAGGTCTCTGAATAGCGCGGTTCGATTTGTCCGGTCCATCGAGCTGAAAATGAATCTCTGCCAATAGTAGGACTAGGAGAGCCCGCATCCCAGAAGAAATCCACCGTAGCATCAGTGCGCGTCAGCTTGAGGTCAGTAAAATCTTGGTTGTTGTAGTACTCAGCCCTCAGACCATTGCCGTCCCCACTCACAGGTGGCTCAGGGGTAGGGTCCACTGGGGGGTCAGGGGTGGGATCAACTGGGGGGTCAGGAGTCGGATCAACCGGCGGGTCAGGTGTGGGGTCAACCGGGGGGTCGGGCGTCATAACAGCCGCACTATAGAGTTGCGATTGGGGAATAATCTCCCGCGCTTGGCTATCGCTCGACCACCGCAGTTCAGAGACGGCCCCACCATTACCCTCAAAATAATCCAGGCGGATGTCGTATCGCTGTCCGGCCTCCAGCGTAATCGTCCCTGTGTGGGGAGTGGCTCCCTGGTAGCCAAACTTATCGATAATCAGCTCATTGTTAACCCACAGACGCACGCCATCGTCTGATGTGGTCTCAAAGGTATAGGTTTCTGAATAGCGCGGTTCAACTTGCCCAGTCCATCGGGCTGAGAACGTATCGTTAGCAATCTTGGCATCAGGAGACCCTTTACCCCACCTAAAGCCTACGGTGGCATCGGTACGGGTGAGTTTTAAGTCTGTAAAGTTTTTATTGTTGTAGTATTCGGCCTTTAGCCCATCGCCAGTGCCATTGGGCTGAGGGGAAGGGGAAGGATTTGGCGTTGTAGCAGCCGCACTGTAGAGCTGGGATTGGGGGATGATCTCCCTCGCTTGGCTATCGCTCGACCAGCGCAGTTCAGAGACGGCTTTACCTTTGTTCTCGTAGTAATCTAAACGAATGTCATACCGTTTCCCCGCTTCTAGAGTGATGGTTCCTGTATGAGCTTTAGCGCCTTGGTTGACAAACTTATCGATGATTAGCTCATTGTTCACCCAAAGACGCACACCATCATCTGATGTGGTCTCAAAGGTATAGGTTTCTGAATACCGAGGTTCAACTTGCCCAGTCCAACGGGCTGAGAACGTATTGTTAGCAATCTTGGCATCCGGAGACCCTTTACCCCACCTGAAGTCCACACTTGTATCGATGCGACTCAGTTTTAGGTTCGTAAAGTTTTTATTGTTGTAGTACTCAGCTTTTAGACCATCGCCGTTGCCGTCAATGAAAGACTCGGCTAAGACATCCATGTTGGTCACATCAGGCGTTTGAGTATCCATGAAAACTTTCCGAAAAGTGAATAGAGCGGAATCTAGTTAAAGTCTTGATTGATCCGTCACCATGGCAGCGCAAAGCTCAAAGAGTTAGATCCTCTATCTTTCAGGTAGGACCATGGGAGGAAAAATAGCGCACCAAAAGCTTTTGCTTGAGAGTTCTCAAAAACTCAAAGCAGGCATCTTAATGGGTCTAGAAAATTATTGTTGTCTACCGATATGGCATACGCAGAACCAATCTTGCCGTTGCTGATTTAAGGTATGAATGGATTGACTCCCAGCCACATTTAACGGCCATCAAAGGTATCAAGCAATATCTGATAGGGGGCATTGCTAGACAACGTTGTATTTTTTAGGGAGTGGATGAAAATATCTCTCAGAAATGTGCGTATTCACTACGCAACGGGCAAGCGTAACGATGCAAACGATCATCTAAAAATTTAGACATTACACCTAAACAGTTCAGAACAGATAGCATACGTAAAATCAAAAATCCTATTGAATGCCGTACTCAAAAATCTTTCTAACTCAACTCATTTTGGGAACAATCAGCAGTTGCATTGTTGGCAGAGACCCAAAACAGAAAGAAAATAGAGATAGCCAGTATGTAGATGAACTCAACCACAGGTGAAACACAGGCTCAGTATTACATATCTTCCTTCACGTTGCATAAACGTTCTATCAAGCTGAGATAAAGTAGCCCAATTATTTTTGCACCCATGTGTCAACCCCAAAAGTGTCATTATTGCCGTTGCTGATTTAGAGGATGAACCGATCGGCTAGATAGGCCATGGGGCAGCCTATGGCAGATAAAATCATATCGAGAAGCAGCAACGCCACATTATTAATATTCTTTGGTGTTAAAACTCTTCTCACGTGCAAACACCTAACTTAGATTCTTAGAATCTAGGAGGATTTTGGAGCATTTTTGCTAAAAATCTGATTTTTTCAAGTGAAGATTTAAAATCTGGCATACAACCCTTCAAAAGTATTTTTTTACGTCCATTTTCTTCCGGAACGAGGCCACGGACCATTCAAGGCAGCTTCACTAACTTTTGTAAAAGAGAAACGGCAAGCCTTCTGTTAAATCGAGGCCTCTTCGATAAAAATATGGGGCGTTGCTGATCTTCAGGAGGATTGCTTCTGAGCAATTCTGATTGACTGCACCGTCATCCGATCAGGGCATCGCCTAACTCAGCAACGGTAACTCTCTAATTCTCTATTTTTTCAGCTTCTTTGTCGCTATTGGTAGACTGACGAGGTGGTGACTGAGCAGTGGTTTGAGCGTCGATGATAATGCCAAAACCATTGCAGGTATCGCAGGGGCCACCTTCACCGCCACATACGGGGCAAATTCCTTCGTGGGCCAGGGACTGGTTTAGCAGGCGATCGCCAATAAACAGTATGAGACCGAGTGCCGTTGATAGCGTTAAAACAATCCATAAGGGAAACATTACCTAACCCCTGACTTCTTTTAACTATGCCTATAGTTACGCCTAAAAAATAGCGACATGCATTACCTCTCCAAAGTAATGCATCTTGAAGGTTTGATAGTCCAAATTGTGACAATGTCATCGTTTAAACTAACTGTCTTAATATAAATTTTGTACATAGTTCACAACCCAATGACCGTTATGCCTCACCAGGTATGGCTTGGTGAGGCATAACGGTCATTTTTCTTGAAGCTGCCAGGAGCCGTCCCAGTCGCTGGTGGGGGGATGCTGCTGTAGCTGCTGGCAACGGTTTAGATAAAGTCGGGTGGCTGGGTCTTCGGGGGTTGCCCGTAGGAGACTACTAAAGGTGTCAATGGCGAGATCAAACTTACGCTGTTGATAATGGATGCGGCCTTTTTCGTAGAGGGCAACCTGTTCATGTTGAGCGGGACTGAGGGGTTGCGATCGCAACCCCAATACCTCATACAACAACACCGGCTGACGTTTACCCTTCACACAGACATAGTCAAGCTCTCTGACCCAGATAGTGTCTTTACACTGGGCATAGGTATTCTCACTGATAATAATGGAGCAGCCATAGAGCTTAGTGGCGCTCTCAATGCGGGATGTGAGATTCACCCCATCACCAATGGCCGTAAATTCCATGCGCTTGCTAGACCCAATATTGCCCGTAATGACATCGTCAGAATTAATCCCAATTCCAATTTGCAAGGTGGGAAGCCACTGGCGTTGTTGTTGCTGATTAAAGTGGGTCAGCTGCTGTTGCATCCCCAGGGCTGTTTCCACCGCATGCCGCGCGTGATCTGCCTGGGGAATGGGGGAGCCAAACACCGCCATGATGGCATCGCCAATAAACTTGTCTAGGGTGCCTCGGTGGGCAAAGATAACATCCACCATGGTCTCAAAGTAGCGATTAAGCAGCACCACCACCTCTTCTGGGGCCAGCTGCTCCGTTAGGGCCGTGTAGCTGCGAATGTCGGCAAACAGAATAGATACAAACTGTCTGGCTCCACCAAGCTGGGTATTTTTGCTATCTAGCAGCTGTTCCGCCAGATCCTGGCTCAAGTAGCGATACATGGTGGAGCGCACCGCTTCTGTCTCCCGCAGGGCGGCTTCCGCCAGTTTGCGTTCGGTAATATCCTGGACTGTACCGGTAATGCGGTCGGGTTCAATATGAACGTGCTCATCAACGGTGCGTTCAGTCCCGTCGGGCAGGGTGAGTCGATAGTCTAGACGGTAGGGCTTTTGGTGGGTGCGGGCAACATTCCAGGCCAAGCCCACACGGCGCTGATCGTCGGGGTGAACCCGCTCTAGAAACAGCGCCTGACTCGGGGGCACTGAACCAATGGGATACCCCAGCAGCGTATACAGTTCGTTGGACCAGGCCAGGGAGTTGTTGTCGGGCAAGCGGGCGTTATCCCCCGTTTTTGTCATGGCGGTGTTGATGGTTTTAGCGAGGGCTTTCCCATTGATAGTAGTGTCGATGGGGGTTAGATTAAGGCTCCAATCCCAGTTCCCGAGCTGGGCAATGCGTTGGGCATTGGCTAAGCTGGCTTCACTGCGGGCTAATTTGGCCCTGCTTTGCTGTCGCTCTGTTACCACCACCGATAAAACCAGGGCCGTCACACTAATGACGGCGGCATAGGCCTGGAGCAGCAAAATCGCCTCACCTAGATTGCCGGCGGCTTTAGTAATGAAGGGACCGCCCCGATGGACCGCCCCGGTGACGGCGATGACCGAGACAAGCAAACTGGCGAGGGTGGTGCCGCGTAGCCCTAACCGGAGGGCGGCCCAGACCACAAAGGGGAAGGGTAGGTATTCTAGGGGGTACTTTGCGATCGCACTATCCGTCTGCGCTCCAAACACCATGGTACTAATCGCCACCAGCATCCCCAGACAAAGCCCCAGCTCCCACCGCGACGCAATACGCAGGGTTTGCTGCCGCTGTCGTCCAGCGGCAACAGCCAGCAACAGCGGTGTTAGCACCAAAATGCCCATCCCGTCCCCAAGCCAGATCACAACGGCGTTAGCGATCAATTCCTGAGCCGGTATTCGACCAAACCCATAGCCCACCAAGGTGCTATAAACGGCGTTAATTATCGGTGTAACCAGTACACCCAAACTCACAAACGTCAGCAGGTCATCCAGCTGCCAATCATATAGCTGCAGGCTCCGCTCCCATCTACGTCGCAGAAAATGACTCCCCACCAAAGCCTGTAGCGCACTCCCAAAACACAGAATCAGGGATAGCCACCAAAGCGCGCTGTCCGCCAATGACGCCCAAAGCGCCCCCAACGCGACACCCACCCATAGATTTTGGCCATAGATCAGTAAGGCCGCCAGGGCAATGCCAGCGGGGGGCCATAGGGGAGAGGCTGCCGCTTCAATATTGAGGGCAGTGGTGGATAGCTGAGCAGAGAAGAAAAAACAGACGGCGAGACAGCCGACACGAACCCAATAACTGGTGTGCCATTGATGATCAGTTGCCATTGGTTGGTAGATGTCATGGATTTCATGCAGCACTGGGGCCATCGCCATCGACGGATACATCCGTCGATGGTGGGTCAGCGGTTTAATCTAAGACTTTCAAAGACATGCATTGTCTTAACTAACCCGAAAAATACAATCGATGATGACTCCAGCAGACCCCTGAAAAGATTGTAAATGGGCAAGGTCAGAGTACCCAAAATTGATGCATGGGTTAGTTAATGGAAAACACTCTAAATACAGCTCGCCTCGACCCTGGGCTCGTACATCAGCACTATCATCCAGACAGCGTCATAAACAGCCCATCTTGACGCCGCTGCCAGGACAGCCTCCTTAAAACTCATAAAATCGCGCCAAAACCAGAGAATTTTACATCTCTTATCATTCATCCACCAAAACAAACAAACGGCAAGAGAGTTCAAACCTCGCCCCACAGTCTAAACCTAAAGTCTTTATTAAAATCTCTTACTAAGCTCAACGCCAATAGGGGCAAGGATCACAAATTAGCTAACGGAAGCACTACTAGTCTCTTAACGTCGCTGTTCCTCATAACATCCTCAAAGTCATCTTGTATGGTATGTACGTAAGGAAGTATCGAGTGAGTCCATTATGCATACGCTGAATAGTACACCAACTAATAAGCCAACCAAATGGTCCAATCAACCCGGTCCAATTTCCTGGCAAACCGTGCCTGATTTTATTCAAAAGACCTTGAGCGCCCAGGGGAGTACGTTACTGAAGTACCATCGTGAGCGTCCTCAGCTAGCCCATATTCGCTTTCAGTACGTGCCATTTTCGTATCGGGGTGATCTCTACTACCTGCAACGATGGTCTGATCACGAATGGGGCGTGTCTCCTAGTCAAATAATTTTTCCGGCTGACGGTGTTTGCCCCCTGAAAACCCTGAGCAACGGCAGTCTGCTGTCGTCCCTTGTTAAAAAATCTGTGGCCAGATTTTTTGGCCATTTCCCAGACAACTCACCATTTCAGCCATCCCCCTCGACCAGTCGGCACACTAAAAGTACAGTGCTACCGCTAGCTGGATAATTTTTAGCTGAACCCAAAGTAGAGCTGAGCGGCGGCCAGTTTTTTTTATCACCCCCCAGCTTGCTTATGCCGTCCGCTCCTGCATCACATTAGCTTCAGCCTGCAACAGTCGTTCATGCTGGATGTCCAGGTCATACTAAGCTGAGCATTCAATAGGCTCGGGGTTGTCGTTCTCAGCAATGACATAGTGCAACCCAACCGTCTCTCCTGTCGGAATGTGCTTCAGGGACACATTGAGTCCGTCTCTTCGATACTCTACGAAGGTCAGCGGATCGTCCTCAGTTTTGAGCCAAGGCATCCGTCGGAGCAAAGCCTCACCATCCTCGGTTCCGACGACGATAACATTGTGTTTGTCTTGCCAAGATTGGGCATCCAAGTGCTCCCCAGACTCTGGCTCCGCTTCGATATCTGTCATAAACCGGAAGTGATAATCAAGTTGATCGAGGCCCGATTGCGAGCGAGCAAACAATAGAATGGCTCGCACCCGTTTCACTGACATGCCTGGCGGAAGCTCCATCTCAGGTTCCATAACTCGAAGCTCGATCCTATAGTCACTGCCTAGGTGAGGTTTGACGCAAACAGAAACGTGGATCTGCCCCAGTACTGTGTCGAGTGTCTTCGAGTAATCCATTTATAAACCTAGCTATTCAATCATCTGTTCTAGCTCGATCAGCGGAATCAGCCAAGCCACATCATAGGCAGCCAGGGTAACGTTTAACCGATTGTCCACAATTCGCCATCCCCGACGTCCCATCAGGTCGTACCAGTAATTGTCTTGGGGGATGGCGCAGAAGGGTTTACCCGTCTGATCGCCAAGGGGGGGAGATGTCTCCTCGACAGCTGTCCCCTCAGGCGTACCTGCATAAATACCTGCAACACCTAACGTATCGAGGGGAATGCTCACCTGACAGCGTTGAGGCGTCACATTGGTCAGAGTCAAAATATGTTGCTCACAGTCTGGCGAGATGCGTAGGAGCGCAAAAATAGCCGGATCTAACTGAAAAATCTTTTGATCGCCGTTCGGATGGAAGGCTTTATTACTCACCCGAATATCTAACAGTCGACTCAGTTGAGCAATCATCCGAGACGTGCTGGAGTCAGGCTTTTCTAACTCTCGCGTTAGGTCAGGGTAGTGAATGACCGCACGGTTAATATCGCGTTTTACTTTTGTTTTTAAGACCGTTTCAATGTTGTTATGGGTACCAATAAGCCCATGTAAGTAGATGCCGGGAACACCTCGCAGTACCAAAGCAATGCTACGAGAGGCGACCACACGCTTAATTTGCAGATCCAGCGCCTCATCTTCACCATCTAAATTTAGGGCGCTAAACCAGGTGGAGTTTATCTCATAGGGTTCCTCAACGCCGCCGGCCGCCGTGCGGTAAGAGATGAGCGCACCGTGCTCCCTAGCGCATCGGATAATAACGCTAATCTGCTGCTCTGAGAGTATATTTTTTACCCCCAATAGCCCCACACCATCATGGGTGTCGAGAATGTTAAAAAATGTCATGGCATCGGACGGATACTCTAGGGTGTTTACCCATTTTGAGAGTTCTGTTGCGTCTGCCTGGTAAAAGGTATAAAGCACCAGCGGCGGTAGGGCAAAGTTATACACCATCTGAGCTTCGTCATACCCATTACCAAAGTAGGTGATATTTTCTTCGTGGGGAATATTGGTTTCAGTGGTGAGCGCCACTTGGGGGGCGGCAATGTCTAGCACATCCCTAAATAGCCTAATCACCTCATGGGTTTGGGCCAAGTTGGCACAGGGTGTCCCCGGCTCTTCCCATAGATAGGTAACGGCATCGAGACGGATAATATCGGCTCCCCGTCGAACATAGAGCAGCAGCGTGTCGATCACTTCCAATAGCACCCGAGGATTGGTAAAGTTCAGGTCGATCTGATCGGGAGAAAACGTGGTCCACACCCAAATGGGGCCCTCAATTGACTGGTACTGGGTCAAAATATCGGACGTGCGCGGTCGGACAATGATGGCTCTTTGCTCAGGGGTAAGCTCATCGGGAGAACGATAGGTGGTGGCAAACCCTTGATAATCGGGGTTGCCATTGAGCATTTCTTGAAAAGGCATGCTCTGGGAAGAGGCATGGTTGAACACGCCGTCAAACATCAGCCGATAGCGTTCGCTCAACGACTCAATATCGTGCCAGGAGCCCAGCTTTGGATCAACCGTCTTAAAGTCGGTAATGGAAAACCCGCGATCGGAGCTGTAGGGAAAAAACGGCAAAATATGCAGCGTATTAAAAACGCCCCTGAGACCGGAGGTAGATTCTAGAAAGTCGGCCAGGGTGGCGAGGGGAGAGGCGAAATCGCTAAGCAAAATATCGCCATAGGTAATTAGGGCAATATCTTGCTGGGTAAATCTATCGGCAGGGTTAAAGTGTCCATTCTGGACCTTCATTGCCTGGGGTTTGTGGGCAACATGGACCTTGAGCAGTCGCTCTAGCTCAGGTAAATGTTGGGTAGCGGCGGCTTTGCCGTAGAGAAATGTAAGCCGTTCTAATAGTCGTTGGTGTTGCGATGAGGAGAGTTGTAATAGTGGACGGGTATAGTCTGGTGCAGGGCTGTAGGCTTTTGTCTTGGGGGTATTAAAGTTGGACATACAACACAGAGTCTAGATAACAAGCCCAGATTCTTCGTTGGTGAACAGGCTTATGTGAACAGGCTTAATTTCAGGTGTATCGAACCTATGGCGAAGATTTCAAACAACTCTGATAATTAGTGGGTTTTCTTGATAAAAGTTGAATTTTTGTATTGATTTACACCATGTTGTAGGGCTCGTTAGAGCAGAGGTGGCTGTCATTTCTCGGCAGGGTTTGCTCTGAGCGGGTGTGACAATTAGGCGTTATTTTAGAGCGTCTGTAGCTACGGTAAATGTTAGCTGGCTTGACTATCATGCCAGTAACGTTACCCGATAGTTGGACATGCCCCATGACTAACAAATTTCGTACCCCTGGTTATCATCCGCTGCGGAAGTTAAATGTAATCCGGTCGGGGCTACATATTGCCGTTGTGACTGATATTAGCGTTGCCTACAAAGTCATTTTGTCCATACCCGTTTTGGGGGTTTCATTCTTTTTTCGGCAATGGGTGGATTTTAGTTTGATCTTGCTGGCCATGGGGCTGATGCTGATTTCTGAATTGTTTAATAGCGCCCTTGAGGTGTTGTGCGATTTTGTAGAACCTCAGCGGAATGAGCAAATCCGTATTGTTAAGGATATTGCGGCGGCATCAGCCGGGCTGAGTATTCTGGTATGGGCGGTGATTTTAATTCTTGAAAGTATCCGTTTGCTACAGCTACGGTAAATAGACGATGGCCGGTTGAGTATGATTACAGCCACTATTATCCCTACCTATGCAGCCCACCGGGTTATTTCGGCTGATCGCCATGGGAGTTCACGTCCTGTTGTGGTTAAAACAGATGCGGGGTATTTTCATACAAAATTACGGGGGGCGGCCCAAGGGACCGCAGCCCTAGTAGCGGAGATTATTGTGGCTGGACTGGCCGAGGCGTTGGGACTGTGGGTGCCCAGTCGCGTCTTGATTGCCATCGAGCCGACCATCCAGAGCGATATCCAGGAAGATGAATTTGTAGATCTGCTGGCGGCAAGCCATGGCATTAACCTGGGGTTTCAGTACCTAGAGGGAGCCCGCGATATTCGGGCTGATGAGATTGCGACAATTGATGAGGAGTTTGCTTGCAAGGTGCTGTGGTTAGATGCCCTTGTGATGAATGTTGATCGGACTGTGCACAATCCCAATATGATGCGATCGCAACAGCAACGTTGGGTGATCGACCACGGGGCTGCCCTACCGTTTCAATACAATTGGGCCACTGTGATGGAGGAATCTCCTCGCCGTAGCGCCTATGCCATGCACCACCATATTTTTGGGGATAGGGCTAAAAATTTAGAGCGATGGGATAAACACCTGGCAGCAATGGTATCAAAGCCCATCCTACAGTCTGTTGTTTCGCAAATTCCCGATTGCTTTCTCCAACCGTTGATGCCCAGGGGAGCATCAGCTAAAACGATTGAACGCAGACGACAGGCCTATGCCGCTTTTTTATGGAAACGACTAAAGTCTCCTCGGCCATTTATTGATTAGGTCTCGCAATTGACGGATGCATATTTCCCAAGGCAAGGCTGCGTCAACGTCGATTGCGCGTTAGGTTAGCTGTTGCAATCTAAGGCTTTCAGGGATATTCATGGTCCTAACTAATCTGACAGATGCACTATACCCATAGAAAATGACCCATGAACCTGATGGCCCATGGGTCATTTACCACACTGTACCTCGAACAAAACTGCTCTCTTAAACAGAAACCTTAGATACCCATTCTTGAACAAATGCGATCGCAGTTTCCAACCAGCTGCAACCCAAAAAGTTGCAAATTTCAATAGTCGCTAGCAGCATAACGGTATTCATAAATCAGTTCTCCAAAACCATCAGCTACAAATACGCCACGGGCCAGACGCTTACAGATACAGACTGATAAAGATCATGTGAAGTTCTGCAAGGAATCCCATCAGAGTTGGCGGGGCCTATTGACCCATCACACAGGCTAGGGGAAACAGCAAATACTCTAGAAAAAACAGCCGCCAAATAAATTGATAGAAGCGCCCCACCTGGGATTTTTCTCGAAGATCTACCCGACGACTCTGCCACCACAGCAGCCACAGCAGCCCGCCATGGGTAGTCACCAAAAAACCAGGCTGCACCGATGGCAGTAACCCCAACAGCGCTAGCCCAATCAGTAGCCCATAGCCCAGGGTGAGCACCCAGAGCGATAGCTGAAATACAAACCTGGACCCCAGACGCACCGTCAGCGTACGGACCTGAAACCGGCGGTCGCCTTCTAAGTCGGGGATGTCTTTGAAGATTGCGATCGCAAACGCAAACACCACCACAAACACCGTCAGCGCCCACACCTCTGGTGGGATAGTCCGCCAAGGAGCAGCATCAGGGGTTAACCATTGGCGAAAATGGGCAAAAAAGCCCAGGTTCACAATCAAACCCCGTACCCCAAAAATGCACAGCGCCGCCCAAAAGGGAAATCGCTTTAAGCGCAGCGGCGGTAAGGAATACACCGTACCAATGGCCATACTCAGGGCCACCGTGCCCCATAAAATTGGCCCCTGCACCGCCGCCAGCACCAGGGCTAAGCCCCCCAACACCGCCACAATCCAACGGCCCATGGCCACAGAAAACGCCCCGGAGGCCAGGGGTAGCTGGGGTTTATTAATCCGGTCAATGGCGATATCGGTCAGCTGGTTGAGACCCACGATGTACACATTTGCGCAGAGGCTCGGTATCAGCGCCGCCATCATGCCACCGATCAGGACCAGCAGCCCTGACGCCCGCCCCGGTCCTGCCTCTGGTGCTGCCTCTGAAAGCACCAGGGCCATTACCCCCAAGGCCCCAACGCTCAAGGTAGTCCCCACAATGGTATGGGGCCGAGAAAATGCCCACAGGGCTCGCAGCCAGCGCCCCCAAGAAAAAGGGGTCTTATTGTTAGGCCGATTATTAGGCCGAGTATTCGCTCTTGTCACCATAGTCTCTACCACTGCTCCTCGGGCCGCTCTCCGGACTGTTTAACCCCCGTCAACAACCCGTAGCAAATCAACCCCGTGCGATAGCCCTCCATCATCAATGGAATGGCCATGGCCCCTTCCACGGTTTTCCACCCCGCCGTCAAAATCCCCAAAAGCACCTGGGGGTCAAGCGCTGACTTAACCACATCCTGCCAAAACGGAGCCACCGCCTCAGACCAGTCCGCTGTTTTTAAGTCGGTCAGCGGTAGGGTGTGGGCCTGGGTTTCGTAGTCTGCCAGCGAAATCACATGGGGCAAATGGTAAAGCCGGTAGATTTGGGCCAGATGGTCCTGTTCTTGGGCGGTTAGGGGAGGATTGGCCGTACGATGACACCAGGTGGCCACAATCAGCCTGCCCCCCGGTTTAAGCACGCGGCAACACTCCCGCAGAAACTGTCCCTTATCGGGCATGTGTTCACCGCTTTCCAGCGACCAAACCAAATCAAAACTATCGTCCGCAAAGGGCATGGCCAAGGCATCGGCCACCTGAAACTGGACATGCTCCCCAAGGCCAGCCGTCTCAGCTCGAGCCGCGGCTCGGGCAGCCTGGACCGGGCTTAGGGTAATGCCTGTCGCCGTCGCTCGGTATTTACTGGCCAGGTAGAGGGTGCTGCCGCCAATGCCGCAGCCCACATCCAAAATGGTCTCGGGAGTTGGCTGGGAACCCAACGGAGACGCGGCCCCATAGCTCCAGTCCAAGAGTTTCTCAATTAAAACCCGCTGGGCTTCCTGGGGGCTGGCCGTAGAGCTGTCAGGGCCATAATAGCCGTGGTGCATATGCTCTCCCCACACCTGCTCCCACAGACGAGATGATTCGTCATAGAACAGTTGAATCCTCTCGGTGAATGGGCTGGGTGTAACCGTAGGAGATGTCATAGGCTAGAAAACCGGCAAAACGATGGGTACTGAAAAGAGTAAAACAGTTTTCTGTCCATCGCCCCGTTACTTAATCCGATGTTTATAAGCAGCCATATTGCCCCGTTGATCGGCCTGCAGATAAACCGACCAACAAAACCGACAGCCGCGATACTTCGTATCTAAATACTGAATAAGACTAATTATTACGAACTGCTGTCTCTGCCGTTAGGGGCCCACACACTTCAGAAAATCGCATTACCCTATCACCAGGGGCCATCACGATCCCCATTTCGCTCAATCCAGCATCTCCCATCTATGAAAATTGACCACATTCACTTTTTTGTCGAAGATGCTGCCTACCAGCGAAACTGGTTTGTCACCCGATTAGGCTGGACATTTGTTAAGCAAGCAACGCTGCCAGACCGCCATCTAGAGGTGCTGCGCTACCGAGACACCCTGTTTGTCTTATCATCGCCCCGCACCTCGACCAGCCCTGTCGCCCAATACCTTTGCACCCATGGCCCCGGTGTCGCTGATGTGGCCATTGAGGTGGAGAATCTTGCCGTAATATTGCGCCGTCTTGAGCACCATCCCAATCCTAAACCTCAGGCCCCAGTCCATGGCCGCCGCCAAAACGAACTAAAAGCAGCGACAGCGACCGTTCTCTCTCAGCTTGCTAGCGCCAATAAGAATGCGGGCAATGCGGGCAATCCTCCCCAAACTTGGACCACCATCGCCGGGTGGGGTGGACTGTGCCACACGCTAATTGAGCGGCGGCCCCTAGCCACGTCCCCCCCTGAGGGTAGCGACTCCCGTGGCCTAGACCATATTGTTCTCAACGTTCCCATGGGGGAATTGCAGGCGGCGGTCACGTTTTATCAGACCCTGTTTGAACTACAAAAACAACAAAGTTTTAATATTCAAACCGAGCAATCTGGCCTAGGAAGCCAGGTGTTGTTTGCGCCTGCCAGTCAGCTTTATTTCAATATTAATCAGCCCACCTCGGCCAATTCACAGATTCAGACATTTCTCGATGCCAATCGCGGGGCTGGGATTCAACACATTGCCCTCCACAGCGAGCCAATTGTGCCTACCGTTACGGCCCTTCGCCAGCGGGGGGTACCGCTGCTATCGGTGCCCCTGACCTACTATAATCAGCTGCAACAGCGGCTGCAGGCTGACCGGGTAGATTCGGTATCACCTCAAGAATGGCAACAGATTGTTAAGCAACAGATATTAATTGACTGGCAACCCCAAAAAACAAGGGCGCTGCTGTTACAAATCTTCTCTCAGCCTATTTTTCAAGCACCCACTTTTTTTTTGAGTTTATTGAGCGTCGTCGGGCGGTTCAGGGCTTTGGTGAGGGCAACTTTTTGGCTCTTTACAAAGCCATTGAAGCAGAGATGCAAGGGCAGCGCATCCCCAGGGGAGACTTATCATGATCCAGCAAACACCCCACAGCGGCTACCATTGGGATGGCAAACGGCAGCCGTTTTTTGAAGGGTGGTATTACCGACTGACGCTGCCTCCGCACCAGGGCAATCAAACCATTGCCTTTATGTATTCATTGCAAGATCCGGGGGGCCGCACACCGGCCAGCGGTGGCGCAGTGCAAATTTTAGGGCCCGATGAGGACTATTTTTGTCGCCCACTGCCAGACACATCACGATTTTGGGCCTGGCGACACAAGCTCGGTCACGGCCACAGCCGGCACGGCCCCATCGCTGAAAACTACCGAGCCACCGCCACCTTACACCAGGGACAGTTTTGGGACCCGTCTGCGGCTCGGACCGTTCGCTGGCATTACACCCTGGAGCCGATTTATAGTTGGGGACCCCCCAACCGGCCCCAGTCCACAGCAGGGTGGCTATCACAGTTTCAAGTTTTTGAGCCCGGCTGGCAAATTCTCATGGCCCACGGTTGGGCAACAGGCTGGTTTGAACAGATAGACGCCTCTGGCAGCATCCGTCGGTTTGACTTTGAACAAGCCCCCGCCTACGCCGAAAAGAACTGGGGTGGGGCATTTCCCCAGCGATGGTTTTGGCTCCAGTGCAATGCCTTTGACCACACACCAGACCTGACGCTGACCTCGGGCGGTGGCATTCGGCAGATGCTGGGGCAAAGAGAATCGGTCGGGATGGTGGGGATTCACCACCGGGGGCGGTTCTATGAGTTTGTCCCCTGGAATGGGCAAGTCTCTTGGCAGGTGTCGCCCTGGGGCAGCTGGCATATTTGGGCGGAGCAACAAGACTATGTGGTGGAACTGGTGGGAAAAACAGAATCACCGGGAATACCCATCCGGGTCCCCACGGCCACCGGGTTAGAGTTTTTGTGTCGGGACACCACCCAAGGGGAGTTATCTGTAAGCCTTTGGCAGAAGCAAGGGCGTCAGCTGCTCTTCAGTGCCCAGAGTCAGCAGGCTGGGTTAGAAATCGGGGGTAACGGATGGAGCGAAACGTGGCACCATGGCACCTGGCCCACCCTTACCAAACACCTCAGCCCGACCAAGCTATAAAGCAGCCCCCAAGGTAGTAATGTCATTACAGGTCAAGATTGGGAATCTGGTTAATGACTGCCTGAAATTGGCCATTACTGAAATTGCCCCCAGGGGTAATGGGCAAATAAACAGCAGATGATTGACCCCTATGGTTTTTCTGGAACGCGGTAATGATGCAGATCGATTAGGGTCGCGCGGCTCTAATCGATGGGTGTCTGTTTTGCTGATTTTATTGGGGTTTGGCACCCTTAAACCTGGGGCGGTTGGGGCGCAGGCGGTGACACCGGCTTTGGATGGCACGGGTACGGTTGTCACCCAGGATGGGCAGCGCTTTGACATTGAGCAAGGTAGCCTATCGGCCAATGGAGAAAATTTATTCCACAGCTTTCAAGAGTTTCAGCCCAGTCATGGGGAAATTGTTAACTTTTTAGCGACTCCATCGATTGAGACTATTTTTGCCCGTATTACGGGCGGTGACCCGGCTGTCATTGATGGGCTGCTGCAAATCTCAGGCGGTCGGGCCGATCTGTTTCTATTAAACCCGGCGGGGGTAATCTTTGGCCCCAATGCCAGGTTAAATCTACCGGCGGCATTTACGGTCACCACCGCGGATGGTATTGGCTTTGAGGACGGTTGGCTAAGTGCCGTTGGCGACAATGACTATACGGCCCTGGTGGGGAGTCCAAATCGGGTTGCGTTTGCCCAGCCGCAGCCCGGTGTTGTGATCAATGAAGGGGAGCTAGCCCTGGATCCAGGTCAATCGCTGACGTTGCTGGGCGGCACCGTCATCAATACGGGGGTGCTGTCAACTGCGGGAGGGCAGGTTACCGTTGCTGCCGTTCCGGGGGAACAGACTGTTCGGATTAGTCAGGTGGGCCAGCTGCTAAATCTGGAGATTGTTGAGGGGCTATCGCCAGGGTCAGCCATCGGGTTAAATGCACCCAGCTTTACACCGCTGATGCTACCGGCACTGTTAACCCATGGGGAGGTTGATCAGGCCACTCGGCTGGTTGCCAACGCAGATGGCACGGTGAGTTTGACTGGTTCTAGTTTAGCTATTCCGGCCCAGCCAGGGACTGCGATCGCATCTGGCAGCCTCAACGTTTCTAGCTTAGATTTCCCCCTGGGCACAGGCGGCACAATTGCGGTGCTAGGCACCCAGGTAGGCATTTTAGATGCCCGTTTGGCCGCATCTGGGCCCAGCGGTGGGGGCACTATTTTTATCGGGGGGGATTACCAGGGGCAGGGGGCCATGCCTCGGGCAACCCAGACATTTGTTGGTCAAAATGTTGCGATCGCAGCCGATGCCCAAACCGATGGCGATGGCGGACAGATTATAGTTTGGGCCGATGACACCACCCAGTTTTGGGGGCACGTATCGGCAAATGGAGGCCTAGACAGTGGGGCCGGTGGATTTGTTGAAATCTCAGGTAAAGAGACTCTCATTTTTCGCGGCACGGTCGATGTCACTGCCCCTGACGGTATCAGCCCGCTAGGTACCCTACTGCTAGACCCCGACGATATTCGCATTGTTGATGGCATTGCAGGTGCCGATGACGGAGAGCTGGCGGACAATCAAATTTTGTTCGACGATGGTGAAGGTGAATTTACCCTGTCTGAAGACGTCTTAGAAAATTTACTCGGTAGCGCCAATGTGGAGTTACAAGCCAATGACAACATTATCATTGAAGACCTTACTGACAATCAGCTCACATTTACCCCTGGGTTAGGCTCAATCACCTGGAGCGCCGATGCAGACCAGGATGGCGTGGGTGACATCACCATGCTTGACACCAACGATACGGTTTCAGCAGCCGGTCACTCGGTACAGTTTTCAGGGGTAAATCTACGGTTAGGTAATCTCACCACAGCGGACGAAAGCAGCGGCAATCTTAGCCTGCAGGCTACCCAAACAGTTAGCACCGGCGATTTAAGCACCCAATCTGGCCAAGGGACTGCGGGCAATGTCACCATTACCGCTGGCGGCAGCATCACCACAGGAGACATTCTCACCGATGGTCAGGTCAGTGGTAATGTCACCCTCACCAGTACTGATGCCACCATTACCACAGGAGACATTCTCACCGAAGCTGACAATGGGACCGGGGGCAATGTCACCCTATCGAGTGCGGCTGGCACCACCACCGGTCTGATAACAGCTAATGATGTCACCAATGACGGCACCGCTGTGGATGATTCAGACGCGTTTATCAATGACGAAGACTTTGATGACGAGGTTTTTTCAGATGACGTTGACGACTTTGACGAAGGAGACACCAATGCAGAGGGGTCTCTTCTCTCAGTTAATGATTCGGT
>ERZ1740059.678-NODE-678-length-17607-cov-6.295864_pt1 | contig 17607 bp, 13 predicted proteins | sample MGYA00581744_ERZ1740059 | MGnify/ENA primary metagenome ERZ1740059 (study PRJEB43018, sample SAMN04849738) | marine metagenome | isolation source: floating plastic debris | place: Pacific Ocean | collected 2008-08-28 | study: EMG produced TPA metagenomics assembly... | reverse complement strand
CAGGAGTAAGACGGGCAGCGCGTCCGGCGCGAGCCGCACGCCGCGCACGAAGTAGGGCGGCCCTTCGATGGCCACGTACGCCCAGTTGATGTCGTTCCGGAGGCACCAGCGGCCGTCCGCGGCGCGCTCGATCCACCCGTCGAAGGAGCGCGCGACGCCGGGATGCTCGATGCGCTCCTCGCCATTGAACCAGCGACCGCGCCGGTCCCGGCGGATCGCCGTCTCCCGCGTGTAGCCCCGGCGGAGCATCTCGGCCGCGTCCATGACGCCGATTCTGGCGCCCCCGCCCCGCGCCGCAACGCGCCGCATTTGCTACACCAGGCCCGTGGCGACCATCGACAAACGCGACGCCTGGCGCCGGGCCAGCGCCGCCGTCGAAACGGGCCGGCCGGAGGAAGCGCTCGGGCCGCTCTGGAGCCTGGTCGACCGGGCGCACCTCGTGGACGAAGAGCTCGTCGGCTACCTGCGGCTGATGGGCCGGGCGTATCAGGCCCTCGAGCGCGACCGCGCGAACGCCACGATCCTGCTCTTCCTGGGCCAGGTCGAAGCCGCGCTTCGCGCCAGTGACGCGCCCACGGACCGGGCGCGCGCACACATCGTGCTCGGTCGCCGCGGAGAGGCGGCCAAGGCCTACGGCGAGGCCGGCTGGCTCGGGCACGCGGCCATCGAGCTCGAGGAGGCCGGCGACGACCGCGGCGCGCGGGTGCTCTGGGAGCGTCTGGCGCGCGCGCCGCGGCTCCGGGACGCGCTCTACGAGCGCGGCCTCGTGATGTTCAACGTGGGCCGGGCCTGCGAGCGTCTCGGCGACGCCAGCGCCGCGCGCCGCGCGATCATCGACAGCATGCACCTGCTCGAGGCCGCGGCGGACGGCTTCGAGACGCGGGGCCTCCGCGAGCGCGCCTTCGACTGCTACCAGGTGCTGCTCACGCTCGGGAAGGACGGCGCCTTCGAGAACCTCGCCGAGGGCTACCTGAACTGCATCCGCATCCTCAAGGAGGACAACCTCAAGTACTACGTCCTCCAGTATTACGAGGACTTCCAGGAGCTCGCGCTCCGGCGGGAGGAGTTCCACGCCGCGGCCACGCTCTTCCGGGAGGCCGCCGACTTCAGCCGCCGCTACAACCTCCCCTACGAACGGCACTACCGGGAGCGTGCCGCCGCGGCGCAGGTCGCCGCCGCCGAGAAGCTGATGAGCGCCGGCGCCCCCGAGGAGATGGCCGAGAACGCCTACGCCTCGGCCATCGACGCCTACAACGACGTCGGCAGCTACTCCCGGGTGCGCGAGGTCTACGGCAAGCTCGCGAAGCTCGAGCTCGGCGAGAAGCGCCAGGCCCGCTACGCCCGGCTGCAGGCGCGCCTCGGCGGCGTCGAAGACGAGGACGGCCAGTCCGTGCCCTTCCCGGACTACCTCCGCATGGACACGGCGTACCCGGAGATCTGGCGCCTCGACGTCGTCGAATGGGAGCAGGGCGGCGACGCGGCCGAGACCATGGGCGAGGTGCTCCTCGACGCGAAGTGGCCCGACTACACGAAGCGCCGGGCGCTCCTCTGCCGGCTCTTCCAGCTCGGCGCCCTCGAGAGCCCACCCTCGCCGGCAACGCTCGTCGGCCTCTGCGAGCACCTCGGGCGCGTCGAGATCTACGCCTCGCTGGCGCCCCTCGAGCACATCTACGGGCACGAGGACGGCCGGGTCCGCGCCGCGGCGCTCCGGGCCGTGCGCCAGCTCTTCTTCAAGCGGAGCTACGTGCTCATCATGCAGGGCCTCCAGGACGAGGAGCCGGCGGCGCGGCAGGAAGCGCTCGAGGCCGTGGGGGCCCTGCACTTCACGCACGCCTACGACCCGCTCCAGCGCATCTACCGAAGCTCGCCGGAAGCCACCGTGCGCCACCGGGCGCTGAAGAGCATCGGCAAGATCCCGAGCCTCGAGGCCGCGGAGCTGCTCGTCGACGTGCTCCGCCAGGGCGACCAGCGCGAGCGCGAGATCGTGCGCGAGCTGCTGAAGCGCAACGACCAGCCCGAGGTCGACGGGCTGCTCCGGCGTGCCGTCGCCGCGGAGAGCGGCGTCGCGCGGACCCGGCTCGAGGACGTGCTCCGGAGCCGCAACTACTGAGCGGGAGGCGGCCGGGCGCGCTACTGCACGTGGTAGCGGAAGCTGAAGAGCAGCTCGCTCCGCCGGGTTCCGTCGCCGCCGATGTCCTGGCGGAGCGCGAGGTCCGCGCCAAGCTGCCGCTCGACGTAGCCGAGGGCCGCCGTGATCTGGTCGAGGCCGCGACCGTCGTCCCGCCGGTAACCCACGCGAAGCGGGACCTTCTCGCCGAGGAGGATCTCGGCGCCGACGCCAAAGATGACCCGCGTGTCGTCGAAGGTGGTCAGGTCGGCGAAGGCATCGCCGGCGAGCGTGACCACCTCCCGGATCGTGTAGCTCACGCCGCCGCCGAGCTGGAGCGGCGCCAGCGGCGAGTCGGTCTTGATGAGGTTGTAGCCGATGGCGGAGATGTGGAGCCCCTCGGCGGGTGTCACGCGCGCTGCCGCGTCCAGCGTGAAGGCGCGGAGGTTCGTGGAGCCGACACGCTCGCCCGCCGCGTTGCGAGCGCGCGAGCGGAACTGCAGGTAGCGACCGCTCAGGCCGATGGCGATGCGGTCGGAGAGCGGGAAGCCGAGCGAGAGGCGCCCGTCGTAGCCGCGGTAGTTCTGCGACTCGTCGTCGCCGTCGCTGCCCCCGAAGATGCCGCGCGCCGAGATGCCCGCCGCCAGGCGGTTCGTGATCGAGTCGGCCACCGCCGAGCCGAAGGAGATCGTGCCCGAGCCGGGGAAATACGCCGCGTAGCCCTCCAGGTGATAGAGCGGCACGAGCGGCAGGTTCGCCGGGTTGTAGGCCACCGCGTTGATGCCCGTGGCGCCGGCGCGGCCGCCCATGCCCATGCCCAGGCCGCGCGCGGTCTCGTAGGTGTCTTCCCGCGGCGCGACGCCGGGCGGTGCCAGGGTCGTGTCGGGGCCCGGCGGGAGCACCGTCTGGGCGGCCGCCGGCGAGGTGAGCGCAACGAGCGCGAGCGCGCACGTGGCGAGGAGCGCGCGGGCGCGACGGGCCATCCCCCTGCTCGACGCGCTTCCCATGGACCTGCTGCCTCGCCGCCTCATACCGCCTCGCTCCCGCGCCTCGTCCCGCGCCGGGGCACGCTAGCGAACGGCCGAGCACCCTCCAAGAATCCCGCGGCGTGTAGATCCCCGGGATCACGAACGAATCACGACTGATCTCCCCAATCGCGAGTGCGGCAGACCGCCGCGCACGCGCGTCGCCGGCTAAAGCCTCACGATTTCGGGTGGTTGTGAGACGCGCGGAAGACGACGCGTCGCGCCATCGGGCCTGCGCAGAGGGAGTGGGAAGGAGAATCCACCGTGATCACGGACGCTTCCATTCTGGCCTCGCGGGTGTCGTAGACGTGACGGATCGAGCCTGCTAGCTTCGCCAACCTCATCTGAAGGGAGGCTCGGGGCCCGGCGAATGCCGCCCGTGTCGTGGGTGCGCCGCCCAACCGCCGCGCACTCGGGACGTGGCCTCGGTGTACGGGGAGGATGAACGCGTAACGTCTGTTTTTGGAAGCTGGCGCGGCCTGACTACGTGGCCCGAGCTTCCCCGTCGTTTCGCGGTTTTCCACTCGTTTCCGGGCAGAGCCCCCAGAGACTATCCCCAGGCTGTGGAAAGCCTGGGGAGCCGGACGATTGCGCCGTAAAATCCGGGGAGAGAGCGAATGACCGAACTGTGGGACCGCGCCATGACCACCCTCCGGGGTCGGCTTTCGGCGGAGAACTTCGAGACGTGGCTCGCGCCGGTGGCGTGCGAGGCGGTCGAGGGGGATGCGGTGGTCCTACGGATTCCCAATCGCTTCTATGCGGACTGGATCAACAATCACTACGCGACGCTGGTCCTCGACGCTCTCGAAGAGGCCGCGGAAGGCCGGCGTCCCGCGCAGCTTCGCTTCACCGTGGACGAGAACCTGCAGGAGCGCGTTCCCCCTGCGCCGTCGGGGTCTACCGCCCCTCCGCCCTCGACGCTGGCCCGCCCGCGGGCCCGCGCACGCACCACGCATACGCCGGCGCCGACGCCGGTGCGCGGGAGTGACCTCAACCCGAAGTATCGCTTCGACAACTACGTGGTGGGGCCCTCGAACCAGCTCGCCCACGCCGCCTCCATCGCGGTCGGCTCGTCCCCGGGGAAGCGCTACAACCCCATGTTCATCTACGGCGGCGTCGGCCTCGGCAAGACGCACCTGATGAACGCCATGGGTCATACGATCCTCGGCGACTCTCCCGACGCGGTCATCTATTACCTGAGCGCCGAGCGTTTCACGAACGAGTTCATCTGGTCTCTCCAGAACCACCGCATCGATGAGTTCCGCCGCCGGTATCGCGAAAACTGCGACGTCCTTCTCATGGATGACATCCAGTTCTTGGCGGGTCGCGACCAGACGCAGGAAGAGTTCTTCCATACCTTCAACGCGCTGTATCACTCCGACAAACAGATCGTCGTTACCTCGGACGTATACCCGCAGAACATTCCGGAGATGGAGGAACGGCTCCTCAGCCGTTTCCAGTCCGGGATGGTCGCCGACATCCAGCCTCCCGAGGTGGACACCCGCGTCGCCATCTTGCGGAAGAAAGCGGAAGCCGAGCGCATCGCGCTGAGCGACGACGTGGCGCACTTCATCGCGCAGGTGGTGAAGAGCAACGTGCGTGAGCTCGAGGGGACGCTGCTCCGCATCGCGGTGAAGGGCGAGCTCCTGGGTCGCTCCATCGACCTCGACCTGGCCAAGGAATCTCTCCGCGCGCACATCCCGGTGCAGGAGCAGGCACTCACCGTCGAGGACATCCAGAAGGCGGTCTGCGCCTACTTCGGGCTCAAGCTCACGGAGCTGAAGTCGAAGCGTCGGCACCGCGCCGTCAGCTATCCGCGGCAGGTGGCCATGTACCTCTGCCGGCAGCGCCTCGGCACGAGCTATCCGGAGCTCGGCGGCCGCTTCGGCGGCAAGGACCATACGACGGTGATCAGCGCGGTCCGGAAGATCACCGGCCTCCTCGAGAGCGACGACGAAAAGACCGTCTCGGTGGTGCAGGCCATCGACCGCAAGCTCGGTTGACGGAAGCGGCGCGACCAAGTCGGGCGGCTTACTCTACTCGGCGGGCGCCGGCGCGGGCGTGTCGCTGGCGCCCACCGTCGCGCGCACGGCGGGCAGGCGCATCTTCCAGAGGAAGCCGTCGAAGTAGAAGTGGACCATCGACTGGTACACCGTCCAGTAGCCCACCCAACGCGCCGTGGTGAGACCCGCGACCTCCGGCTGGGACTCGGCGCGGAAGATCCAGCGGCCGTAGTACTTGAGGTAGAGGAAGGCGAGGCCGAGCACCACGGCGGTCCCCACGTAGGTCACGAGCGGCCAGCGCAAGAAGCGCTCGATGACGGGCCGGTGCTCGAGCGGCGTCGCGTAGCGCCTGCGCTGGAAGGCCCAGACGAAGACCATGTACTCGATGGCGTGGCTGAAGGCGTAGGCCAGGTAGGCCTTCAGCGGATGGAGATAGAGGAACGTCGTGGAGAGGAGCGTGGTGCCGAGGGCCATGGTGAGCCGCGCCCGGTTGCGGAGCCCATTCGCCTTGAGCTCCCAGCGAAGGAAGTTGCCCACGGCGAAGACGACGAGCGCGATGGAGGGCCAGAGCATCACGCCGGCGAGCGCCTCGAAGGCGTCGAAGACGGGCGTGAGGATCTGCCGGCCGCGGCTGAAGAGGCGGAAGACCTCGTCGCGGTAGAGCGGCCCGACGTAGAAGAGGTAGAGCGGCAGCCAGCAGACGATGAGCAGCCGGTCGACCCAGCCCGGCACCTTGTCCGGTACCCCGCTCTTCGCGTTGTACATGCGGAAGATGCCGTACTTCTGCATGTAGACGTGCCAGATGTTCCAGAGCCCGGCGAAGACCGCGGCCCCGTTGAGCACCTGGCCGAGGCGGACGGAGCGCTGACCCACCTCGGGGAACGCGGCGACGAGGGCGACGAGGGCGACGAGCACCGGCGCGACGAAGCGCACGCGGCGGGCCTCGGGGCGCTCACGGAGCGTGACCGCGTCGAGCACGAGCGTGAAGGCGAAGAGGCCGGCGAGCACTGCCCAGTTGCGCTCGATGCGGTCGAAGGCGTCGGCGGGCGTGAAGAGCGCCTTCTGAAGCCCGGCGACGAGAAGGGCGACGCCGAAGCAAGCCGCGAGCGCGACGCCATGGGCGCGGCCGCTCGGGCGCTGGTCGCTCCGGTCCCGGCTGATGACCTGCACGAGCGCGACGACCGCGGCGAGGCCCGTCATCAGCCCGACCCCGCTCACGAAGAAGGGCTGCGCCGCGAGCGTCGGGCTGAGCAGGAAGAGCACCAGCATCAGGCCCGGGAAGACCGTGAAGCGGAGCGGATGGCGCTGGAAGATCTGCCCGTCGAGGTAGACGTAGGGATAGCCGTAGTGCCGGTGCACGTCGGTGAAGGCCAGAATGACCAGGTACACGGGCAGGTAGTCGAGGCGGTGCGAATCCCCGACGAGCATCATGGGGATGAGCACGGGCAGCCAGCTGAAGGCGTAGGCCCAGGTGTCGACGAGCGGCGACACGTGCCAGTGCGCACGCCGGCTCGCCGCGTCCGCGGAGCCCCGAAAGCCAAAGAGCGACGCCACCGCCATGCGGGCGTTCTAGCGGCACCCTGGGCCGGGCACCACCACGAGGCGACGGCTAGCTTGCGACGGCGGCGTGTGCGGCGCTGCTCTCCGGGCCCTCGACCACGACCTCCACGAGCGCGTCCACCCAGCGGCGCGCGGGGGTGGCCGTCGCGAGCCAGATGAGCTCGTAGGTGAGGAGCGGCATGCCCGCGAGGGGGCGCAGCGCCACGCCGGGGTAGGAGAAGCCCGCGGAGAAGGGCGCGACGCCCACGAAGCCACCGCCGCTGACCAGCGCGAGGGTCTGCGGGATGGTGTCGATGTCGACCGCGGGCCGGAGCGCGAAACCGGCCTGACGGCAGAGCTCCGTGAAGCGCTCGAAGACCAGCGGGCTCGTCGCCCGGGAGGGCACGACGAGGTCCCGCGACGCGAGCTGCGCGAGCGCGATGGTGTCCTCGGCGGCGAGGGGATCGGTCTCGGGCACGGCCGCGTAGAGCGCGACCTGCCCCACCGGGACGCGACGGCAGGCGGCCGGCACCGAATCGTCCCAGGCGACACAGGCGTCGACGCGCCCCTCCGCGAGGATCGTCCCGAGGCGCGCCTCCGTGACCCGATGCAGGCTCAGCTCCACGCCGGGATGCCGCTGGCGAAAGCGCGTCAGCGCCGCGCCGATGCCCGGCTGCGCGGCGCCGCTCGCCATGCCGAGGCGCACGCGGCCGTAGTCGTCGGCGCTCCCCACCCGCGCCGCCCGCAACGCGTCCTCGGCCCGGTCGAGGCTCGCCTGAGCGTGCACGAGGAACGCCTCGCCCGCGGGCGTCATGGCGACGCGGCGGGAGCTCCGCCGCAGGAGCGGGACCCCGACGTGCTCCTCGAGACCCTGAAGCGTGCGACTCAGCGCGGGCTGCACCACGCCGAGTCGCTTGGCGGCGCGCCCGAAGTGCAGCTCCTCGGCGAGCACGACGAAGGACCGAAGATGGCGGAGCTCCATGAGTCATTGATGCCATTAAGGCATCGTCCAGTCACCGAGATAGCATTTCTACTCCGGTGATGGCGGCCCCAATACTGCTTCAGCAAGCTTCTCAACGATGCGTGAGCTGCATCATTTATCCACGTTCGGGGACGCGCCAGCAGGCCTCGGGTCCAGCCCGTGCCACGGAGTCGGAATCGTGAACGCCACCAAACCTGACAGGTTCCGTCAGTTCCCCGGCCTATCGCTCGGGCGATCCCGGGAGGGGCGTGCAAAGCGAGCAGCGCCCGGCGCCTTTCCGCGTCTGTGTTGCGGCGGACCTTCGCCCGCGACTCTCCGAGCCCCGCGCCTCGCCGTGCGCCCCGCCCCCTCGCTCCCGAGCTTCCAGATGCCCTTCTCTTTTCTCACGTCGCTCCGCGTCGCCCTCGTGGGCTCGGTCCTCGTCGCGGCCGGCCCCGTCGCCGAGGCCCAGCCGCCTCGCTTCGACCCGGACGCATTGACGCCCGCCATGGCGTCGCAGCGGGCCGTGGACACCTCGCCGGAGCTCGCGGCGCTCCGGGCCGAAGCCGAGAGCGCACACCTCGGGTCGGACGGCGCGGTGATCGGCCTGGTGCCGCGCCTGACGCTCAGCGCGGGCTACCGGCGGCTGAGCCCCATCACCAACCCGCCCTTCGGCGGGCCGCCCCTGGACGCGACGGACCCTGGCGTCGCCGGCGAGCTCGCGGCCGTGAACGACCCGGCATCCGCGGCGCTCTTCGATCGGCTCACGCGCGGCAACGCCGACCAGGCCGCCTTTCCCGTCTTTCTGAACGACTACGAGCTCCGCGCGCGCCTCGACTACTCCCTCACCGCGGCGGTGCTCCGCGAGCTGCCGCGGCGCCGGGCGGCCCAGCTCCAGGCCACGGTCGCCGACCTCACGGTGGAAGACGGCGCGCGGCAGGTCGCGCTCGCGGCCCAGCGCGTCTACTTCGCCGCCGCCTCCGCGCGGGCCGCGGACGAGGTCGCGCGGGAGACGCTCCGCCGGGCGCAGGCGGACCTCGCCCTCGTGCAGGCGCGCCTCGAGGGCGGTGACGCGACGCCGGCGGAAGGGCTCTCCGCCGAGTCGGCGGTCGCCATCGCGGAGGCCGAGGTGGCCCGCACGGAGACCGAGGTGGCGGTGACGACCGCGCAGCTCGCCCAGGTGCTCCATGTGGACGACGCGGCGCCGCTTCAGCTCGCGCTACCGCCGACGCCATCCGGAAGCGCGCTGCCCACGGCCGATGCGTTGCTGCCGAACGCGCTCGCGCAGCGACCGGAGCTCCAGGGGCTCCGGGCCTCGGAGGCCGCGCAGCAGGAGACGCGCTCCGCGGCCCGCGCGGGCCAGCTCCCGGATCTCAGCGTGTACGGCGACATCGTCAGCGCGAACCCCAACCAGCGCATCTTCCCGCCGAGCCAGCGCTTCGACACGACGTGGGAGATCGGGGTGACGCTCGCGTGGTCGCCAAACGACCTGCTGACCTCGGGCACGGCCGTCGATCAGGCCGACGCCGCGCTCGCCGCGACCCAGGCCACGCTCCGGCAGGCGGAAGAGGCCGTGGCCCTCGCGCTCCGCGTCGCGCGCGCCCGGCTTCTCGCCACGGACCGCGAGATCGCGCGGCGGCAGGCCGCGCTCAGCGCCGCCGAGGCCTCGCAACGGCTCCGCGTCGCCGAGCTCGAAGCCGGCGCCACCACCGCCGCCGAGGTGCTCCGCGCCTCCGTCGCCGTGGACGCGGCGCGCATCGCTCTCCGCCGCGCCGAAATCGACGCGCGCTCCCTGGCCGCGGAGCTCGACTTCGCTGCCGCGACCCAGACCTGGTCCCCAGCCGAGGCTTCCCGATGAGCAACGACGACGACACCCGCGAGAGCGGCGAGAACCCGACCGTGGACGCCGCGGTGGACGGCGAGACGACCGCGGAAAGCGAGCCGCTGACGGACGCGAACGCACCCCGCCCGAGCCGGGCCCGGCAGGCCCTCACCTATGCGGCCATCGCGCTCAGCGTGGCGCTGGTGCTCGGCAGCATCGTGGGCGCCAAGGCCGATCAGATCGGCGCGATGATCGAGGACGGCGAGAACTTCGAGCTCCCGCCGGTCGCCATCACGCAAGCCATCGCGACCCGCCGCACCTGGGCCGCAACCTCGGAGGCCGTCGGCTCCATCGTCGCGCGGCGCACGGTGCCCCTCGCGGCCGAGGTGGGCGGCAAGGTCACGCGCGTCGGCTTCGAGTCCGGCGACGACGTGCGCCGAGGCCAGCTGCTCCTCACCCTCGACGCGGCGCTCCCGCGGGCGGAGCTGGCCCAGGCCGAGGCGCGGCTCCGGCTGGCAGAGCTCGAGCTCTCCCGCGTGGAGACGCTCCGCGCCCGCGGCGCCCGCACGGACGCCGACTTCGAGCGCGCCGAAGCCGACCGCGACCTGGCGAAGGCCGCGCGAGATGCCGCCGCCGCCGCCGTCCGGATGCGCGTGGTGAAGGCGCCCTTCGCCGGCCGCATCGGCATCCGGGACGTGGAGCCCGGTCAGATCGTGCAGGCGGGTACCGTGGTCGCGTCGCTGCAGACGGCCGAGGCGCCGGAGGTGCAGTTCCACGTGGGCGAGGACGAGGTCGCGGGCCTCGCGCCGGGGCTTCGTGTCGAGGTGCGGGCCTCGGGTCACGACGCCGCGCTCACCGGCACGGTCCGCGCCCTGGACAACGCCGTGCGCGAAGGCAGCCGGAGCCTCCGGGTGCGTGCGACGCTCGACGTCCGCCCGGGCAGGCGCACGCCGGTGCCCGGCACCTACGCGACCGTCGTCCTGAGCCGGGCCCAGGAGCGCGAGGTGCTCGCCATTCCCGAGACCGCCGTGAGCTACGCGGCCTACGGCACCTCGGTCTTCCTGATCGATGACCGCGACGCCGAAGGGTCGTCGCGGCCGCTGCTCGTGCAGCAGGCCTTCGTACGTCTCGGCGAACGCCGCGGGGACCTGGTCGAGGTGCTGGACGGCGTCGAGGACGGCGCCCGCGTGGCGGCTTCCGGCGTCTTCAAGCTGCAGGACGGCTTCCGCGTCATCCTCGACGCCGACGCCGACGCGGCCGACGCCGACGCGCCCGAGGACGAGGACTGAGCCGTGGCCATCACCGACCTCTTCATCAAGCGGCCCGTCGTCGCCGTGGTGGTCAACGTGACCATCCTGCTCGCCGGGCTCTACGCGGCGACGACGCTCACGGTCCGCCAGTTCCCGCGGAACGACAACGCGACGGTGGTCATCACGACGCCCTACGTGGGCGCCGACCCCGAGCTCGTCGCGGGCTTCATCACGACGAGCATCGAGCGTGCCGTCTCTTCGGCCGACGGCGTCGACTACATCGAGTCCCAGAGCGGGCGCGGCGTGTCCATCGTCTCGGCCCGGCTCCAGCTCGGCTACGACGCGAACCGCGCGCTCGCGGACATCAGCGCCAAGGTCGACGAGGTGCGGGGCGATCTGCCGGCCGAGGCCGAGGTCCCCATCCTCCAGGTGCAGTCCGCGGACAGTCAGTTTGCCGCGGCCTACCTGAGCTTCGGCTCCGACGTGCTCGCGCCGAACCAGGTCACCGACTACCTCGTGCGCGTCGTGCAGCCGCGCCTCGCGTCGGTGCCCGGCGTGCAGTCGGCGAACATCCTCGGCGCGCGCACCTTCGCCATGCGCGCCTGGCTACGCAGCGAGGACCTGGCGGCCTTCGGCCTCGACGCGACGGCCGTGGCGAACGCGCTCCGTGCCAACAACGTGCGCGCCGCTGCGGGCTCGGTGGAAACGGACGCGCTCGACATTCAGCTCTCCACCAACACGGGCCTCGAGACCGTCGAGGACTTCGAGCGGCTGGTCGTGGCGGACACGGGCGAGCGGCTCGTGCGCCTTCGGGACGTCGCGAACGTCGAGCTCGGGAGCGAGTCGGAGGACCAGGAGGTCCGCTTCAGCGGCCAAAACTCGGTCTTCTTCGAGATCAAGGCGCTCCCGGACGCCAACAGCCTCGACGTGATCCGCGGCGTCCGCGCCGAGCTCGCGTCCATCCAGGAGGACCTGCCGCCGCAGATCGAGGCGACCTTCGCCTACGACGCCACCGAGTACATCGAGGCCGCGCTCGAAGAGGTCGTGAAGACACTCGTCGAGACGCTGCTCATCGTCACGCTCGTCATCCTCGCCTTCCTCGGGTCCTTCCGCTCGGTCCTCATCCCGGTGGCGGCGATCCCCGTGTCGCTCATCGGCGCCATCTTCCTGATTCAGCTCTTCGGCTTCACGCTGAACCTGCTGACCATCCTGGCCATCGTGCTGGCGGTGGGGCTCGTCGTGGACGACGCCATCGTGGTCGTCGAGAACGTCGAGCGGCGCATCCGCGAGGGCATGTCGCGGGTCCAGGCGGCAGCGCTCGGGTCCCGGGAGCTGGTCGGCCCGGTCATCTCCATGACCATCACGCTCGCGGCCGTGTATGCGCCCATCGCCTTCCAGGGCGGGCTCACGGGCTCGGTCTTCAAGGAGTTCGCGCTGACCCTCGCCGGCGCCGTGACCATCAGCGGCGTGGTGGCGCTGACGCTCTCGCCGGTGATGGCGCAGCGGCTCCTGCCCGACGCGGACGCGAAGGAGACCGCCGTGAGCCGCGCCGGCAGCCAGGCCCTCGCCTGGCTGCAGCGGAACTACCTCCGGGCGCTCCGGGGCACGCTCCGCTACCGGCCCGCCATCTACGCGACGTGGCTCCTGCTCTTCGTGGCGACCTTCGGCCTCTTCGCCATGTCGCCGCGGGAGCTGGCGCCGGCGGAGGACCAGGGCGTCGTCTTCGGGCTGCTCAACACGCCCGGGAACGCGACCATCGCGGACCTGGCGCCGGATACGGCGCGCATCGATCGCATGCTCCGCGGCCTCGACGAAGGCGCCTACACCTTCCAGATCACGGGCCCCGACGGCGGCTTCTGGGGCGTGGCGCTCGATCCCTGGGAGGAGCGCGACCGCTCGGCCGCCGAGGTGGGCTTCGAGGTGCAGCAGCTCGTGGGCGGCATCGCCGGCGTGGAGGCCTTCCCCATCACGCTCCCGGCGCTCCCGGGCGGCGGCAACTTCCCCGTCGAGATCGTGATGATGTCGACGGACGGCCACGACGTGATGCTCGAGCACGCGGCCAAGCTCCAGCAGGCCGCGGCGGTGAGCGGGCTCTTCGCCTTCCCGCCGCTCATCGACGTGAAGTACGACCGCGTCTCGTCTCGCATCGTGCTCGACCGGGACAAGGTGCTCGCGAGCGGCCTCACCATGGCGGACGTCGGCGCGGCGCTGGCCTCGAGCCTGAGCGAAGGGCGCATCGACCGCTTCAGCCGCTACGGCCGGAGCTACGAGGTGATCCCGCTCCTGGGCGATGCGGACCGGGCGCACCCGGAGCAGCTCGCGAACCTCCGGCTCCGGACGCCGGGCGGCGAGCTCGTGCCGCTCAGTACGCTCGCCCGCTTCGAAACGGAGACCGTGCCGCGCACGCTGAACCGCTTCGACCAGCTCAACGCGGTGAAGCTGAGCGGCGTGCCGACGCGGACCATCGCCGACGCCGTCGGCTTCCTCGAGCAGCAGGCCGCGGCGACGCTGCCCCGGAGCTACACGCTCAGCTACACGGGCGAGGCGCGGCAGCTGAAGGCCGAGGGCAACAGCTTCGAGGTCAGCTTCGCCGTGGCGCTGGTGCTGGTCTTCCTGGTGCTGGCCGTGCAGTTCAACAGCTTCCGGGACCCGCTCGTGGTGCTCGCGGGCTCGGTGCCGCTCGCCATGTTCGGCGCGGCGATCTTCACGTTCCTGAAGATGCCGAACCCGATGCTGCCGCACTTCACGGACGGCTGGACGACCACGATGAACATCTACTCGCAGGTGGGCCTCGTGACGCTGGTCGGCCTGGTCGCGAAGAACGGCATCCTCATCGTCGAGTTCGCGAACGAAAAGCAGCGCGAGGGGCTCTCGAAGATCGACGCCGTGCTCGAGGCGGCGCGGACCCGGCTTCGGCCGATCCTGATGACGACGACGGCCACGATCCTCGGCCACTTCCCGCTCATCCTGGTGACCGGCGCGGGCGCGGCAGCGCGCAACAGCATCGGCGTGGTGCTGGTGGCCGGCATGGCCATCGGCAGCTTCTTCACGCTCTTCTTCGTCCCGGCGCTCTACCTGCTCTTCGCGACGCGCCACGAGGCGGAGGTCGAGATCCCCGAGGCGTCGGGGGAGGGGGCGGCGCTGGCGCCCATCGCGGCCGAGTAGGTTCGGCCTCGTGTCCTGAGTGCTGGGAGTCCGGTGGAAGTCAGGCCTCGCCGAGCGGGGTCGATGGTGTTCTCCCTCCGGAGGCTCCGGCACGGCGGCGGCGAGAACCGGAGCGGCGCCTCTCGCCTGTGCGTCACGGCGCAGTACTGCGAGCCGCACCTCCCCACCCAGAAGAACTCCTCCCTCTCGGTGTCGCCGGAAAGCGCACGCGGCCGAAGCGAGCCCATGCTCCGCTTGCTCGGCTACAGCATTCGCCCGCCCTTCATGGGCATGGTGGACGGCAAGCTCCCGAAGCGAGTGCTCGAGCGGGGGCGAGGCCTCGCGGGCAGGCTTGCGCTGCCCCAGCGGCCATGACGAGACTGGGGCTCGCTCGCCAAAGGAGGTGACCTTGCCTTGCCGTCCGAATCCAGCGCGCGAGCGGTCGAGGACCGCGTTGCTCGCCCTGCTTCTCGCGCTCGCGGGGTGCGGCAGCGCGAAGAAGGACGTCCTCGACTTGCGCGGCGACGCCGGCCCTGGGGCGGACGATGCAGGGGAAAACAGTACCGATGCCGGTCCGCATGGCCTCCCCGACATGGGCGGTCAGGGTGTGGAGTGCCCGCCCGTCGGCGCAGGGACACCCATAGCCTCCGTCGGCGCCTGCCCCTTCGGGCCCGCCATCCCGAGTGCCGAGGGGCTCGCGCTGCCGTGCTGCCACCGCGCGAGCAACGCAGCGCGACCGGACGGCGTCGAGCTGCGCATCACGTCGCTGCGCTTCGACGCGCCGCGCTCGGTGGCCGCGACGACCCGCCCGCTGATCACGGGTCTCTTTCAGAACGCCATCGACGAGGAGCGCTTCAACTGGGTCGTGCAGGTCACGGGAGGCTGCGGTGCCGTCGGCGTGCGCATGGGCGGGGCACTCCGGGCGACGTCGGGCGCGCTCTCGCTCCTCACGGGCCGCGCCCCCGCGCTCTCCACGTCGAACCCGCTGCTCGCGGATACGGCCCGCTGGGACCCCATCGACGTCCTCGGCACGCTCGACGACGAGGTCCTCGCAACGGAACCCATCGCGCGTGTCGTGGTGCCCGTCTTCGACGCCGCGGGTGCGCTCATCGTCGAAGCCCCTTTCCGTGATCTCGTCCTCGAAGACTGGAGGCTTCATGAGGACCGCACCTGCGTGGGGGCCCGGGACACGAGCGTGCCCCTCAACGAGTTCGCCGAAGGCGGAACGCTGCGTGGCTTCGTCGCCCTCGAGGACGTCCTCGGCATCTACCTCGACCAGGGACCCCTGGACGATTTCCTCTGCCGCTTTCTGGCCGACGCCCCGGATGGCAGCGTGGACTGCGTGCCCTCGGAGCGAAGTCGCTGGCGCGTGCTTCCCGACGCGCGCTGCGAAGCCGAGGGATGCACGGCCGGTTCCTGCGCACCGGAGACCACCTGCAACGCCTGGAGCTTTGCGGGTGCCATCAGCGCTGCGGGGGCCGAAGTGATCTGAGCTACCCGCGGAACCAGAGCTGCTGCATGCGGATGGGGTTGCCGTTCATGGTGCGACCGTCGAGCGCGTCGCGGCGGATGAGCTCGAGGGTGTCGAAGAGCGCTTCGAAGTGACCCTCGGCGTGGTGCCGGCAGACGCCGCCGTCGCCCATCGTGAAGGCGCCGTGGGGAAAGCCCGGCGCGCCGCGCGCGTAGCGGGCCCGATTCCGCGCGTCGTCCTGGAGCGGCAGGTCGCTGACGAAGACCACGCCGCCGGGGGCCAGCACGCGCATCGCCTCGGTGGCGAGGGCGCGCTGCACGTCGGCGGCGGGCGCCGAGGTGAACGTCGCGGCGAAAAGCACGGCATCGAAGGCGCCGTCATCGAAGGGCAGCTCGCGCCCTTCGCAGAGAGCGAGCGTCGCGTCCGGGACCGCTCGCCGGGCGCGCTCGAGCATGCGGGGCGCGATGTCGACGCCGTGGAGCCGCCGATGGCCGGCGGCTTGCAGCACCTCGAGGAGCCGGCCCTCGCCGCACCCGACGTCGAGCACCCGCAGCGGCGCCGGCGCCAGCGCCTCGAGACGCGCGACGTCGAGCGGGTGGCCGAAGGTCTTCGTGCCCGCGACGCGGTCCCAGTAGGCGGCGGGGTTCACGCGCTCAGCTCTGCCGCGCCCGGTGCACCAGCGCGACGAGCGCCTTCCGCGCCTCGACCGGCGTCGTGACCTCGTCATCGAAGGCGATGCGCGCCGGGCGCGGCCCCTTCTCCGTCGCGACCGAGAGCTCGAAACCGTAGCGGTCGACGCCGACCATGGTGGCCTCGGGCGCCTCCTTCGCCCGCGTGAAGGCGCGCGCGTAGGCCACGCAAGCGTCGGCGTGGTCCTCGTTCATGTGGCTGACGATGCCCGCCGCGTGCTCGGCCAGCGGGTCCGGCTCGGCGCCCTTCCAGTCCTCGAGCGGCACCCAGGACATGCGCCCGTAGCCGCCGATGTAGCGGCGCTCCGCCACGGCCAGCGACCAGAAGGAGAAGTCTCCGAAGTCGGCGTAGTAGGCCGCCTGCGGGTGCGCGGCGAGAAACGCGTCGCGCGCCGGGCCGGGGTCCTCGAGGCGGCGCGCGTCGCCGAGCAGCGTCACGCGTCCGTTCGCGAGCGGGTCCGCGTGCTCGTCCTCGAAGACGAGCAGCGACGCCCGCGGGTTCTTCATGAGGTGCTTCGTGTGCGTCGCCAGCGTGCTGACGAGGAAGACCGGGTCGCCCTCGTGGAGCGCGAAAGTGACGAAGGAGCCGTGCGGGTAGCCGGCCGGCGACACCGTCGAGAGCGCGCCGGTGGTCTTGCCCAGGAGCAGCGTTCGCGCGCGCTCGCCGTGCGTGGGCGCCCTCGTGTCGGCGGGCGTGAGCGGTTCTTCGGGCGTCGTCCGGGCGTGCGCGTCCATGGGAGGGTCATCACTCCCGAGGGGCCGGAGATCAAGCGCCGCGCGCTCAGCCGGCGGGCGGAGCGGCCTCCGCGGCCGACGGGGCGAGCGCCGCGAGCTCGCCCTTCAGCTTCGTCGCCCAGGCCACGAGGCGCTCTTCGGTGAGGTGCGCTTCGTTGTCGTTGTCGAGGGGCAGGCCCAGGAAGTGCGTCCGGTCCTCGGTGAGCGAGGCCGAGTCGGCGAAGCGATAGCCCTCCGTGGGCCAGAGCCCGACGAGCATGGCGCCCTTGTCCTTGATCCGCTCCCAGATGAGACCGAAGGCGTCCACGAAGGTGTCGTCGTACGTGAGCCCGTCGCCGGTGCCGAAGAAGGCCACGTGCCGCCCCGACCAGTCGAGCTCCTCCAGCTCCGGGAGACGGTCCTCCCAGTCGTATTGGAGCTCGCCGATGTCCCAGGTCGACGCTCCGATGATGACGACGTCGTAGCCGAGGATCTCCTCCGGGGAGGCCCGCGACACGTCGAGGCTCGTCTCGAGGGAGAGAAGCTCCTTCAGCCGACCTGCTGCCTCTTCGGTCTGCCCCGTGTTGCTGCCCCACACGATCGCCACGCGCATGTTCGCTCCTTCATGCCGTCGGCGCCTCGCGCCGCTCCATCGGATGGAGCTTGTTGATATTGATAATCATAGTCAATATTGTAGAGGCGTGCCGCATGCGCTTTCCCAGACCGACGCGCCGACCGAACCCGCCGCGGCGCAGGCCCATCGGCGCATGGTCGTGGCCGTCCTGCTGGTGATTCTCGCAGCGGCCCCGGGGACCCTCGGGGAGACCACCCGGGCGATGATGGTCGACGCCTTCCTGGGCGTGAGCAGCTTCGTCGCAGCGG
>ERZ1740059.675-NODE-675-length-17623-cov-11.082764_pt1 | contig 17623 bp, 11 predicted proteins | sample MGYA00581744_ERZ1740059 | MGnify/ENA primary metagenome ERZ1740059 (study PRJEB43018, sample SAMN04849738) | marine metagenome | isolation source: floating plastic debris | place: Pacific Ocean | collected 2008-08-28 | study: EMG produced TPA metagenomics... | reverse complement strand
ACATGATTATGTAGCTTGAAGATCTTCTTGGATTTCTATAGAACCTGCAAGGATTCTCGCTGTCCAATCATTTTACGCTTAAGATTGACGGAAACATTGTCATCATTTCTACCCGGATTATCCCATTGTCTGTGTAGTAGGTTACTGTGTGTGTGCTCTATAATATCCTAAATCTCGTATATAACCGTACCTGCTCAAGATTTCAGCATTTTTAGTGTAACAAGTAAATTTTGCAATACATCATGTCACAATACAAATTTGGGTGGTAACTAATACTTTTTTTTGAAATGAATTAAGAGCCATCATTAAAAAAATAAACTAGGGAAGTAGTGACAATAATCTTGAAATTTGATAGCAAAGAGGTTTTCTAGAGCATTTAAGATTTGTTCTGCCGCCTACTGTAGTGCTGGTCTTTTCAGAGTTGTGGTGGTTTTTTGACCAGAGTTACAAATTGCAGTCTGGATTCTAAGTGTATATTAACCACTGCATTGTCTATATAATGTTGTAGTACTAATGACGTTAATTATACCACAAAATACCTGTTCAAAATACTTAAATTCTATTCTTTCAGAAAAATTTTCTAGTCATTTGTTTAGCAGTATTCCAAGTCTCATAAAACTCCACCAAGCCCAACCCAACAAACTTAAATGTTTTATCCAAAAATTTGACATAATTTAATCTGAAAGTGTAGCAACATCAGGGTTTAGAGATGTGTCCAGTGTGGGAGAAATATTTCATTTTTGTTTTCCTCATGAATTGCCTTTTCAGATCGTGATACTTGGGCGGAAAATCTACATACTATAGTACTGTAACACCTGATAACTATTACACTATGTGTTATGACATCATTCTAAAATGGGGCTAAAGTCTATTAATTGTCTGTGATCACTTTAAGGACCTTTATCCGCCCTTCCAAAATCCTAAACTGAGTCACTTGAGATCCATACACTGTTCTATTAATTTCTGCGTGAGTTGGGTATTTTGATGGAATGTCTTTGGAATTTAATCGATAATCCTGCAATTTCGCCCTGATTTTCTTCTTCAATGACCCGTTGATCAATTTTAGTGGCATCACAAGCAGCTAACAGAACAATTTAGTCTGTATGTCGATGTCATGTTGTTTTTATTAGACAAGTACTTCTCCTTTTGGAAGCCTGACAAGTTGTCCCATGCATGTAATTTTATTTTAATCTATAACACAACAAGAAAGTTGTCAATTTTACTACCGGTATCGCTACATGAATTTGATGAAAAGTGAAGACACAGTTTTTCGATCTTTTTCTTTCTCAATTTGAGGTTCACTTGTTATTTACTTGTAGCTGAGTGATACCCTGTTATTTTGATACACAACTGAATATTAACTTCTAAATTTTCATGTCTAAGTTTTTGTTTGACACTTGACACGATAGGGACAAGGAGCCAGCTGTATTTACAGGGTTTCTGGGTTTCCAGGCGTAGAATTCCCCTTCATCACCACTGGCAAGTTTTTTTTTTGCTTTAAAGCTGGTCTCTGGAAATTTGGACCAAAACTAAAAATGACATGGTAATCGCTATAAATTATCATTGGTATTTTTAAGGTGACACACTGATAAAATTAGGTAAGGTATTTCAAGAACATATTTAGGCTGGGAAATTAGGCAGGTTACCAAACCTTCAATTATCTGAAGAAAAATTACTGGATTGGATTTTTGAGCTGATTTGTACGTTACCATTACCGGTATTATACCGTTAAATGGAAAACTCATTATTATGATGGTGCGAGTGCAGAAAGGGGCGGTTGATTCATCTTCTACATAGTCGATGGTTAGGGTGGAGGTCATTAAGAAATCGCCAACATACTGCACTCTACTTCAAGACTCCGACTATATATACCTCGCCAGTTACATCACAAAAACAAACACCTACTGCCACCTCTTCGCTCATTTTTTAGTATTACTCTCGAAAGTAAGCTTATTATCTGAAAGTTATTGACATTAAAATGTAGGAAAGAAACCTTTTTGAGAGTTTTGTAGGTAGGCCTAAACAGCCAGTGACAGCATCATTATGCTAGTATGCATGGTGCCTGGTATTTGTCTCTACCAACACTAAACTCATTCTTTGGTAGACTATGAACTTACGCTGTAGTTAGTCTGGTTCACCAAACCATGCTAAAGCATGAATGTATATTATATTCCTATAGGCATACCTGTGGTGAGGCGTCTTCTCCTGACATAGAGCTCTGTTGCATCATGTCATGCTGCCCGCTGCCGTGAGCTGAGTAGAGCAGCGTATCAGGTCTTCTCATGTAGTCAGCTCTCCTAGCATCATACGCTGACTGCAGGGCAGAAGCTTGCTGTATCTGCTGTAACTAAACATCACATCGACTACTTCACTTTAATAAATTCACATTTATAACCATGTACTGCCATCTAGGGTTGAACCTTGGCCTTGCAGGGACTTATACATGGACATGCGGATGGTTTCATCTATCTCCTTTTAGAGACTGACACAATTGCATGTCAAATGTTCTCATTTTCTGCATCAGGTTTTTGCAAAGCTTGCTGGAAAAGAAACTTTTTTTTGACCTCATATCAAGTAGGAGAGTAACATCCAGAAACCAAGCAAAAACAACAAAAGAGGGAGAAAATAAGCACCGGCTGGTGAGATTTGACCCCCTTCAACTTTTGTCTTCCTGGATGGTTAAAAGTCACACTGGAAAATATTGCTCAACTTTTTTGGTTTTGTAGCCTTATGACAGTGGCCAGAATCAAAACAAACAGGTTAAACCTTTTTATTTCATGGAAATGATCAGTGCATATCAACATTTGTAGGATTCCGTGATCGGACACCACAAACTTTGACAGCTTTTTGGTACATTTCTCCATGTTTGTTGTGTATCCATAGAGGTAATAACACCCCATGTTTGAGGTATCAGAGGTGGGTCCACTTCAGATTTACAATTTTTATGAAATCTTATGACAGAAAATTAGGGTCTTGTCAAGGATTTTTTGCACTGTTGTTATCCTGGAATTTTCACATCTGCGCAACATTTTTAAGATGTTGTCACAACCAGTCAATCTTTTAAAAGGTGCTGGATCTATAACACATAACACCGATACGTTCCATGAGTCACTAAGATACATCAGCCGGAATCATCATCTAAAACAATCCGCTAATTAATTTAATTATGGAGTTTGTGGCTGTGCCAAAAGAAATCCCTTAGCACTTGAATTCATGAGCTACTGTGTGCACCGAGAAAATTTAGCCAATTTGTTTGAGGTTAGGTGTCAAACACAATTTAATATCGGCAGCTTCTACGCCGACTGGCTGAAGCAGAATTGTATCAATATCGGTTCTTGAACACCACTGGTCAGTGCGAGAAAAAGCTCATGTTTCTCGATGGTCTTAATCTCATCCAGACATTGGCGTTTGCTCTGAAACAGACGGTTATCTCTACTTTCATACAATATCCTGATTTTATTCTTTTATCCTATTGCACTGCCAATTTAATATATGGTAGTAACTTTTAGCTCACTATATTCAACAATTAATTCATATATTTATAAGAATGAGAATTGAGTTTTCGCTCTTACCTGTTCCTCTCGCTGTCGAAGCATGTTCTGTGGGTAGCCTGTGTGTTGCTGATGATGATGTAAGGCAGCATGGTACGGATCATGTGAGAAATCTACAGGCTGCTGACTGTGTCCTGGCATATAAGGTGGTGGAAAGTAAGGAGGTTGAAACTCAGCAGACGCTCCACCTCCTCCTGCACTCGGTGTGTGTGTGAGTCGAGGCGCTCCGACCTGCATGAGCTGTGATGCTGTCGATGTGTTACCTAAAGCTCCCAGTGCGGCAGCGTTAAAATTACCTCGGTCCTGAAAATGAAGCAAAAAAAGTTTGGAATTATTCACATTTAAAAACTTTGGGGTCTGATGGGCTGATGGTCTGATGGGGTCTTTGTCACATGCAGAGTTTCAGGTGCCAGCAATGTATGGGTGACACGTTACTATCATATTGTTGGTCCAGAGCCCTGGCGCCCGAATGATGTCATACCATCATCTTGTTCATAAAACTACCAATTATACTGTTCTCTTTAATTATAAAATGGTAGCGTTTTGTTCTCTGGATTAATGTAAATCATAGTGTGAGAACGTTAGCAACGCAAATCCCTTTCACACCATTCTTTTGTTGTAATAGTCTACCACATGATGGCAAATTATGACCCTAATTACCAGATGTAACCCGTTCTCATAATTCATTCAACTGCTCTCATCGTCAAAAATGTATAAGGTGAAATGCCATGATACGATTATATCTCATGTATCACGTAATCATAATGTTATATAAAGTGATATTCATATGCCATCCTGGCTGCCTACCATATATTTAATAGGGGTTTTAACTGTTTAAGATTATAGGGTTTAAATCTACATCATACGGTGACTTGATGTTATCTCATATTATACCAGGTAGTGGTAATTGATGCTCCAGCTGCTTCAGGGCGTGATGGGAGCTATGCCAGCTTTTAAGCCGACGCTCTTCTCACTTCATTTGTTGTCTTGACAAAAAAGTCCACTGCTGGTCTCACCATGGATATCAAAACCCAGAGTACACTCATAACAAATGATTATTACTCCACAAAACCCCTAAATTTTCTACTCAAAAATGTGATAAATTGCGCTGTAGTAAAGAAAATATGCTAAGAGAACTTACAAAATAGTTGTGATGGTGCTGATTTGGAGTGAAAATTGGCATTTTTGAATCACAATTTCGTGCTTAGTCAAAGAAATACATGCAAATAAAACCTGTGCGCTCCTGACAGCCTAATCCCATAAAATGAGCCTTGCTACTTATCGACACTTTTACATTGCTGCACTCGTCATTTATGTATATAAAATGTCTTGTTGCAATGGTTAACCATTAATCTTAAACCAAAAAACGCCTGCAGCAATTTTCACGCTGAGTGTGACTTAACAAATAATGCACACAAACAATTAGCTAGAAAGCCTGGCCCCGGGGCTGTATTTTCACAATAAATGTGTGATAAGATGGTTGGATTTATAACATCGTTAATTGAAATGGTATACAAAACAATCTGTTATCATTTTACAATAATGATCTATCCTTTTAAAACATTATTATTGTTTTAAAAATAATTCATTCAGCTCTTTTGAACTTTTTTGGCAAACGATGAAACTTCATCAAAATATTTTTGTGAGCAATTTTAAAAAATGAATTTAGTAAATACCTAGACCATGTCTCATATTCTAATGTTGACCCCTTATAACTGTTCTGGTGGATTTTAATCAATGATAATTATATGGAATATCAGACATTAATAGCGATAGTACATAATGAGTTAGCCTACCATCTCTGGGCTGCCGATAGTTGATAATGCTGATAGTATGTTATTGTTGTTACAGTTATACATGTTGCCGTTATTTCCTGTCATTCCTCCTGCTCCCATATTTCCTCCATTGAGTCCGTTCATATTACCATTAATATGATTATTGTTGTTCATTTCGTGATGGTGATGTGATGTCCTCATAAACTTGGCAGCCATGCTCACGAAATCGTCATCATCCAAACAAGAAGTCTTCCTCTTTAATTCGTTTTCGTCGTTAGAAGCGATGGGACTCATTAGTGCCATCAGGTTTCAACTTGCCCCGAAGATACTGCCTTTCCCTTCTAGCCTCTCCCTGTTTTTGCTGCTAATACTGCTACGGTATCGATGATACACTGCTGTGTGTTCCTCGACCTCAAACGGAGGGTTTAGGAATATACACCCTGAGATGATGATCTATAGGACTACGTTCTGTTGCTCAATTGACCTCGTCCACAGCGTTGAATGACAAACCTAATGTAATTTGACTGTGAAAAGGTGTATGTTTTAATAGAGACATCTTATCTTTTCATTGAGAGCTGTACCCCCTCATCATTACAGCTAGCCAATATGTTAAGCACCGCCTCTTGATCAGGCGGGAGCCAATTGATAATCACTGCCTATTGCAGTTTTATACATTTCCACCCAAAATGCCTCTTACTATTTTAACACCCTATCGATAAAAAAAGATAATTGCCATCCTGGCATTAAATTGAAACCAATAAATGAGTGGGAACTTGGTATTTTTGAAAAGCTTGAGGTTTCCGTAAGTGGATCTTTTGTTTCCAAAAAGTGTCCACTGTCTGTAATTGATGTCAAGTTTCAGTTACTCATGAGAGTCAAAATATTGCTGTCAAGAGAATTCAATAATGAGTTTTTTATCGTGACAGGATTATATAATTATCGTGTGAATCTTCCGTAAGAGCTGCCGTAAAAAACATAGACGGAGCATGTGTGATGTGTTCATTGTGTTATTCACACGGGAGCGAATAGTAGCTACCGAACCATCGAAGAGATATTCAGTCAGTTCAAGAGCCCAATCAGTGGATAAACTTTCTGCTTCTACAATATGTGATTGAATTTGAAGAATTTTTGTAATTACGACTGTTTGGGGAGCATTTTGCAGTAATGTGCTTTTGATGACATACCTATTTCTAGCATTGTTTTTTATTTGATTCGTGATTTGCTGCAGAAAATATCTTTCTGTCACTTTCCATTCTCATCTCTTGCTCAAATTCTTCAAACCCTAATTTGGCTTTTTGAAAGCTGACAACAATTTCATCGCTTGCCAAAAATGACTTTTTAATTTATTTTTAAGGCATAGTAGTCAAAAACCTGTGTAATCGAACGTTTTAACAAATTTACCTTTATAAGTCTAATTGCTCATAAACCACAAAACTCATTTACTAAAGTGGTATACTACACTCAAATTGTATTATGGTCTACACCACGATATAAATGAGATCCCTCTGCCACAAATATTTGAGCACGACCATATTATTGTGAGAAAGCAACTCCAATTTTGAAGTCATTGCTTCAACCTGTAATCAGGACAGGGAGGGTGTAATTCAGAATGAATAAACAAGGGCATCCCTGTGGTTGATATACTGATATTTTGCTAACAAAACCTGCAAAAAGTCCTTCAGAGAAACTATAGGCAGTGCTATCATCTGGACAAGCTCCCAGGTCAGTGGTGTACCGTGTAGCAACCTTCTGAATCAAAATCGCCCAATGACCACATAACATGAAAAAACACTGATGGCATAACATACCACCCTCAATCTAAAGAAGTTCATTTTCATTGATTTTGTGTTGAAATTTTGTTGTTGTTTCAACTTAAGAATCGAAGATAGACTATATTCCTTTAAGTTTTTGCTAGTTATAAACAGAAATGATTGTAATAACCTTGTCACAGATTTTTGCTGTAAGGCAAATTTTGAATTTCCTCATGTCTGTTATACAGTAATGAATCTTGTTATATGTGAAATGCCATGTGATCCCAGAGTGATTAATCCCCATAATCATATTTTCAAAATTTCCACTATCACAATAATTATTGTATAATTTAATCACATTTTAGACTACTGATTGGAATGCTTAGCAGGTTTTTTTCATATTATTACGTGGATATGTACATGTATGTATTTTGTATTGGCCCTGCGTCATATGAAATTAAATGGACAATAATCAAGGAGATAAATATAAATACATGTTTATTTATATTTATCTCATTGTAATAATGCAATGAGATATATAACATATTATTCACAATCATTGAATAATGTAACACACAACTTGTGAAGTTATCTTATGCTACCACAATTAACAAGCATCCGTTTTGGATCTGAACCCTGATGTATTTACTTGTAAAATCCTTTGAACATGATAATAATAATAAATGCTTAGGATGTTTAAATAGTGCATAATTAGATTTGCGTCAGCTCCCTTATGTCATGAGACGCAAGATAATGAAATAAAACTACAAAAAATACAATGTTCAGTTTTCTCCTCAAAACATGTAACGATGCAAGGGTTGTTTCAATCCGAATTGCTGGTTTGTCAATTTAGTCATGCTGACCATCTATGTCAAGAGTTTTCTCTTTGCGTAACTTCTCGTAACTAATTGGTGTAGCCAGATTTTTTTCAATTAATAGCCACTATGTAATTGATTTGCCGTACTAACCCAATCTGGCAAGGTTAATAATTTACTGATAAAACAGCCTGGGGCTTCAGCAACACTTTTTTGACGACATGTAATCACACTTATGTCGTCTTTGTTTGAAAGTATTGGAGGAACAGCAACTGTAAGCCCACTATGTGCATATACATGTAGGCCCGCATCAATCCATCAAAACTTAATTCTTGTGTTGGCTGGATTGACAAGTACTTGTAGGATAGAATAGAACTTATTCCACACTAAATATGATTCAGATGATGTTTTCCTATTTACTCTATCAGGAGTGTATCATGTATTCAGACCTACTCGACTCCATTGCTGTTTCATCGTACAATTTAAATTTAGAAAGTTTTTCTCATAGTTTACAATAAGGGTTTGGCGGGTCCATCTTGCGCTGATAATGGACCTCACCCTTCAATTTGTTTTTACGCTTAAACGTATAATAAAGCCGCTGATTGGATAAAATGTTTTATAAATCTGTCATTACATTGTCTTACTAAAAGATGAGTTTGGTAATTGCTTGTAGTTGTCACAAATAGTTATTGAAAAACATTAGCCCTGCAGGGTTAGAAGCTAGAAATAAATGAGCTTTGCTCACTTTCGCTGTTGAAAAATAATTTTTTCTACCACAGAAGAGAAGACAGTTGGCTCCCTATCATGCTGAGTATAACAATAAGATGTTTAGTTCTACTAGCAATTATGGTTTTGAGTTACAGAATTCATCGGTTTCACTTGACGACATGGACCAAGCTATACTACAATAAGGATATGAGCGTATCCCAGTGTCTGTGGCTTGATATGCAGTCGTCAGTTGTGTTTTGTGGCGATGATCCTATGTATTCTCTCATGTTTTCACATTTCACACAATGGCAAGCAGTAATTTTGGGTTCAAGAGCCTCTTCTACTACAATTCATTCTATTGCTATTGACAATAATTGAGGATTTTTTGAGCATTTTTGCTACGTCCTCACAAAGTTTGCTCTTTCATGCATTATGATTCAAGTGGCACAACAGACACAAGGGCTCATCGCTGTAAATACGGATCAGAAAACATAAATGTTCTCCTTAATGATTTTAAGTGTATCAAAGTCCAAGAGAAGAAAATTTTGAGATATTTTACACTGCATGTTCCCTGCATGTACTGAGAAAAGAAAAGAGAAAAACTGTAATTCAAGCGGCTCATATTGAGATACATCTGCTACCGTCTTTTATGGCTGCTACTGTGTTGCAATTTTTAAACAAGACAAATCACATTTTCTCTGTTCAAATTATATGAAAAATACTTACAATCTATTTTTAGCCTGCTTTTTAACGAGTGGCATGGAATGGACAAAATAACAAAACCAAATGACCAAATTACCTCTGCTCTGCAAAAGAACGTTCAAGTCAACAATAATCCGATCCAGAAATGTTATGATAGAAAGGATTAGACCGAATGAAAGATGTTCTTTTATTTGTGTGTTTGCGAAGGTAACATCACTTTAATAGCAGTATTGTGTCATCGACATTTAGCCGTCTATTTGACAGCACCTGAATTTGCCTAAAGGCCATTAAAACATCAAAATTCATTTTTGTGTAAGGTGAGATACAAACTAATATGTTTATTGACTGAATTGTGAGCGCTAAGTAGTTACTCACTACTAATCTGTTTATTCAATTCAGACTTATTTATAAAGCCAGAGGATTTTCACACTTTAACCAGCACTGTGATTATGGATGTGCAGTCAATCCTACAATATCCTCAAGTTTGATACGTTAAAAGTCACTGTAAAGATCAGCTCTAGGAATAATAATAATAGCCAGAAGCTAAGCTTAAAACTCGACACCCTCTTATTCCCATCTACTACAAGTATGTGAACGGGAAAATAGTTTTCCTCTCGCTAGTAGGAGAGTAATTGCCATCGCCAACTAACTAATTCCGCTAAAAAAACTCTTTGATAGAAATTCGAATAATGATGGTTTGTGATAAGACAATTGCAATGAACAATGAGTTTTATGGTTCAAATAATTGCTGGATCGCTATTTCCCTCCAGGCGAAATCTTTGCTGAATGAAAATCATCTGATTCTGAACAGTATTAATTCATATGCTAATCCTTACATCACTCTCAATGATCACCTGACGCATGCCTCCTCGTAAATATTGTAGTAGTCAGCGTGTTAGCTCAATACGCTAGTAGTTTTCCTAGTATGAAAATCAGGTATCAGGTTTTTTCACTGGCATATTCAAGACATATTTTATCCCTTACAACATAAGTAAATGGATTTATTTTCCCAGAGATATTTCAGTCTCAGTTTTCAACCTTATGGCTTAAATCATCAAACTGGCAGAACTTAAAGACCTATGGCATAAAATAATTATTTCTAAATTTTATTTATTATTGCAAATCACTGTAAAGATGCTTCTCTTGATGAGCATGGAGCTCTCTTACCTCTTTATCAAATCTCTGCTGTTCTTTTTCATCTAGGCAGGTTACATAATACATAGAAAAATATAAAGCGATAACAAAGTCTGCAACACTCACCATTATTACTGGCATAGCAGTCTACATGTATCCATGCTGTCTTTTTTATACGCACACAATATAATTTTCCAAATGACTTACTGTGTTCCATGCCATGTATTCAGGGTTTAGAAGCAAAGTGTATCACTTTGAAGGTATTTTGCTAGTTCTTCCTTGGTTCTTCGTACGTTTAATTGCTCACATAAAAGCTAAATTCTGAAGTTAAAAGCTATTTCACCCTTCAGATCAAGTTTATTGTGTACCGATAGTGGTAACTGGTTAGTTTGGTTTACTATGCCTAAGCTTATACTCGGCATGCTTAGACCAATGAAATACCCCTCATTGCTTAGACTACCTGTTATCATAATGATGACCATCGTTACAATTTTTCTATACCTCCATCAGTCCCTCCCCTACTTACATGCCACAGATGCTTAGCTCAAAATTAAATTAAATTAAATCAGAATATTGAAACTGAACATGCAACTCTTGGATTCTGCTTCTGGTATGAACTACAGAATGTAAAACTGAACGGGCAGTAAGGTAAATGGATATGGTCCATGATTGAATATAAGCTCTCCTTACCTGCCAGGAATTGGTATGATCCAAGAGAAAATTCATACTGTCTTTGAAGTGTTATATGACAGTTATTATATCCACAGGTCTTCCAGAGTTTCTGGAAGGACAAAGCCTCTCTGGTCAGTGTTGCTCAGTAGTGTGACTAGACTAGATATAAAGAGAGGAAATCCCTGCTGATGGATTAGCAGACCTCCTTGTATTCAGCAGGCTGACTGGCACTCTCTGAAGAGGAGAGAAGAAGAAGAGACTAGGTTAGCGGCATGACTAGATCTAAAACACGTCCCTCTATAAATGTACGGCTTTACACCGTTAGTTTGTGTGCACTAACGGTCCCTCGTCAATCACAAATCAACTCACTCCCTTAGATTCCATAGTTTGGTATACTCCTTTCTTAAAACTGCCTTGTGTCTGCGCTCTTTTGTGATTGGTCAATACATGATTAGTGCCCGAGGACATTTTTGGTAGATGAGTTTTTTTGTATCTCATTGTACAATGTTGGTGTTAATCGTGTTTTCAGTAACCACAATCAAGTGTACAGCATTATTAGATTTCAAGGATCTTTTGGCAATAAAGAGTGAAACTAAATCTGGTAAGAGGAGCGGTGATGGGGCTCTGTTCTTTTCTGAGTACTGGTTATACAACCTGATAACACTATTATAAGCTTCAGACCACTTGAGTTCTATTGAAAAGTGTCAATCGTATTTATACCATTGCTCAATTCAATACTCGCTCTAGCTAGCTAGGAGGTTGAAGTATCTGTTACTCTATAGAGGCTTGTTCCCTCTGGCGTAATCAAGCTCTCCTTGTCATCCGAATTAATTTCTAATGATCATTCAACCTCAAAACGATACAAGCCCTTTGACACATGCTCCTATGACTGCTTGGTAAAAATGAAGAAAGTTTATGTGACGCTTTGTGAAGCTTTTCTAAGCGAGGGATTGCCGCCATTATGAGCAATGACGATCAAAGTAGTTTAAAAACTCAACATGCATCATCTGCTCGGTTTTCTACAGCGCTCGCTTGCCTGAGTACAAGTTGTGAGATAGGTTTGTTTTGGTATGTAAATTAATTTCAGTCACATGCAATTCTCAGTTCATCTCTTTGATGTCAAAGACAATGCCTGAAGCAAAGAAATTTGCATTTTTGTCAGTAGAAAGTATCAGGTAGATAAAGTTGTCATTTTGGTTCCTTTTTTTATGCTACCATGATTTCTATGGGTGTAGTCTCACATTGACCAAGTTTGCTAGAAAATATCTGAGACACGTGAAACATATAGCGTCATTCCAATGAAAACAACCTATATTGGAATTGTGTTCCTACTGTTCACTGATAATTGATGGTCAAAAACAATACACCAGTTGGGTGATTTAAGATGAAAGAGACCTAATGATTTATCACACGTGGATAAAGAACGAAGTGTGGCATACAGATTGCCATTGTGCTCAAATGTTGCAAGGACGAGTATCGAAGAGCAAAGAAATTCCTGTAACTGCTAAAAATACTTATTTTTGTCATATTTAGGAAAATGCACCTGTGATACCTAATGGCAACTCAAGAGAGAAACCAACAATTGTATGGTACATGATATTCTAACCGGTTAGGATAAGCAGCTCTGCCAACTAAAATTCAGCAAGAAATATTTGCTGATAAAACCCCTGTACGCTAAAAATTCTATTTGACAGGTCATCAACTGGTTTTGGCTAGACTTTCATTCCGTTATTTCGTTTTACAATTGAAATGTTCATACGACACCAGACGTACAGCCTCATTAAAATTTTCAAAACGGCGTTCAATTTTTTAGAGACAGGCAAAATCAAAATGGCTGCCAGCTATATCAAAGTCTTCACAATAACTTTTACAAGCGGACGAGGTCATTTGTCGGCGAGGACAACCGACTATCGCTCACAGCTTCTTTCGTCTCACGTTCAGAACGCCAAATTAGAGCTCCACTCACCTCTCATTAGACAAAATTACTCTCCATATCAAAACAAAGTAGCAGACAGACAATACACACAGTTTTCTAACCTGAGGCAGTGCAATTTTTTGATATAATGGCTATTTAGTGCTCTTGAACTGTGTATGTGATGTTTCAAGGGCATGTCGATGATGATGACCATATTTTACTACGTCACTACCGCGCCGCGGCAGAAACTGGGCGGGTCTTAATCTTTACAAAAAATAATGACAATTGTGAACAAAGACTCTGGTCATGTTCAGGTTGGCAGACAATGCTATAATTACAAGACGAGCAATTAAAATCGTGTTTGCAAACCATAATTACAGGAATTAAATATACACCAAATACATGTTGGTTTTGAACATTTTAGCTATTGTTTAATTTTTTTGTGTGATTGGAGAAGTAGAAATGATAAAAAAATCAGAATTGTTATCGATTGACACTGGGCGCAGAGCGGCAGAAATGTATAACACATTTCGCCTACGGCCACACATGTAAATTATAATACAACAGTGACTTTTACGGAATATTGTCAACAAATTATCACTTATAGCCATAAGCCATCTAGCACATTTTCAATCACTGATTAATCTTCCTCTCTATGAATTTTATAGCAAAGCCATCAAAATCTTAACTGTCCCAACCAAAGCTACAAGTTTTCTACATTCACTTTTTTCTTTCATAACAGATGCAGAGTAGAGTGTCACAATGCGCTTATAGAATAATTGAATAGATGTATTGATAGCTTTGTAAATGGTGACAATGTTTTATTACATTATATTCAATGGATTATTATGTTTTTTTCAGTAGGTAAAAACAATCTGACATTGAGTTTCAGTGAACGGATGATACATGATAATATAAATCCAATATCCTTATTAAAACGTGTAGTTCCCTAACTAGGGACCAACTAGCTATACTTATTACTATGCATGAAATGTACTGCTGCACGAAGAGAAATCAACACCAACGGTTTCAAAAATTTGCGTATTTTCCCGGCTAAAACATGCGGTAGTAGCATGTATCATCTAATAAACTCTGATTTATGGCCACGAAAAATAATGGTACGTATAAATTTGTTATCGGTAAATAATTTCCTCAAAAATATATTCTACATAATACAAGTGCATTACACATGTACTTGGTACATTTATGGTGAATACTTTACTCTGCCACAGCAAGGAAATTAAAAATTAGCTTGGCTCGTTTCTCTGACCATGGTTTAGTTGAGCTGAATTTCTCAAAATGGTGCATTCTCCAGCAAATTTTTGTTTTTGTCCCTGATACAGGGCAAACCAATAAAACCAATATCAGTCTTGATTTATTTCTCAGATTTTTGCAAGCAACTTTCAAGCGATAGTTCCAAAAGTTGACAGCGCGGGACCAATTTCTGATTTGGGTTGGGAGCAATTCTGGCATAAACTTGTGTTTTCCTCAAAATTATTTTGAGATGCAAGATCCAAGAAATAGAAGACAGCGACTGCCTCGTAGTTACGGGATTTCTCTGAAATCGAAAACAAATCAGACTGAGATTTATTTGATGGGATACTTTTTCATTATTCACAATAACTACTTTAAAAATCCATTGCGCAATTTTTTTCATCATTAAATTCCGATTTTTATTTACCAAATTTATATGTGTGGACTTTGCTATGACATCAGTCTGTGCAATGTGTTGGCAATTGTACTTGATTGGAATATTCCAGGCCAGGTAGAATGTGCATCAAGTTTGGATGGTTAAAAAATTCATAGCAGGAACGGGGTACAGATAACAGCTAATTTTTGCAAAGATTTTTGAAAATGTATATAAACTCATCTCCACGTGTGGAAGTTCGCATTTCTACATTAGTATTATTATTACTTAGAGTGATGTGTAAATTATTCAAAATATTAACCCGTTTTTAGGTGTGCCCTAACTTTAATGTAAAATCACAACCTTTCAAATTATGGTTAATTGGTTACCTATGTGCAAAGAATGGTTTTGAGGTATGTTTGTGTCAATCACAGTAGAACCTTTGCGGACAAAGTATTATTAAAAAAACTTGTATAACACATTAGTATTTGCTTCCGTAAGGTTAATTATTATTGTGGCACCTCTACAGCAAACATTAGGTTTTTGCTAATTTTTCTCTTAACACAACTTATCCAGACAAGATGCTGGCTACTGTAGCAATATGATGGGCAGTCAACGATTAAAATGTTTTCTTAACAATTATAATATAATTGGGCGGACTCATGTAGGCCCAGTAAATTTTCAATGCACAGAGTTCTAATTACTGTCGACACTGGAATAATTAAATATGATGCACAGTAAGAGGTAACGTCTTACAGGCTACAGTCTAAAACCATACCGGGTACTGAGCTTCAGTCCTTTAGTTGAATTATAATATAGAAAACTATTATGGTCAATTTCTTCCATTTGGGAATCAGATTGGCGTCTCCTCAGTAAATTTTATATCGATTTTTATGAAATGAAAAAAGTGACCACTGAGAAGGCCGTGAGCCCTAATTCTTATTCGGCTACATAGAGTACTGTGAGAAAGAAAAAATTCATATAGACTTGAAGTCGGCAGTTCTATCAACCTTGAAACAAATCGCCAAGTCAAGTGTTTGTGGTCATCTATCAAGTGGCAATTGAATCGCTTTTCTTTTTTTTGAGAAGTAGTGTTATGCAATCAGATGTCATGCCCTTAGCATTTTTTTTATTTACAGATTCATGATTCACTCTTTGCTCATTTTGACACACACAGCCACTGGCTTTCCTTACTGCTCACTGTCCTTACCTTATGTTGGTGAAGCTTTTATTAGCCTTGTTGTGAATGAAATGTTGCTGTAAAATTATGTCGTCTCCGGGCAGAATTTTCTGATTAGAGTTTGACGGGCTGAAATGAGAGAAGTCCCCGGGATATACGACTACTCGCGTCTGTAGCTCCTAGCTAATTGTTAAACAAACGATCGCTCCATCTTTGAGAAGCGCTCCAAATCAAGTACGTCAAACGGCGCGAAACAAAAAACCAAACTGTCACTGGTCAAATCAAACTCCGACGCGGAACAATCACAGTCCATGTGACATTTAGACACAATCACTTCTAATCATCGGTAAACATATAGAGACAAGAAATTTTGCTGCTGGGCTTCGGTTTGGCGATGTCATGGAACGTGTATGAATACATCATCGTCGTCGTGCCTGTAGCAGCGCCACACACAATGATGGCAGTGGACAAATAAATCAGTACATCACATTAAATGAGTTCATATTTGAGTCATAACACGTGCGAGTAAAAACGGAATATTATTATCGCTTTGATTTCTTATGCATACAAACCTTCAAAATAATATAACGGTGTGAGAAAATAGAATAAAAAGTGTCAGCGGTAACACAAAGCTGTCGCGACAGTGCAGAAAAAATACAAAGAGCTCTCTCACGCCAAGCGCCAACGGGCTGTTTCCAATCAAGATCTGAACCAAAGTTATTGTTTTGAATATTTATCTACCCAGGATTTGAAAATAAACATCTATAAGCGCAAAACAACTAACATAATGATTACATTAGGATGCCCAGCGGCGGAATTTTAATTTTATTTATACGCCAATAGTGTTCCAGCGTCGTTAGCAGATGCCAGAATTTATTGGTTATGTAACAAGTCATAACACATAACTAATTTAAAAATTTTCTTTTGTCCATTGTTAGGATTGCATAACTTCACACTTTTTGCATTAATATACTTAGCTACTTTGTTCTACTTAAAAAACCTCTTGAACATATGCTGTATTATGTACAGAAAATATTATGATATATCTTATTTTGATGATTAGAAAGTTGCATCCCAAACATGGTAGTTGGTATTAATATTAAGAATTCAAAATGCTAGTTCCATAACCTTATATATTTATGGTTTCCATGAAGTATTTGGCTGAATCTTCCTTAAACAAAATATGCTCATATGACAAAGGTCAACATTAACATACATACTTTTAGGATACCTCTTTATGAAATATTATGTTCTCAACTAGTGCTAGAGCTAAGGGAGTTTTCATATTATGCACAAACAATTTGTAAAGGGAGTATGAGCGAAATATCAAAAATAAAATACCTTTCTGTGAACTTGGAATAGCTTTATTACTGATCACAACAAATGTTTTCATTATAAAAGTATAACTGTATACAAGGGTGAAAGATTTGAAGATCGCAGGAGATGAAACCTCTAGTGAGTAACCCTTTTGTGGATCAGTTTCAGAGCTCTGAGTTTTAAAACGATTGCATGAGCTGAGATAACCCTCGGACAAAATGTGTGTGAGATATCATTATTTTAGTTATTGGGCTATTTTTGAAAGGCTTTAATGACTTTTCGCTAATAATCTGTGTATTAAAGCAATTAAATACCTCTCATTGATTAAAGGTACCTATCGACCAATTGACCCATATCAAAACCAACGGACATGACACAGACAGAATCCATATTATATATATATGTACATATATACCGAAGCATATCGTCGCCAGCTTCTATCTATGGCCCAACCGAAGTCTGACCAGAAGGTCTCG
>ERZ1740059.673-NODE-673-length-17644-cov-6.069134_pt1 | contig 17644 bp, 15 predicted proteins | sample MGYA00581744_ERZ1740059 | MGnify/ENA primary metagenome ERZ1740059 (study PRJEB43018, sample SAMN04849738) | marine metagenome | isolation source: floating plastic debris | place: Pacific Ocean | collected 2008-08-28 | study: EMG produced TPA metagenomics assembly... | reverse complement strand
CGTAAAAATACGATATTACAATCTCCAATCCTAGAAAACTTATTAATTCGTTATTAGTTACTTCCAATTCTTAGCAAAACGAGTGTACACGCTTCCTCTGTTTCTATTCCTGCTCTACTGGCCAATTGCTGAAATTCAAAATTCTCGGTCCCTGGGTTGAAAATAATTCGCTTAGGATTGAGTCCAATGATATAGTTGTACCACTCTGGCTGGTTCTGAGGACCTAAGTAAAGGGTTACGGTATCTATACTACCTATGCTAGGTTTTTGTCTCAGGTCCACAATATCAGTACCTACTACTTGCCCCTTTTTAATACCGATGGGTACTATTTCATGGCCGTGATCCACTAACATTTGGGCGGCTATAAATGCATATCGACTTGGGTTAGGGGTCGCTCCAAGAATAGCTGTTCTCTTCATTTCTTCTTTAGCTTTTTATCAAAATACTGTTCTGCAAAGGCCGTAGCACACCGTTCACCATCCATAGCCGCTGATACTATGCCTCCAGCGTAGCCTGCTCCCTCCCCGCATGGGTATAACCTCCGCAAACCAACATGCTCCAGTGTCTCTTTGTTCCGGGGTATCCTTACCGGCGATGACGTACGGCTCTCCACCCCTACGATCTGCGCCTCATTCGTGAAATACCCTTTCATCTTTCTTCCAAAAGCTTTAAAAGCATCTCTTAGTCTTGATTCGATGAAGTTTGGAAGTACTTCTCCCATTTGAACGGAATGCAGCCCAGGCTGATATGAGGTGGGATTCACTTGCGCAGATAGCTTGCCGTCTACAAAATCAACCAGTCTCTGGGCCGGAGCTACCTGGCTTTCGCCGGCTACAGTACAAGCCTTTTTTTCTACTACGGACTGAAAGTGCATCGCAGCCAATTCTTCATAATGGAGGTACTCTTCTACATCTTCAAGCTCCACGGCGGCCACAATACCAGAGTTGGCATATTTAGAATTTCTTCTTGACGGGCTCATACCGTTGACTACTACCTCGCCAGGTGACGTTGCGGCGGGAACGATAAATCCACCCGGGCACATACAAAAAGAAAATACGCCACGTTGTTTCCCTTCATAAAAGGTCTGGTGGACTAAAGCATAGGAGGACGGAGGCAAATAGTCTCCTCTACCCTTTCCTCGGCAATGGTACTGAATGTTATCAATAATTTCCTGGGGATGTTCAATTCTCACACCTAAAGCAAACGGTTTGGCTTCTATTTCCACCTTTCTATGTTTCAAAAGGTGAAAAATATCCCGGGCAGAGTGTCCCGTAGCAAGAATTACTGCATCGGCATGTACTTGTTCACCGCTTAATAGTGCAACACCTTTTATTTCGTTTCTATCAATGATCAGGTCTGTCACCTTGGTATCAAACAACACCTCCCCGCCTGCTTCGATAATACTTTCTCTTAGGGCGGTTACAATTCCTGGTAATTTATTCGTTCCAATATGCGGGTGAGCTTCATATAGGATGTCTTCTTTGGCTCCGTGTGCTACAAGTATTTCTAATACTCTAAGTATATCTCCGCGTTTCTTTGACCGCGTATAGAGTTTGCCGTCAGAATAGGTTCCGGCGCCACCCTCGCCAAAGCAATAATTAGATTCGGAATTAACTATATGATGTTTATTTATAGCTGCCAGGTCCCGGCGCCTGGCCCGTACGTCTTTACCTCTTTCAATTACTATGGGCTTGATACCAAGTTCAATAAGCCTCAGGGCAGCGAATAATCCGGCTGGACCGGCACCTACAATAACCACCCTGGGAGCGTCTTGTACAATGTCATAATCTTTTCGATAATGAAGTAAATCGGGAGGGGTACCATCATATATACTGACTTGCACACTCACCTTTACAGGACGCCTTCTGGCATCTATGGAACGCTTTTTTATTCTGTAGGTGGAGTGCCGGCTGATCTTAAGCCTGACTAATTCATCAAAGACGGAATCATCATACGCCTCTTCCGGGTTGAGTACCAGAGATAAAGTTTTTTCCAACGTGTAAGGTATTTATCCTTAAATGCTATCGACCGCGACCTCCAAAAGAAAAGACGTAGCCAATGTTTAGGCCAAAGTTAAAAGTAAGCGGGACTTTACTGGTTTCAAGTTCATCAAAAATTGACTCATTTTCAGATGACACGTCAAAATTCCGATAACCCGTACCCAGGCTTACAAAACTATCAATGGTAAACCCCTTACCCGCAGTATTCTGCATAAGACGATAACCTAACATGACGCTGTATTCAATTTTTTGCTCGGAAGCGCTTGCACGCCTTATATTATCAGGTGGTGAATCTACATTAGCAAAGTGACTTAGGTTGCTAAACCTGAGTTCGTGTCCAAAATACCAAAGGCCATATCTGGAAGGATTGTAAAGTTTCTGTTTCAATGCCATACCATATCCACGGCTGAAAACATCACCCATAGCTACATCTTCATCCAAGGTATAAAAGGGGTCGCGTATACCTTCAAATTCAAATTCATGCCCCAAACGCTCTTGCAGGTAAAACTCAACACCAAACGGTACTCTGCCTAAAAAAGATAGGATAGGATTAGTTTGAAGAATAACACCCTGAAATTCATTGATCTTCGAATCGAAGTACGTGAATTTTCTACTCCTGAATTTGTAGGCCCCTACACCGTATTTTTGTGTTTCCCTGGGTTTATAATTACTCAACTCGGGCTGATCATATATGGGTTTATAGTATCCCGATAACGACCCATCGTTTTTATACAGATCCCATCTTCCTATTTTTTTGCCGTCATCAATAATTCCTTTGGTTTGAAGGGTGCCATCCGGATAGTATCCCATATATTCTCCTCTTCCGTCTACAAAATTACATTCACCCTCAAGTTGGCCTCCTTCATAATAGTATTTCCATAATCCTTGGTTAACATTGTTGTCAACCCTGCCTTGAATCTTTAATTTTCCGCTGGGATAGTACTCCTTATACACGCCTTCCCCTTTTTTAAAATTAGTTTCTCCCTTAAGTGTACCATTATCCGCAAAAAGCCCCCAGTATCCGTCTTTTTTCCCTTTCACAAAAACCCCCTCCGTACTTTTCTGACCATTTTCATGGAAGTAAGACCATTTACCCTGGGGAAAATCATTTTCAAATGTACCTGTTGCCGCCAGTGAGCCATCGTTAAAATAGTACTTCCAATCACCGGTTTTCTTTCCATTTTCATGAAGGCCTTCGGCCTGTATCTTTCCATCTTTAAAAAAATAGCGCCACAAACCCACGTTCTTTGTGCCCGATTTGGGACCCTCAGCCCGTTTTTCTCCAGTAGAATAGAACTCTGTGGTTCTTCCTTTTCCGAAGGTATAATCTATTTCACTTCGCTTATTTCCATCTTCATAATAGCCTATCCACAGTCCCTCACGCTTGTTGTTAACAAAATTACCTTCCTCTTTGAGAGCGCCACTTTCGTAATAGATCTTCCATCGACCTCGTCTCTTTTTATTGGTAATCTCCCCCTCCATACTCTTATTCCGGTTCTCAAAGTAGTATGTCCAGTAGCCATCATTGGTGCCCCGCTTTAGGTTTCCTGTCATCTTCAATTTTCCATTCTCATAGTAAAACTCCCATAGACCCACTGTTTCGTTATCCTGAAAGTGGCCCTTTGATTCTATATTACCGTTAATGTAATAGGACGTATAGCTACCCTCCAATTGATTGCTAATGGTGTCGGTGACTTGAAAAACCTCTTTAGCCTTACTTTTATGATCATCATGATAAGTATAGCGCTCTACCTGCGCCAGAAGTGAATGGCTTAATACCATTAAGAATATGAATTGCAAAACCTTCACGTCGTGAAGATACACAGTAAAAATTCTTCTAAGCAGGGATAATCACCTATTTGTCAGGGTCTTTACCCCTTACTACCTCCTTCATAACCCAACCCTTGCCCCATTCTTGGCGTTCGGCCTCCGACCACAACTCAGGAAAGAAAATCACCTTTTGAAATCGTGGCGGCAGGTACTTCTGCCAATTAGTACCGCCAGTAGCCGCTATATCTACAGGATCACGCTGTAAGTACTTCACTGCCGATTTATAATGGGCCAGGGGCCAATAAACATTCGCTAATAAGTCGTATCGCTTCAAAGCGTCTATTATAGTTTCATCTTTCTTGACACCATCAAAAAGAGACTTATAAATCTGCCAAAGGTTATTACCTTTAAAAGCTAGGGCTCTGTGAATGAAGGATTGACCGTATTTCTCCTCAAACTGTTTGAGTGTCAGTGTCTTTTTGCCTGAGGCTAACTCAGTAGCTCCTTGCTTCCAGTAAATGGCATCCAAAAGTTTCTCTACACTATCTTCAGGGTTTAGGTTTGCCCGCAAATTGATGGCGGTTAAATTGAATAGATCGGTACTACATAACTCTATCCAGCGATATTGAGCGGATTGAAACCCGCTTGAGGGCAATAAAGACATTCTAAATTTAAGGAACTGCTCACGCTCCATTCCCTCGACCATAACCGAAAAACTATGTTCCAGCAATTCAAAATAGCGGTTGATACGGGTTAAGCGCTCTAAAAAGAACTGTTCAGTTAACTTTTCTGCATTCGTAATCTGATCAATTTCCCATAGTATCAGTTTAAAAAAAAGCTCTGTATGCTGGTGATATACTATAAATACCATCTCATCTTTCAGACCGGTCTTTGGTGTTTGAAGGCTCATCAGCGTATCTAAATGGATATAATCCCAATAGGTGAGATAATCAGCATAAAGTAGCCCGTCCAGGTAGCTGGAGAGGTCTTGTCCCATTACCTCATACTTTTCCTCAAGCTTCTTTATTTGCTCGATTACTTTATCATCCATTTTCTTCTCAGACATACGTATTTTTCAATATTTACTGGATGTTTCAAACGGTTGCGTAAATTTGAAATTTAAATAGCAATAACCAAAAGCATGAGTGTGGATACGGTAGCCGATAGTAGCGTTAAAAGTACAAAAACAGACCTTTTCGAATCGCCTGATTTTTATCATATTGATGATCTGCTTACTGAAGAGCAAAAGCTGATACGAAGTTCTATTCGTGACTTCGTTAAAAAGGAGATCAGCCCGTATATCGAAGATTGGTGTGAGCGCGCTCATTTTCCTTATGAAATTGTAAAGAAGTTTGGTGATATCGGCGCCTTCGGGCCAACGATACCTGAACAGTACGGTGGCGGTGGGCTTGATTACATCTCATATGGACTTATTATGCAGGAAATCGAGCGAGGGGATTCCGGCATGCGCTCTACGGCCTCTGTGCAGGGTTCTTTGGTCATGTATCCTATTTACAAATTCGGTTCGGAGGAACAACGCCATAAGTACTTACCTAAACTGGCTTCGGGAGAATATTTGGGTTGTTTTGGTTTGACAGAACCTGACCATGGCTCTAACCCCAGTGGCATGGTCACTAATTTTAAAGATATGGGCGACCATTACCTGCTTAATGGCGCTAAAATGTGGATCTCCAACTCACCTAAAGCTGATATTGCCGTAGTCTGGGCAAAAAATGAAGCAGGACGTATTCATGGGTTGATTGTGGAGCGCGGTATGGAAGGCTTCTCTACTCCAGAAACGCATGGCAAATGGTCATTAAGAGCAAGTACTACCGGAGAGTTGGTTTTTGATAATGTAAAAGTGCCGAAAGAAAATCTTCTTCCTGATAAAAACGGGTTAGGCGCTCCAATGATGTGCTTGGATTCTGCCCGTTATGGTATTGCCTGGGGAGCCATTGGTGCAGCTATGGATTGTTATGATTCTGCGCGTAGATATGCCGTAGAGCGCGTCCAGTTTGGGAAACCGATTGGTTCATTTCAATTGATACAAAAGAAACTGGCTGAAATGCTTACTGAGATCACAAAAGCACAATTGCTCAACTGGAAGCTTGGTAAAATGATGGAAGAAGGTAAAGCCACGACTCCGCAAATTTCAATGGCCAAACGAAATTCAGTAGAAATGGCGCTAAAGATTGCCCGTGAAGCACGCCAGATCCATGGTGGAATGGGCATCACGAGCGAGTATCCTATGATGCGCCATATGATGAATTTAGAGAGTGTAGTGACTTATGAAGGCACGCATGACATACATCTGCTTATTTTAGGGGCGGATATTACCGGGATTTCTGCGTTTTCGTAGGGATAATTCCCAGTATGAGTGATTCTCAAAATTACCGCCCCGTCCCAAGAATAAATACTGAGCGCCTTATTAATTATTTTGGCTACCTAATTTAGATCCGAGTGAATCAAATAGAGACTGCCTAAGGTTTTGAGCTCTCAGTGGATTGAAGGGTTTAGTAAAAAAATCTGTTAGCGAATGAAATGTCTTAGCTTTTGTTATATCGGCAGGGTTGCTCGAAGAACTGATCAGGTAAACGAGAGCTTGAGGAAAATTCTGCCAATACAAGGCTTCATACATTTCCAGAAATTTGAAACCATTCATAATAGGCATATTTATATCCACTAAGATCAAATGCAGAATGGGTATTTGCGCTGTTCCTAAAAGATCCAGGGCCTCAAGACCATTTCGAGATTCGAATACATTAATGTGATCAAAAATATGCCTGAGGTTTGATACGGCAATAACGCGATCTATCTCATTGTCGTCGATAATTAAAACATTAATGTTTTCTTTCAATATTATGTGCTTTTAGCTTTTGGATTCTTTTAAAATAAATGTTTGTTCATCAACAGAAAAACAGGGTGATATTTTATTAAAAGTAATTACTGTTTAAACGAAAATAACGCGCTTTCCCCTTAATTAAGAATAATAATTAGTAAATGTTTAATTTGTCCCCCACTGACGTTCTTACCCAAATGCATACCATGGACGGACGCCAATGCTTAGTTAAATTATTTATGTATTAAGTTGTATAATCTGGCTTGCAATACGCCATAAAAGTTTAAAATACGACTTATTGGGAAGATGCATCGGATGAGCCTCCAATCTAGTACGTAGTAATTTGGCTTTTTCACTGTTTTACAAATGTTTTTATTCATTCGACGGTTTGATTTTTATCTTTGTCGTATACTAAGCTTGCGGATAAGTAACTATTCTCACCATATTATTGATGTTATCGGCATCCATTAACCAGAATGGTACTCATCAGTCAATAAGCCTACTTTTGCTTATAAGTCCTGTTGAAACAAATAAAACCTTTTAATAAGCGCATTACACTTTATGACATCCTTTTACGTTGAGGTGACAGTTCAAAATAATACACCATTTATCTTAGCGCTATTACTGGACCAACAAAAATGAAGTCAATACTCACCCTGGTATTCATTCCACTAACAACGCTCCTTTTTAGTCAGCAAAATACCTTATCCATCTCCGGACAGATCAAAGATGAAGCAGGTGTTTTCGTACCTTTTGCTCATGTTTACATTAAGGGTTCTCAGAAAGGTACAGTGAGTAATACGGAGGGCCGGTTTAACCTCAAAGTGAGCGCTGATAATAAAAATGAAACGGTGGTTTTTTCAGCCATTGGCTTTAAATCAGCTGAGAGAAAATTATCAGAGTGGAAAAGTCCGCAGCTAATTGTATTAAAAGAATCGTCGCTCGTACTGGATGAAGTAGTGGTAAGTGATAAATTTCAGCCTAAGGACATCCTTGTGGGTGCCATAGAAAACTTTAAAAAGAATTATAAAACTTCCACTCATCGCCTTGAGGGATTTTACAGGACAACTTTTCAGCAAGATAAATCATTCATGCGCATGCTGGAAGCTGCGATTTATATACATAGCAATGGTAAGATGCATAATCGTCAGAGGATCGAATTCCGTCATATTCGCAAATCAGCTGATCTCAGAACAGATAAATGGAAGATCTACGACGGCTATGTCAATCATTTGGTACATAACCACCCTATCCAATCAGGACAATGGGGATTTCTAAAGAAAGGCTCGCTAAAATTCTTTCATGTTGATTTACTAGAAGTGGTAGCACAGGATAACGACTTACTTTATGTTTTGCTGGCGAAAAGCAAAAGTGATAGCCATGCGATTTATGATGCTATAGTAACCATTAGGGAAAAGGACCTGGCTATTGTGGATGTTTTACTCAAATTTAAACCGCACCTGAGCGACAACTTTTCATGGGCCTGGGAACGTAGAGATACCGCCAAGTTTTTCTCGTATTGGCAAGAGAGTCGCTACACTTACCAGGAATTTGAAGGCAAATTTTATTTACGCAGCGCCAGCTGGCATCGCAAAGGCAAGGTATTGAATACTAAAACAAAGATGACGGAATTCGATAAAGAATCGCTGGATGAACTACTGATTACCGACATAATGCAAGGGAATTTTCAACAGGAAGATAAACGAGAGGAAGAGCTCGATATCTACCGCATGGCAGACTATAACCAATATGATGCTGCATTTTGGGAAAATTACACTCGCCCTGTTGATACAAAGCACTTTAAATCTGCAAAAGCAAAACTCGAAAAAGCGTCTAGGCTGGAACAGCAGTTCAATGAAAACACGGGTAGATTGGTAAGAAAACCAGCTAAACAGCTATCAAGTGATCGGTAGTTTCGTCACAAATATAGCTCCTGCTCAATCTATATTTTTCATAAGTTACCTTACCATTGATCAATTTCCTTCCGCACTGCTATTTTAAAATAGAAACCCACTATATTATTTTCACTCTAACTATACCCGGGTTAAGAACAAACATGATGTAATTATAAACTTTACACGCTATTAAAAGTTATGATGTGTAAAAGACCATATACCAATTAATGACTAATCAATACACCTATAACCTGAGTAGTCTTATATTCTAGTACGAAAAAGAAGTTGTAATTCTGTCTTCGTTCAGATTAAAAGTTCTCACCTTATCGTTCAGATTAGCCTTAAAAATATTCATATGACCTGGGTTATAATCGATCAGACAGGTATTAAAAACATTGATTTCTTTAACCGTTCCTACATAGGGTAATTCAATAGCTAGCTTTACATATTCCTCTTGGTGGGTTATTTTCTCTATCCTCATCTCCTGGCATTGAGCATTAATATGAAGTTGAAAATTATTGTAGAGGTATTCCCTGATAAAGTGTTTTCTAAGGTCGGGATCATCACTTTGCTGAAGTACAGGATAGGTGGTTAACAGCGACCTCTCAAAATCGGCCTTATCCAGGCTTACTTCCATAATGTAGCCATTATACTGCCGCGATATTTCGAATATGGCCATTTTAATATCATGGCTGTACCCGTATCCGCTAGACCCAAAAATCAATATCAGAAACAAATACCTCAACCTTCGCCAATTACGAAACCTTTGGAACCACTCTTATTAGGAGTTCCCTTAAAACAATTCGAAATTTTAGGAAACTCATTTGTTAGGACGTAATAGTACGTACTGTCTGGGTATTCCGTGGTAATACCGGTTCTGTCATTACACTCATCTGGATAAATATCAAAAAAGCTGGATAGAGAAGAGTTAAACTCATAATCCTGGATATATTCTCCATACATGTCATCAGGAGCAGAAAAACAATCACCGTGACGACTTCCTGATTTTAGCTGATAACTTAATTTCAGTTCCGTAATACCACTGGAAGGATCATTTGGATCATTATATCCATATTTATAACAAATGGGGGAACCGTCCGCAGTGAAACTATATATTAATGAATGCCTGGAACCATCTCCATCCAATGCTAAGCCAACAATATCACCATGATAATGGTATACTTCGGCCGAAGCGACATGGGCGCCGAAAGCATCCGAATCCATGTTGCCTTTGTTGACCACGCCCGCTTGCCAGTTCCAGTTCCGTTCATCTTTAAAAGGATTTTTCCAAGGTTTTAGACCCATGGGGTTATATCCTAGCCCATTTGTGGCAATTCCAAATTTATAGAAGTTCTTATTTAAATAGGTCGGCCCAGAGGTCTCATCGTAAACATAAGGCTCAGGAGATAAATCAACTATTTTACTATATGCGGTAGCTGTTACATTTGCATTTGGGAAATTACTAGTGGCATGGTTTGGGAACTGGTTAGAATCTATATATCTGCTTTCATTACCCGCATCGATCTTCCAACAAACCTGGCTAACGGATGTGCTGGCCGTTGAACGATTAGTTGTTGATTCGTCCTGTGATATTTGCTGATTTTCCATTGATCCGGCTATAATGGGGAATGCTTTAAATTAAAACTCTTTAGACAATTCCAGTAAGGTTATTTCCAGTAAAGCAAGCGTCAACAAATAACATTATTAAACTCCAGATAAATACTCGATAATAATTGAAATTCATAAAAGGTGATTTAATTATAGATTAAAACAAGAAGGTAGGATCGATCCTACCTCCCAATTTCTTTCCCTAAAAAGATCTGCGATACCAATAGTCAGCTCCCAATTTTAAAAGACATATTGGGGCTTCCAACCAAACATCTTGAAATAACGGGGAATTCTGCCGTTATCACGTAGAAGTAAGCATAAGTGCCTGTTGAAAGTGTTATGCTACGGTCGATCCCGTTACATTCATCAAGGTCTCCTGCTCCATTTACAAATTCATAGTCATTGGTATACTTACCATTATAAGCGCCGCAAGGTTCGCTAATTCCATCTCCAGGTCTTTCACCAGATTTTAACTGATAACTCGAGGTAAGTAATTCGACGCCACTTCCGTCAACGGTAGGCCCATAATAATATAGAATCGGAAATCCATCTGCCGCCCAGCCAATTTGAACCGGAGTTGCAGGAGACATACCAGCGCTAATACCTGAAGATAACTGCTCTGCATATAAGGCCATATCTCCATGGTAATGATAAAGACCATCAGGCTGCACATGGGCAATGGCGCAGTCCAGACCCACAGCATTCATATTATTGTTAGGTTCAAAAACCCAATCCCAATTAAATTCTCCGGTACTTGTGTTTTCAAAAATAAAAGGACTTGCGGGGGCAGGATCAATAGCAACACCATTCTTCGCCACACCAAACTTCCAATCCGGCATCCCACTACTTTTTGTAATACTCGTCACTGAACTTTCCTTTGAAGGGGTATTGTCAAATCTATACGTTTTTGTGCTATTGTCAAGATCTGAAACCATATTAGGAATTTGATTCCCATATTCATGCGTAGGTATACCATTAGTAACTACTTCCCTATCGCCGGCGCCGTTTACCGTGGCCTCATCATAGGTATTAGCATCCGGACCCATATCACAATCCCTATTATTCTGATCGGTTGAATTATCGTTGGGGCATGTAGCTGCATCGGCTTGGGTTGTAAAGACAAACATGGCTTCACTACTTCCGCCTTTACCATCTTCAGCAATTATTCTACCTTGATATTCGGTATCGGCAGTTAATGAGGTTAAATTGAAGGTCAGTCCTGTTTCACCGCTGGCAATCTCGGAACCGGCGAGCATAATATTGTAGGTAACGTCGTCACCATCCGGATCCACAGCCGCATCCCAGGTAAGCTGGGCGCTTGTAGTGGTTATATTGCTGACCGAAACTGTGAATGAACCAGGATTTTGGTTTACACTTTCTGCTGTAGTAAAATTAAACGATGCCGTAGCCTCACCGTCATTACCGTCGCTCGCGGTCACAACACCATTGTAAGTAATACCTTCTTCCAGGCCAATAACATTAACGCTTGTTACCGTCAGATCTAAAGCCAACTGTTGCCCCTCTATCGTAACACTGTAAGTAACATCATCACCATCCGGATCTACAGAAGCTGTCCAACTAATTGTAGCGGTGGTGGACGTTATAGCTGAAACACTTGCCGTAAATGAGCCAGGGTCGTTGTTTTCAGGCGTAGACGTTTCGTCATCATCGCCACATGCAAATAAGAAAAGCGTTAGACAGCAGGTAAATAAATGTAGGTATCGAAAGTTCATAAAATGTTAGTTTTTTACAGTTATAAAACAGATAAGCGGTACATAATACCACCTTTTAGGTTGAGAAAAATTCTCGTCAATTTGGTATAGGTCGGCTTAATGATCAAAATAAAGTTTCAATAAATACAATGTAGCTAGTTACAACGAATTTTAAAAATATGTTCCGCGTAATGTACTAAGTAATAGAGATTCTTATTCTTATTTAATGTTTCTTGTACTCTGTTAGCTAATGTAGCAGCGCTTAGACGACAACATGATATTTTTTTTAACTCAAGGTCAAACTTCTATTTAACACACCACCTTGTAATCATTATCCTTAAGTAACTCTAAATCGCAGAAGTCCACCGATTTGATTTCGTTATTTAGCATTGCTGAAGATAGGTATATAATCCGTCTATAAACTTCTTTGCGCGCATCATCCCCTTCTCTCTTCATGTTAGTCGTAGCAGCTCTCTCAGGACACCGTTAGCTTCTAATTTGTTTCAACTCGCTGTTATGCTATCATCACTCCTGCAACTCCAACAAAGAATGAGAAATCTAGATGGAAGTTTCGAGTTTAGCCATTATTAGACGATAATAGCATCCGGCGCTCAAAGGATACGATTAGCAGTTTACTTAGAAGCCATTTCCATTAAAATCCCACACAGCCATGCCCCATAAGTTCCAAGCGCATAGCCGAGTACAGCTAGCAATACACCAACTGGCGCCAGCGAGGGATGAAAGGCGGCGGCTAAAACCGGTGCAGACGCCGCGCCGCCAATATTAGCCTTGCTACCTACTGCCAGGAAAAAGTAAGGAGCTCGGGTGATTTTCGCCATAATAAATAATAAGATAATATGAATAGCCATCCAGATTAATCCGACCAGAAAAAAACCCGGGTTGTCAAAAATCGCCATCACATCCATCTTCATTCCTATTGCGGCAACAAGAATAAAAATGAACACTGAACCCATTCTCGAAGCTCCGGCGCCTTCTATTTTTCGGAGTCTAGTAAAGGACAAACCTACCGCCAAAGCCGTAGCAATAACTATAATCCAAAAAAAATTGCTATCCAAACTGAACTTGCTCAAATTAGGAGCGTTTTCACGGATGTAAGGAGCTATAGTATCAGCCATGAAATGTGAAAAACCTGTAATACCAAAACCAATACCTCCTATAAACATGAGGTCCGTAGTTGAAGGAATCCGTGAGATGCTTTTGCTGTAAGCATCCATCTTGTCCCGCAGCGAATCAATAGCTGAGCTATCCGCTTTAAGAAATGCATCAATACTCTTGGTTTTACCAATACCCAATAATAAAGCCGCCATCCATATTTCAGCTACAATAATATCCACAGTAATGCTCATGGAATATAGTTCATCCGATGGCTTGAATACTTCATACATGGCAGCCTGGTTAGCGCCGCCCCCAATCCAACTACCGGCAATAGTAGACATGCCACGCCACACTGCTTCCGGACCTATGCCTCCAACAAATTCCGGGTTGATAAGACTAGCGATCCAAATGGCTGCGGGTCCACCTAGTACAATTCCAATAGTGGCGGTAAAGAACATAATCAGGGATTTGGGGCCTAACCGTATGATCTCTTTAAGGTCCACGGAAATTGTGAGCAAGACCAGACAGGCCGGCAGTAGATACCTCGACGCCACAAAATAGATCTGCGACTCTTCGGCATCTACAATGCCAAAGGTATTTAGCAGAGAAGGCAGAAAGTAACTCAACAGAATAATGGGTACGTAAGTGTAGAATTTCTTCCAAAAAGGATGTTCGCTGGCTGCTGTTTTAAAAACAGCAGCCAGTATGATCATTAGAATACCGAAAATTACCGCATCGTTAGTCAACAATGGTTCTGCGTGAGCTTGCTCCATACATCAGTCAAATAATCGTGCAAACTAAAGAAATGAATACAGAATAACTAGTCGTTGAGCAGCGCCACCAGTTCGCTGAGGATCATGGCTGTTGCCCCCCATACCACATGTCCTTTAACATCAAAGTAAGGCATCTCTGATGCGTAGCCGTTGCCAAACTCCATTCTTTTACTCTTGATACTATTTTCATCTTTCAATACCGATAAAGGAGCTTCTATTAGCTCTTTAACCTCAAAGGCGTCCACCTGAAAGATGGGAGGCTCGGTAGCGTAGGCCAATGTGGGCGTAACTTTAAAATTGCTCGGTGGAATGTACAAATCAGTAAGTCGACCGATAACCTCAATGCCATCGGACTCAATACCTACTTCTTCTTGAGTCTCGCGTAAAGCAGTTTCAATGACGTTAGCGTCTGAATCATCCTTCTTGCCCCCTGGTAAACTGACCTGTCCGCTATGCACGCCATCGTAATCATGACGCAACGTTAATGGAATATGCCATCCTCCATTTTTCCAATACAATAAGATAAGAACACCACTTAATCTCGCTGCATCCATCATTTCTATATTGAATCGAACATCTGCTATGCCCGCCAGAGTCATTAAACCTTGCGCTTTAATACCTGGTAAGGGTTCGGTTAGCTTCTTTTTTAACTTCTGTATAAATAGGTTGGTCATGGTATGATTAAAGCCTATTTATTGACTACCGATCTGTTTGTAATTTCAATGTAAGAATTACCCGTTATGGCTTTACCTTTTAGATTACCGGTAGCGTTACACATGCCTTCCCAATAATACAGCTTATGTATCTGTGAAAACTTAAGCGCTAACTCCTGCTCCGGCAAAACAGCTTCTAATTCCATGCTTAGTGATAGCGACTTTACCTCCAGGCTCCATTTTACGGGATATCGAACCTTTGATTTCTTACTATCCCAATATTCCAGTTCATTCAAAACGATATCGCCATTTTCAAGGTCTACAACACTACCATCAGTTTTAAAATAGGTACCTCCATAGATGGTAGCATTATCCCCAATATGATAATCACGATATAACATAAGTTCTTCCTTAGGATCATCAAGTTGAACTGAGAACCAATCCCAAGCAACTTCCCTTTGCCATACACCGATGCAATTCCATTGCCTGTCATACCAAAGCTCTCCGGTTACGTTCATGTTATGGCTTCCAATGCGCAAGGAGCCTGTGGCGCTCAACCGCGGATAGCTATAATATCCCGCGGTAGCATACCCACCATAATTTTCGTACCCGGTGCCGGAATGAAGCGCCGCAGGCTTCTGCGGCTTAGTTAAGAGATCCACTGAAATGTCATAGTCTCCCATTTTACCACTTAGCTGATATTCTCCCATCTGCCCGGTCAGTGTGTAACTTTCCTTTTTATCCTCATAGCTCAAATTAATAGGCAGATCGTCTTTTAGCAGATCCGTTAATGTTTTTATTTTATAATCAAAGTAAAACTTTTGGCTGGAAGAATCAGTGATAGCAAAATTTACCATAATATAGTCTTTCTTATTGCGAGGGTTAAAGTGAAAAAAAACAAATTCTAATCCATATCCTTTACCAGTTTCTACATCCATAAGGTGTCCGGTGTAATACCACCACTCTAATGAATTACGAATATGCGGAGCCTCGTCAATCCCTAAATCGGCCTTATCGGTGTATTTATCATTTCCATTATATGGAACAAATTTACACCCTATCAAAAAAAGTAAACACGCAAAGAGAATTCTCATGTGAAAAAAACATATGGCCGTCCTAATTTGTTTTGGGAGTTAAATCTTTAAATTAGATAGTAGTATGCACAGTTTAGATTGCGAATGACTCGATCTTTTTTTTTATTTCTGCTGGCCTTTACCTTAGGCAATAACCTAGCTTACAGTCAAGGGAGTGTGCTAAACTGTACAGACTCAGCGTTTTGTGTTCCGGGAGTGGTTGGACTTCCTCGTAGCAAAGGCATAGAAATTAAAAGAGAGATTATCCGCGACTACGCCATTCGTTCATCTTCATCTGAAGGATTTGGTAATGCGCAGGCAGAAGTTCTTCGTAATCGCCGGTGGAGTCTAAAGGCCCGTTTTCCTATTGTGGCAAAAGATAATATCACTATTGCCGCCGGTGTTAAATATTTTGTGGAAGAATTCAACTTTGAAAATCCCGAATCCATAGATTACTCGTTTTATAATAACCTGGAAGATAAATCATTAAAAAGTCTAAGGACGGACCTTTTCATTATGAAACCGACCCGCACAAATAAATATTTTTTACTGCGATTAAGTGCAGGTTTAAATGGCGACTATACGGCCGATAATCAGGCAACTACAGATTTTCTACGCTTTTCAATAGCTCCTTTAATGGGTTGGAAAAAGAATGATTACGTTAGCTATGCCGTTGGTGTCGCTTATAGTTACAGTTTCGGACGTAGGAGTATTGTTCCTATAGTGGCGTACAATAAAACTTTCAACAATCAATGGGGGATAGAATCCGTATTACCGGCGGAGGCAAAACTTCGTTACAATACCTTAAATCAAAAAAACTATGTATACTTAAAAGCTCAACTTGACGGTTCCAACTACGGGATTCGGCTCGATGATCAGATTGATGAAATTACCTATTTGGAAAAGTCTGAAGTGCGCGTCCTTCTGTGTTGGGAACGAGAAATTCACGATTGGCTTTGGTTTAGCTTAGAGTCAGGCTTTAGAAGTAATATTGACTTTGACTTATCCGATTCACCCACATTAAATTCAGATGAGCTTATACAAAACGACTTAAATATCGCGTTCACCTATGGCTTTAGCATTTTTGTAGTTGCCCCAAGGAAGTTCTTGAAATAGGTCAATCACAGCTGAACCCTACGGCTAAGCTCTGTTCCTTCACCAGGTTACATGCCAATGATTTATCATCATTAGCCCAGTAGGCTTCGGCTAAATACCGTAAGCCTTTGTTCACATACGGATCCAGTTTTGTGGCCTGTTTTAACAACCTTATTGCCTCAGTGTAATCAGAGCGCTTATAATAATACCAGCCTTTGTTCCTGTACGCCCACGCATTGCTTGGATCAAGCGTTATGCTTTGATCAATGTCTTTTCTCGCCAAATTAAAATCACCTTTTAAAAGGTGTATGTATCCCCGATTATTTAAAAAATAAGGTTGAATGGGCTCAAAATCGAGAGCGTTATTAACCAACTTCAGGGCTTTGTCAAGATCATTTTTATCTATTTCAATCAATGCTAAGGCGTTATAGGCATTCGATTCCAAAGGGTTTAACTGCAAAGCCTGATCAAGATCATTCTTCGCTTTATCAAGCTCGCCGAGGTAATAATACACCGAACCACGGTTGACCCAAGCTTCCGCATTAGCGCTATCCAGTTCCACTGTACGATCAAAGGCGCTCAAGGCATCCTTATACTTTCGCATCTTAGTGAGTACCAGACCTTTCATAAAGTGAACATAAGACGTATCAGGCAACTGCTTTTCCACATAAGCCAGATCATCAAGCGCCCGGAAAAGCTCATTTAATTCATAAAATGCGTTTGCCCTGTTAATTTGGGCATCTATAAAAGTGGGGTCGCAGTCTATAGCCCGATCATAATGAAGTACCGACTCTCCGTACCTTGAAGATTGATAGGCTAAGATGCCCAGGTTATTGATGGCTGGTACATAGCAGGAGTCCAGTCCGATGGCCTCATCATAAAAACGCTTAGCCTCCCGATAGTTTTGTTGCTTTAAAGCCTCATTTCCTCGTAGCAGAAAACGCTGCTTTTGAGTTTCATTATCCTTTCCACATGAAATTAAAGCCATTAAAGTAGTCAATAAGAATAGTCTTTGCATGGTGTAAAATTAGGACATACCCATCTACTAGTTGTTAAATAGCTCGAATGATTTTTATCTCCTAGACTGAGTGTAAAAGAGTGTAAGTTTTA
>ERZ1740059.672-NODE-672-length-17651-cov-6.437770_pt1 | contig 17651 bp, 19 predicted proteins | sample MGYA00581744_ERZ1740059 | MGnify/ENA primary metagenome ERZ1740059 (study PRJEB43018, sample SAMN04849738) | marine metagenome | isolation source: floating plastic debris | place: Pacific Ocean | collected 2008-08-28 | study: EMG produced TPA metagenomics assembly... | reverse complement strand
CGATGAGCGGCGGCAGGCCCAGGTCCGGGCGCTCGAGCACCGTCGGGTCGTCGCTGCAGCCGAGGAAGCCCGTGGCGAACACCAGCAGCGCCGCCGTCCGGAGGCGACGGCCACGAGGGGAAGGAGGCCGAAGCCGCGGAAATCGTGAAGAAAGGGGACGGACCATCAAGGGAAGGGGCTCCGTGGCGCGCACCGGGCGAGAGTCCGCCCGGCGCGAGTATGTCACAGGCGCGCGCCCGTGGCGCCCCGCGCTTGGGGAGGCGCGGGGCACTGGTTCTCCCTGCAGCCTAAAGGCACGCTCGCCGCGATGCCCAACCCCCCTGATGAATCGCACGCCGCGCCGCCCGAGCGCCCCGCCGTGGCCTACGCCCGGGAGGGCGCCGTGGGCGTGATCCGGCTCCAGCGACCGGACAACCGGAACAGCATGACGCCGGAGCTCCTCGGCGCCGTCGCGCCGGCGAGCGCCGCGGCCCGGGCGGACCAGGACGCCCGGGCCGTGGTCGTCGTGGGCGAGGGCCGCTGCTTCTCGGCCGGCGCGGACTTCAAGGCCACGCTCCAGACCGGCGAGGGCCTCCCGCACGCGCGCTCCTACGCCATGTATCAGCCCTTCCTCTCGCTCCTCGACCTCGAGGTGCCGGTGATCGGGGCCCTGAACGGACACGCCGTCGGCGGCGGGTTCGGCCTCGCGCTGGTCTGCGACCTTCGCTTCGCCGCCGAGGACGCGAAGCTCGGCGCGAACTTCGCGCGGCTCGGGCTTCACTCGGGCATGGCGATCTCCTACCTGCTTCCGAGGCTCATCGGCCTTCCGCGGGCCTACGAGCTCCTGCTCGGCGGCCGGCTGGTGACGGGCCGGGAGGCCGCCGCCATGGGCCTGGTCAACGCCGCCTGTCCCGCCGGCGAGGTCGAGGCGCGAGCCATGGCCATGGCACGCGCGATCGCGGCCAACGCCCCGCTCGCGGTCCGCAGCATCAAGCGCGCGGTGCGCGAGGGACTGTCGTGGGATCCGCAGACGGCGGCCCGCCACGAGGCCGCGCTGCAGGCCGAGAGCCTCGGGACCCGGGACGCCCAGGAGGGCATGGCCGCGCTCCTCGAGAAGCGGGAGCCGACCTTCCGGGGGTCGTGATTCGCGGCCGGGGACGTTGACGGCGGCGGCGGCGCGTCGTTCTCTCCCGCCGATGGCCGACGGCCTCCCGCTCGCCGTAGAGGAGCTCCCGCGAGGGCTCCGCCGCTTCGCCGACCCGAACGCGCCCACGCCCGCCAAGCTCATGGCGGCGCGCGGCCTGGTGCCGGTGCGCGGCGCGGATCAGGTGATCCTCCTCACGCAGCTCTGCGCCGATGCGGACGCCGCCGTCGCCGAGACCGCCGGCAAGTCCCTCGACGAGCTCCCCGACGCCGTGCTCCTCCCGGCCCTCGGGCAAGACCTGCCCGGCGCCATCGCGGCGGCGATCGCGCGCCGCTTCACCAAACGCGACGAGGTTCTCGAGCCGCTCGTCCAGAACGCCTCGCTCCCGGACGAGGCCCTCGAGCGCGTCGCACGAAACTGCAGCGAGCCGCTCAGCGAGCTCATCAGCGTGAACCAGCAGCGCCTCTTGAGCGCGCCCCGGGTCGTCGAGGCGCTCTACAAAAACCGCAACACGCGCATGTCCACGGCGGACCGGCTGGTCGAGCTCTGTGCCCGCAACGGCGTCCGCCTCGACGGGATCCCGGCGTTCGACATCCACGTGGAGGCCATCCAGGGGCAGCTCATCGTGGAGGCGTCGCTCGAGCCGCTGCCGAGCGACCAGGCCTTCATGGAGGCCATCGAGATGGACGACGGCGAGGACGCCGTCGACATCGACAAGGTCGAGAAGTCCGAGGAGGTGAAGGAGAAGTTCAAGCCTCTCTCCTTCCGCATCGCCGACATGACCACGGCGGAGAAGGTGCGCCTCGCCGTGGTGGGCGACGCAGCCGCCCGGTCGATCCTGGTGCGCGACCCCAAGCGTCAGGTGTCCCAGGCGGCCATCAGCTCGCCCTCGATGCGCGAGCAGGAGGCCGTGGCTATCGCCCACTCGAAGGAGGTCGGCGAGCACATCCTGCGCTACATCGGCGGCCGCAAGCAGTGGCTCAGCTCCTATGAGCTGAAGAAGGCGCTGCTCTTCAACCCGAAGACGCCCGTTGGGATCTCGATGCGCTTCATGACGCACCTGAGGGCGAACGACCTCAAGATGCTCTCGAAGAACAAGAACGTGCCCGGCGCGCTCCGCCGCAACGCCCGGCAGCGCCTCGATCTCCGCGAGAAGAAGACCCTCGGAAAGAAGAAGTAGGGACGACGATGGGGCTCTTCGGGAAGATCTTCGGCGGCCCCTCCGTCGAGTCGCTTCGGCAGAAAGCAGATGCCCAGCTCGAGGCCGGTGACACGGGGGGCGCGCGGCTCACGCTCGAGCGGCTCCACGACCGCCTCGAGCCCGGGCCCGAGCGTGAGGGCGTGGCCGCGCGCATCCTCGCGTGCCTCGACACGCTCGCGGAGGCGCGGGTGCGCGAGGCCGAGCGTCTGATCACGCAGGGCGACGTGGAGATGGCGCACGAGGAGCTGGACCAGGCTCTCGAGGTCGCCGGGACCGAAGCCGTCCGTGAGCGCGCCCGCCGGGTGCGGGATCGCCTGGACCAGGACGCGGCCCGCGCCGACGCCGCGGTTCGGGAGGTCGACGACGACACGCGCTGGTCGTACCTGCAGAGCACCTGGGACGACGCGCAGGCCGACGAGCTCGACGGCTATGGTGACGCGCTCCGCGAGGCGCTCTTCGCGCTCCACGACGGCGACGTTGGCGAGGCCCGGACGGCCCTCGACGCGCTCCTCGCCGAGGCCGAGGCGCCGCGCTACCTCTGGCTCGAGGTCGCCCGCGCACGCCTGCGGCCCCTCGGCGAGGGGGAAGAGGGCATCGACCGGGCCGGCGGCCGGGCGGCCCTCGAGGAGTTCCTCGGGAGCCTCGCGGACGACGAGGTCGGGGAGCCGCTCCTGACCGCACGCATCGAGCTCGCCCGCCTCGCCGATCACGACGACGACTTCGAGCGCGCCATGACGCAGCTCGAAGCCGCGGTGGAGGCCTTCGCCGACGACTACCGCGCCTATTTCGTCATGGGCCAGTTCCTCCGGCGGAAGGGGCATGCGGAGGAGGCGGTGGACGTTCTGGAGAGCGCAGCGCGGCTCATGAGCGACACGGACCACCAGGTGCTCCAGGAGCTCGGCCTCGCCCTGGACGACGCGGACCGCGAGGAAGAGGCCGTCGAGCGCCTCGAGGGCGTCTTGGCGATGTACCGCGCCCGCGGAATGCGGGACCTGCCCGTGCCCTCGGCCGAGCGCCTCGCGGTCATCTACGAAGCGCGGGGCCAGGCCGACAAGGCCGCGGATCTCTGGACGACGCTGGCCAACGGCTCGCTCAAGGACCGGCGCGCCGAGTTCCTCGAGGAAGCGGCCCGGCTCCTGACGAGCCTCGGCCACGCGGACGACGCCCGCCGCATGCTGCACCGGGCGCTGGCCCACCTCGACAGCCAGGACGAGGACGACGCCCCCGCCCTCGACCTGGAGGAGCAGCGCACCTCCATCGAGGCGCGCCTCGAGGAGCTTACGGGCGCGGCCGGGTGACGGCCCCGCGGCGCGTCCCCTTGGCCGGCGGCGTCGCCTTCGGCCTCGGTGGTCTGGCCGCGGTGATTCTGGGGCCCATCGCCCCGAGCTGGATGCTGGGCGCAGGCGTCTTGGCCGGGGGCCTGGTGCTCGCCGTGGGCACGGCGACGGTGCTCGACAAGGAGGCGATCGCGGTGGCGAGCGCAGGTCTCGCGGCCGCCACGGCGGGCTTCCTCGTGGGGACGGTGCCGCTGACCGTGGCCGTCGCCGCCGACCCCTCGCCCGCGTTCCCCACGTGGGCGCTCCTCGCCCTCGCCGTGCTCGTGGCGGCGGCGGGAGCGTTCCTCCGCCGCCGGAGGCGCCGTGAAGCCCTACGCCGCACGTGATACGCATCGCGCCGCGGGCCCCGCAGGAAGCGAGCACCCTCGATGACGAATGCGTCCACGCCCCGGAAGCCGGTCACGGTCCCCCGGCTCCGCGCCATGAAGCGCCGCGGCGACAAGATCACGATGATCACCGCCTACGACGCGACCTTCGCGCGCATGCTCGATGAGGCGGGGGCCGACGTGCTGCTCGTCGGCGACTCGCTTGGGATGGTCGTGCAGGGTCTCGACTCGACGCTGCCGGTCACCGTCGACGAGATGATCTACCACTGCCGCGCCGTGAGCCGGGGCGCGCGGAGCGCGCACATCGTCGGCGACATGCCCTTCCTGAGCCACCAAGTGAGCCCAGAAGAGGCGCTCCGCAACGCCGGACGCTTCCTTTCCGTGGGCGGCGCACACGCGGTGAAGCTCGAGGGCGGTGCCCCGGCGGCGCCGACCATCGCGCGGCTGGTCGCGGCGGGCATCCCGGTCATGGGTCATGTCGGGCTGACCCCGCAGAGCGTGCACGCGATGGGCGGCTTCCGCGTCCAGGGCAAGACCGAGGACGCCGCGGCGCGCGTGCTCGCGGACGCTGTCGCCGTGGCCGAGGCCGGCGCCTACGCGCTCGTGCTCGAGGGCATCCCGAGCGACCTCGCGGGACAGGTCACGGCCGCCGTCGAGATCCCCACCATCGGCATCGGCGCCGGGCCCGACTGCGACGGGCAGGTGCTCGTTTGCTACGACCTGCTCGGGCTCACACCGGATCTGCGGCCCAAGTTCGTGAAGCGCTACGCCGAGCTCTTCGACGCCGGCCGGGACGCCGCCGCTGCCTATTGCGCCGAGGTACGGAGCGGTGCCTTCCCGGCACCGGAGCACGGCTTCGGAGCGGTGAAACGCAAGGACGCGGAGCCGCCGACTCCGGAGGCGACGCCGGGCGGCGCGGGCGGCGCGGGCTCGCGGGCCGAGGCGGGGCAGCCCTTCGGTGGCTACGGCCCACAGGAGGAGTAGCGCGATGGAGGTGCATGCCACACCGGAGGCCTTTCGCGCCGCCTGCGACGCCGCCCGAGCTGGCGGCCGCCGCGTGGGCCTCGTCCCCACCATGGGTGCGCTCCACGACGGCCACCTCGCGCTCGTCGACCATGCGCGCGCGGCCGGCGCCGACTACCGCGCCGTGACCATCTTCGTGAACCCGCTCCAGTTCGGCGAGGGCGAGGACTTCGGGCGCTACCCGCGCACCCTCGAGGCGGACCTCGAGGCCTGCCGCGCCCGCGGCGTCGACTGCGTCTTCACGCCGACGCCGGACGTCATGTACCCGGAGGGCTTCGCCACGAGCGTGCGCGTCACGGGTGTGACCGAGCGCCTCGAGGGCGCGCACCGACCCGGCCACTTCGACGGCGTGACCACCGTGGTGGCGAAGCTCTTCCACGCCACCGGTCCCTGCGTCGCCGTCTTCGGCCGCAAGGACTACCAGCAGTGGCGCGTGCTCGCGCGGATGACCCGCGACCTCGGCCTCCCCGTCGAGATCGTGGGTCATCCGATCGTGCGCGAGAGGGACGGCCTCGCGCTCTCGAGCCGCAACCGCTACCTCGACCCCGACGCGCGGCAGCGGGCCCTCGGCCTGGTGGAAGGCCTGAGGGCGGCGGCGGACGCCTGGGACGCGGGCGAGCGCGACGTGGCGCGCCTCGAAGGCCTCGCACGCACGCCCGTCGAGGCACGCTTCGACCGCATCGACTACGTCGCGGCCGCGGACCCCGAGAGCCTCGCGCCCCTTCCCGAGCGGGCGGAGCAAATGGTGCTGCTCATGGCCGCCCATCTCGGCGGCACGCGACTCATCGACAACCTCGAGCTCGGCGTCGACCCCCGACCCTGAGCGCAGGGCCCGCTGCTTCCCCGGGCCCGGCCGTGCTATGGCGTGAGGGCCGGCCGATGAGCGACGAGACGTCCCAGCGCGAGCGCGCGGTCCCGACGGACCGGCCGACGCCTCGCATCACCGCGGATCTGCTCCGCGACATCGGGCTCTTCGGGGGCCTCGACGATGCGTCGCTCGGCGTGCTCGCGCGGCAGCTCGAGGCCTCGCACGCCGAGAGCGGCGAAGTGATCGTCGAAGAGGGCGGCACGCGGCGCGAGATGTACGTGGTCGTCGGCGGAGAGCTCGAGGTGGTCAAGCGCGGTCCGCGCGGCGGCCTCTTCCGGGTGGCCCTCTTCGGCCCCGGCGATTGGTTCGGGGAGATGAGCATCCTCGACGTGCAGCCGCGCTCCGCCACGGTACGCGCCGTCGCCCCGACGATGCTCGTGAAGATCACCACGGAAGACGTGGAGACGCTGCTCTATCGCCGGGACGTGAAGGCCTATGCGCTCTTCGTCATGAACATCGCGCGCGAGCTCAGCCGGCGCCTCCGCGTCGCCGACGGAATCCTGGCGCAGTTCGTCTCCACGGTGGCCGACACCTACACCCCCGGGGGGGAGCGCCCGCGCGACGAGGACGACTGATGGGCCGCGCGCTGGCGCTCGCCGCCCTCGCGCTGGCGCTCGCCTGCTCCGGCGACTTCGAGTGCCCCGGCGGGAGCGTGAACGACGAGGGCCTCGGCTGCGTCTGCCCGCGCGACGACGCCGGCGACCGGCAGGAGCTCGCCCGCGACGGCGAAGGGGAGCTTCGGCTGCGGGACGACGCGCCCTTCTGCCAGCCGCTCTGCGAGCGCGTGGACGGGATGGAGCGGTTACCCCTCTTCGACGAAGGCGCCAACGACGGCTCCTACCTCCGCGACGCCGAAGGGCGGCCGCTCTGCGAGCGGGGCTGCGAGCCGCAGGAGTCCGCCCTCCAGACGCCGGAAGAGAGCGAGCGGGGCGTCTTCCGATGGCAGTGCGTCGACCTGGCGCCCTGACGACTCAGAGCACCGTCGGCGGCCAGTAGCTCATCCGCGTCTCCTCGCGCTCCTTGTAGCTCTCGAGGATGATCGTGGCGGTCTCTTCGATGGCCCGGTTGGCCACGTTCACGACCTGCCAGCCGGTGTTGTTCTTGAAGATCTCGTGCGCGAAATCGAGCTCCGCCTTCACGTGGTCGCGGAGTCCGTAGTTCGCGTCGTCGGGCATGCCCAGCTGCAGGAGCCGCTGCCGCCGGATCTCCAGGAGCACGTCGATGTCGATGGTCAGCCCGACCACCTTGTGCTCGGGTACCTCGTAGAGTTCCGAGGGGGGCTCCACGCCCAGTACCAGCGGCACGTTGGCCACCTTCAGGCCGCGCCCGGCGAGGTAGGTCGCGAGCGGCGTCTTGCTGGTCCGGCTCACGCCCGTCAGTACCAGGTCCGCCTTGCGGAGGTTCCGCGGCTCCTTGCCGTCGTCGCTCTTCACGGCGAACTCGATGGCCTCGACGCGGCGGAAGTACTCCTCGCTGAGCGAGAGCGTCGCCGTGGGCACGTTGAGCGGCACCGACTCGAGATAGGTCCCCACCTTGTGGATGAGGCTCCCGATGACGTCGACGGTCTCGATGCGCTTCTCCCGCGCCATCTGGAAGAGGTAGTCCCGGAGCGCTGGCTTCACGAGCGTGAAGACCACCATGGCGCCGGCGCTCTGGGCCTTGGCCATCACATCGAGCACGGCGCGCTCGTCCCGGACGCGCGTGAAGAGCCGGATGCGCACGCGCTGGTCCGGGAACTGGAGCAGCGCCGCGCGAACGACGCGCTCGGCGGTCTCGCCGGTCGAGTCCGACACGACGAAGACGAGCTTGTGTGGCCCGCTACCGACGTCGCTGAGGCGCTCGCCGGAGGGGTCGCTGGGACGGTCGCTGGGCCGCGCGTCGCTCATGGGCGGAACCTATCAGCCTCGGGATGACGCGAGGCACTTTGTTTCACCCTCGGCAGAAGGGAACGGACGACGGCCGAGGGCAGGCCGTGGCCCGCGGGCTCAGCCCTTCTTGGTCTGACGGTAGCGGCGGCCGAGGGCCTTGCCGGCCATGCGGTTTTTCCGCCGGCGATCCTTCGCCTTCCGCTTGGCCTTCACGCGGGCGGCTTTGCCGCGGCTCTGCACGCGGGACTTGCTGGAGAGGTGTAGGTACATCGGCTTCGCTCCGGGCGGCACGAAGTAGCCCGCGGAGGCCCCGGGCGCAACGAAAACCGCCCCGACGCACGGGTGCGCCGGGGCGGGCTTCAGGGGGCGGGGCCGCCGCGCTCAGCTGAGCGTGCAGGCTCCGGCGTCGCAGGTCTCGCCGGTGCGGCAGTCCTCGTCGAGCTCGCACGTGTCGCGGCACTCGCGCTCACCGCCGGTCGCGCCGTCGAAGTCGACGCAGGCCTGGCCCGCCTCGCACTCCGTGGCATCGGCGCACTCGGTGATGCACTGACCGAAGGTATCCGCGGTCTCGCCGGCGCACACCTGCGCGCCCGGGCACTGCTCGTCGTTCTGGCACACGTCGAAGCAGATGGGGTCCGTCGCCTCGACGGCGAAGATGGAGTCCAGCGGGAGGCAACCGAGCCCATCGTCGCAGGTGTCCCCGGCGCGGCAGGTGTCGAAGCAGCCGCCCGCGATGCACTCCTCGTCGCTCGCGCACTCCGAGCTGTCCGCGCAGCCTACGGCGAGGCAGGCGTTCACGCCGCCGCCGACGTCCAAGCAGCCGAAGGCCGACGGGCAGTCGTCGGCCGTGACGCAGGTGCGCAGGCACTCCTGCTGTCGGGCGCCACCGACGCCGACCACGATGGTCCCGTCGGCCGGGCCCTCACCGCAGACGTCGAAGCCGACGGCCTCGAGAATGCCGGCCTCTTCGATGACGCAGATGCCGTCGCGGCCGTTGAGACCGACGTTGCAGTCGCCGTAGCCGAAGGGGTGGAAGCACTCGTCGTCCTGGGTGCAGTCGGCGCCCACGTTGTTCGTCGTGGGGCCGGCGCCGAAGGCCTGCGTGATCGCACCGTTGTCGCTGAAGGGGTCGACGCGATCGGGCACGCAGACGCCGAGCTCGGGGCTCGCGCCGTTGCCGTCGCTGAGGCACTTGTAGCCCTCGTCGCAGCCGCCGCGGCCCGTGAGCCAGCTGACCGGGTCCGACACGTCCACGCCCACCGTAAGGTCGCAGCGCTCGAGGCAGCGGTCTGCACCACCGGTGAGGAAGTCGCCGGTGCGGTCGCCGCCGCAGACGCCGTCGCCGTTGCAGTCGTCGTCCGAGCGGCACTCGGGACCGAAGCAGTAGCCGCCCTCGAAGATGATGAGCTCCTCGCCACCGACGAGCTCCACGCTGTTCTCGGTCTGGCAGTCGCCGCCGTCCTCGCACTGGACGTCGCCCAGGCAGGGGTCGCCGGCCTCGGCCGTCGGGTCGCCTTGCACCTCGCACTCGAAGGTGTCGAGGTTGCAGGTGGGCATGCCCGAGGGGATGAAGACGAGCTGGTCCGGACCCGCGAAGCCGCAGGGGCTCGGGATCTCCTCGCAGTCGGCGAGCGACTGGATGCCCGGGACGCCGTTCGTCTCCTCGCGGATGATGGCCGCGCCGAAGCAGTCCGTGTCCGTGGCGCAGCCGTCGAAGCAGATGCCGCCGCCGGCGTTGAGCGGGACGCAGTCCCAGGCGTCGGGGCAGATGTCATTGCCCGCTTCGGCCGGGTCGCAGTTGAGGTAGCAGCCGCCGGCGCCGAAGGCGGTCACGCACGACATGCACTCACCGCAGAGACCGGCGGTTTCCCGGCAGTCCGGGCCCGCCTCGAAGGGCGGGTCGAGGGTGCAGAAGCCGTTGTCGAAGATGACCGAGCCGGGGACGGAGTTTCCGCCGCCGGGCAGCCCGTCGACGGGGTCGCGGTCGCCACCGATGTCGAGGAAGCGGTTGGGGGCCTGGCACTCGCCCACGCGGCAGCCGATGGCCGTCGTGCAGTTGATGCCGAAGCCGCGCTCGGCGCAGGTGAGGTCCATATCGGCGCCGCCGCCGCCGTCGCCCAGGTCCGGATCGCCCGTTCCGTCGTCCGGCGTGCCGTCGTCGCCGGGCACGTCCGGCACGTCCATGTCGCCGGGCAGCGTGATCATGTCGCCGGCGTCCGGGTCCGCGTCGCTGTCGCCAGAGCATCCGGCGGCCATGAGAGCCGCGAGCGCCATCAAGCTAATCCGCTTCGTCATTCAGTCCTCCACCGCGCGTCGCCCGAGGCGTCCGCGCGTCTGGCATCGACAAACAAATGTCGTGCCGGCCACCAAACCATGGATATCCATGGATCTTCGTCGTATCTGCGCATCGCCTCGTGCGCCGTGCGGTCGCCCTACGTCATTTCCCTAACGGGCAGGGCACGGAGCGCGACCGCGGGGAGGTGTAACCCCGCGAGGCCGTTTGGTCACGGCGAAGCGGGGCGCTCCCGCACGCGAGCTCGTGTCGCGAGGGCTTCGCGGGCCTCGTCGCGGGGTGCGAGGGGCCCAGGTCGATGGCGTCCGGTGCCCCATCCGCGCGTCGCCGAACAGCCTTGCCACAAAAGTTTTGTGACACGCTTGCAACATGACACAAAGCTGTCATGATGCCTGCACCCTCAAGGAGGAGAACATGACGAGGACTGCAGCGCTGCTCTTGGCGTGGCTCTTCGCGACGTTCCCGTCCGATTCGGCGGCCGACGCGTCCCCGCGCCCTGGCCGGGTCTCCACGCCGTCGAACGGAACCCTGAACGTCGGGTACCGCACCGTTGGCGATTGTGCGCTCTACGTGTACACGGCCCATCTCGACCCGGAGCCCACCACATGGCGCGCCGAGGGGTTGGTGAGCGCCCGGCACACGCGCCACTTCGACGTCCCCGAAGGCCGGGGGCTCATGGTCCGCTTGAGCCGGGGGACCAACCCCATCGTCGCGCGGGACACGGTGCGCACCTTCCGCTTCCGCGTGCCGGAGGGCTCGGAGGGCGCGGACACGTACCACTTCGACGTCGCGTGTCCGCGCAGCGGGGACGCCCAGTCGAGCTGAGACCCCCATCCCACCACGCACTGCGCCCCGAACCCTCATCGAGGCTCCGGGGCGCGGGCGTCGCGCTTCGCGTTCAGTGAGCGTGCTGCGTGGCCGGCGCGGGCGACGAAGGCAGGGCTCGGCCAGGGAGGCGCGGAAGCCCGAAGCGCCGGAGCGCCCAGACGCTGAGAACGAGACCGACGCCGAGGAGCGCGAGCGCGAGACGCACCAGCCAGTCCTGCTGGCCAGGCCGCACGATGAGCTCGGTGGCCAGGGCGCCCGCCATGGTCGCGACGAGACCGAGCGCGCCGAGCTGCGTCACGCGGGGAAGAAGGCGGGGAAGAAGGCGGGGAAGCACGACGGCGAGAAGCGTGGCGCCCAGCGCGAGCGAGACGGCCACCTCCTGCGCTCCGACGAAGAGCCGGAAGGCCGTGGGGTCGACGCCGAAGGCGGTGCCGATCTGCCGAAAGCCCTGGAGGCTGCCGCCGGTCCCCTGGAGCTTCGCGACGCCGAAGGGCCAGAGCTTCGCGGCCGCGTAGAGCGCGCCGGCGACGGCCGCGCCGTCGAGGGCCCGACGTCCCAGGGAAAGGCGCGGTCCGGGCGTGGTTTTCGTGGCTTGCGTCATGGTTTCGTCCTCCGCCCAGCCCTACGCGGGTCGGGTGGGCGCGTTAGCGCGGGCGGCTGCGCGAAGACGCACGCGTCTTGCGCGCGGCGCTGGGCCGGTCGAGGTTGAGCGCGGTGAGTGCGAGCGCCGGCACGGACGCGAGGGTGACGTGGGACGCGCGAGGGTTCTTCCGCGTGGCCCTCCACGGTCGCTTCGACGTCGCCGCCGCGGTCACCATGTTCGACGCACTCTACGAGCACCCTGCGCATCGGGCCGGCGCGCACGTGCTCTACGACATTCGCGATGCGGACTTCGCGCTCTTCGAGGCTCGGCGGCTGAAGCAGCTGAGCGCGCGCGTGACGAGCCGCCCGCGCGCCGATCGCGCGGCGGTGGGCGTCGAGCGGGACCTCGACTTCGGGATCATGCGCCAGTGGTTCGCCTACTCGGAGAACGGCCACGGAAGGAGGGAGCTCTTCCGCGCGCTCGCGCCGGCCGAAGCGTGGCTGGCGCAATGAGCCCGATCGCCGGGACGAGCGGGGTCGGCGCCCTCAAGGGAGCCGCGTGACGAGCTCGGGATCGCGCGCGCGGAGCTCGGCGACCTTCTCCGGGACCCCGGTCTCGAGGGCCTCCGCGCGATCGCTGCCTTCGATGCCCACGAGGAGGAAGAACGAGAGCTTGCCGTGCGGGGTCTCGAGGACGGGCTCGTCGAAGGCCGGATCGTCCACGGTGAGGAACGCCGTCCGCGTCGTCTCGGGCCGGCCATCGATGGGTCCGGTCTGGATCGTGTGGCCGACGCCGAAGTCCGAGCCCGCATACTGCGCGCGGGCCAGGCTCACCAGCGCGTCGACGGGCCAGAGCGGCCGGGCGAGCGCCGCGGGGCCGTCCTTCGCCAGGCGGAACGTGAGCTCGTAGCCGTAGCCGCTCCACTCGGCGTCGGGCCGCTGCCCGAAGAGGTCCGAGAGCCCGAAGCTCACGTAGTGCCAGAAGGTGCCGCCGTCGTAGATGGCCACGGCCTCGAGCGGGTTCTCCGGCGGGGTCTTCAGGTCGTACATCGCATGCACACCCCGGTGCTCCCACCAGGCGGGGCGCTGGTCGGGATACACCGCCCCGAAGGCCTTCTCGATGGCCTCCCACCCGAGCGCGGGCGGAGGGTCGTCGGGCGGCGGCGCGGCGGGCTTCTTCTTCTTGAAGAGCTTGAACATGCGGCGACGAGGCTACCCGCCGCCTGACCTCGCGGGCTCACGTGCTTCTCGCGCCCCCGAGGCTCCCCCCCGGGCGCAGTCGCGCGTCGGAGTCGTCCTCCCGGCGACGCAGGGGTTGAATCTGATGAAATCATCATTTATGATCAAAGTCTCAAATAGGAGGCGCAGGATGGAGACGAAGAACGAGACGAGGGTCGTCGTGGGGGCCGGCGCCGTGGCGCCGCCCGGGCCGCCGGAGCCACGGCGGGACGAGGCGCCCCTCGCCGTGGTCCGCGGGCTCGCTGAGCTCCACTTCGTGCGCCGGGACGTGGCCGGCTTCGGCGCCTTTCTCGAGGACTTCGGGCTCTTGCCGGCGGCCACGGAGGGCAGGCGGCGGAGCTATCGGGGCACCTGGGCGGGGCCGGCCTGCGTCACGGTCGCGGAGGGAGCGAGGGACGGCTTCGCGGGCACGACCTTCCTCGTCGCGAGCGCCGACGAGGTGGAGACCCTCGCCGCCGGGCTCGGGCTCCAGGCGGAGCGCTACGGAGGCGGCCTGGCCGTGTCCTTGACCGACCCTGCGGGCACTCGGGTGCGCGTGGCGGCAGGCCTCGACGGCCACGCGGCTCGCGACGAGCGCCCCGCGCTGCGCTTCAACTTCGGTCACCGCGGCGCCCGGCACAACCGTACCCAGCGACCGCCGCGCGCGGCGGCGGAGGTGCAGCGCCTCGGCCACGTCGTCCTCGAGACGACGCGCTTTCGGGCGATGCTCGACTGGTACCGCCACACGCTCGGGATGATCGTCAGCGACTTTCTCTATCTCGACGATCTTCCCGAGCGGGGCCCGGTGATGGCCTTTCTACGCTGCGACCGGGGCGATGAGCCGACGGACCACCACACCCTCGCGCTCCATCTCGGCATGGCCTGTGGTCTCAGCCACGCCGCGTTCCAGGTCACCGATCTCGACGCCATCGCGGCCGGCGGTGAGCACCTCGCGGCGCAGGGCCACCGGCGCGTGTGGGGCATCGGCCGGCACATCCTCGGCAGCCAGCTCTTCGACTACTGGCGGGGCCCGGCCGGCGACCTCTTCGAGCACTACGCCGACGGCGACCTCTTCGACGCCAGCGTCCCGCCAGGATGGGAACCGATGTACGCCAGCGGTCTCTCCCAATGGGGCCCGCCGGTGAACCGCGACTTTCTCGGCACCCAGCTCCGCCCGAGCCTCCTGGCCAAGGCATGCCGCGCACTGGCGGACCGGGACAACGACGTCGACCTCGCCGCGGCCCGCGGCCTCATCAAGGCGATGGGCTCGTGAGCGTCGCCGTCGCACGCACCGCCGAGGGGTGGTGGGTCGTCTCCGGCGACCGCCTCCTTCCCATCGCGACGAAGGCCCGCACCACGGCGAGGGTGCTCGCGGATCGCGCGGCCGTCGACGCTGCCGCCAGCTCCGGCAGCGGAGGCCAGCCCCTCGCCGGCGCGAAGCTGCTTTCCCCGGTGACCATGCCCGCCCGCGTGGTGGCCCAGATGGTCAACTACCGCACCCATGCGGTCGACTCCGGCTTCGACCCGGACGCGGTCACGCCGACCTTCTTTCGGAAGTCCGAGGCGTCGGTCTCGGGGCCTTCGGACGACATCGTCCGTCCGGGGCACGTGAAGCTCCTCGACTACGAGATCGAGCTCGGTCTCGTTCTCAAGCGGCCCCTCGCGCTCGGGGCCTGCGTCGCCCCCGAGGACCTGCCCGCCCTCATCGGCGGTCTCGTGGTCACCAACGACGTCAGCGCCCGCGACGTGCAGCTGCCGCAGGGGCAGTTCTACGAGGGCAAGTCCTACCCGACCTTCACCCCCGTCGGGCCCTTCTTGGTCCTGCCTGACGCGGAGAGCCTGCGCGGACTCGAGCGGCTCCGGCTGGTGCTCGAGGTCAACGGGGAGCCGAGGCAGGACGAGCGGGTGACGGACATGATCGTGAGCCCGGCCGAGGCCCTCACCCGCCTCGCGCGCTTTCAGGAGCTCGACGCGGGCGACCTCCTGCTCACGGGTACCCCTGGGGGCACCGCGCTCACCGCTCCGCCGAAGCTGGTCGTCCGACTGACGGCGCTGTTGCCTCCGGCGCTGAAATGGAAGCTCTTCTTCCGCAAGCAGGCGTCGAACCCTCGCTACCTCCGCGACGGGGACGTGATCACCGCCCGCATCGCCGACGAAGCGACGGGCCTCGACCTCGGCACGCAGCGCACCACGGTTCGGGCGGAGGCGCGGGCATGACTGCCGCATTCGACGTCCTCGTGGTGGGAGCCGGACCGACCGGCCTCGCCCTCGCCATCCTCCTCGGGCAGCGCGGCCTTCGCGTCGCCGTGGTCGAGCGACACCGCGGCGTGTACCCGCTGCCCCGCGCCGTCCACCTCGACGACGAGGTCTATCGCCTGCTCCACGGCCTCGGCGTCGGCGACGCCTTCGGCGCCATCACCGAGCCCTGCCTGGGCATGCGGCTCCTGGACGAAAAGCACGCGGTGCTCGCGCAGTTCGACCGCCAGCCCCTTGGCCCCTCCGGATTGCCGCAGGCGAACATGTTCGACCAGCCGGCCCTGGAGGAGCTGCTCCGCGCACGGCTCGCGGACCTACCGACGGTCGCGCTCGAAGGCGGCCGTCTCGTCCGTAGCATCGCCCAGCATGCCGACGGTGTGACCGCGGAGGTCGTGGACGCAGGCTGCCCCTCCGGGGGAGCGCCGCGCCACCTTCGGGGGCGCTTCCTCGTCGGCTGCGACGGCGCCGGCAGCCGCGTGGCCCGCCACCTCGAGGCCTCGCCCGAAGCGCTCGGCTTCGCCCAGCGCTGGCTCGTCGTCGACGTGCGTGCGGCCCGACCGTGCGTGGACTGGAAGGGCCTCTTCCAAGTCTGCGATCCCCATCGCGCCCGGACCTTCATGCCCGTGACGGGGGATCGCTTTCGCTGGGAGTTCCAGCTCCGCCCCGGCGAGACCCGAGATGACTTCGCGGATCTGGCCCAGCTTCGTCCTCTGCTCCGCCCCTGGGTCGACGGGCTCGAAGACGCGGACCTCGAGGTGCTCCGGGTCGCGGACTACACCTTCCGCGCGCAGGTGGCCCGGCGCTGGCGAAACGGCCGGATCTTCATCGCGGGGGACGCCGCCCATCTGACGCCGCCCTTCATCGGCCAAGGCCTGGGCGCCGGCCTTCGTGACGCCGCCAACCTCGCGTGGAAGCTCAGCGAGGTGTGTCGGGAAGAGGCCCCCGTGACGCTCCTCGAGAGCTACGAGGCGGAGCGCCGCCCGCATGCGCGAGAGATGGTTCGGCGCGCGGTGCTCGTCGGCCGCGCCATGACCGGCCGCGGCGCCGTGGGGCTTCTGCGCCGCGTTCTCCTCCCGCTTCTTCGCTTCGTGCCCTCCTTCAGCGAGTTCGTTCTCGACAGCGTCACGCCGCCCCTCACCGGCCCTCTGGTGGACGCGCGCCTCCCCCGGTCCGCCCGCGGCACGCTGCTTCCCCTGGTACGGGTCCCCGTGGCCGAAGGAGAGGTCCTGGTCGACCAGGCGCTCGGCGACGGCTTCGGGATCGTGGCTCGCGCCGGGGTCGTGGTGGGCGCCCTGGCTCGGCGCGCCTCCGTGCTGCGCGTGCGCCCGGGTGATTCCCACCCGGGGCTCCGGGCCCTCGCCGACTGGCTCGCCTCGCTCGGTGCGGACTACGCGCTCATCCGGCCGGACCGGACCCTGCTCACGCTGGGGCGGACCCGGCGCCCCGCGGCGGCGTTACCTGCCTTGCTCGGGGCGGCGCCGAGAGAGACGCTCTCCGTGTGAGCACCGTGGACACGGCGAAACCGTCCCGGCGCGAGCGGCGGAAGGCCCAGACGCGCGCCGCCCTCGTCGGGGCGGCCCAGGAGCTCCTGGCGGACGACCGCGGGGCCGAGGTGAGCATCCAGGAAATCACGGAGCGCGCCGACGTCGGCTTCGGGTCCTTCTACAACCACTTCGCGTCGAAGGAAGCGCTCTTCGAGGCGGCCGTCGTGCGCGCCCTGGACGATCACTCGGCGTGGCTCGACGGGATCCTCCAGGGCGAGGACGACGCAGCGTTGGTCTTCGCGACGAGCTTGCGTCTTACCGGGCGCCTCCTGCGCACGGCACCGACGATGGCCCACGTGGTGAAGAACGCCCTCGGGCCCGTGCTCGCCGCCGAGCGGGGCATCGCCGCGCGGGCGCGGCGGGATCTGACCCGGGCCGCCGAGCAGGGACGGCTCACCATCGAGGACCCGGACGTCGCCCTGGCGTGTACCGCGGGTGCGCTCGTCGGAGTCATTCACCTGCTGGCGGCGCGCGACGATCTCGTGATCGAGTCGACGACGGACCTCATGGTCGAGCACGTCCTCGGGATGTTCGGCATGCCGCGGGACGAAGCGCGGCGCCTCGTCTCCCTTCCCCTGCCCGAACGCGGCTGAGAGCTCCCGCCGCTCATCGTCGCGCGGCGTGGCGCACGCATCGAGGAGCGACTCGCACCGCCACTCGGGGGGCGGACCAGCGACCGGAACCCTCGGAAGTCACGGCGACTCGATGGCGGGTGATAGAGGATTCGAACCTCTGACCTTCGGCTCCGGAGGCCGACGCTCTATCCAGCTGAGCTAATCACCCGGGGCGGAGAGACGTAGCCGAGGGGTCTCGCCGGTGCAAGGGCGGTGGGGACGGGCTGGCGAACCGGGCTCCGCGTGGGACTGGGCTGCTTTCGGGCCGCTCGGGCGTCGCTGGATCGGCGGCCGGCGACGGCCGATCCGCCGGCGTGAAAGCGCCTCTCGACGGCCGCGGTCGCGCGACGGGCAGACGTCGGTGGGGGTGTCGGCGAGCGATGGACTTGGCGCGCCGCGTGCTTGGTGCGGGAGTCGATGCAGGCTTCGCCCACGCTCGGTCTTCCTCTCGTGGCGGCGGGCTACGTGGTCGGACTGGTGGGCGCGCCGTGGCTCCCCGAGGCCACCTCCCTCGGGGCGCTCGCCGCCTGCGGCGCCGCCCTCTTCCTGCTCGCCGGGGCCGGGCTCCGC
>ERZ1740059.671-NODE-671-length-17651-cov-8.039668_pt1 | contig 17651 bp, 16 predicted proteins | sample MGYA00581744_ERZ1740059 | MGnify/ENA primary metagenome ERZ1740059 (study PRJEB43018, sample SAMN04849738) | marine metagenome | isolation source: floating plastic debris | place: Pacific Ocean | collected 2008-08-28 | study: EMG produced TPA metagenomics assembly... | reverse complement strand
GGATCACCGAGAATCCAGCGATCTGCTGCGGGCAGCCCATGACCCCTACCTCGAACAGTATAACCGCCGCGCCCGTCTACCGATCAAACTGGTTGAATCCCATCGACTTAGCAACGGCCCTGTGCGGCTCAACAGCAACCCATGCGCCACATTCGCCGCAGTCTGTTGTTTATTGCCGACGCCACCCCCATCTTAGAAGCCGCTGGCGATGTGCCCCTGCTCGTACCCAACCCCAGCGTATGTGTAGAGCTAGGCTATGCCCTCAACGCCAAACGCCCCGAACAGCTCATCGTCGCCCAAATGGAGCGCAGCGATCTCCCAGGGCAGTTTCCCTTTGATATCGCCGCTCAGCACAAGCTGGAATTTACCAGCAAGTCCAGTTTGCAAAAAGCACTACCAAAAATGCTAGACGCAAAACTGCAGCGTTTTAATCTGATTAGTTAGACCGTCTGTAGTCTGTCTTTCCCGTTCGCTATATGTGTCGTGGAAAAATGTGTTGTGGCAAAGAGCCTATGGTCACCGAGCCTAGCCGTTGAATAATCTTGTTGCAACCCTGATGAAACATTAGACGTTGTTTCTATTCAGTGGGATTCTATCTGACAGATATTGGCATATGGCATATCTGACAGGAAAATTGTCTTCGCTATTTGTCTTCGCTGTTTGTCTTATAACAGCAATGACAAACTTTAAAAGTGCAACACCCAACCGTCTCCCTGAGGAACATCCTTTCCATACGTTCACTACAATCTGGAGATGCCTCATGTGTTGTTGATAAGTGCTCTTTGAGCATCTTATTTAACAACGTCAGCATAGCTCCCAACTTAACAGCGATAGGATGTATCAGCTTGACCCATTGGGTGTTGGCTTAAACGAGACAGACCAATATGCAACAGCTTTACCTCTTTTGTCTTGTTTTCTCTAGCTGTTTAATCTGCCAGGGAAGCGATGTACTTCGCTTCAATACCAATGTAGATCATTTGTGTTGGGGATCAGGGATTTGTAGACTAAAGTTTACGATTCCTGAGAGTGTTGGATAATTCTTTTGATTTGATTTGAATGGGGTTAAAAGCTTCTGAGAAAGGGCTTTTTGGCTTATATTCTCTTAAGAAGTTATTGCTTTATCGAGATATTGAGTGGGGGCTTATAACAGAATTTTTAGAAGTTAAGTAAAGATTGTAGATTTTGATGGATTCTCGGCCCTGGTTGGAGATTTTTGTGCATATGAATTTTTGGGCGGGTATATCTGTTGGGTTACATGCAGGGGGATGGGGGAGGCACTTGGTTTTGGGGTGGGCAACCTACGAACGCTTTCTTTTCACCATTTCTGCTACGTTGGCTATCGATGTGAGCGGGTGAAACGCCATGGGTGGAGTGGTTGCGGCGGGCCATGAAAAGACGGCGGCGGCAGCGGTCGAGATGCTAAAGCAGGGGGGCAATGCCTTTGATGCTGCTGTGGCGGGGGTGCTGGCATCCTGTGTGGCGGAGTCGGTGCTGACATCCTTGGCGGGGGGCGGTTTCTTGCTGGCCCACACGGGCGTGGGGGAGCATGTGCTGTTTGATTTTTTTAGTCAAACGCCGGCGAGTAAAGAGCTGACACATCCGCTGGAGTTTTACCCTATCCATGCTGACTTTGGGGATGTGGTGCAGGAGTTTCACATTGGTCTGGGGGCAATGGCGGTGCCGGGGGTGCTCAAAGGACTGGTGCATGTGCATCGCAAACTGGGGCGATTGTCTTTAGAGCAGGTGGTGATGCCTGCGATCGCACTGGCGCGCCAGGGGGTGGTGGTCAATGATTTCTTGGCCTATGTCTATGGTTTACTCAAACCAATTTTGCTGGCGACTGAGGGGGCACGGGCGATCTATGCACCGGCAGGCAAGCTATTGCAGACGGGAGATCGACTATACATGCCTGCCTTTGCCGATGCGCTGGAGCGGTTGGTAAGCCAGGGAGAGGCGGAATTTTGGCGGACTATGGCGGCTGAGATTACCCAGACTCAAGGGTCGTATCTGACGGCGGCGGATTTTGCTAACTATCAGGTGATTGAACGCCAGCCCCTGTGCCTTGACTACCATGGCACCCAGCTGCTGACCAATCCGCCCCCCAGTGCCGGGGGCGGGTTAATTGCCTGTTCGTTAGCTCTATTGGCTGGCTGTGAGCCTGGCTGTAAGTCTGGCTGTGAGCTCTCTGACCACGGGAGTCCCGACCATTTGCTGGCCCTGAGTCAGGCAATGCGACTTACCAATGTGGCCCGGCGCGACGGCTACGATGCTCGCATCCATCAGCCAACTGTGGCCCAGGAGTTTTTGTCTGCGGCCCATTTAGGGCAGTATCAGCAGGCGTTGGGGGATGCGATCGCACATCTCCAGTCAGCCCAAATCGCCAATAAGCTTGGCAGTACCACCCACCTCAGTGTTATCGACAACGACGGTAATGCCGCTAGCGTCACCACCTCCAACGGTGAAGGCTCCTCCTATGTCATCCCTGGCACTGACATCATGGTTAATAACATGCTGGGGGAAGAGGACCTCAATCCCCATGGATTCCATCAGTGGACCCCCAACCAGCGCATGTCTTCCATGATGGCTCCCACGATGGTGCTGCGGGACGGTCGTCCCTATCTGGTGCTGGGGTCCGGCGGCTCGAACCGCATTCGCACTGCTATTTTGCAGGTAATTTCTAATTTGGTGGACTTTGACATGCCCCTAGAGGATGCGGTGGCAGCCCCCCGTATCCTTTGGGAAAATAATCTTTTTCATTTTGTGCCTGGTTTTGACCATGCGGCACTGGGTCATATTACAGGCAGTTCCATGCCCATCTGGTGGCCGACCCAGAACATGTTTTTTGGGGGGGTGCACGCCGTGGGGCTAGATGAAAACGGCATCTTACATGGGGCCGGAGACAGCCGTCGCAGAGGGGCTGTTGCTGTGGCACAATAGGGAACTGCTTAGTAGGGTTGTCTCCGGCTCAGTTGTCCCAGGCGCAAAGGTATAAACTCCCCATGGATAATCGTCGTAATCACATCACCACGTTTGGCTGCCAGATGAACAAAGCCGACTCTGAGCGGATGGCTGGCATTCTCGATGACATGGGGATGACCTGGATTGAGGATCCGTTGGCCGCCGATTTGGTGGTTTACAACACCTGTACCATCCGCGACCATGCCGAACATAAGGTTTACTCTTACCTGGGTAAACAAACCAAACGCAAGCACAAAAATCCTAACCTGACCCTGGTGGTGGCCGGGTGTGTTGCCCAGCAAGAAGGGGAGGCTCTGCTCCGCCGGGTGCCCGAGCTAGATTTGGTCATGGGGCCACAGCATGCCAATCGTCTGGGTGATCTGCTGGAGCAAGTATTTGACGGTAATCAGGTGGTGGCCACCGAGCCTATCCACATCATGGAAGACATCACCAAGCCCCGCCGCGATAGCAAAATCTCTGCCTGGGTAAATGTGATCTACGGCTGCAACGAACGCTGTACCTACTGTGTTGTTCCAGGGGTGCGCGGCGTTGAACAGTCCCGCACGCCAGACGCTATTCGAGCTGAGATGGAGCTGTTGGGGCAGCAGGGCTATACAGAAGTGACGCTGCTGGGGCAAAACATTGACGCCTATGGTCGAGATTTACCCGGTATTACCGCCGAGGGACGTCGCCAAAATACCCTCACCGATCTGCTTTACTACGTTCACGATGTACCGGGCATCGAGCGGATTCGCTTTGCCACCAGCCACCCCCGCTACTTTACCGAACGGCTGATCAAAGCCTGTGCCGAGCTGCCTAAGGTGTGTGAGCACTTCCATATTCCTTTCCAGTCTGGCGATAACGATGTGCTCAAGGCTATGGCCCGTGGCTACACCCACGAGAAATATCGTCGCATTATCGACACGGTGCGTCGCTATGTGCCCGATGCCGCCATCAGCGCCGATGCTATTGTTGGCTTCCCTGGTGAAACTGAAGAACAGTTTCAAAATACCCTCAAGCTGGTGGAGGATATTGGGTTTGACATGCTCAATACCGCTGCCTATTCTCCCCGACCTAACACCCCCGCCGCCCTATGGGATAGCCAGCTAGACGATGCCACCAAGAGCGATCGTCTACAGCGACTCAACCACCTCGTGTCAATTCAGGCGGCCGAACGCTCCCAGCGCTATGCCAACCGTATAGAGCGGGTGATGATAGAAGCTACAAATCCCAAAAACCCTCACCAGGTGATGGGACGTACCCGTACCAACCGGCTGACATTCTGCAAAGGCGATATTAACGAGCTCAAGGGCAAAATCATTGAGGTGAAAATCACTGAAGTGCGGCCCTTTAGCCTGACGGGGGAACGGGTTGAGAGTCTAGTCAGGGTCTAACACCGTCTCTTCTGAGCTGCCTAGGGGGCGAATGCTCACAATCGTGCCCCCCAGCATGGTAATGCGCTGCATTTCTTCATTCATCCGACAAAACGGCACTTGAATGAATTGGTTGTGGCTGTGACGAATGGGGGCTTGATGATTAAAGGTCACCTCATTTTCACTGAGACCCGCTAGCTCATAGACATACATACGATTATCTGAAGAGCTAGACGAGAGTCTGGATGCGCATTGTCCCAACATAGTAATTTCTCCCTAAAAAACAACAGATTTTTTAAAACAACAGGGCGTTGCTGAGCCTCGGTATGATTTTATCTGCGAGATACTGTTCTATGGCCTATCTCACCGATCGGTTCATCCCCTAAATCAGAAACGGCTCAACAGGGCTTATGCTCGAGAGATACTGGCAACTCGACCGCCGGTTTTGTTGATTTTCTGCAAGGTTTTGTTGAGGGCTTCGTAGGGCACCACATAGGTGCGGTTGCTGCGACGGACCTTAGGATAACCGGCGGCCAATAGCCCAGTCACTTCGATGCGATATAGGGCGCCCCGTTCCTGAGTGGATTGAGGTCGCCCAAAGACACGAACCGGCATATTGTCTTTTTCTGAGGTCAGGTATGTCTTGACCCGGTTCTCTCCCGATGGGAGATTGATGGTAGAGACAGTTCCCATGGCCAGTTCTGACGCTAAGCGAGACTTGCTGCCAGCCAGCTGTGAGCGATCGCTGTTGGCATAGCCTCGATATAGCCTAAATAGACGAGAGAATCCGGCAATGGTTTGACCGGGCTGGGTGTTAAACCCCCGATAGTAAGGAACAATGTTATCGCCAAAGGCGGTTTCGTATTCTGCTGTATCGATGTAGGAGTCTATATCAGCCTCAAACCCTTCTTGCTCATAGCGATCGAGATGTTCAATGACCTCTGCCTCACTGTAGGGAGCCCGTCCTAGCAGGTGTTTGAAATTTAATTCGATCACACGGGTTTGAAAGTTTGGATAGAGAAACTTGGTTTTGTATAGGTCTGATTTAGCAATCCCTCTAATAAAGTCTCGTACCGTTAACGCACCGCTGCTAAGCAGAGATTCTAAACCAACTAAGCGCTGTGATTGCATTAGGTAATCATTGCCGAGGACGTGGCGATAGGCGGCATAAATAGCCGTCAGTATGTCGTCTGCAGAGGCTTGGGGACGCAGTTCTACCGGGTTTTTCTCAGCAAACGGTGTGGTGCCCAAACGAGCGGCTGCTACGGTGATAGCCACAGAATAATCTCCTTAAAGTGATTGAAAAGTGATTTAACTAAAAATTTGCTGCTACTGATTTTTAAGATAAATTTATCTGTTATGAATGCCATGCACCGACATCTTGCAGATAAAAGCACCCCGAATCTCAGCAACGCCCCTAGATAGATCAGGGTATACCCGATCAGGCTGACGTAATGTTGACGACGCGATTACCCCGTTGGTTGAGGCGCTGTAGCGTCGATGACAGCTGTTCGTAGGTCACCAAATATTCTTGCAAGCTTCGACGAATCTGTGGCGTTTGTCCGCTGGCAGATTGAGTCACTCGGATGCGGTAGAGTTTTTCTCGCTTGCCGCCGGTTGTTCCTTGGAGCTCTTTACCAAAGCCGGGGGTTCTGATGGGGGTGGCTGTATTGCGGGCTAATTCTGTTGTGAGGCAGCCTTTTTTGTTGTTTGCCCGAGCACGATCGCTGCTAGCATAGCCCCGATATAGCTGGAACATTCTGACAAAGCCAACGGTTTTTTGGTTTCTTTGGGTTGCAAAGCCTCGGTAGGCGGGGACTATCTGTTCCCCAAAGTTTTCCCTATATTCTGCTGAATCGATGTAGCTGTTGATCTCAGTGTCGTAGCCTTGTTGAATATAGAGATTAACATGGTCAGAGATCTCGGTTTGGTCGTAGGGGGCTCGACCGAGCAGGTGCTTAAAGTTGAGTTCGATAAATCGCACCTGAGGAACGTTGTAGAAGAATTTTTGCTTGTATAAATCTGAGAGGACCAGGGCGCGCACAAAATCCCGTACGCTGATGTGTCCTTGCTTCAAAAGAGATTCGGCGCTAACAAGACGCTCGGAATCCATGATGTGGTCTTGGCCAAATATCTGGCGATAGGCAACCCCAATCACGGCTTGGAGATCGGCGTCACTGGGGTTTGTTCTTAATTCGGTGGGTGTGGTTTGGGCTAGGGCTTCAAACCCTAAGGGGCTGGCTGATGCTGAGCTTGTCATAATGGTTTCCCAACGCTGGCGTTGATGGTTGATTGGGCAAACATGAAGGCTGTTTTTGGGGGGTGCTGACTTTCAACGTGAATTTAACCGCAGGATGCTGGTAGATGGCATCCCTAACCCATTGGTTTATCTGTTGAGTCAACAATTAGGTCAACAACGACCGTTCTTGGCAGGTGACCGATGCCTTCCTAACGTTGTGCGCTGGGAAGGCATCGGTCAATTCCCTGGGGTTAGCTCAGGGAATTGATCGCATAGTCAAGGTAGGAGTTGGCTTCAACGGCGGCATCTCCGCTGAGACCGTGGTTTGCTTTGATATGGTTGAGGGCTTCAACATACCAGCTGGGGGACAGTTCAAACGCTTTGTTGATTTCTGCCACACCCGCAATGAGATAATCGTCCATCGGGCCAGTGCCGCCTGCGATCAAACAGTAGGTCACCATGCGCAGGTAGTAGCCAATGTCACGGGCACATTTGGCCTTGCCTTCTGGGGTTGAGGCATAGTTGTTTCCCTGCATTTGGGTCGTGTAGGGAAACTTTTGGTAAACGGCCTGGGCGGCTCCATTGATCAGGTTATCTGCATTTTTGGTAATGCTCTGAGCTGCGGCTAACCCTGCTTGGGCCTGGCGAAAACGACCAAAGGCAACCTGAAGCTCAACGCTGCTGAGAAAACGGCCTTGGGAATCAGCTGTGGCTACAGCTTCTGTCATGGGGGTTTTCATGGTGCTAAATCTCTCTACAATTTATTAAAACAGACAAACGAACAGACAAAAGGAGTGGCGTGTGGGTTAACCAACGGCGCTGGCCGCTCGGTCAAAATAGCCGCTGAGCTCAGCCATGAGTGAGCTACAGTCTCCTTGGGTGACGCCCGCTCTGTCATTTGCGATCGCAAGTGCGGCCACTTTCATCTTGTTGATCGCCTCTGCCATGGAAGCACCCGGCACTCCTAAGGCTAGATAGGTCTCACGCAGGCCATTTAGACAGCGGTCATCCAACACACTGACATCCCCCGTAAACACAGCGTAGGTAACGTAGCGCAGGATAATGTCCATGTCTCGCAAGCAAGCTGCCATCCGACGGTGGGTATACGCATTGCCCCCCGGTGCGATCAGCTGGGGTTGTTCTTTAAATAGAGCCCGAGCTGCATTGGTAATAATGGCATTGGCACTACCGGTTAACCGGTTGACCACATCCATGCGCTTACTTCCCTCGGTAACAAGTTGACTGAGCGCACTGATCTGCGCATCACCAATATATTCTCCTCGTGCATCAGCCTGGGAAATAACCTTTGTAAAAGCGTCAAACATGGAAAATTCTCCTACTTTAAACAAGCATGTACAAGCATCTGAATGGTTCGCGCTTGAGCGTCAGATACGATCGGCAAGGCATTCTCAGCAAAAGGGCTCCACCATTAATAGGCTGGCTTCCTACCATTTGAGAGAGGAGAGCGACACCCTAAACAGCAAGAGAAAATTGACTACAGAATGCGTTGTCGACAACAAGCAGCATTAAAAATTCTCCCCAAAGAAAGACGTTGTCTGATTATTCAAGAATTAATCAAGAAACTTTGAGGAAAACAGAGTCTCAACTCCAGGTGTTAAGACTCCGGCTTTTGAACTATGTTGATTTAATCAGTTTGCCTGTGCAGATACTGTGCACATCTTTGTATCTAAATGGTTACAATCGCCAAATCCTTCTGCATATAAAGGTCTAAGGCGTTAGACCTATGGTCATTAACGCTTAAGATCCCTTACATTCCGTTACACTTCTCTCAGCAACAGGCACTTCAACAGAGTCAAACAGCATGGTTCGCAGATATCTCTCTGCCCATTGGGCTCCAAAGGCACGCTCTAAAATACGTCGGGTTTTATCATTCTTTTGCTGCTGTAAGCAGTAGTGGCGTTGGCCTGCAACAATCGCAGCTTCTTGTTCGATGGACTGAACCGGCTGTGTCTTGTTGCTCAGCTGACAGTGAATGGATAAAAATAAAATGACTCGGGTGAGGAATTCAATTTCCTCTTGATGAGAGGTGGGACGTACAAATAGGCAAAAATCAGAAAAAATATTGCCCCAGGCTGGTAGCGTACGGGGATGGTCAAACTGTGGAACCGTTAACTGATCTAATGTTTGCTGGTATTTGTCAGGTAGCGTGTGGTTGGGTGAAACCGGTGATAGATCCACGATGGCAGCACTAATTTGCCCTCGGCTAGCGACAATATCAGCCCCAAAGATTGGCAGGTCAAACTCAGTGCGAGGAAACATTACGCAGTGAAGAATATCTAAATTTTGACCGACCTTAGCCAGCTCTAAATGGAGTTTACGAAACTGTACCGTCTGAAAACAGTGGTTTTTGATGGTGAGTCGCTCCCCTTCGAGGGTGCCTTCTACATAGCCTAAATCTGTTGGGGTTTGATAGGGATAGAGCGTTAGCTGGCTTTGCCAAATTGATTGAATTTTGGTTGCTAATTGGGAAATCAGGGGGTGTTGCCCCAGGGAATTCTGATGAACGTGATCCATAGTTATATTTAAATCATTGTGGAACCTGGATGGCAGTGGCTACCATCGAGTGTGCAAGAAATTAAGGTTGCAAAAGAGCGAGGAGAGTAAGTCGTGTCCCTAGCATGACGTACCCCTGTGCAGACCCTGTGCACGGTTGTGCCTAGCTATCGAGACGCCGTTACGCTAATGTTGCTTTTTCCTGACTGCACCAGGCGCGATATCGCTTTAGGCGATTGAGGATCCGAAATACCAAATCTTGGCCCTGAATAGGTTTAGTAATATAGTCATCAGCCCCGACAGCAAAGGCTTTAGACTTGTTACTTTGATCGGTATGGATGCTGGAGAAAATAATTGGTAAATGTTGCCATTTGGGATGGCTGCGGAGTACTTTACACAGCTCAAATCCATTAATGCTAGGCATTTCGATGTCTAGAATGATGACATCGGGCAGGGTTTGGGTAAAGAGGGTCCAGAAATGGTTTGAATTTGCTAGGGGCGTAATCTGAAAATGCCAGGGCTGCAACAGTTTTACCATCTGTTGTAGATAGATACTATCGTCATCCACCAGCATGATCTTGCTGTGGCGATAGCCCAGATGGGTTGTTTGGATAATGGCGTCTAAAACGTCGGTCGGACTGACGGGATATTCCAGCACCATTGCCCCTCCCCGACGCACTAAATCTAAGCGGTTCCCAAAGTCTGCCTGGGGAGTGATTAACAAAACGGGTAGATGGGACCAATCTTGACTGAGGGTGGTAATCAACTGCAGCAGCCTGTGGGAACTAGCGTCATCTAATATCGGATCGGTTTCGCTGCCAACAAGATTAATTAAGACCAGATCTGGGTACGATGCGGTTGATTTTTGGAGATTTTGGGATGAGGGTGGCTCGGATAAAAGCTGGATAGCGATGTCGGTGGATGGGGCTAACTCCGCCATAAATCCTTGGGCTATGGCCAAGGCCATCAGCTGCTGGATATACGGAGCTTCGTTGATATCAACAATGAGGATTTGAGGGGAATGGGACGATGTCTCTTCTGGCCAGGATGTTAGCTGCGGTGGTTCATCGAGCGCATGGCCCAGGGTGGTGACCAATGTTTGAAATTGGGACGTTTGCACCGTGGTTGCGGCCTGATCTAACTGCAAGAACTGCTGGATTTGCAGGGCGAGACGATATCCCTTGACCAGGCCAAACGTGCCCAGGGTCCCCGCCAGGCTGTGGGCCATCTGTTTGGCCTGCATACGCTGCTGGGCGCTCATGCTGCGTTCTTTGAGGGTTTGTGACAGATGGACCAGATAATTCCATCGCTCTACACTTTCGCCTTTGTGGGCCTGCCAGGCCTGGGTTAGCCCGGCTAAATAGTTTGCCCGATGGTCAGGGGGAGAGAGCTGGGGGGATTTTGACCCACGGGCGATGGCTAAATTTGGGGTTTTGAGACGATAGCCTAACCCGCGCACGGTTTCGATGACATCGTCGGCGATGCCGGCTGTCTTGAGTTTTTGGCGTAATCCTCGAATGTGCGATCGCACCGTCGCCTCACTGGGAAAATCATCGGACGACCAAATCTGATCGAGCAGTGTCTGGGTGCTAAACACCTGATGGCTGTGGCGTAGGAATAGTTCAAGCAGGGCATACTCTTTGGCCGTTAGCGTCACGGGACGTCCCTGGTAAGTTACGACGCAACTGGCCGGATCAAGACACAGATTACCCCAGGCCAAGACCGATTGAGTATCGTTAGAGGCACGACGCATCAGCACCCGTATGCGCACCAGCAGCTCTGCAATATCAAACGGTTTGACGAGATAATCATCGGCTCCAGCTTCTAACCCTCGGATTTTTTCCGTCTGCTGATCTTTGGCCGTTAACAACAAGATGGGGACGCCATAACCCTCCTCCCGCAAACGCTGACAGAGCTGTAAGCCATCTAACTGGGGCAGCATCCAATCCAGCACAATTAGGTCATAGTCAAAGGTGGAGGCATAGGACCATCCCATTTCACCATCAGCGACTCGATCAACAATGTAATTTTGCACCGTGAGCTGCTGAGTTAGCACCTCAACTAGGGCATCATCATCATCAACTAATAAAACTTTCATGGGTTACCCTAGAGTTGCCATCCCAGTAGCTTAGCCATTTGACTGGCCAACGCCAGAGGGTTAAAGGGTTTGGTAATCACCCCAGTGACCCCAATTTTCTGAAACAGACGTTTTTCTGCTGTTCCGGTTTTAGCCGTCAATAAAATCACCGGAATCGCCTGAGTCTGACGATTGTTATTTAATCGTTCAAAGGTAGCAATGCCGTCCATTTCGGGCATCATCACATCTAACAAAACAGCATCTGGCTGCTGCGCTTCAGCTTCTCGCAACCCTTCTTTCCCGGACGAGGCGCAGATAATCTCCCAGTTAGCTTCCATCTTCAAACTGAGACTGACTACCTTTTGAATGGATTCTTCATCATCAATCACCAGTATCCGTTTGGTTTTCATGATGTTTGTAATATCTTTTTACTAGAAAGGGGGACAGTAAAATAAAAACAACTGCCAACGCCGACCTCACTCTCCACCCAAATTGTACCGCCATGTTGTTCAATAATCTTGCGACAAATCGTTAACCCTAAACCTGTTCCCCCCTTCTTCCGAGAATCTGACGAATCAACCTGCTGAAAACGTTCAAAGATATTTTTGAGACTATCGTGGGGAATCCCTTGCCCATTATCCCTGACACAAAAAAGGGCTAGCTCTGGTGAGTCAGATTGGGAAAATGTATTGATAGCCTGGGGCAGCGGCTGGTGATCAAAGCAGGATTGACTGGTAACGGTAATCGCTGTGCCAGGGGCCGAGAACTTAATGGCATTGCTGATTAGGTTGGTCAGGGTCTGAACGATGTAGTCCGGATCGGCCCAAATGGCTAAAGATTTTAGCTGGGTTTGAATCTCAATGTCTTGCTCTTGGGCGATGGTTTGCATGGCGTCCACCGCCTGTTCTACCAGGTCGGCGGTATCACAGGTACAGGCTTCCATGGTGACTTCTCCAGATTCTATACGCTGAAGATCGAGCACATTATTAACCAGGCGCACCAGCCGATCTGTACTTTCATCGGCCACCGTGAGCATTTGTTGCCCTTCGTCCGATAGGTGCCCTAAACGACCGGTTGCAATCAATTTTAAGGAGCCATGGAGTGACGTTAGTGGGGTTCTCAGTTCATGGCTAACAACGGCGATAAATTCGTCTTTCATCCGTTCTATGGCTTTACGCTCACTAATATCCGTAGTGAGGGCGAAAAAACCGCTAATGGTTGTCTGTCCCGGTTCCACCATTTCTAAATGGGGAATATAGCTGACACTGACCGCATGATATCGCCCATCTTTAAACATGAGGTCACCCTCATAGGTCACCTGCTCACCGGACAGTGCTGCCCTCACGTGGGGCTGTATGTGCTCATAGTGCTCAGCCCCCGCAACGGTTTTAATGGATGTGCCATAAAGCTTGGCGGGTTTTTGCCCTAACCAATAGTTATAGGCCTGGTTGTTAAAGCGATAACGTTGTTGGGCATCGACATAGGCAATGAGTACGGGCAAATTGTTGGTAATGAGGCGAATCTGCTCTTCACTTTTTCGCAGCGCCACTTCTACCTGTTTACGGTCCTGAATCTCCTGTTGCAAGGCGGTATTTGCCTGGGTTAGTTCTACCGTACGCAGGTTTACCCGTTCTTCTAGATATTCCAACATCTGGCCCTGGGAAAGGGCAATGCTAATTTGATCGGCCAGTTGCTGCATCAGCTCTAATTCAAAGTCGGTCCACTGGCGTGGACTGCGACAGTGGTGAGCAATAAGCAGTCCCCAAAGATGGTTTGTCGTATCGTCTAGCAGCCGTTCCGGCGGTAGAGGGTGCACAATGGGGACAATTAATTTGGATTGGATGCCCCATTGTTTAATAAACTCCACCAGGCAATCGGCTAAACCAGATTCGGGGGCATGAACATCGGCAATTGCTTGGATGCGACCCTGGGCATAGAGATGCTGATAATCTTCTGGAAAGACTTCTTCTGGAAAGGGAATGCCCAGGATGGAGGGATACGGGGTTTGTACCGCTTCGCTAATGGTTTTCCCCGTACCGTCGGCCAGAACCTGATAGATCAGCACCCGGTCGGCCTGAAGCAGGTTCTGAACTTCTTCAACGGTGGTTTGTAAGATTTCTTTGAGCTGTAATGACTGACGAATTTTGAGGGTGATTTCTGCAAACAGTTGTGATCGCTGATGTTGCTGTTCAATGATAGTCTCAGCACTCTGGGCATTTGCTTTGAGTAACAGTTCCTTTTGAACAATCACCCCCACTAGGCCTTTATTCTCATTTATTACGGGCAGATGGCTAATTTGGTGGTGCTCAAACCGTTGTATGAGAGCCGCCACCGTTGATAGCTCAGATTTGAGCATCGTAATGACGGGGTGGGTCATGATGGTGGCCAAGCGCAGTTTTGTCCATCGGCTTCGCTGGGCAATCACGTTGACCAAATCTTGGCGAGTGACAATTCCTACGATGTTGCTGCGATGCAAGACTAAAATGCAGCTTGATTCGGGTCGGGCCACCAGCTGGGTCAATACTTTCGGTAACAGGGTTTGTCCCGATGCCGTCAGTGGATGAGTATCAACGACCTCGTCCCAAAAAGTGAGTGTACGTATTCCCTCATCAGATGCCATCAGCAATAGATTGAATCACGTTACTCACAAATCTATTGGACGTTTGGCCAAACTGTTAAGGTGTTGTTCTTATTCTTTGATATTTGCCTATTTTTCTTAATAGTTCGCAATGTTGGTAAGACTGTTTCCCTCGGCTGATTCCGGTTTGCTCGGTTGGTGAATGGTAGGTTGATTACAAAGTGAGGTGATGAATATGGTGCCGCGTGTCTATATTCGGCCGCCCGTGGATGCCGATTGGTCGGCGCTGCTAACGCTCCATCAGCGCAGCGCTGACGTTCACTATCCCTGGGCTTCGCCGGCCCAAGATGAGCAGGGCTGCAAGCGCTATATCCATCGCTGTCAAACTGAGCCATTTGAGGGGCTGCTGATATGGCATGCCGTTGACCATCGGCTGGTGGGGGTGGCCAACCTCAGTCAGATTTTCTATGGCAGTTTTCAAAATGCCTATCTGGGGTACTACGGGAGTGTTGACTATCGGGGGCAGGGGCTGATGACGGAGGGGGTGGCCCTGGTGTTAAACCATGCCTTTAATAGTCTCAAGCTGCATCGCATTGAAGCAAATATTCAACCATCTAACACCGCATCGATTAATTTGGTGAAGCGTTTGGGCTTTGCCAATGAAGGCTTCTCGCGACAGTATTTGAAGATTAATGGGCAATGGCGCGATCACGAGCGCTGGGCCCTGACGGTAGAGAACTGGCTGCAGTGAGGTGGTTTTGAATGAGGCGGTTTTGATATAAAGGATCTCCATTGGGGGCAACCTAATCCAGAATATCGTTGCGATTGAGGAAACTCTATGATGGCAGACACGCCAGCTACACTGCCTGCCCAGCTACACAACCGTAACTACACGCTGGTCTATGCCCCTACTCAGCTGCAGCGCTTGGGGATGACCCCTGGGTTTGAGCATCGGTGGCAGCAGGCCCAGGCTCAAATTTTACAGATTGCTGAGCAGTGTCACGCTCTGGCCCCCGATGGCCTCACGGTTTATCGACGGGATGCCGAAACGTTCCTGGCCCATCAAAATGTCAACGGGGCTAATTTGCAGTCTTTGATGGCCACCGCTCCAATGCCAGAACATCTGGCCCTGGCACCGGTGCTGCAAACGGTTTTGGATCAATATTTTGCTGAGAAGGTTGCAGGGCAGCTGCCGGCCAATGGTGAGATTATTTTGATTTTGCTTGATAGTGAGCCCACGGATCGACTTGCGATCGCAAAGCAAATCGTAGCCGCCTCCCAAAAGCTAGATCATCACGACGAGCTAGGCATTGGCTGGATCCAGGTGGGGGATGACTACATTACTAAAGGATTTCTCGTCACCCTCGATAATAATCTGCGGGAGAAAGGGGCTAAATTTGACATCGTTGACCACAAACCGATCCAGCAAATTTCCACCGATGACCTGGCGAGCTTTTTGATGGGGGTTTTGACCGATTAGCCAAGACGGTCTGAGCCTACCCGTAGGTGGTGAAACGGTTTGCTGCGGGGCGTAAAGGTTAAAGTAAAGGCGCATCTTATCGCTGTTTTTTTCTCCATGAGCCAGACTGTTTCTAACCTGCCCCTACCGCCCGGCAATTTTGGTCTGCCTGTGCTTGGGGACACCCTAAACTTTTTTCGCGACCCTAACTACGGCGAAAAACAACACGCCAAGTACGGGCCCATCTTTAAAACCCGTCTGTTAGGTAGCCCCACCCTGTTTGTTAAAGGGGCAGACGCCAACCAGTTTGTCCTGACCAATGAGAACAATTACTTTGTTGTCAGCTGGCCCCCCAGTACCAAGGCGTTACTGGGTAATCTTTCCCTGGCACTACAGACAGGGGGCGAACATCAAAACCGACGCAAGCTGCTGGCCCAGGCGTTTATGCCCAGGGCACTATCGGGCTACATTGAAACTGTTGAGGCCATTACCCAGACCTATGGCAAGAAATGGGCCGAGCTGGAAACCCTCACCTGGTATCCAGAGCTGCGGGACTATACCTTTGATGTGGCCTGTAAACTATTGGTGGGGCTAGATAAAGGGGCACAGACAGAGTTAGGGCACTTATTTGAAACCTGGTGCGGTGGGCTTTTTTCAATTCCCTTAGGGCTGCCCTGGACGCGATTTGGCCAGGCAAAAAAATCTCGCAAGCGACTGATGGTGTTGTTAGAAGAGATTATTCGTCAGCGGCAGCAGAGTGCGGATTTTGGCAGTGATGCCCTCAGTTTGTTGATCCAGGCCAAAGATGAAGACGGCAACAGTTTGGGGATTGATGAACTCAAAGACCAGGTATTGCTACTGCTATTTGCTGGCCATGAGACCCTAACCTCGGCCCTGGCTTCCTTTTGTCTGTTAGTGGCCCAGCATCCCCAGGTGTTAGCAGCGCTGAGGGCTGAGCAGGCCGCCTTCGCCCCTGAAAGCCCCCTGACCTTAGACATGCTGAGGCAAATGCCCTATCTAGAACAGGTGCTACAGGAAGTGCTACGACTGATTCCACCGGTCGGTGGGGGCTTTCGCAAAGTGTTAAAAACCTGTGAGTTAAACGGCTACCAGATTCCTGAAGGGTGGACCGTGCTCTATGAAATTAACCAGACCCACCTGAACTCAGACGACTATGATGCCCCAACGGATTTTCAGCCGGAGCGGTTTGCCAAGGATGCACAGCCTAACAAGTACAGCTATGTTCCTTTTGGTGGCGGCATTCGTGAATGCTTGGGTAAGGAGTTTGCCCGCTTAGAGATGAAGCTATTTGCGGTGCATTTGCTGCGCACTTACCGCTGGGAACTCCTACCGGATCAGGATTTATCAATGGTGGTTGTGCCGACGCCGCACCCGCGCGATAATCTGCGGGTAAAATTTGGGCGGATATAGTTCGGTCATAGTTCAGACGCTGGCATAGGGGCGACAGTAAGCCCCTATGCATTAGTCAGCCGGTAAGCCGTTATTCGTAGATCCAGCTCTTAGCGCAAGATTCCCAAGCAGCTAGCTCATCATCAGAGAACCACAGGGCAATCTCGGACTGGGCGGTTTCGATGGCATCGGATCCGTGGATGATATTGCGACCGATGGTAACGCCGTAGTCACCACGGATGGTGCCAGGGGCAGAGCTAATGGGGTTGGTGGCACCGATCAGGGTGCGGGCAGAACCAACGACACCCTCACCTTCCCAAACCATGGCAACCACGGGGCTGGAGGTAATAAACTCCACCAGACCGCCAAAGAAGGGACGCTCTTTGTGGACGCCGTAGTGCTTTTCTGCCAGCTCGCGGGAGACGGACATGAATTTCATGCCCACCAGGCTAAAGCCCTTGGTCTCAAAGCGGCTGATAATATCGCCGACCAAGCCACGCTGAACACCGTCGGGCTTGATCATAATGAAAGTGCGTTCCACAGTTTTGCTCCTAACAATACGTTTATTGAGTTTCTAGAGATCGCCCTGCCTGGGCAGGCGGTGCGACCTAACTCTATGGCAACAGGCGATAGCGGTTCGACCACCAGGGCACCTAACCATTAATAGAGCCAGATCTAGGGTATATCCCTTTGCGGTCATTTTACGTAGAGTGCCTTTAAAGATCCGGCATCATAGGGCCAGCACTTTAAGTGCCCGGTATTGAAGGACTCCTACAAGGGAGCGCCCCTACAGGGGTGTCTATTTTTAATCGGGTTTAATGAATTCGGATGTAGCCGTTGCTGGTTTAGAGGATGAACCGATCGGTGAGATATGCCATAGGCCAGTATCTTGCAGAGAAAATCACACCGAGGATCAGCAACGCCCCAGATTTAATATTGCCTAGTTGTTGTGATCTGGTATACCTGTTTGTCCCAGACACATGCCTGGCTAACTGGAAAAAGTAGCTAAAAAAGAGAAGAGTTCTTTTGAGAGTGAAATTAGC
>ERZ1740059.670-NODE-670-length-17659-cov-6.274369_pt1 | contig 17659 bp, 14 predicted proteins | sample MGYA00581744_ERZ1740059 | MGnify/ENA primary metagenome ERZ1740059 (study PRJEB43018, sample SAMN04849738) | marine metagenome | isolation source: floating plastic debris | place: Pacific Ocean | collected 2008-08-28 | study: EMG produced TPA metagenomics assembly... | reverse complement strand
GTCTGCCGTGTCGCCGGCGTCGGCGGCCACGGGGGCCGCCGCCTCGGCGGCCGGAGCACCGCCGGGGATCGGCACGAAAAGGCCCGTCTCGCCCACGGCGATGCGAGTCGCCGTGCCGTAGGCGTACTTGCCCGTCGCCGGGTCGACGCGCGCGCCGTAGATCTCGTTCTCGACGCCGGCGCGGTAGTTCGTGTCGTTGGCCGTGTAGCCCAGGAAGACGGTGACGAAGAGCAGCGAGCCCAGAAAGAAGAGCACGTTGAACTTCTTCTCGTACTTCATGTGCATGAAGTAGAAGCAGACGAGGCTCGCCTTCAGCGTCGCGATGATCATCGCGACGGCGAGGTTCAGGCTACCGAGGCGCACGTTGTAGGCGGCCACGGTGAGTCCCGTGAAGAAGAGCAGCGCCACGAAGACCCCCACGTAGAGGGGTACGGAGCTGATGTGCGCGTGGACGTGGTAGTTGTCGTCCGGATGGTCGGCCTTGGCCATGATGGTCTCCCGCTCGTCGTCCTACGTTGCTCGCTCAGTCGATGAGGTAGAGCAGCGGGAAGAGGTAGATCCAGATGAGGTCGACGAGGTGCCAGTAGAGCGCCGTCATGTCGACCGGGGTGTTGTAGTCCTTGGTGAACGCGCCCTTCTGATTACGGACGATCATCCAGAGGATGACGCCGATGCCGATGAGCACGTGCAGGCCGTGGAGGCCCGTCATCACGAAGTAGATCCCGAAGAAGGACCGGAGGTGGTACGGGTACGTCCCCTCGAAGGGACCGCTCGCGTAGGCGGCCTCGACCGCGGCGCGGAGCTCCTCGACACCCTCGCCCTGCGGGTTGAAGAGGCTGCCGGGGAGGAGCCCCACGTGAATCTTGTGGGTGTACTCGAAGTACTTCACCACCATGAAGCCGAGCGCACAGACCACGGTCACCGCGAGGAACGCCGTCGTCTTCTTCGTCTCCCCGAGCTGGGACGAACGCACGGCCATGGCCGCGGTGAAGCTCGAGAAGAGCAGGACCACCGTGTTGATGGCGCCCATCTTCCAGTCGAGCAGGTGCGAGCCGACGGAGAAGGCCTCCGGGTACCAGGAGCGGAAGATGAAGTAGGCGACGAAGAGGCCGCTGAAGAAGAGAATCTCCTGCGCCAGGAAGATCCACATCCCGAGCTTCGCCGCGTCGAACTGCTGAAGCGGCGTCTCGAAATGGTGCTCGAGGTAGTCGGGCCCGTGATGGGCGTGGGCGTCGGCCATGCGTTGCCTCGGTGGTAGCGCCGCGAAGGGCGCGCTCGTTCGTCGCGTAGAAGCTACGACGACGCGAGGTCCTCATGGACCCCGCGTCGTCCGATGACAAGGGAATTCAGGCCTTGGCGCCCTGCGCCGCGCGGTCTTCCGGGAACCCGTCGAAGAGCTCTTCCTCGGAGGCCAGGTGGTAGTCGTAGGGGCCGCGCGTGATGACCGGCGTGGTCTCGAAGTTATGGGCGTGCGGCGGCGTCGTCGTCATCCACTCGAAGCCCGCCGAGCCCCACGGGTTCGCCGGGGCCTTGGCGCCGCTGATCATCGACTGGATGAACACGACGGCGAGCACGAGGAATCCGAAGCCGAGGACGAAGGCGCCGCCCGAGCTGGTCATGTGCAGCGGCTGGAACTGGTCCAGGTAGTCGTAGTAGCGGCGCGGCATCCCCTGGCTGCCCATGATGAACTGGGACAGGAAGGTGATGTTGAAGCCGAGGAAGATGAGCCCGAAGGCCACCCGGGCGAGGCCCTCGTTGTAGAGCTTCCCCGTCATCTTCGGCCACCAGTAGTGCATGCCGGAGAGGAAGCCGAAGACGGTGCCACCGACCATCACGTAGTGGAAGTGCGCCACGACGAAGTAGGTGTCGTGGAGGTGGATGTCGACGCTGAGGATGCCGAGGAAGAGCCCCGTCAGGCCGCCGATGGTGAAGAGGATGAGGAACCCGATGGCGTAGAGCATCGGGGTCTCGAAGCTGATGGAGCCCTGGTAGAGCGTCGCGACCCAGTTGAAGACCTTCACACCGCTCGGAATGGCGACGAGGAAGGTCAGGGCGCTGAAGATCATCGTCGAGTACTCGCTCATGCCCGACGTGAACATGTGGTGGCCCCAGACGAGGAAGCCGAGCAGGGCGAGCGCCACGGAGCTCATGGCCACGAACATGTAGCCGAAGATCTTCCGCCGACTGAAGGTGGCGATCACCTCGTTGATCACCGCCATGCCCGGGAGGATCATGATGTAGACGGCCGGGTGCGAGTAGAACCAGAAGAAGTGCTGGAAGAGCACCGGGTCCCCGCCGAGCGCCGGGTCGAAGATGCCGATGGTCAGCGTCTTCTCCATGATGAGGAGGAGCAGCGTGATCGCGAGGACGGGCGTCGCGAGCACCTGGATGACGCTCGTCGCGTAGATGCCCCACACGAAGAGCGGCAGGCGCGTCCAGCTCAGGCCGGGCGCACGCATCTTGTGCGTGGTCGCGATGAAGTTGAGGCCCGTGAGGATCGAGCTGAAGCCGAGGATGAACACGCCCAGGGTCATCCAGATCACCGCGTTATCGGCGCGCGACGAGTAAGGCGTGTAGAAGGTCCAGCCCGTGTCGATGCGCCCCGCGACGATCGCGATGAGCGTGAACACGGTGCCGATGACGTAGATGTAGAAGCTGCCGAGGTTCAGCTTGGGGAAGGCCACGTCCTTCGCGCCGAGCATGATGGGCAAGAAGAAGTTCCCCAGCGCCGCCGGGATCGACGGGATGATGAAGAGGAACACCATGATCGCGCCGTGAAGCGTGAAGAGCTGATTGTAGGTGTCCGCTTCCATCAGCGTTTCGCCAGCGAACATCAGCTCCGCGCGAACGAGGAGCGCCATGATGCCTCCGAGGAACATCGCGACGATGACGCTCACCAGGTACATGACCCCGATGCGCTTGTGGTCCACCGTGAGCGCCCAGGACTTCAATCCGGACTTCGCGGTGAGGTAGTTGCTCTCGTCGTTCTCGACGGCGGCGGGTGCTGCGGTTCCAGCTTCGACGGCCATGGTGGTCTCGCTTATAGCCTAGTTCGGTGACGTTCGGGAGATTCGCAGCGGCTCACTCGTCGGGAGTCAGCGAGCGAATGTAGGCGATGACCGCGTCGAGCTGCCGATCGCTGAAGCGGTACACCGGCATGTTCACGGCGGCGTAGCCCGCCACGATCTGCGACTGGGGCTGCAGCACGGACTGGCGGATGTAGTTCTCGTCGGCGACGCGCTCGCTGCCGTCGGTGAAGGGCCGGACGGCGCCCCAGAGGCCGACCCAGTTCGGGGCCGGCTGCTGACGCACGCCGTCGTTGCCGTGGCAGCCGATGCAGCCGGAGCCCTGATAGATGCTCTGGCCCCAGCAGACGTTGACGTCCTCCGCGCCGGCGCACTCGGGCGGCGGCGGCGGCCCGACCTCGAGGAAGCGGTCGTAGCCCTCGACGGGCAGCACGCGAAGGTCCGCCATCATCGTGGCGTGGTTGCTGTTGTAGCCGCCCTCGCTGAAAGCCGAGAGCGTGATGCCCTCGGGGGCGCCGCAGTACTCGGTGCAGAACACGCTCACCGAGCAGTAGCGCACCTCGCGGGTGCCCTCCGGTGCGCCCTCCGGCGGGGCACCGCCCATGAGCAGCTCGTCGGCGTTCATGCCGTTGGGGATCTCGCGGGGCTGACCGCAATGGTAGCCGGAGCCGCAGTCGTTATCCGACTGGCACTCGGTCTCGCTCGTGAAGGGCGTCGGCGTCGTCGCCTCGAACCAGAGCGAGGTGTACATGCCGGGCACGACGTCACGCTTCACGCGGAAGCCCGGCACGAAGAAGCTGTGGAGCACGTCCGAGGAGCTCATGACGAGCTTCACCGGCGTGTCGACGGGGACCTTCATGCGGTTGAGGTCGTCGATGACGCCACCCTGGTGCTCGAACTCCCAGTTCCACTGCATGCCGCGGACGCGGATCTCCACGGAGTCTTCGGGCGCGACGCTCATCTTCACGTAGCCCTCGAAGCCCTCGACGAAGAGCCAAAGGAGGAGCAGCAGCGGCGTGAAGGTCCAGAAGACCTCCAGGAAGGTGTTGTGCCCCGTCGGCTTGGCCTTCCGACCGGGCTGGCGCCGGTACTGGTAGAGGAAGATGCCCATCGCGACGAAGATCGCGACGGCGAAGGCTACGCTGATCCAGTAGATCGCGTAGTACATGGCGTCGACTTCGGGGGCGATGGTCGACAGCTGGGGCGGGAGCTGAATGGTGCCCTGCGGTTCGGTCATGCTTCGGCCTTGGCTGGCTCGGCGGGCGCCGAGCGAAATCGGTCACGGGTGCCGCCCTCGGGGAGCGGACTGGAGGATCGGCCCAGGAGAGCCGACTCTTGAGCGCGCGTACGGCGCCGGTCCCGGCGCCACAGTAGGGTCAGGAACACCCCGAGGACGAGGACGGTGAGCGCACCGCCCACTTTCATGATGCGCATCGCCACGAGCGTGTACGTGTTCGCCTCGGCATCGTAGGCGTAGCAGTAGAGGAGGAAGCGCTCGGTGGGCGTGATGGACCGGCCCGCGCTCGCCTCCAGCAGCGCGAAGCGCGCGTCCTCCGGCTCGAAGTAGATGCCGTAGAGGTAGCGCGCGAAGCGGCCCTCCGGCGTCATGAACATGATCGCCGCCGGGTGCATGTATTGCTGCTGGTTCTGGTTGTAGAAGTAGCGGTAGCCGGCGGCGTCCGTGGCGTCCGCGATCGCGTCGCGATCGCCGACGAGGAAATGCCAGCCCTCCTCGGCCTCGTCGCGCCCGTAGGCGGCGAGCATCTCGCGGCGCTTGGCCGCCGCGCGCTCGACCGTGTCCTCGGGGTCGATGGAGATGGTGACCATCTCGAACTCGTCACCGGCGGTCCAGTCGAGCTCCTTGACCACGTTGAGCGTAGCGTCGAGCACGAAGGAGCAGAGCGTCGGGCAGGAGTGGTAGGCGAAGGTGAGCAACACCGGCCGCTCGCCGTCGAAGTAATCGCGGAGCGTGACCTCGGCGCCCGTGTGGTCGCGGAAGCCGAGGTCCAACGGAAGCTGGTCCTCGAGCTGTTCCTCGACGTCGATGCGGTCCAGGTCCGGAGCCTCGCGGACGATCTGCGCCGAGTCGGCCTGGCTGAGGCCGCGCTGCGCGTGCACCGGCGTCGCCGCGGCGGCCAGAGCCGCCAGGGCAGAAACCACCGGGTGCATGCGTCGTCTCGTCATCGGCCTTCGGGAGGATAGGGGCATCGTCCGCGAACGGGGACCCCTCGGGTGAGGCTCCGTGCTGCCTCGGCTCAGTGCGTCAGTTGTCGGCCTCGGCGGCTGCGGCTTCCGCGGCCTGCTGCGCTTCGAGCTCGGCCTGCTCGCGGCCGAGGCGCTCGCGCAGCGCGGCTTCGGCCGCCTCACGCCGGGCGACCCCGCGCCCGTCGGTGTGTCCGTTCCAGCCCTCGACGGCGCCGAGGGCGGCTACGGCGTCGTCCACGGACCCGTCGAGCCCGTCGTTGCGCAGCGGACGCACGGGGCCGTTGGCTCGGCCGCGACCGAGGACCTCGCGCTTCGCAGCGTCGATGGTGATCGGCGCCTCGCTCAGCTGGCGCTCGTGCTCGGCCCGGAGCTCCTGGTACTGCTCGGTACCGGCCGTGTAGACCTTCTCCTCGAGCTCGGCCTCGGTGACGGCCTGGAAGTAGCTGTCGAAGAGCGGCACGAGCATCACGAGCGTGATCGCGCTGAGCACGCCCGTGATGAGGATGATGTTCGACTGCGGCGGGCTGTCGTCGAAGCCCAGCTCGAGGTCCGGCTCAGCGTGCTTTTCCTTGGCCACGTCGGTTCCTCAGTGCGTCTGGTGGTGGTGGAGCGAGCGCTCGAGGATCGGGTCACCCACCGGGATGAGGGGGACGCGCTTCATCAAGAGGAAGAAGGACGTCATGAAGGTGCCGCCGCAGAAGAGCAGCGCGCCGAAGTCGGTGAAGTCGAGGCCGAACCCGCCGGCGTACTGCGGCATGACGTACCAGTAGATGTCCGCCACGTGCATGATCACGAGCCAGAGGGCGCCGAACCAGAGCATGGAAAGGCGCCGCTTCACGAGGCGGCTGATCAGGAAGAAGAAGGGAAGCGCGAAGTGGCCGATGGGGAGCATCACGCTCCAGAACTGCCAGCCCGCGGACCAGCGCTTCTCGAAGAAGGTGGCCTCCTCGGGGATGCCGGCGTACCAGATCAGCATCCACTGGCTGAAGCTCGTGTACGTCCAGAAGCACATGAAGCCGAACATGAGCTTCCCGAGGTCGTGGAAGTGCTCGACGTTGAGCGCGTTCCCCAACACCCCCTGACGGTGGAGCGGGACGCCGATGAGGATGCAGAAGGCGAAGATGGTCATCGCCGAGCCACCGAAGATGATCACGCCGAAGATGGTCGAGTACCAGGCGGCCTCCATGCTCATCAGCCAGTCGAAGGCGGCATAGGTGAGCGAGAGGAAGAAGAAGATGGCCGCCACCGGCGCGTAGAACTTCAGCTTCGCCGTGATGTCGATGCGGCCCTGCCGATCATCGAGCATGTCGTCCTGCTTGCGGCTCTGCCGGAAGTAGATGGCGCCGATGACGATCCAGATGGCGATGAAGAGGAAGCCGCGGAAGAGCCAGCCGGGCGTGTTGAGGAAGCCTGTCTTCCCCTCGATGACCTCGTGGCGGAGCGCGATCTCCTGCGGGGAGTGGGCGTGGGCTTCGTCGTCGCCATGGCCGTCGCCGGAATCCGCGTGGGCGACGCTGGCCGTGAAGAGGCTCGAGTGCTCGTCACCGTGGTCAGCACCATGCTCGTCACCGTGGTCAGCACCGTGGTCGCCGTGGGCCTCGGCGTCCTGCCACTCGTGGTAGTTCACGAAGGTGTGACTCCCGACACCGGCGGCCAGGGGAAGGAAGAGAACGAGCAGCACCGGAGCGCACGCGATGACCATCTCCGCGAAGCGCCGTGAGGTGGTCCCCCACTTGCCGGAGGTCATCTGCAGCGCGATCGTCAGGAAGAGGCCCCCGAAGACGAGCGTGCAGACGACGAAGAAGGCGAAGAGGTAGGAGTAGCCGAAGCGCTCCGGGTTCGTCATGACGCCGAAAGCGCTGATGCCCGCGCCGAGCACGGCGAGCAGGCCGGAGAACTTCCAGAGGTTCGGCCAGACACCGTGCCCCTCCTCGATGCGGTAGCTCGGGGCGTCCGAGCCCTTCTTGGCGGCGCTCATCGGGCGTCCTCCGTGCCGCCGGCGCCGTTCTGGGCCTGCAGCGAAAGCTGGCTGAGCTGGAGCGCGCGCACGTAGGTCACGATGGCCCAGCGGTCGTCCTGCGGGATGCTGTGCGAGTACCCGGGCATCGCGCGGATGCCGTTGGTGATGGTCGCGTAGAGCTGACCATCCGGCATGGACCGGATGCGGTCGTCGTGCAGCGAGGGCGCATTGAGCGTCCCGTAGCCGAGCTCGACGGCGCGCATGCTCACCATGCCGTTGCCGTTGCCGGCCTTCGAATGGCAAGCCGCGCAGTAGATGTTGTAGCGCTGCTGGCCCCGGTCCACGAACGCCTCCCCGCCACCGTTGCGCGCGAGGACGGGCTCGGGCACCTCGAGCACCCAGCTGCTGCCGTCCTCCGTTCGCCCCGTCGCGAGCGGGAGGTTCGGCTCCATCTCCTGCGAGATGGCGCCCTCGACGGGCATGCGCATGGCGCGGCCGTCGGCGTAGAACTCCTGCTCGTCCTGCGCGTCGTAGCGCGGCTGGTTGTACATGTTCCGGATCGGAACGATGGGCGGCTCGTCGTGCTTCATGCCGCGACAGCCCGCGAGCGAGCCGGCGGCGAGGGTGAGCATGAGGCCCTTCACGAGGGTCGTTCGGAGCGTCATCTCAGACCTCCTCCTCGATGAGCTCCACGAAGCTCGTCTCGGTCTCTTCGAGGAAGGCACGGGTCTTCTCCACGTCGAACTTGTCGTCCGCCACCTCGATGGAGATGAAGAACTTGTCGTCGGAGGCCGCGTCGAAGCGGTCCGAGTAGAACACCGGGTGGTGATGCCTCGGGAGCTGGCAGAGGCCGAGCATGCCGAAGAGCGTTCCGAAGCCCGTGAGGAGCACGGTCAGCTCGAACATGATGGGCACCATCGAGGGGAAAGCCCCAGGCGGCTTGCCGCCGACCACGATGGGATAGTCCCAGTTGTTCATGTACTGGATCATCAGCACGGCGGTGATGAGCCCGGTCAGGGCGCCGCCCATGCTGATCCAGCCGATTTGCGTGGGCTTGAGGCCCATGGCGTCGTCGAGGCCGTGCACCGGATACGGCGTGTGGCAGTCCCACTTCTCGAAGCCGGCGTCGCGACATTTGGCCGCCGCGGCCACGAGCGCGTCGGGCGTCTCGTACTCGGCGAGGTAGAGCGCCGGGCGACGCTCGATGTCGTCGTCGTCGTCGTCAGCTTCCTCCGCGGGAGCTTCGGCAGCGTCCTCCGCCGTAGCCTCTGCCGCCGCGGCCTCCGCGGCCGCGTCGACGGCGTCTTCGGTGGCCTCCGCCATGGCCTCGCCGGTCTCCTCCGCTGCCTCGACGGCGTCCTTCGACGCCTCGGCAGCCTGGGTGACGGCCTCCGCAGCCTCTTCAGCGGCGGTCTCTGCGTCCTTCTTGGTGTCGTCCGCCATGGCGCTCACTCCGCGGGAGCCACGGCCGCGGCCGCGGGCTGATGGTGGTCGTCCTCGGGGTGGGGATGCGCGTGGGGCAGCGTCATCTTCACCTCCGCGATGGCGATCATCGGGATCCACCGGATGAAGAGGAGGAAGAGGGTCATGAAGAGCCCGAAGGTCCCCATGTAGAGAAGGATGTCGATCCAGGTGGCCTCGAAGGGTCCCCAGGAGCCGGGAATGAAGTCCCGGTAGAGCGACGTCACGATGATGACGAAGCGCTCGAACCACATGCCGATGTTGATGAAGATGGTCACGATGAACATCACGGGGATGTTCGTGCGCATCTTCTTGAACCAGAAGATCTGGGGCGCGAGCACGTTGCAGCTCACCATCGCCCAGTAACTCCACCAGAGCGGACCCCAGTTTCCGTCGGAATCGAGCATCCCGAAGCCGAGCCGGTTGTGCATGAACACCCAGCTCTCGTAGGGGTTGCCGGAGTACCACGCGATGTAGAACTCCATCGCGTAGGCGTATCCGACCATCATGCCCGTCGCGAGCATGAACTTGTTCATGAGGTCCAGGTGCTTGATGGTGATCAGGTTCTCCATGCCGAACACCGTGCGGGTGATGAGCATGAGCGTGAGCACCAGGGCAAAGCCGCTGAACACGGCGCCGGCCACGAAGTAGGGCGGGAAGATCGTCGTGTGCCAGCCCGGGATGACCGAGGTCGCGAAGTCGAAGGACACGACCGAGTGCACCGAGAGCACGAGCGGCGTGCTGATGGCGGCGAAGATCAGGTAGGCGCGCTCGTAGTGCTGCCAGTGACGGTGCGAGCTCCGCCAGCCGAGGGCGAAGAAGCCGTAGATGCGGCGCCGGAGCAGGCTCTTGGAGCGATCACGGAGCGTCGCGAAGTCCGGGATGAGCCCGACGAACCAGAAGATCACCGAGATGGTCAGGTACGTGCTCACGGCGAACACGTCCCACATCAGCGGCGACTTGAAGTTCGGCCAGATGGCCATCTGGTTTGGAATGGGGAAGAGGTAGTAGTCGAACCAGGGCCGGCCCGTGTGCAGGGCGGGGAAGATGCCCGCACAAAGCACGGCGAACACCGTCATCGCCTCCGCGAAGCGGTTGATGCTGGTGCGCCAGTTCTGCCGGAAGAGAAAGAGGATGGCGCTGATGAGCGTCCCGGCGTGACCGATGCCGATCCACCACACGAAGTTGGTGATGTCCCAGGCCCAGTAGTTGGGGGCGTTGTTGCCCCACACGCCGACGCCCATGCTCAGCAGGTAGCCGATGCAGGCGACCATGACGCCGAGTAGCGCCACGCTGGGAAGGAAGAGCATCCACCAGCCGCGCGGAGCCTTGGTCTCCGTCACGCGCGCGACCGACTCGGTCACGTCGTTGAAGGTGGTGCCCGGCGGTAGGAGGCTCTTCTCGCCGAGCTCTTCGATGTAAGCCGTCGCGGCCATCAGTGGCTCCCCTCAGCGGCGCTCGGCGCGGGGGCCGTCGCGAAGGCGGGGTTCGGGTTGCGGAGCTTGCCGAGGTAGGTGGTGCGCGGCTGCGCGCCCACCTCCGCGAGCAGCTTGTAGCGACGGTTGATCGCCGCGGCGCGGGAGGCGCGACTTCCCTCGAGGTTCAGGTCGCCGAAGACGATGGCGCCCGTGGCGCACACGCTCTGGCACGCCACGTTCACGTCGCCGTCCCGCAGCTGGCGGTGCTCCCGGCGCGCCTTGAACTTGGCCTCCTGGATGCGCTGAATGCAGTAGCTGCACTTCTCCATCACGCCGCGCATGCGCACCGTGACGTTCGGGTTGAAGACCATCTGGCGCGTCTCCGGGAAGCTCCCGTGCATGCTCCAGGGCTCGTCGAGGTGCGAGTGCCAGTCGAGGTAGTTGAAGCGCCGTACCTTGTAGGGGCAGTTGTTGGCGCAGTAGCGGGTGCCGACGCAGCGGTTGTACGCCATCGAGTTGAGGCCGTCCGGCGTGTGTACGGTCGCGTTGACCGGGCAGACGTTCTCGCAGGGCGCTTCCTCGCAGTGCTGGCAGCTCACGGGCTGCACCGCGATCTGCGGGTCGTCGTCGCTCTCGCCCACGAAGTAGCGGTCGATGCGCATCCAGGCCATCTCGCGGCCGCGCTTCACTTCGTACTTGCCGACCGTCGGGATGTTGTTCTCGGACTGACAGGCCACGACGCAGGCGTTGCACCCCGTGCACGCGCTGAGGTCGATGACCATGCCCCACTTGTAGCGGGGCCGGCCACCGGCGGTGACTCCACCTTCGGGATAGCCCGGCCGCACCGGCGGGTTCGAGTAGTCGCCCTCCTCCCAAAGCGGTCCCGGCGACATCTCGACGGTCTCGTAGGACGCCCACTCCGGGTTGTCGCGGTACTCCTCGACGGTGGCGTCGATGGCGATGGGCCGCCCCTCCATGTTTCCGTGCGTCTGGGTCTGCACGACGTCGTAGGTCTCGCCCGTGGCCTCGATGGTGGCGCCGTCCGCGAAGTAGAAGGCGTCCGTGGTGCGGAGCGCGTGCACGTCGAAGCCGCCCGCGGACCAGTCCGGCTCGGGCCCGAGGCCCTTCCACCGCTGCTTGTTCCCGTAGCGACCGGCGGCCGTGCGACCCCAGCCCAGCGTCAGCGTGACGGAGTCGTCGGCGTGCCCCGGCAGCGCCCAGACCGGGAGCTCGACCGACGCCCCGCCGCGGCTGATGCGGATCATCTGACCGTTGCGGAGACCGAGGCGGTTCCGGGTGGCCTTCGACACGAGCGCCGCGTTGTCCCAGACGATCTTCGTCATCGGGTGCGGCACCTCGAGGGCCCAGAGGTTGTTGGCGTGACGGCCGTCGTAGAGGGCCGGGTCCGGGAGGAACTGGATCTCGATCCCCTCGGCGCCGGGCTCGGGTGCAGCCAGCGCGGCGGCGACCTTGGCCCCGTCGACGCTGACCTGCGCCGGCCGGGAACGACTGCCCGCGAGCAGACCTGCGTGGAGGGCGCGGCGCCAGGTGGTCTCGAAGAGAGTGCGCTCCTCGAAGGCGTCGCGGAACGTCTTCCGTACGACGTAGTGGCCACGCCAGTTCCGCTCGCCCGCGACGCGGGCGAGAATCTCGAGGCTGGAACGCGAGCCCCAGAGCGGCCGGATGAGGGGCTGCTGCACCCCGAGAGTGCCGGCGACGCTCCTGAGGTCGCCCCAGGTCTCGAGCTCGTGGCTCTCGGAGACGTGCAGGCTGCAGAGCTCGCTCGTCTCGTTGCGGTGGGAGGCCACGTGGATGCTGGTCACGCCATCGCGCTGCAGGAGCGCGCGCACGTCGACGTCGGCCGGCGCGTCGTAGGCCGGGTTGCCGCCGAGAACCAGGATCGTTCGGGCCGAGGCGGCGCGCTCGCCGAAGGCGCGGATGCCCTCGAGCACATCCTGGCGGTCGGCATCCGTCGGCGGGAAGAACCCGACGACGCGTCCAACGGCGCCGAGCGCCTCGTTGATGGCGTGGGCCAAGGCGTGAACGGCGGGAGGCTGCCGCGGTCCCACGATGACGACGGCCTAGCCGCGGTTCGCGAGACGGTCGTCGGCGCCGGACGCGTGCCAGTCCGACGGGTAGGCCGCCGTGTCGGCCGCCGCAACGGCGCCCGCGACGCCGCCGAGCGCGAGCCCCTTGCCTGCCAGGGTCTTCGCCAGCGCGCGGAGGTAACTGCCCACGCGAGCTGCCTTCATGCGCAGCCGGTGGTCCGCCATGGCGCCGGTCACCGAGTAGGTGGCCTCGACGGCATAGAGGCGGTTCATGATCTGGCGGTCGGGGCTGGTCAGCGCCCGCCGGGGCCCGAAGGTGCGCTGGTTCCGAAGCGAGCCCGCGTCGTCCCCGAGGAAGTCGCTGTCCACGGCCAGTACGACCTCGGCCGTGCTGAAGTTGTAGACGGGGTAGACCTTCTGGCCGAAGGCGGCATCGGCGCCGGCGGCCACGTTATCGTCGGCGACGCTCTCCCACTCGTGGAGCGTCGCCTGGGGGAAGCGCGCGGCGAAGCGACGGCGCACGCGAAGCATGGACGGGGAGCTCGTCGGCGGAGCGAGCACCACGAGCCCGGCGCCCTGGTCCTCCGTGTGCGCCTCGACGAGCGCTTCGCGCGCCGCGTCGACATCCGCCCAGGACTTCGACGCCCACGAGTCCCCCTCGCTCGACGCCGGACCGTGGCTACGGTCCGGGTCGTAGAGGTCCCAGATGTGGAGCTGCGCGCGCGTGTCGGTCGCGCCGAGGCTGCTCGGATGCTCGGCGTTCCCGTTGATCTTGGTCGGCCGGCCCTCGTTGCTCTCCACCAGGAGGCCCAGGGCGTCGTTGCCGCGCGCCGTGACCGTCGCGAAGTGCTGCGGGATGCCCGGGATGGTGTACTCGGGTCCCTTCGAGAAGGGCAGGATGTTCGACTCCGGCCGCCGGATGCAGCCCTGGAGCGCCAGGGCCGCGGTCGCGGCGCCACCGGCCTGCATGAAGCCGCGCCGGCTGAGCCGAGGCTGCTTTTGAAGGATGTCCACCGACACGTCGGCGACGGGGGCCTTCGCCTTCTTGAGCAGCCCGCCGGCCTCTACGATCGGCAGTCCTTTGGCAAAGCCGCCCGGCAGCTCCGCCGCCGCCTCCTTGCGAAGGGCGGTGGTCTGGCCGGAGACGATCGCCTCCTTCTCCTCGAGGCTCCGCCACATCACCTGGCCGGAGCCGGTGTCGAAGCGGTCGGTGGGAAGCGCGTAGGGCTTTCGGCGGCTCATCGGTGGCACCCGTTGCAGTGCTCAGGCGGGTTGACGGCGCGGGCGTGGTCCTCTTGGTGGGACACCCACTCCTCGTCCGGCTCCCAGGCCATGTTCGTGATCTCTTCGACCGGGCGGAGGTTCGGCCCGGGGTTCCGGTGGCACTCCAGGCACCAGCCCATGGCGATGGGCTCGGCGATGGCGACGACCTCCATTTGATCGATGCGCCCGTGGCAGCTCGTGCAGCCGACGGCGACCCGGACCTCGGAGCCGTCCTCGTACACCGCCTTGGCGCCGTAGAGGTGCGCCGAGTGGTTGAAATAGCTGTGGTCGGGGAGCTGGTGGATGCGGACCCACTCGATGGGGTCGCCCGTCGCCCAGCTCTCACGCACGGGCGCCAGCCGCGCCGACTCGGGGTGAACCACGGCGTGGCAGCCCATGCAGGTCTGCGTCGGGGGCACCATCGAGTAGGCCGACTGCTCCACGTTCGCGTGGCAGTAGCGACAGTCGATGCCCAGCTCGCCCGCGTGGAGGCGATGGCTGTAGGGCACCGGCTGCTCCGGCGCGTAGCCGACCTGGAGGTTCTTCGGGCTGAAGTAGAACCAGAAGACGAACGTGATCGCCCCGCCGGCGGTGAACGCGGCGACCGCGAGCACCAGCGGGAGATAGTTCAACTGACGGGGAAAGATCTGCATCGTGCCGTTCGCTTGACGATCGAAGAGCGGGCCGCGGGGGCAGCGGGCCGTTTAGATGAAGCGGCTGGGCCGCACAAGGGGTCAGTTGCCGGCCAGAAGACTGGCCACCTCCGCCTGATGGTTCGGGCAGTTGCGAGCGATGAGTCGAATCCGGGCGCCTTCCCGCCCGAGGCTCTCGTGGTGGCGCACGGCGCCGGCAGAGATGGTCAGGGGTGCAGCGGAGCCGAACGTGGCGCCGGCCACGCGGGCCCGAACGGCGACGAGGACCCCCTCGTGAAGCTCGAAGGTCGCCCTCTGCACCGCCCGTCGAGGGTCTGGGGTCGCTTGGGGGGTCCAGTCCATTCGGACGAGACCATCCTCGGCGAGCGTGGTGTCCCACACGCCCGGCCCGAGCTCCCGCGCGACGGCGCCCCGCAGACCCGTCGGCGTCATCCCAAGCCGAACTCCGAAGATCTCGTCGGCGCGTACGTTCTGACCCACCAGAAGACGCTGGGCGGCCAGCCCCGTCGGCACGACGAGGGCGACGGCGGCGAGGCCGCCCCAGAGGGCCTTCGAGGTCGGGGAAACGAGGCGCACGGTGTCGGCGCCGCACTAGGTCCCTGCGCGCGCACTGTCAAGCTCCATGGACGGGGCAAAGCACGGGAAAAACCAGGGGTTTCACGACATCGTGAGAGCAAGTCTCCAGCCTTTGCGCATCGGAGCGGGCGGTGTCCTAGGATTCGGCCGTGAGCGGCGGAGAAACCTCCCCTCCCGAGGGGCGCCTCGGAGACTTCGTCGTCCTCGACCGAATTGCGGTCGGGGGCATGGCCGAGGTCTTCCGTGGGCGCCGCGCGGGAGACCCGGAGAGCCCCGTGGTTGTACTGAAGCGTCTGCTCCCTCACGTCGCCGAGGAAGAGGGGGGTTTGGCCATGTTCGCGGAGGAGGCGCGGCTCGGTGCCTTCATCGAGCACCCCAACGTGGTGCGCCTCCTCGAGTCGGGACTGCACCTCGAACCGCCCTTCCTGGCCCTCGAGCACGTCCCCGGCTGCGATCTGCTGCGCTTGATGCGCTGGCTTCGCCGGGAGGGGCGGACCCTCGGGGTCTCGCTGGCGCTCCACGTGACGGCTGCGCTGCTTCGCGGCCTCGAGGCGGTGCACGACGCGCACGACGAGACGGGGCAGCGGCTTCACATCGTGCACCGCGACGTGCGCCCCTCGAACGTGCTGCTCTCCGTCGACGGGGCCGTGAAGCGCGGCGACTTCGGCATCGCGAAGGCCGAGCTTCGGGCCGGGCGGCCGCGTCACAGCGGCGGCGCGAAGGGCAAGCTGGGCTACCTCGCCCCGGAGCAGGTCACCGGCGAGCACTACGACCAGCGAGCCGACGTCTTCGCGGCCGCCGTCATCCTGGCCGAGCTCTTGCTGGGAGCGCCGCTCTTCGCCGGCGGGAGCGAGCTCGCGATCCTCCTCGCCATCCGCGACGCGAACGTCCGGCCCCTCGTGGACCTCCCCCTCGAGCCGGGACTCAAGGACCTTCTGCTCGCGGCGCTGGCCAAGCATCCCACGCAGCGGCCGGCGTCGGCCGGCGCCTTTCTAAGCGCCCTCGCGCCCTTCCAGCGCGAGCCCGCCCCCGCGCTCCGCCTGGAGCTCGCCGGCCTCGTGCAGACCGCGAGCGGCGCCGAGCGGCCACCCTCATCGCTGCCGGCCGCGCCCGCCGGGAGCACGGACGATGCGCTGCGGCGCTTTCGCGCCACCACGCAGAAGGTCCCGGCGCAGCGCTACGTGGTGGTGACGACCGATCGCCGCACCCTCGGCCCCTGGACCTTCGCGCAGCTCGTCGAGGCGCTCACCACGGGCGCCCTCGGCCTCGAGGACCAGGTGGCCCTCGAAGGAACCGCCCCGGTCCCGCTCCGCGCGCAGCCGGAGCTGGTGCGCCACCTCCCGCTCAGCACGATGACGCCGCTCACGGCCGAGTCGATGGCCGCCGCCGAGCCGCAGCTTCGCCGGAGCCTGGCCAAAGGCGGCTTCGTGCGCGCCCTGGCGGAGACGGCGATCGGCCGGCGCTCGGGCCTCTGGCTCTGCCAGCAGGGCGGCGTGCGCAAGGAGGTCTACGTCCAGGACGGCCAGCCCGAGTACGTCGCTTCGAACCTCGCCGGAGAGATGCTCGGCGAGTACCTCTGCACCCGGGGGGTCATTCGCCGCGGCGAGCTCGACATGGCCTTGGCGGTGCTTCCCCGCTTCGAGGGCAAGCTGGGCGAGACGCTCTCGGCGCTGGGACTGGTCGAGCCGGTGACCCTCGTCCGACACATCGAGGAACAGGTGCGCGAGAAGCTCCTCGACATCTTCCTCTGGCACGCCGGGACCGCCGAGTTCTACGAGGGCGTCGAGGCGCCGACGGACCGCTTTCACCTCGACCTCGACGCCTGGGCCATCGTCGACGAGGGCATCGCCCGGCGGTTGGCCGACGGCCGCGAAGAGGAGCGCCTCGGCCCGCGCATGCTCGCGCAGGTGGAGCGCGTGCCGCAGCTCCCGCGCGCCGTGGAGGAGGGAGACGTGCCCGCGGACCTCACGGCGCTGCTCGACGCCCTTCGTACGCCGCGGCCCTTCCAGACGGTGGGGCAGGTCTTCTCGCCGGCGCCGGACGGGACCCGCGGGCATCGGCTCGTGCTCCTGGCCCTGGCCCTCGAGCTGGTGCGCTGGGTGGAGTAGCGTGCGCTGCGAAGCGCGCGGGTCGCGCGGCCTTCGTTGACCGCGGCAGCCGGGCGAGATAGCCCGCGCGTGCCCATGAGCAACGGACCCGTGAGCCATCGAGATCGGGCGGCGCTGCCGCTGGCCCCGCCCGCCGGCATGCGGGACGTGCTGCCGGAGGAGGCCGCCGAGCGTGCGGCGCTCGCGCGCGCCGTGCTCGAGACCTTCGCGCGCTACGGCTACCGCCGCGTGATCACGCCGGCCTTCGAGTACGCCGAGGTCCTCGAGCGGGGCCGCGCGACGGTGGACCGTCGCGACCTGCTCCGCTTCGTCGAGCCCGAGACCGGCGAGGTCGCGCTCCTTCGGCCGGACATCACGCCGCAGATCGCCCGCATCGTGGCCACCCGCTTGGGCGACCGGCCGGGCCCCTGGCGCCTGGCCTACCAAGGCACCGTGCTTCGTCGCAGCCGGGGGCGCGCGCGGCGTCGGCGCCAGCTGGCCCAGGCGGGCATCGAGTGCAGCGGCCTGCCTGGACGCGATGCCGACGTCGAGGTGATCGCCCTGGCCGCGCGCGCCGGCGCCGCGGCGGGCCTTCGCGGCGTCCGCATCGAGCTCGGGCACGTTCGCTTCGCGCAGGAGGCCCTCGCCGCGGTGCCGGACGGCGCCCGGCACGCCGTCATGCAGGCGCTCGCCGCCAAGGACGCGGCGCTGCTCGAGGCCACGCTGGTGGAGGCCCGCGTCCCGAAGCGGGCGCGCCGCGCGCTGCTCGTGCTGCCCGAGCTCTTCGGCGAGCTCGATGTGCTCCGCCAGGCTCGGCGACGCTTTCGAGGCGGCGCGGCGCGCGGCCATCTCGATGCCCTTTCCTCCATCGTCGAGGGGCTCGAGGCCGAGGGGCTCGAGGCGACGCTGGGCATCGACCTCGGCGAGCTCCGGGGCCAGGCCTACTACACCGGCGTGAGCTT